>WNGI01001366.1_pt1 | contig 20167 bp, 22 predicted proteins | sample 5400621 | NCBI WGS metagenome assembly WNGI01 (sample SAMN13153374, study PRJNA577476) | soil metagenome | isolation source: 20 cm soil or saprolite under Garry oak tree replicate 1 | place: USA:California | collected 2016-06-15
GGAGCTTGGCGCCATTATCGGCAACAAGCAGCGCGTCGCCTCACGCGGTCGCGAGCCGGGACTGCGTCTGACGAGAGAGTCGGAGGAAGTGACGCTCGCCGAGTGGGGCGGCGAGGTGCTCGCCGAGTGCGAGCAGATCGCTGCAGCGCTCGACGCAGCGACCGGCAGTAACCTGCATCGCGACGCGCTTGCGGCGGCTGTCGCGCTAGTGGACGATTCCGCGTCGACGCCTTCCGCCCGCGTTTTGCACGCGATGGCGCGCGACCACGACAACTCCTACGTGCACTTCGCGCTCGCGCACTCGCGTGCACATCGCGACGCCATTATGAAGCTGCCGCTGTCCGAGGAAGTTGCCAGCCGGTTCGCGCTCCAGACGGAGGAATCGATCGTCGAGCAGCGCCGGATCGAGGCTGCGGATGCCGTCCCTTTCGAAACCTACCGTCAGCAGTACCTGGCTCCGATCCGGCTGAAGGAGTAGCGCCGTATCCATTTATCCAAATGGCCGCACTCCAATCCACCGCCCATGCAGCCAGAAAGCAAACAGCACCCAAGCCACCACTCCGATCACCATCGCCACCGTGTCACGCGCTAGCGAGCCTTTGGGATAAACGACGCCCTTCGCCCGATCGCGCCTTCGCTCCGACGCAAAGACGACCACCGCCCAAACCAGAAAACTTCCGAACAACACCGCGGCGGCGAGCGTTCCATTGGCAATCAAGTGTGCGAAGGCCCAGACCTTGACCCCCAGTACCATCGGCTGGGCTAACCACGCCTTGATTCGCGTACCCGGAACATACGCGGCGGCAACCAGCACGAACGCGAGCAGCGTGAGCGGCGCCGCGAGATAATGCGTCCACAGCGGCGGATTCCACAGCACTACCGGATCGTTCCGCGCTTGGCCGTATCCCCATATGATCAACACGAACCCCGCCAGCGACGCGAGCGAGTAAAGGCCCTTCCATGGACCTTCGCCGAGGCGTGCGATCTGAGCGGCGCGCCAGTCATCGGCGACGACGCGCACCGAATGCACGCCGAGGAAGAGGATGAGGCCGAGAATCAGATAAATCATGAGTGCCCCCGTCGAACGATGGAGTCTGATTCAACTCGACCATGTGGGTCAACGCATTTGCCCGCCGGCGCAGCGGCGCGCGGTCGACACCGCCACGACAAATCGCAGGAAGGTCGGCCGCGACTCGCCTGTCCACGAACGGGCGATTTGACAGGTCGAATCATGCAAGATATCGTCCGGACCCACTGGTGCGCGAGGCGCTCGCAGAGAACTTCAGTGCCTGGGTCGACGCCGTGGAACAGTGCTTGCTTGAGGCAGACCGGCACCTGCTCAAACAGCCCGACCGCCGCGAGCTCGCCGGGTTCATGCTGACCGCGATGGGAGGGGGCGTGATGCAGGCCCGCACGCACCGGGACGTCGCCTACTTCGATCGCGCGGTGCGGCAATTACGGACGTATTTGGGTTATCTTGAGCGCGACGCGGCTCGCGTCCCGCTTCTGTGTCGGGGTTGCGGGGGCAGGACTTTGCCTGGCAGGACGCCGCGCAAGCGCGAGCCGGGCCGCAAACGAGGAGCAGGGTGATGGCAGGGATAAATTTGTTGGCGGTGCTGGTCGCCGCGATGGTGACATTCGTGGTCGGCGGTATCTGGTACGCGCCGTTGCTCTTTGGCGAGGGGTGGCAGACCCATCCCCGCTTGCCCGACCATTTGCGCGTGCACAAGCCGGCGCTCATTTTCGGAATCGGATTTCTGCTATCGCTGATAGCCGCACTCATGTTCGCGATCTTTCTCGGTCCGCGACCCTCGATGCAGGTCGCCGTTGTTACCGGATGCGCTGCGGGCCTGGTGTGGGTCGTCACCGGCTTCGCCGGAAACTATCGGTCCGGCGTGTCCAAGGGCAAGAACCTCGAGCTGAGTCTGATCAACGGCGGCTTTCATGCCGTGCAGTTCATGGCGCTGGGCCTGGTGTTTGCCAATTTTTGAATGAGGTGCGAGTGACTAGATTGCTGGCGTGTTTGCTTTGCGCTTTTTCGGTCGCGTTTGCGGCTACTGCGGCCGAGGGCGACGTCCAGCCGGCCGAGGGCTTGAAGCCTATGGCATTCTTGGCCGGGCATTGCTGGAAGGGTGACTTCCCCGATCAGAAGCAGAACGACGAGCATTGCTTTCAGTGGATCTACGCCGGCAAGGCCTTGCGCGACACGCACACCGTGCACGCGCCCGGTCGACCGGATTACGTCGGCGAGACCTTGTACTACTGGGATTCCGGATCCAAGCGGGTCGAGTATGTCTACATCGAGAATCTCGGCGGCATCAGCCGGGGCACCATGGAAAGCATGCCGGGCGCGCTGGTCTTTCCAGCGACGCAGTATGTTGCCGACGGCAAGTCGATGACCTATCGCGTTCGCTGGACGCTGATCAACGACGCGTCCTACGAGGCTTGGAGCGAGATGCAGGTGAAGGACGCCTGGGTCACCATGTTCAAGGTGACGATGAAACGGACGTCGTAAGCCGTGAGAGCGCATTACGGCTCCGATTTACAGACGAATCCTGTCTCTGTGGCCCGCGGCCTTCACCGAACAAACGCGCATTGCAGCCGCGGCCGCGGCGTTGCCCCTCGGAGCGTTCGTGCCTTTTCCTAGGGCCAGAACGGAGCGGCCGCGATGGATGCGGCCGCTCCTGCGCGCTGGCGCCGACTAGTTGCCGATGATGGCCGGACCTGCTTGCGCGTGGGTCGGGTTGTTGAGACAGGGCGGATGTCCGAAGCCGGACGCGCTGATCCCCGTTCCGCCGTTCGGATTCGGTGTGATGTCCTGGAACATGGCATCGAACGCGAGGAACACCGGCACGGTGGCAAAGGGCGTACTGGCGCGTACCTTCCAGGCGACCACATGATCGGTACAAGAGGTGTCGCCGGAAACGCCGATTGCTCCGATCTTCCTGCCGTGGCTGTAGAGCGCGAGGCCTCCGCCGAATACGTTGATGCCGCCGATCCGATTCCCGACCAGCGCATCCTTGGGCGTGCCGAAATCCGTGGCCTTGCCGTCGTAGGCTTGCGTCGCATCGACCGGATTGCTGGCTTGCAGACCATACAGACTGCCGCCGGGTTGAACGGCGGAATACAGATTCGCGGTGGACAGCGCCAGCCTGCCGTTGCTGAACGCGTTCGCCGCGTTGGCCTTCTGCGCCGAAATCACACGGCTGCCGAGCCAGATGTCAGCCGTCACATCGGCGTTCCCGGCGGAACCGTCCAACGAGTTGGTCACGGCGCAGACGATGCCGCTGCCATCGACCAGCGTCAGCCACATCGGAAAGCCAAGGCCGCCATTGGGCTTCCCCGCGGGCGGCACGACCGTGCGCAACGCGGTTTTGAGGCTCGCATCGGTCAAGCCGGCCGTGGCTAGCTGGCTGCAAGTGTCTGCATAGGCACTCCCCACGGAAAGCCCGGCGGCGATCACAACGGCCGCCATTATCCAATCCCTTGTCTTCTTCATCATCCTTTCTCCTTGTACCGATTGTGGGACGCATCTAGTTCGATGCGAAGCGGTGGCCCGAGGCGAAGTTTCATCGGGCCCAACTTTTCGACACATCGTCGCTGACAGGCGACCGATCGACGGAATAGCTGCAAACGGTGCAGTTCCCGCGCGCTGCTTTCACCATCATCAGCTGCGTCCTGGTTTGGCAGCGTCGCGAAAATATGCTCGCCAAACGAAAAAAACGCAAGGGAAACAGCAGCTACTGAAATGCGAGCGGCGGCGGATACGCCGCATTCAAGTTAACGATCGCCAAGACGGGAAACAAGCCGTTTTGCTGGACTTTCACCGGCGCACATCCGGTGTCGTAGAGAATACTCGCTGCAATAACCGACCACGTCATGTCGACAACCCCGCTTGCAGACAATGATACTGCCCGCCATCGAACCGTGGTAGCCCTGCCGGGCTAGCTGATTCTCGTATTGATTCTTGTGTTAGGGGCGCGATCTCAACCCGAGCGATCGCGGCCCGGGTTGAGATCTTTCGACGCATAGTGCCGCCGTCGGGCCATGCGCCGTCGCTACCGATCCCGTTAGGGCGAAGCGGCATCGATCCTGCCAAAGACTCCATTCGCCTCGCCGTTCGGACCAGCCGCAAAGAAGAGGGTATTCGACGGCAGGTTTTGTGCCGTGCTGCCATTGCCGAATGCGATGCCCCACAGGCCGTCGATCACGAGGATTTGGCCATCGGGCGTTCGCAACTGTCCGAGAAATGCACCGCTTGTGGGATCGAAGGCGTTGATCGTGCCATCGCCGAAATTGCCGACCAGAAGGCTACCGCTGAAGTCTCCGAAGTTCGCCGGCGCGATCGCCATGCCCCACGGCGCGTTGAGCGTGCCGCCCGTCGCGACCCGTTGCAGCAGGTGCCCGCTGGTATCGAACGCGTCGACGATTCCTAGGCCCAGCCCGGCGACCTCGTCGTCGCCGTCCTCTTCCTTTTGTGCATACGCGACGTACAGGCGCCCAGCGAGGGTCAGAATGTTGAACGGCGAGAAGTTGGCGGGGATATTCGGATCGACGAACGCGCCGGGCATTTTCCTGGGCGTGAAATTGGGGCCGAAGACGTCGATCTTGTGCCCGTGGAAGTCCGCGGCGTAGAGCATATTGACGCCGCCGTTCGATGCCAGCGTGAGACCCTTGTAGACCGCACTCGACATGAACACCGCGTGGATTGCGTGCGTCGCATCAACGCCCGGCGACCAGCCCGAGATGAGCCCGTCTTCCGCAGCGAAGATGAACCGGGCAGCGCCGGCCGCCGTGCCGCTTCTGACCACGAAATCGTTGGAACCGTTGAAGACAATGCCGGTCGGCGCTCCCGGGTCGCTGCCCGATGCGGACGGAACGGTAACGACGAGCGACAGCATGTTCCCAAGACCGTCATACAGCGTCGACTTGCCGGTTCCGTTATCGGCAACCCAGATGGGGCTGGTCGCGCTCAACGCGATGCCCCAGCCGTTCTTGAGGTTGTCGTCGCGGTGCTCGGCGGGTACACCGCCATCAGACACAAGGTTGCGCACCGCATAGCTGTTGGCGGCGAAGGCTGTGCTCGCGGCGAGTCCAGACACCAGCGCGGCGACAAACAACGCTTGTCGCAGAGCGCGTGAAGCCAAGTTCATGATTTACCCCCTCTTTCAAGATTTAGAGAATTTCGGCGGATGTTGCTCGGATCCAACATCCTCTCGACGCACCATCGGTCAAGGTTCGACTCAGCTCGGCGGTCTGAGGAAGCAAACACTTGCCGGGCGACGTTATTCCGACTCTAAATGCAGCGGGCCGCACCACGGGAGGCAGGCGCCGCTGCGCGAGTGGCTACCCAACGTAAAGTGGGCTGGAGTCCTCGTAACCCCGAAAAACCCGTTGGGGCGGATTGCGCAAAGAGACCGTGCAAAGTGTCTGTCCGTAGGTACGACTCCAACGCGGTATCAAGTCTCCTAGGTCGTATAATTACTATTCCCCAACGTTCAAGCAGGGGTCACAAACCAAGGGCCTGGAGCGCCACGGTAACTACCGCGAGACCGAGCAAACTCCAGACTCCTCAGCCCAACGGAGATAGAAAATGGCGATACGCATAGGTGACGAAGCACCGGACTTTACCGCCGACACCACGGAAGGCAAGATTCGGTTCCATGAGTGGATCGGGGACAAATGGGCGATTCTGTTCTCGCATCCCAAGGATTTCACGCCGGTGTGCACCACCGAGCTCGGCTACATGGCCAAGCTCAAGCCGGAGTTTGACAAGCGCAACACCAAAATCATTGGGCTCAGCGTGGATCCCGTCAGCGACCACAAATCCTGGGTCAAGGATATTCAGGAAACTCAGGGGCACGCAGTCAATTATCCGATGATCGGGGATCCGGACCTCGAGGTCGCGAAGGCCTACGACATGATTCACCCCAACGCGAGCGGCGGAAAGCGAACTGCGGCGGACAACGCGACGGTTCGTTCGGTATTCGTCATCGGGCCCGACAAGAAGGTCAAGGCGATGCTTGTTTATCCGATGAGCACGGGCCGCAACTTCGACGAGGTGCTGCGTTTGCTCGACTCGGTTCAGCTGAACGCGAAACACACGGTTGCCACGCCGGTGAACTGGAAGCCGGGCGAGGACGTCATCATTCCCACGTCCGTTTCCGACGAGGACGCCAAGAAGAAATATCCGCAAGGCTTCAAGACGCACAAGCCGTATCTGCGCACCGTTGCGCAGCCGAAGTAATAACGCACACCACCAGAGACAGGGCGCGCGCGGCGCCCTGTTGACAATCGCGACCGGTAGAGATCCCTGAGCAGACGGCTGGACTGTCCAGAAGCAGCCGTTCAACGGATCAAACAGGACGCGGTCGTGGAAAGGGCGTCGGGAGCGAGCGACCGTTCCTGGCCGCTCCGGTCTCGGCAAGAAAGCCGAGGCGCGTAAACGATCACAGACGAAACGCCAAGCACATCATCCGCGTCGAGTTCGAGTTGCTCTGACGCTGCGTAGCGCGGTCGGCCAATCGATCGGTCAACGTGGTTTGTAGCTGAACTTCTGGCCGCCGATAGTCGCCTCGTACATCAGCCCGCCCTTGGCCACGGTAAGCGTCGCCATGCCCTTGTTGTAGGCGCCGACGACCCTGGCCTCATTCTTGGTTACACTGGCGCCAGCCGATGACCCCGTGGTGTTCGCCTTCGCACCCGCAGCGGCGGTGATCGCGATTGCAGAAGCCTCCGCGCCAAACTCGAAATTACCGCTGGTGAAATTCTTGAACGAGCGCTGGTCCTCGAAGAAGATGATCTGGCTGTAGGCCTGACCGCCGAGCTGGAAGCCGACCGTGAGTTGCGTCATGGATGTGTCGCCGACGTACTTTCCTCTTTCGTACACTCGGCCATCTCCGAATGCGCCACCGATACCGACACCACCCTTTCCAATCGTCGGGAAGACCGCGTATCCGTACGCTGTCTTGAAGTAACTGTTACTCTCGACGGCTTTCCTGAAGACATTGATCGTATCCTGATACGAGTCCGCCCACGCTGGCGAGACGGTTAGCGCCATCGAAAACAGCGCTAGAATCGGAATGAGACGCTTGATCACGGTGTGTCCTTTCGTGGTGAACGTGCCGCTATATATGGCGAACGGATTTGGCTCGAAGCATGAACGCCGACAGATTCGGGCCGTTGCGGTGCCCATCCAAGCCACCCCTTAGGTTTCGATCGCCACTTCTGCCTCAATTTCGACCGGTATGCCGAAGGGAAGTTCTGCCATCCCGACCGCCGAGCGAGCATGCCGGCCGCGCTGCGATCCGTACAACTCCACGATTAGATCGGTAAATCCGTTGATGACAAACGGCTGCTGTTTGAAACCCGGCGCGGAGTTGACCATCCCGAAGACCCGAAGCCACGCTGATACTCTATCCAAGTCACCCAACTCGCGCTTCAGGCTGGCGAGAATTGAAAGAGCGGTGAGACGTGCAGAGTGTTGAGCCTGTTCCACGGAGACATCGAGTCCGACCTTACCTAAAGGAGCGGCCAGGGAGCCGTCCACGTTCTGCGCCGCGTGGCCCGAAACGTAGGCTCGGTTGCCATGATGGCGAACCCACGGAAAGGGCAAGGTAACCCCAGGCGGGAGTATCAATGGCTGGGGAAGCACGAGGCCGAGTGCTTGCAATTTCAACTCTATCTTTGACACGGCCTTCTCCTACAGTAGGTGGCATGATGATCCAGTTGTAATCGAATACGAATCGGCCAGATCTCCTTTAGCTTCAGTGCGGTATGCTGCGATTCACACTCCATCCGCCCCACAAGAATTCACCTCGAAAGGGGCTTCTCACCATGGCCAATGTACTCACGGTAGTTGCAAGGCTACGGGCAGCGAAGGACATGGGGGATGCGCTGGCGGCGCTCCTTTCGGAGCAGGCGGCCGTAGTGCGGAACGCGGAGCCAGGGTGCCTCGTCTATCGTGTTCACCGCTCAACCAAAGAACCCGAGCTGTTCCTGTTCTACGAAATGTACGTGGACGACGCGGCCTTCGACCTTCACCGCAAAGCGCCCCACCTTGCCGCTTACCGCCTACGTCGCGAGAAAGAAGGGTTGACGGACGGCGCCGCCGAAGTGGAGATCTTTCGGTCTTTCACCGAATGACCGGCCGACGCACTTGGCGCAGCGCGTCGCCTCGGACTGCTCCGCCTTGTCACCCTGAGCCGTCTGATTTCCGACGGTCGCAGTACGACCCTGTGTTGCCTGTCACGCTCTAGAGAAGTGGACGTTTTCGAACGTCAGACTCCACTGTTCGAACAGGAACTTATTGGCGCTTCACCGAGTCGGTACCCGTCGGCCGCTCGTCGGCCATCACCACGACGGCGCCCGTTTCGTCGAATCGGACGATCTGAGACTTACCACCATTCGGGCTGGGCACCACGACGGTGTAGACGGCCTTCGCTTCGAACGCCCCATGGTACCCGGCGGAGGTGTGGACGATATTCACCTCTCCCTGGGTCTCCTCCACGTCAGCTCGGGCAGCCCGCACCCGAACCAGGAAGGCGGTCTTTTCGCTCCCCGATGCCAATCGTTGCTTGAATTCCCGAGCCTTCTGTACCACGTCTGAGGGGATCCCTGGCCAGTAGACGGCCTCTGTTATCACTTGGCGCTCGCTGTCCAGTGCGGCGAAGGCAACAGAGCCTTCCACGGGAATCCCCGCGACCGATCGCTCGAGGTGGCTGCTGTACCAGAGAAACCTCGAACGAGCTGGTTGCACACCGCCTTTTACCGGACCACCGCCTGCCATCGTCGTCGTCACATGCGTGCCACTCACCTGGGTTGCGGGTACGCCTGCCCCCACGAGATACGCCCGCACGACGGCCGTGTGCTGATCCGGATTCTCGGTGAGAGGCCGGGGATAGTTGATCACGGCCACTCCCTTGGGGATCGCAGGGTACGCGCGAGTCGGGACGGCAAGGGTCGCGCCGGTTACGGTGTCGACCAGAAAGGCTCCTTTGTCACCGAAAACGCGCTCGTATGGACCCTCGACCTCGCGCCGCGCGCCGGCGCCCACATTGAATCGCGATTGACCGATCTTGTGCTCATATCCAACTCCTTCCGGGCCGACTCCAACCGTTGGCGGCCTCGACGGAGGCTCAGTCGGCGTAGTCGCGATATTTGCTGTGCACGCGGCAAGAACAATGAACAAGCCGATGCTCGCCATTCGCAGTCTCATGACAGACCTCGCTAGGGGAGAATGAAGGGGTGGTTGTTGCAGTCGTAATTGCAGGTGAAGATCCAGGACATCCATCCCCACCCGATCGCATCGTTCGCCGGGTCGCGCAACTGCCCCCATGTCTCGATCCCATTGGCCCATTCGGCCCGCGCCTCGTTGACCTCGACCGAGATGGCGATGTGGGCGCCGCATCCGTCGACGCCGTGGTTCCCGCCGCCGAATGCGCATGCGCTCCCGCCGGTGACCGAGTTGATGGCGTCAGTCCAAGATGGGCCGACGGAAGAGTTCGGGTTGGCAACATAGCGGTCCGCGAACGCGCGGCCGCGGTTCGCCACGTCGGCCGTGTCGTCTCCCACCCGCGTTGGCATGATGAGGGCAATTGTGGAAACCCCCGCGAAAGCGTTGAGCATCTCCGGAATGTAAAGATCCGGCGTGATGCCACAGCTGTTGTCGATGACGGCGAGGTTGATGCCGCCGTTCGTGCCCGCGCCCGCCCAGCTTCCGGCGGAGGAATCCTCACCCCAGCGCACCCCGTTCGTTGAATAGTCAACGTTCTGGCAGGCTTTGCCTGTCTTGTCGACGACAATGGTCCGCGGACGCGAGTACACGCAGCGCCCAGCCAAGGGGTTGTCCGTGAACCGCAGGCACCGTTTCTCGACGCCGGCGACGTCCGGGCAGCGTGCCGTCGACGTGCATGCCGTTTTGGATTGATCGTCACAGGTACCGTGGCCGCTGAAATACGCGATGACATCGCCGGAGCGGTCGAAGTTGGAGCTGTCGTCTCCACCGGCCACGACTTCGGGATCCGTGAAGTCGGTTGTCCACACCAATCCGTCCGTGAACCGAACGCCGGAGGTGTACCCGGCGATGGACAGCATCCGGTCGCGGAAGTTATCGACGTTGGCGGCGTTGTTCTTGAGCGTGCCGCACGAGTAGACGTCTACAGCCTCGATGGTGATCCTGGATTCCGTGGCGCAAGCAGACAACAGGCCGACGCACAGGGCAACGGCCGTGAACCGACTTATGACGCATCTCGCCGACAGCCGCATGATCACCCTCCCTTAAGTTACACGCCTTTCTGGCGAATCGCCGACCAGCCTGTCCTCAGGCACGCGAGGCTCATCCGCCGGTGCAGGCCGCCTTGGTCCTTTCCCGCTCGTCGCAGTGCCACTTTCCGGCGTCGCACACACACTTCCACCTGATGGCTGGGCCTGGATAGATAGGTCCGGCCCCGGGGCAGGAGTCCTTGGTCCAGACCGTGCATGAGGCAGGAGCGGAGCAGGCCCCGTGCGGAAGGTCTTTGGTCTGGTAGTGGTCCCATGGACCCTTGGGGCCCGCGATCTCACACGTTGTCGCCGGCTCGGCATCGTCGTTCCGGCGATGCTGGGCTTCAACGGTCTGGCTAATCGCGAGCGTCACCCACGCGACGGTGGTGAGAGCAAGCAGGAAGCCCGAAGAGTCCGCTACGAATGACATCATGCTAACGAAGAACACTTTGTTCCAGTAGGAGAGGCGTCATTCGGCTTACCGTCGCCTGCGGGACAAGTCATCGCACGCGTGTCCGGCAAGGAGCTGCCAATTGGTGTTCTGAGCATTGTTGACGACAAAAAATAGCTCGTCAAGCATCTTGGTCGGAGCCGACGCTCCTCTATGGCGCGCGTCCGAATTCGAGGAGTAGGTACGCGAGCGCATACCCCGCCCAAATGGCGACACTGAATGCAGCTCCGCCCGCAACGGACGATGCGATCGGACGGTCGTCCCGCGATAACGTGCGCGCCGCGATCGGCAGGATCGCGAGGAACATGAACGCTTCTCCCACGGGGATGAATAACGCGCAGAAGGACCCGATCATTGCATTCGCGGTACCATACTTCCACCATCCGGCACGGAAGGCAAAGTACTCATAGAAGCCGATGGTGATCCCCGCGAATATGGCGACGATCACTGCCGAAACGATCGCCGCAATCCGTTGCTCGAGTCGCCGGCGCAAGAGCCCGAACAATCGGACGGCGGGATAGCCAAGTTCCACGATCACGCAGGCCCACGCCAAGGGCATCCAGATGGGAGAGGCGAGCAGAACGACATCGCGCGCTCCCAGGTAGTCCAGGCGCCCGTTCGCAATACCATTGACAAGCCACCAATCAACGATCAGCTCGAACAATCCCGCGACTATGCCCACTCTGAACAGGGCAACGACCGTCGCGCCACCCCGCTGCTGCAGCGTTTCGCCCGCGGAAGCATAAAGCGCAGCCCGAATGAACAACCCGAGGTATGCGCACATCGTCCCGCCGTTGGCGGGAAGTGGCGCGAATGCCGCGACCAGCGTCAGCCCCAAGCCGGTCGTCATGCCGCCGACCCACATTGCATCGGACGCCGGGGACAGCGCCTCGATGTGGCGAGCAAAGTTCGGCGAGACGTCCATGAGGCCGCTAGTCTAGTCGAGGATTTTCTCCGTGGGGCAATGTCGCGCGCGATGGTGGATATGATCGATCGTGGCGAGCTGTGCGGTGTCCGAAGCGATGACGGTCGCTAAAGCCGTGGCCCGTTGGCGGCTCAGGTCTTCTCCGGCATTGCGGAAGAGTGGTGACTGGTGATCAACCACTGCTTTCCGTCCCACTTGTAGGTGTATGTGTAGCGAGCCTTGACTTGAGCACCCGTAGTGCCAAAGGTGAACGTATAGAGTCCAGCGTCAACCGCAGTGTTACAACCAATCTCTATTGTTCTTGAGTCGATCTTTCCTATGGGCTTGTTTTCTAGGAAGTGGTGGAAGTAGTCCTCCTTCTCGGCCTCGGTTAGTCGCGGCTTGTTCGACACGGTGGGAAGAAGGACCGAGCGCTCGGCGTAATTGGCGACGACTTTGTGTGGGTCGCCGGTTTGCAGCGAGCGATTCCATCGGTCAAACAAGGCCGAGATTTCTTGCTCATTGGTTGCCTTGCAAACTTCCGTGCGTGCTGGCGCGGACCCGGAGTCCGATGGGCCTGAGGCGCAGCCTGCAAGAACGACGGCAAGGGCTGCTGATAGGATAGAAATGTTCCTCATTGAATGTTCCTCATTGGCGATCCTCTAGTGGTGGTCAAAAAACGGTAAGGGCATAGCCAAATATGTCCGAACGAGAATGGCGCGTATCGCACATTACGTAAAATTCCGTGGCGGACGCGACGCGCTGGGTCCAGTATTCCCACTATTCGCTCCTTGCGACTGTCGAGGCCATCTTCAACCTGGGTACGCTCGGGCGGAACGACACCTCCGCCACCCCGATGTCGGACCTGTGCAGGGGCGGAATCCCTTAGGACTTCGCTTTCTTCGAAGGTTTCGACTTGCCAGAACTATTGAGGGCGACCGCTTGGCGAACGAGCGCCTTGAAGGCGGACTCGTCAACTTCTTCTCCTTCGTGGATGTCGATCGCGCGGCGTACGTTTCCGTCGAGACTCGCGTTGAAGAGACGGGCCGGATCCTTCAGAGACGCGCCCTTGGCGAAGGTAAGCTTCACGACATGCCTGTAGGATTCGCCAGTGCAGATGATGCCGTCGTGCGACCAAATCGGAGTGCCCATCCACTTCCACTCCTCGACGACGTCCGGGTCTGCTTCCTTGATGAGCTTGCGCATTCTGCTGAGGGTGTCCCCGCGCCAGTCCCCGAGTTCGGCGACTCTTTTCGAGATGAGCTCCGATGCCGACTGACCTTGGCTCGCGCCCGACTTTTTCATGTTCTCATCCTGGAAGTTCCAGATATCGATGTCATTAGTGTACCGTTGGCGGCGACCGTCTGCTTTCTGGTAGATATATTCGGCTATCGAATGTCACTTCATGGCCTATTCTGTTGCAGAACTCGATGTTGAAATGGCTTTTCTCTGTCGGTAGCTTTTCAAGTTGCGTTCTTGAGTGGTTGTTTGGCGATGTTTCGTCGAGTCAGTGGTGCGCACACGCTTCGAGCACGTGCTATTTCCCCTTCTTCTGCTAGCGGCACTAACCATTTCGCCATTCGTCGTAAATTCTGCGTGGTTGCAGCCAGAAGAAACTCGTCGTGCGCACCGTTGGGAGCCCGCAAACCGTAGTCGACCAAGCTTCAGGATTCGCTGAGGTGAGCGAAGAGCATCTCGACCTTCTTGCGATCCTTGCGCGATTGCTTGTACCCACTGGTCTTCGCAATGTCGCGAGCGACATCCCGTGCCGATTCATGGACGCTGCGAGCGATCTTTCGAATCTGAACCGCCCCGGGATTCCACATACCCGCGCTCTTGCAGGCCCAGCCTGAACGCCTCGACGTTTTGCGAAACAGCAGCCGGAGTGCCGGCATGGAAAACGCCGATCGGGGGGTTTCTTCGCCGGTTGCGCGCTCGCGGGGAAGGCCTTTACGAGCAGAGCACCAGCCGCTGTGCTGACGAAAGTCCGCCGGTCCATCACCGAACCACCTTGTCGACAATACGAAGTCCAAACATAACACGTGTCCCAGCGGCGCTTCACTCTCGCTTGCGAGTGGCTGCTTCCGGGCAATTTGGGCGGCGGCGCCGACAGTCTGTAGTTGGCCGGTTGGGACGTCGTGCGCGCGGCCGCGACCACCGGAGACAATGTAAATAAGCAAAATGCGGCGAGATCAGCCCTCAGCCGCCCACAGCCCGTAGGTCCAATTGATAGCTTCGACCGAGCCAAAGTGCGCAGTCCCGATGGTCGCGCAGTTCATTGCCAGTATTGGGATGCACGAACACGTCGAGCGCTCCGTGATTGAGCGCAAGCCAACCCACGACGTCGGAAAACTGCGTTGGCGCAAACGCGATCTGGTAGCTCCAACGTGGATGGGGTCCGACCTCTCGTTCGTGAAAGCGGCCCATCTCAATCCTATCGCCGAATTGCGCGGTCACTACTTCGCCAAAGTCCCTGGCCGCATCGCGACTGGCCGCATCGAAATAGACGTGCGCATGCCAGCTCGCGATGCGTGACACATCAAGATACGCCATTGCTGTCCCCTTGGTTCCCGCGCGAATCCCTTCCATCAATCCAGCTTCAATTCAAGCTCAGCACCCTCGATTGTGAGTTCGTCGGGGTCGCGTAGAGGCCGAAGTCGACCCCGACCGGCCGTTGCGCCGTGCAAGAACCGGACATTCATACGCGGTCAATGCGCGGCGTTCGGCTACTGAATCACCTCGTCCGCGCGCAGCAGCAGCGATTGCGGAATCGTGAGTCCGAGCGCCTTTGCAGTCTTCAGGTTGATGATCAGTTCGAACTTCGTTGGCTGCTCGATGGGCAAGTCGCCAGGCCGCGCACCCTTGAGAATCCTGTCGACGTAGCTCGCGGCCCGGCGGGAAACGTCGGTCGAGTCCGCCCAATACGACATGAGGCTCCCAGCTCCCGCATAGTCCCGCAGGCTGCTCATCATAGGCAGCCGATGTTTTATCGCGAGGTCGGCCAGCCGTCGCCGATGAAAATACGTCATCGGGTCCGCCAGGACCAGGAGAGCCTGAGCCCGTTCCGTTGTCATCGAGTGAAACGCGCTGTCGAAGGCATCGGGACCACGCACTTCCAGAACCTGAAGCTGAAGCCCCAGCGATCCACTACGCGCCTGAAGGTCCTTCACGGCCACTGGATGCCATGGATTGTCGGGATTCCACAAGAGCGCGACCCGCGACGCTCGCGGAAATGCCTCCTTGAGGAGCTCGAGCTGCTTAAGGCTCAGGTCAACGGTCAGGGTCGTTGTCCCGGTGATGTTCCCGCCCGGTCTCGCGAGGCTGGCAACGAGTCCCAATTGAACCGGATCAGGAGTGTTCGTCATGACGATGGGGATAGTTGTGGTCGCTCGCTTGGCGCTCAAGATGCCCGCTGGATTACGCGCGACGATCACGTCGACCTTCAGGCGCACCAGATCCAACGCGAAGTCATCGAGCCGCTCGGATCTTCCCTCGGTATTCCGAATTTCGAAGACAATGTCGCGGCCTTCGATGTATCCCAACTCGTGCAGGCTTTGCTGAAGAAGTACCTTTTGAGACTCTTCGGTCTGCAAGACACCGATCCGATACGGCTTCGTCGTCCTTTGCGCCTGCGCGCAGATGGGCGCGATCAACAGCGCCACCGCGGCGAGCAGAAACTCCCTGCGTCGGACGTGGTTCATGTCCCCACTTTCGGTCGAGCGTGCCGCGAAGTGTACGCCTTGCCCGATCCATCGAAGTGATTTTGCCGACCCGTGTCTATGACCGATTCACATCAAGCACGAGTAGCCCGTTTGGGTCGATAGCGCCATCGAACGACCGCTGACAGTGACTTCCTTGTAGGGCCGGTATTGGCACGATTGCAGCCGCGCGAGGGCGAGTACGATCCGACATTGGCTGTCAGATCGGGCACCTAGTGAAGGTCAGCGCTGTGGCAGCCGGCGCAAGCCGGCGGGGATCAACCACCGCTCCGCCACCCGGAATCCGCCTTCGATCAAAAGCGCCAGCGCCGCGGCCGGCAGCGCGCCTGCGAGCAGCATGCCATGATCGTTGAGCGCGAGCCCGGTGACGATGCGCTCTCCGTAGCCGCCGGCACCGATGAACGCGGCAATCGTAGCGGTGCCGACGTTGATCACTGCGGACGTCTTGATCCCGGCCATGATCGTTGGGGCGGCCAGCGGCAACTCGATCTTATGCAGAATGGTGCCGGCTTGCATGCCCAGCGATAGCGCGGCGTCCCTCATCCCTCGCGAGATCTGCGTCAGCGCCGCATGCGTGTTGCGCACGATGGGCAGCAGCGCGTACAGGCTGAGCGCGATGAACGCCGGCACCGCGCCGATGCGCCCGGTCAACGGGATCAGGACCGCGAGCAGCGCCAGCGAGGGGATGGTCTGCACCACACCGGTCGCTCCCAGGATTATCGTTTCGGTCGCCGGGCGCTTGGCGGCAAGGATGCCCAGTGGTATGCCGATCACGATGCTCGCCGCGAGCGACAGGAATACCAGCGTCAGGTGCTCGAGCGTCAGGCGGCCAAAATCGGGCCCGAAGATCTTTTGCCACAGATCTTCTTCCGGCCGTGCGCTTGCGGTTGCCGACCCAGCCGACGCGGCCTGCGCCGTCGCGGCAACCGCGCCAGGACGTTGTGCCAGAAAGTTCGCGGCCACGGAGGCGAAGTCCTTGTGCTCGAGCTCGGCGTCGGCGTTCATGCGCCGCATCGCGGCGTCGTCGATGGCTCCTTCCAGACGCCTCAGCGCTTCCCACGTCTTCGGCAGACGTTGCGGCAGATCCGCGCGGTAGAGCAACACCGCGTCGTAGCGCGGAAAATACCGGCGGTCGTCGGCGAGCACCGTCAAGCCGTATTTATCGATCTTGGCATCGGTCGAGTAGATGTCGATCGCATCCACCTGGCGCTCGGCGATGGCTTCGTAGGCAAGACCATGATCGAGGCCGCGCGGTGTCGCGAACGGCAAATCGTACGCGCGCTTCAATCCAGGCCAGCCATCGGCGCGGCCGATGAACTCCTGCGACAGGCCCAGGCGCAACTCGGGATGCGCTTTCAGATCGGACAAGCGGGCGATGCCTTTGACGCGCGCGTCGTCGCCGCGCATCGCCAGCGCGTAGGTGTTGTTGAAGCCGAGCGGCACCGCGACCGCGAGTCCCATAGCCCCGAGCCTGGCGTTGAGCTCTGACAGCGGCGGCACTTGATCGAGCTTGAGAATTTCCCGCGCGATGGTGCCGGTGTACTCGGGGTAGACATCGATGCTGCCGGTCGTGAGCGCGTTGAGCACGATCGCGGTATTGCCCAGCCCCTGGCTGTGCGTGACGGCCGCCTCGCCGGCGCCTTTCGCCGACTGCTTGATGATTTCGCCGAGGATGTACGACTCGGTGAAGCGCTTCGAGCCGACGTTGAGCGTCGGTGCTGCCGTTGCCGTGGCGCCGAATCCGCAGGCGACCACGACTGCCACGACGATCCGCAACGGGGTGGGCAAGACGCTCATCGGTGATCTCGCGGGATAGATTACGCGAAACCCGGATGAACGGCAGCTCTGAGAATCGCGCAAAGCTCAACGGCGCTAATCATGAGCTCGCGATGGCACCAATCGGGCCTTACCTCGGTGCCGTGATGTTATGTTATGCAGGGCCTGCAAGCGCGAATGGATTGGTGCGCGATAGGTGGTATCCCAAGGCCGGGAACGCGCGCTTGCTTGCCGCCATCCAATGCGTGAACGATCGCCCAAACATCGATGCCCACTCGACCCACTTCCTCGGCACCCGAGCCGAAACCCGCCTCCGCAGTCGACGACGCGGAGCTCGTTGGCCGTATTGCGCGCCACGATCAGGCTGCTTTCGAAGTTCTGATGCGGCGTCACAACGGCAAGCTGTTCCGTGTCGCGCGGGCGATTCTCAAGGACGACGCCGAGGCAGAAGATGCGCTCCAGGATGCCTATCTCGACGCCTATCGTCACATTAACGACTTCCGCGGCGGAGCACGGCTTTCGACATGGCTTACCCGCATTGTCATCAATCAGGCGCTGATGCGCTTGCGCAAGCACAGGCGCGACCGCATTGTCGTGCCGTTTGGGGATGGACGCGCGATCGAACCGGACCAAGCGGAGACGGACATGGCCGATGAACGAAGCGAATCGCCGCCGGGCGCCACGCTGCGCGCCGAAATCCGTCGCGCGCTCGAGCGCAGAATCGACGAGCTGCCGATTGCGTTCCGTACGGTGTTCGTCATGCGCGAGGTTGAGGACATGACGGTGGATGAAACCGCCGAGTGTCTTTCGATCCCCGCCGCGACGGTCCGGACGCGGCTGTTCCGGGCGCGCGCACTCCTGCGCGAGGCGCTGGCGCGCGACATGGATATGGCGACGGTCGACGTGTTCGGCTTCGCCGGCGAGCGCTGCGATCGTATCGTAGCCGGGGTGCTTGCCAGGCCGCTGGCTGTGGCTCCCGGCTCGCCCGTCGACGATTGATCCATCCCATGCTAATGGCCCGACCCGTCCCGCGGGAACGCGGGGACCCGAAGTTGCATCTGATGTTCATCCGTTGGTGCGGAGTCTTCGTATGGCAGGGGGCCCCGCCGCTGACGGCAGAATGAGAGCGTTCGCCGCTCGCCGGCTTTTTGCAAAGCAAAAAGCATCGATCCACCACTGAGGAGTCACATAATGAGAGTTTCAGCCATTGTCATTGCCGGCACGCTGCTGTTCGCGGTCGCAGGCGCGTCCGCGCAAGGCGTCAACGACGCGCAAATCGCCTCGATCGTCGTCACCGCCAATCAGGTCGATATCGACGCCGGCAAGCTAGCGCAATCGACCTCGGCCAACGCCGAAGTCAAGAAATTCGCGGAGCGCATGATCACCGACCACACCGGCGTGAATAAATCGGCGGTCGAGCTCGTGACCAAGCTCAAGGTCACTCCGGAGGACAACCCTACCAGCCAGAGCCTCAAGTCCGGTGGCGAGTCGAACCTCGCCCATCTGAAGACGCTGAAGGGAGCCGCGTTCGACAAGGCCTACATCGACCACGAAGTTACCTATCATCAACAGGTGCTCGATGCCGTCGACAAGACGCTGATCCCCAATGCCAAGAACGAAGAGCTGAAGGCGTTGCTGGTCAAGGTGCGGCCGGCGTTTGTCGCGCATCTCGAGCACGCCAAGATGCTCCAGTCATCGATGGGCGGCTCGATGGGCAAGAAGTAAACGCATGCCGGTGAATGCGAGCTCGTATCGCACCGCTGCAGTTTTCGCCGCGGGACTGGCCCTGCTCTGCTGGAGCATGGGCCCGGCCGCGGCGGCCGATGCGCCCAAGGCCGCGACCCTGACAGTCGCGATCGACGGCACCGCGTTTCAGCCCGCGATGCTGACCGTCAAGGCCGGCGACTCGGTCACCTGGGTGAACAAGGATCCGTTTCCGCACACGGTGACGTCCGCCGCCGGTGGCTTCGATTCCCGCGAAATCGCACCAGGCAAGTCCTGGAAATACACCGCCACGAAAAAGGGCGAGTTTGCCTACATCTGCATTTTCCACCCGACGATGAGCTCAACGCTGAAGGTCGAGTAGCTTCGGCGAGTTTCGTAGTACCGGGTTTTCTTGCACGGAATCGGGAAGGTGCGCGCTGGATCGCGTGCGCGCTATGGTTTACCCTCCCTGGCTTCGGTGCTTAAAAAGGTGGCCCGCCATGAGCGGACCCATAAACCAATACCCGCACCTGCTCGCACCACTGCCGCTCGGTTTTACGACGCTCAAGAACCGCGTCCTCATGGGCTCGATGCATACGGGTCTGGAGGAAGCGCCGGATGGATTCAATAAGCTCGCGGCGTACTATGCGGCTCGGGCGAAGGGCGGCGTCGGCCTGATCGTGACCGGCGGCATCGCGCCCAACTTCGCTGGCCGGGTCGAGCCGCGGGCCTCGCAGCTATCGTTCCCGTGGCAGGTGGCCAAGCATCGCGTCATCACCGACGCGGTGCACGCGGCCGGCGGCAAGATCGCGATGCAGATCCTGCACGCCGGTCGCTATGCGTATCACCCGCTCTCGGTCGCGCCCTCGTCGCTCAAGTCGCCGATCACGCCTTTCCGGCCGCGCGCGCTCACCCAGTGGGGCGTGCGCAGAACCATCCCCGCCTACGTCCGCTGCGCGATGCTCGCGCAGCGGGCCAGCTACGACGGGGTCGAGATCATGGGCTCCGAGGGCTACCTCATCAACCAGTTCATCGCGCCGCAGACCAATCATCGCGACGATGCGTGGGGCGGCTCGTTCCTGAATCGTATTCGGTTTCCGGTCGCCATCGTGCGCCGCACGCGCGAAGCGGTGGGCCGCAACTTCATCATCATCTACCGGCTGTCGATGCTCGATCTGGTCGAAGGCGGCAGCACCTGGGACGAAGTCGTCTCGCTCGCGCAGGCGATCGAAGCCGCGGGCGCGACGATCATCAACACCGGCATTGGCTGGCATGAAGCACGGATTCCGACCATCGCCACCATGGTCCCGCGCGCCGCGTTCGCGTGGGTGACGCGGCGGATGAAAAGCA
>WNGI01001367.1_pt1 | contig 20162 bp, 31 predicted proteins | sample 5400621 | NCBI WGS metagenome assembly WNGI01 (sample SAMN13153374, study PRJNA577476) | soil metagenome | isolation source: 20 cm soil or saprolite under Garry oak tree replicate 1 | place: USA:California | collected 2016-06-15
CCGGCGTTGATCACGCCGATCAGCGGCTCATCGGCAGCAGACATCACTTCGGCTCCTTCATTGCGCTGCCACAGTCCAGTCGGCATACCTAGCCGTCCTGCGCTGGACCGGGTGGATCGCGAGGAGAAAGGCATCGACAACGCGGACAGGATTGTCTTCGCCAACGAAGTCATCCAGACACTCGGGCAGCAGTACGAGTTGGCTGCGGTCCTGGCCTTCAACGAAACGCTTCACCCCCGCCCCCCAAACCAGGTCCCCGGACGATTCTAACTCATCCGCGGTTTTCACACAGCCTCGGACATCAACGCCCATTCCCAAAGCGAGGGCTGAGGGGTCGAATTGAGACGAACGACCGCCGTGATACGAAGGGCCAGTTTCGGCGCTGAGCGGAAGCCCATGTTTGAAATCGGCGGCTTCCGGTTTTGCCCCCATTTCGGTCATTGCTTCGACCCTGCCGGGTCGACACAAGGGACCAGGGCCAAGGTGTCAGGAATCTCGGTGACGTGGTTTGAGTTACGGAGAAAAAGACTGGTCGTCCGCATATGGCTGGATATGTCCACTTCGGCCATTGCCCGACGGCGGCTGGATTGTCCAAGAAGCGAGCCGGAATCCATCTCGCTGCTCTGAGACTTGTCGGGAGCGGGCATGACCTGTAACAGCGGCCCCGGCCCAACCGAGACTTCCCCAACAAACGGCCGGTCATGAGCCAGAATAAGCAGAACCGAAGCTGCGACTCCGGTGGCAAACAGCATCATCGTGATCCCCGAGGTGACCCGGTTATCGCTATGCACCATCGCAATGGCGACCAGCGCACAGGCGGCTTGCAACAGTAGGCACACCCACTTGACCGGATTAACCTCCGATCGACTGATAAGAATGCGCTGCCGGCGCGCGTCGAGCGCGTTTTCGATAGCGGTCGCGATCTCCCGCTGCGCAATCTTTTGACCCTCGGTAACGGGTAACAGCCCGAGCGTGTAGCGCAGCGCTTTGGGCAGAGCTGGCGGCGTAAAACTTAGCGTGGCTGTTTCTCTGGCTAACCTGGGCCACTCTGTGGTGGCGGTTTCTTCAATGTGGTCACGGATTAGGGTTCGCAGTTGCGCTTCGGCATCACCCGAGAAGGTCGACGACAGGACGACGACAGTCCTTAGCGCGCTCGCCTCTCGATTGACTGCAGTCTGCGCCCGTTCATTGTCGTTCCATACTTGCGCGGCCGTGAACGCGACAAGGAGACCGAAAATGATGCCGAGGGGCGGCAACAAGCCTGGAGACACAGCCTTGAAAGAGCGGCCCCTCTCCTTATCGGCCAGGATCATCACGGCTGCATAGATGACGGCCGTCGCCGCAAACGTAGAGCCAAACACGACGATGGCCATCCATCGCAAAGGGAGTTCATGCAACCAATCGCTCATGATTCATGTCTACCCTGATGCTCAGCCCTGATCTAGCATAGTTGGGATGAGCAACGGCTAACGCGGCTGGTTATGATCCACCCCCGCCGAAGTGGTCCACCCTGAGCTATGGTTTAGCCAAGGAGGACCGTGATGCCGAGGAAGAGCTACAAGCCGGAAGAGATCGTCGCCAAGCTGCGGCGGGTTGATGTGTTGACCTCGCAAGGTCAGAGCGTCTCGGAAGCGATCCGCTCGATCGGCGTCAGCGAGGTGACGTATTACCGCTGGCGCCAGGAGTTCGGCGGCTTGAAGAGTGACCAGGTCAAGCGCCTGAAGGATCTCGAGACGGAGAACAACCGGCTTCGTCGTGCGGTGTCAGATCTGACATTGGACAAGCTGATCTTGCAGGAGGCGGCCCGGGGAAACTACTAAGCCCCGCGCGTCGCCGCGCCTGCATCGAGCATGTTCGAGGCGTGCTGCCGATCTCCGAGCGCCGCGCTTGTGCGGCTCTCGGGCAGCATCGCTCGACGCAGCGCAAGATCCCGCGGGGCCGTGAGGACGAATCGCGGCTGACCGCCGACATCGTCGAGTTGGCGCGGCAGTATGGCCGCTACGGCTATCGCAAGATCGCCGAGTTGCTGCGCCGGGCTGGCTGGCTGGTCAATGACAAGCGGGTCGAGCGGATCTGGCGGCGCGAGGGGCTGAAGGTCCCCGCCCGGCAGCCGAAGCGGGCTCGCCTGTGGCTAAATGACGGATCCTGCATCCGTCTCAGAGCCGAGCGCCCCAATCACGTCTGGTCCTACGACTTTGTCGAGGAGCGCACCCATGATGGACGCAAGTTCCGCATGCTCAACATCATCGACGAGTTCACTCACGAATGCCTGGCCATCCGCGTATCCCGCCGGCTCAGATCCATCGACGTCATCGACGTTTTGTCGGACCTGTTCATCCTGCGCGGCGTCCCCGAGCACATCCGTTCCGACAATGGCCCGGAGTTCGTCGCCACAGCGGTGCAGGAGTGGATCGGCGCCGTCGGGGCGAAGACCGCTTACATCACCCCCGGCAGCCCGTGGGAGAACGGCTTCATCGAAAGCTTCAATGCGCGCCTGCGCGACGAACTGCTCGACGGTGAGATCTTCTACACGTTGCGTGAAGCCGAGATCGTCATCGAGAGCTGGCGACGTCACTACAATATGGTTCGCCCGCATGCCTCGATCGACTACCGCGCGCCGGCCCCGGAAGTGTTCGTGCCAGCCCTCGCCGCATGGCCGGCTGCGCAACCCCGACCCGCTCCGCCGGCCATGCTCCCGCTGGTGCCACCGCCGACACTAAACTAACATTCCAACCGGACCACCCAGTGGGGCCGGTCAATCACGGTCACCCAGCGCAGCATCGTCCAACGACTCCTTACGCTTAGGTGGGTAGGTGGAACCGGGCGGAATTAATTGATGCTGCGGTTAACGGTGCGTAAAAGCTTAATCCGCACCACAAATTGTCACGGCACAGTCAGCCCAAAGCCTTCTGCCGTAAACTAGTGCTTAACCATGCCCTGCCCACGCTCTCTCCAGACTGCAGGGAGAGGGGTAATGCATCAGATCGCACTCACCGACTCGCAGAAAAACGTGGTCCGGCGCTACGTCAAGGTATGGCGGCGCTGGCGTCCTGGCATTCGCGGTTTCGCCGAACTGGAACGAGACCTGGAGAACGGCTCAGAAATGCTGGTCGATGGCATCAGGGTCGATAACAGGCCCGGCTTTCCGGCCATCGCTGCAGATGCGATGGATCAGAGATTTCATGCTGCCATGTTCAACGACGATGATGATGCGCTCGACGACATGACGGGCGAGGAGTTGGAGCAGGTTCGCCGATACATCCTTAACGGCAGCGGTGTCGTACCCGTCCGTAAATGGCGGCGCCCGAAGCCGATCGCTGCGAACGTGGTTACGCGTGTTCCTCCCGCAGCGCAGGCGTCTTATGTCCAAGATTAACGAGAATGCCGCGAAATTGGTGAGCTTAACTGATCATCAATCATACTGAAGAGTAAATGTCCGGCAGTTCGTTCGGAAATTGGGAACAGTAGGAGAAATTAATGTTTGGGTCTCAAACTCGACAGGCCACCCAGGTCAGCTCGTCAGCCCGCGACGAGGCGAAGGAAGGTAAGCCAGCTGATGTAGCCGAAAAAAAGCAGCTAAAACCTACAGAGCCCGTTTGGAAAACAACCGAACCATTGCGGTCCGTAGCTCCACCTTCGCCGGCGCCCGAGGCCGAACCACAGGCAAACTCGCGTGAAACCGCAGCGGACGTTCGGACGCTGATCATCGGACCTGGCGTTTCCGTTAAGGGTGAGATCACGTCCTGCAATCGATTGATTGTGGAAGGTAAGATCGAAGCAAAGTTGGCCGACTGCCCGAACGTAATTATCAAACAGGGTGGCGTCTTCAACGGAGAAAGCACCACTCAAGATGCCGATATACAGGGCTGCTTTGCTGGTAATCTCGTTGTACGTGGACGTTTGCTCGTCCGGGCAACTGGCACGGTCGGTGGCAAAATCGCGTACGGCGAGATCGAGATTGAGCGAGGTGGACAAATATCCGGTGAGATTAGCGATCATACGGATGAGGCAGTTTCGCACCTGAAGCCCGTTTGACATCAGAGGCGTGCCTGCTGCTCGCGAACTACGTTGTCGCTTCTTACGCTCGGCACGTGGAACGCGGAACAGCATGGAACGCGCACCGCAGCATTGCTACGTGAAGCCCCATCGTCGCTCGTTGCGCAGTCCTATGTGACTCGACGTAGAAAGGGATCGAGCGCGTTCCATTGTCTTCCAGTTGAAGCATCGATTGCGTACCAAAGTACGAGCGCCTGTGACTTCGTGCCGACCCGACTACAAGGGTCCGCGACACCATCGAGAGGCTTGTATGAGCAGTCAGATGATGGTCCCTCGTGCTGTACCGGCTCCGGCGCACTGGGGAGAACCCGTCCGCTACCTGACGCGCTCCCCGGGTCGAATTAAGGCTGGGCAACCCACACAGATTTCCGCGGAGCAGAATTAGGCGCGGCCGACGGGTCCTCGCCGCTCCAGGTTTTTTAAGCTTCTGAGTGGATCGCGCCCAAGCGGCGACACGGAACTCGTTTAGGCCTATCAGATCGCACCCTGAGGACCAGGGCGGCGATTGAAACAGAGGAGGTTCTACCCTCCGGCCGACGCAAATACCGGGGCTACACCGCATTAGCTCCGGTCGCGACCCAATCGATTCGGTTTTCGGAGCCTCACTCAGCTTAGATGCATGAGTCAATCCGCCAAGCGGATCGTGGATTTTGTGGGGTTTGATGCAGCCCTATCGCGGGGGCACCTAGACTGGCCACGAGGCGAAGGCGCAACGAGTGCGTCGCGTGGCTCATTACGCTGGAATCTAGGATGGAAAATGTCGCGATCAATTACAGACTGGCGGAGTCGCTTAGAACCGATACTGGTCGAGAAGATCGGCCCGCCACATGTCGAGGCCCTTACAGGAATGCGGTCTCGTAACGAGCCAACTCGCAGCGTCGATTTCAACTCACACACAACGGAGGAGCACACCAAAATGGCAGAACGGGCTGACGATCTCGGGATTCCAATGAAACTGCGCCCGGCATCTGGGGTAAAGGTCCAGGCCGCGCCCATGGCCGATTCGCCACGCTTCGCTGCTGCTGTATCGGTGCCAGCCCCTGCCGCGCTACGGAGTAACGAGGTTGATCGACGTACCTTGATCCTCGGACAAGGCATGTCTCTGGCCGGCGAGATCACGTCCTGCGACCGTCTGATCGTCGAGGGCTCGATTCAAGCAACACTGGAGAAATGCCAGCACGTAATCATCGCTGAAACCGGTGTCTTCAATGGTCAGGCCTCGACCGAAAACGCCGATGTGCGGGGCCGGTTCGAAGGAGACCTCACCGTCCGTAAACGGTTGCTGATCCGTGCGGGCGGTCATGTATCGGGCACGGTCACCTATGGAGAAATCGAGATCGAATCTGGCGGGGGTATCTCCGGCACAATCGAAAAGGCTGGAACCAATAACGCGGATCTTATCTCGTTGAGCGCCTAGCCAGTTAGCCGAGCGAGACGAGGGATGTCGCATTTGGTTCACGCAACATCCCTCTTTCTTTTCAGGGCCCTTCTTTGGTGTTGAACAGCGGCCCGACGCGAGCGTAACCCGCAAGGGTTTGATGCGGGCAAGAAGGTCATTGGGCGCAAGCGCCACATCATTGTCGACAGGCTCGGCCTTCTGCTGAACATCGTCGTCCATCCCGCCGACATTCAGGATCGCGAGGGGCACGATTGGTTCTCGATCGGCGCACCCGGTGTCTCTTCCCCTTCATCGAGCGCATCTTCGCCGATGCCGGCTACCAGTGACTACCCGCGTCGCGCGAGCCGCTGCCAGCACCGGCCGTTGGGTGGTCAAGATCGTCAAACGCAACGAACTGCACAAATTCGTCGTCCTGCCCACCCCCCGCGACCGCTGCGCTGGATCGTCGAACGAACTCTCGATCAGCCGCAATTGCCGCTTGGGGCGCGATTTCGAGCGCTACGCACGCACTGTCACCGCCTTCGTCAGGCTCGCGATGATCCGCATCATGCTGCGACGCCTGACCCGGCCAACTCATTCAACCTGAATCCGAACTTCCCGGATCGGCTCTTAGGCACGTGAGCGATCTCGCGCGCCGCAGTATCCGAAAAGACATTAGCAGATTGTTGAACAAATCAGGTGCGGCGACCCGAGCGGGGTTGCCATAGGCCGGTGTCGTCCGTAGTTCGGTAATTTCCCAGCTGGAGCTCGGTCAGTGTCGCTGAGCCGCTCAATGTCGCGTTCGCCATCAGCTTGGGCGCTCGCACCTAGTGCACCGACTCTAACACTTGGATCCCGCGCTGCACGGCAGCAATGACGCGGTCGGGGTGAGCGGTCCAGACGAAGGGCTTGGGATCGGCATTGGTTTCCGTGAGGAAGCGGTTGATGGCGGCTTGGAGTTCGACGATCGAGCGGAATACGCCCCGCTTCAGCCGCCGCCGCGTCAACCTCGAGAACAGGGTCTCGACCGCATTGAGCCAGGAGCACGATTTCGGGGTGAAGTGGAAGACGAACCGCGGGTGCCGCGCCAGCTAGGCCTTCACCTTGGGATGTTTTTGTGTGTGGCGTAATTGTCGAGCACCACATGGATGATTTTGCCGACCGGGATCTCGGCCTCGATCGCATTCAAAAAACGGATGAACTCCTGATGGCGGTGACGCTGCATGCAGGCGGCCGATCACCTTGCCTTCGAGCACGTTGAGAGCGGCAAACAGAGTAGTCGTGGCCGTGCCGCTTGTAGTCGTGCGTCAAGGTACCAGCGCGACCCTTCTTCATCGGCAACCCGGGCTGGGTGCGGTCGAGCGCCTGTATCTGCGACTTCTCGTCGACCGAGAGCACAATGGCGTAGGCCGGCGGGTTGACGTAAAGGCCGACGATTTTGCGCAGTTTGGGGACGAACTCCGGGTCCTTCGACAGCTTGAACCGGCGCACCCGGTGCGGTCGCAGCCCGTGCGCCTGCCAGATCCGCTGCACCGAAGAGACGCTGATGCCGACCGTCCGGGCCATCAGGCCAGCGGTCCAATGCGTCGTTTCCTCGGGCGGATCTTCCGCCGTCAGGGCGATAACCGCTCGATGATCGACAGGTTGAGTGGCTTGCGGCCCGGCGGGCGGGTCTTGTCGCGCAGCAGGCCGTGGACGCCTCTCGCATGAACCGCTCCTGCCACCGCCACACGACGGATTTGGCGCGCCCGGTGCCACGCATGATCGCATTGGTGCCAAGGCCATCGGCGGTCAACAGGACGATGTTCGCCCGTTAGACATGTTTTTGCGGGCTGTTGCGGTTCGCTACTACTGCCCGAATGAGAGCACGCTCGGCGCTGGTCACATTGACGATGATCCACTTGCGCATCCCCCAGACTCGCACGCTCAGGGCGAGTGGAATCCTCAAAGGGACTCGAACGTCAGGTTGTATGCACTAGGAGGCGAACGTCAGGTGTTCGAGCGGTAACAGATCCGGCATCTCTGATCGACGCGATAGCAGCCTAGAGTCGCAATCAGACGGCAGCATCGTTTTGTGCTGAGCCGACGGCGAGCCGACGCAAATTTGACACAAGCACTAGGGGAATCGCGGATGTAAGGCGGTGGTCAACTCTAAGGGAGGACTGATGGACGCGTTCCTTCGCCCTGGCACTCGGAAGCGGCAAATGGCGCTCAGCGCAGGCTCGATCATCGTCATGGCGATTTGCGGTACCCTTCTCGCCGCCTGTGCCGCAGCTCCGAATAGACTGAACGTCGGCGCCGCCGTGTCAGACAGTGAGCTCGTCACGTCTCCGTATCAGACCGGCGAGCTCCACCTCGTCCTTATGCCACCCGATGCATTGATGGGTGGTATCGCGGAAGCGCGGAGATGATTCGGTAAAAGTGCCAATCATGCCGAGGCGTCCGCTCGTTTTTCTATTTGCTCGGCCCTGGCTGCTGCTATCCATTAGCCTCGGCATAGCAGCGTCTTGCACCTCGATCTACTGTGCCATGGGCTCTCTCCGCTACGAGCACCTCGCCCAAAACGAAAGGCTCGCCGCCGAGCGTGCTGAGCGGACGAATATCGACCTGCAGGACGCGCTTGATCGCCTGCGGACCGGGCTCGCAGAGATGCAAAACGGTACGGGCGAGGCTACGCCGGAGATCGCTTCTATACAGAAGATGGATTGGATTGCTCAGTTGACCGAGGCGCTACATCGGCTGGACGAACATGCAACTGAACTGAAGCGCATCAAGGCGACACCCAGACTCACCGCAGCATCGGCGGGCTTCGCATCCGGCCATCTGCAACAATCGTGGACGCTCATCGGCCTCGATGAAACTCAAAAACGCGTCGAGCAGCTGAGCGCCGAATACGACGAGATCATGAGTGAGCGGAACCGGCTGCAAGATCGCGTCAACGAGCTCGAACAGAACCTGTCGCTGTTGCAGGCTTCGCAGCCCTCACCGAGCCAGATTGCAAAGCCTCCGCCAAATAGCAGCGCGTTCGGAACAGATCCCGAATTTGGCGAGGCATTACCCACCGCTGCTCGCGGCGAAAATCCTTCCATAGTACTGAAGAACTTTCACTCACCTGATTGGGTGCCGGATCATTTTAACAACGAGAGTGGGCGTCTTTTCGATAGCCCTGCCCAGCCTCTGCCCAGGCGCGTATCGGGTAGCAAAGATGACTCCGCGTCGGTGCGAGATCACCCTTACGCTGGGTTAGCGTAACCGCGAGCTACGGCACCGGCGCACAACCCAAATTAAAGGCACGATTCCCGCGCTTCACGTGCTGGACCGAACCATGCACCATGTCCGAGCGGTCGCACGCCTGCGTGAGCTCGGTTATGACAGGCAAGAGAGTTGCTATGAACAAAATCATCCGGCGCATTGACGCCTCATTTGCACAGATCGTCCAGGCGCTCTTGCATCTCATCATCCACGGGCTGACCCGCTTTGACGTTGACCGGACCAAACGGCCCTAGGATGGTCATGTCCTGCTTTGCGACCCACTCACCTTCCGCGTTCTTCGTGAATGCGTCGCAGTGTGGCCCCCGGAACGGAGGATTTTGCTGAGCCATTACCGGGAAAACCAGCCCCGAGGCGACATATAGACCGAGAAGAACTTTTTTCGCAAAAGCATGATCCCCTTCGGGTCATCGATACATACAACGGGGCATTTTCTTGCGACCGGGCACCGCACGTGAACGGGCCGACACTTACTCTGACCGCGCGTACGACGCCGTCAATTACTTCGTGAAAAAAACCGCGCGTGGAGCGTGCTGGTTGGCCGTTACGCAATTCTCGAAACGCCAGTCGGGAAGGCGATCGCGGCCTCCTCAATAGCTTGGGCCAGCCGGTGCCGCGATCCTGCCTCCCGCATCTCGCGTACGACCCAAATTTGTCACAACCTTGAGGTAAGCCGCTGGGCCAATGAAGACCTACACGCGGAAATGGAGGATCAGCATGCCACACGGGGCCCGTCTCCGCGCGGAGCACTACCGCGACAAGGCTGCGCAGTTTCGTGAATTGGCGGAGATTGAGCACCTGCCCAGCCTTCGTCGGCATCTGCGACGGCTCGCGGCGCAACACGATAAAGCGGCCGCGGATATAAATAAGCCTCCAGCAAGTGAGTCGGATGATCAGCAAGTCACGCTTGGGGAGTCGCAACGACAAGAGTATCGAGAGGGGAGAGTCGATGCGCGACAAGTGGACTGAAATCAGCTCGGAAGCGTACGATCACACAACCTTTATGATGCCGGTCCCTGGTGGGGCGCTCATACGGCACGTTGAAAGAGCGAAGATGGCGATGTAGCGGTGTCGGTCTGCTTTGTGCCCAATGCCGAGGGCAAGACAGCCTTACAAGTCCAGTCAATTTTCGAACAGCTGAACGCCGCCGATCCGCTTTTACGTTCGGCATGCGTGCGGGGTTATTTGTCTTGCTCCTACTCACGATCGTGGGGCTGACGGGATGTCCCGGCCCGAACTACGCTCCCTGTAACAATATGAAGAACAGCTACGGATAACCAAAGCGCCCGAGCGCCATGGGGACCGGATACGCTCATGGTAATAGGGCGAACTTGGACCAGCGTATTAACCCTCTATGTCATGGACGTGCTTTCCGCAGATATGTAAAATTTGAGGGAAATCGAGCTCCAAAATTAACGAATGTGTAAGAACCGCGCCACAGGGCGGAGGTAGGTTTTCGCGATGCGCCATATCCGAGTTCAGCAACTCTTTTCATCGACGCACGGCGCGCCAGATCAGATCAGATCAGATCAGATCAGGCGCTCCCTCGATGTTGTGATTGCCGGCGCGTTACTGGCGATCACGGCACCCTTGATGCTGCTCGTTGCACTGGCTATCAAGGCGGAAAGTCCGGGGCCGGTCTTGGTGAACGAGACCTGCATCGGATTCGGCGGTCGGCAATTTCAGATGCTGAAATTCCGGACTCTGACGCACGACCCGGACCACACATTGCCGATCTGGGCCGAGAAGACGACGCTGCTCGGCGAAGTCCTTCGATTTACGCGCATAGAAATCCTCCCACAGCTACTCAATGTCCTGCGTGGTGAGATGAGCATCATCGACTCCGACGGAAGATCGCCGTCCTTTCTCGACTAGCCGCTTCAAGGCTCGTCGAGCCCGCCTGAAGCCCAAGGGCTTCAGGCGGCAATTCCCCGCTCGCCGGAATGAGGATGAGAATGATCGAACATGTCGAACTGATCCACTTGCTCGACAACCCCGCAGCACGGCGCCTCTGACTGCTGGAGCAGGCTTTGCGATCTGTTCCACTCGAATCGGCAGTCGAGCTAGCGCGCACCGCTGAGGCTTTTGTCATGGGCTCGGAAGTCGAGACGGTCACCGATGATCCCGCAACCCGGCTCAGGCGAGATCAGGAACCAAGCGAGCCAACTGTTCAACCGGTCTCAACGACCGGCTCTGCAGATCGGGAAGCGGCGCATACCGGCTTCCCTCTTGCGGAGGATCGACGAGACCGCCTCCTTGAGCGGCTCGCCGAGGGAGCGCGGAATGCGGAGCTTGTCGCCGAGTTCGGCATATCCCCGAAGCAAATTCAGGGGATCCGTATGGGTTGCAACCGGGAGATTGCCAAACGGCGCACAAGGCTCGCGGACAAATCTCTTGGACCCGCAACCCAGCATCAACCCGCCAACGAGACCGCTTCGATCGACGAGATCGTTCGTTACCTGCGGCAACAGGACGATATTGTCGTCTCGCAGGAAGATGGCTGGTATCTGGTCAATGGGCGGTTCCGAATGTCGGTCGCAGAACTGACCGCCCGTGCGAACCGGATACGGAGCAGGCAGCAAAAACCAGCTTTCCAAATACCCATGGCAGGCTTGCAACTCGGGGCCAGTTCTGGGCAAAAAAGCCATCCCCTTTTTTGGGAGGCCGCATTGCCCCAGCGTGGTCTCAATGGGTTCCGCCAACCAGCCGATAATGACACTAAAGGCGCGTAGCTCATCGGTAGAGCACTGCCCGCACACGGCAGAGGTAGGAGGTTCAATTCCTTCCCACGCCTACCAGATTTGCGGTAATCGGCTGGAATGGTTGACGGGACGCGCAGCACGCGGACTCGGCGCCGCATGCGATCCGTGTTCGGTTCAGCACAACGTTTCCGCGGACCGCGGTATCTTGAGGAGCGCGCCGATCCTGCTCTCGCAATCTGGTCGAGCCCTACCGTGCTTCGTCCTGCTTCTCAGCCGTGGGCTCTGACATGGGATCGGATCCGCCGCGGACGGCGCGTTGATGTTGCCCAGGCACTCGGATAACCACTGTCCTGGCAAACTGTTGCCGCTTATCGGTCTCCTCACTCATTGCGCTTGTTGCCTGCTTACAGCGCAGGTTCATGCTCAGCAAACAGATCAGTTCATAACAACGATCGAGAAGATCAAGACCGGTATAGCTCCTGTTGCCTGCACTCGGGCCGCCGCAGCTACCAATTTCGATGTCGGGGTCCACGGAACGGCATTTTTCATCGATACCCACGGCGCATTTCTAACGGCCGCTCACGTCATTAAGGGTATCGTGGAAAACAAGGAGAAGTGCGAAATGCCGGCCGTGCTGATCCGGGCAGACGGATCATCCTTTGAAATCTTGAACCTGTACGGCCTGAAATTCGTCGCCTCGGATTGTCGGATCGACGACACCGCTGATATCGCTCGATGCAAGACGATCGAAGATCCGAGCAAAGCCGGAAAGATCGTGACCAAGCCAACTGCTTTGGACATTGGGAGCGATGTTCGGCCAGACGGGACCCCAGTTGCGTTCAGCGGATTTCCAGTCAACGGCCTGATCCCGTACACGGCAAGGGCGAACATCGCCGGCTATCAGGTCGTTGAGATGGGCCCGAAGCACGGTTTGCACCTCCGAATGCTTGTGCTCGACAAGCAAGCTTGGCCTGGTTCCAGCGGCGGTCCCGTCTATGGGGTCGACGCTCGCGTCGTGGGAATGCTGCTGCAAGCCGGAAACGGCTTGGCCTTTGCGCGTCCCGGTGCCCGCCTAAACGAATTTGTGAGCAGTCGATGAATTAGAGCCCAGACCGACCGACCGGCGATCGTCGGTCTGGTCTCCTATGGCCGCGGCGCGATAATATGTCGGCCGTAGCGCAGCGAGGAAAGCATGCCCTTCGACTGCACCCCGGTCATCGATCCACCAAAGCAGTGCTCGGTAATCGGCGGCAACGGCGTCGAAATACGAATTCTATGCCTTGCCGCGCCGACCAAATCTAGTCCCATTCCCAACTGGTATCTGAGGCGAGAAGCGGTCGACACGGCTACCGCGGTATTGACACGAGCCCGCGAGATTATCTCCGACGAGCGACGCTGGTGCAAAGGAACCCTGGCGCGCGGCTGGTTCGACGTGCCTGTTCCTGTTCAATCGCGTTTCGCGCGCCGCTTCTGTGCGATGGGCGCCATCGAGCGTGCCGGAAGGGAGCTCGGGTTTCCTACCGAGAACGCCTGCAGCGCGCTTGAATGGCAGACGATCCGGACGATCCCCTACTGGAACGATGCTCGGCGGCGGACGCATGCGGAGATCGTCGCCGCCCTCGATGCTGCTATAGCTACGCTCGACCTTATGCCCCTCACTTAGTTGGCGTTTTGACCGGCCTTGCCGCCATTGTGTGAAGCACCGAAATGGTCCGGTCTCGGCTGCCGGTGCAGTCCAGGCGGGGCTTCATGCAGGCAGTACGGGTGGCGCGACGACGGGCCGGCGCCCCATCTCGGGCTTCAGCCGGGCGAAGCGATCATGCGACAAGTACATGCAGCCGCGCTGTGCAGCGATCTTGCGGATGTTGGCATTGATGACAATGAGGCGACGATAGGAGTGGATCCTGCACGAATTACGGCGCACCACCGCGACCGGAGTGGCAGAACTCAACATTGCGCCCGCATGTGATCGATCGCATTCTCAACCATGTCTCCGGAAGATCCGCGGCGTGGCCGCCGTCTATAATCCACACGCGTACTTCAAGGAGCGCCAGACAGCGCTCGAGGCGTGGAGCCGATATGCGGAGGCGGTCGTGTGCGGAACGCGGGACAACATTGTGCCGCGCGCACGCGTAAACCCCACCGGCGCCGCAGAGCCGATGACGCGGGTTCGATCAGGCGCTTGGATTGAGGCGCGTGATGAGCGCGGCGATCGAGACGCTATCGGTGGAGCACCTTTCGAAAGGGCATGCCGAAATTCGGTGATGCTTGATGCTGCACCTCGAGCTGCGGTGGTGCGACCTGCTCCGGGGGTTGCTCACGCTCTGGCGGCTCACTGCTTTCAACGGCTGCCTCCGTCTTCGCGACGGATCGTGGATTGTCAACTCCGGCCGACGATGAGGCGAGGTGCTTCGTAGCGAACGCGGCGACCATTCTCTCCAGGGCTTCGATTTCGCTCCCGTCGGCTTCGAGCGCTTGCAGCTCCTCTGCGTGCTTCTTCAGCATCACGCGCCTTTGGATAGCGATGCGATGTTTTGCCCGATCCATATCTGCGCGCGTTATTTGTTCCCACATACGACTTCGCTCCGCTCGCTAGCTATCTCCTTATCTGATTCAACTCGGAAGCGGCGGGCAAGGCGATGCTAAAATGTAGGCCTGAGCCAGGGCATTCCGGCCGGCGAGCAATAGCAACTCCAAAGCGCATCACGCAGTCGATTCGAGCGGGCAAAGTCCCGCGCCGCTACGGATGGCCAGATTATGAGAGCGCAGGAGCCAGTCAGAGGCAGGCTGTTTTTGCCGCTACGTTTCGTGCACGATCACGAGGTCGGGCAATTTCGCGCTTCGATCCCATCCTGACTCCCTGTACCTGCCGTACCGAGAGCCCGAACTCGCGCGCAACCTCCGCATTACGCGCTCCTGGGCGAGGCGTTCCAGCAACTGCTCACGTCTCTCAGAAGCCAGCGTGAGCGAATTGCGCTGCTTCAATGGGTTTCGGTTAGCTTCCGGTGTGGGAGTCGCTACTTCCTCGGAGCGCAGTGGGCTGACTGTCGGTGTGATTTCAACCCCGACCCCTGCAATAAATGCTTCGGCGGTGCGCGCGAGCTCCAACGCTCGATCGAGAGGTTGCGTCTCCAATGCCCTGGCGAGCAACCACGAACGCCGCCGAACCGGGTCGTTGAGAACGTCTGCCACAACCCTAGGGTCGGTCGAAGGTTCGCCGGGGTTGTCGTCCTCCCGAGTTGAGATCGGCAAATGCGCAATAGCGTCCGCGCTACCGCGCGGGAAAGTGGCCTGAGGCTATCGCCGAAAAGGGAATAAATTCTAAACTTGTTGCTGAGCGCAGGCGCGAGCCATGATGGATGCCGCTCGGTCGTTTAGGAAGCAACCACTGCGGCGCGCCGGCTAGCTGGCGCTGTTACGCAGTATTTAGTGCGCGCATGAACTCTAGGTCAGGCACAAAGCGGATATCGTTGGCGGCAGTCTTCGCAGCGCTCGTCCTCAGCGCGGCACGCGCCGACGCTCTCCCCAGCTTTGGGATGTTCACCTCCTACCAATCCGCTCGACAAAATCTGCTTCGCCAGGGCTGGCTACCATGGAGGCTGCCGAACGCCAGTAGCTGCTCACCTCAGGACGATCGATGCCATGGTCGGCCCGAAATGCTGAGTTGCGATACTGGTGGCGCCGCTACGTGCGTCTTTACATGGAAAAAAGGCAGCAGCGTTATCGAAGTGACCACGCGCGGAAAAGGGGCGAGCCCAGGCGTTACAGGGGTGAAATGCCAATCGGGTTGCGGCTCACCCTAGCGCTGCCGCCGCGCAACAGCCGCGCCCGATCGGGTACGGGCATGCCGACGCGCTACTTTCAGCCGGCTTAGGCGGAAGTAAACCGCGGACGTAACGCAAACAGGATCAGCGCGCCAATACCGAGCAGAGCCAATGTGCTCGGTTCTGACACGGGCGTGATCGCACCAAACAGGCCGTGCCTCTCAGCGTCGATGCCATCTGTGAAATACAGCGTATTGGGGCTGCCGTTCATGCCGCCAATACCGAAGTCCAGGGACCAAAAGGCCGCCCGGTCCGTGACCTAAGCCGGGATCTATGTCGATAGTTCCGAGAAATGCCCCGCTCAGCGGGTCGAAGGCGTTGATCTCGCTTTCTACAAAGCTGAAATTGCCCACCAGCAGGTCGCCGCCAAAGATCCCAAGCTCGCCGGCGCGAGGGCGATACCCCACGGTGCGGCAAGTTCACTGCCATCGATAAGAACTCTCTGCAAAGCCCCGCTCTCATCAAAAATTGCCACCGCTCCCATGCCCGTGGTGGCGGATATCTCTGCGGGCCTCCCCGCGGGCGCGTACGTGACGTAGACCTGGCCATCCGAACTGTGCCGTGCGACCTTGGGTAGCAACATCGCGCTCGCTCTGAGGGCCGCATGCCCCTCCAACGCCTAACATCAGCGGTCTCCGGACCCGCTTTCCCGCTTGGATAAGCAGTTGACCCGACTTATTCAGCCGCGAACGCAGAGCTGAGATTCGCTCCCAAGCCAAAATTCGACACAGTGGGGACTATTAGCGGGGATACGCTCGAGGTGCTTGAAGCACCAGGAAATGACCTATCCAGGATCGAGCCCGGCCGAGACATATCCAGCATTGAGACCGCCGGAGAACTACTCGGCGCCCAGCGGCCGAGACCGATCCGGCATCGAGCCCGACCGAGTTGAATAACAGCCCGGAAACAGCGAAGCGGTTGCACAGGGCCGGACGTCTCACTCGCATCTGGAGGCGTGCTCGGTTACAAGCTTTGGCGGTGCTCGGGGCAGCGATCGTTGCATATGCGTTCAGCTATGTGGTCGCCGGGAACGAGCGTTCGATGCAACTCTTCTTTTCCGCTGCAGTCGGGATTGGGCTACTTCTTGTACTTGCCGGTTTGGCGTCGCAACTGCATTCAAAAAAGCGCCGACGGCTTTATTGACAGGAATTACGTGATCGCCGGCACGCCGAAGTCGGCTTGTCAAGTCAGGTTAGGGTGTGCCAACAAGGGATTGTGGGGCTGGATGCGCTCCGTTCCAGACCGAGGCGCAAAGGCGTTATCCCGGTAACGCCGGCACTCCGAGCGAAGGTCAAATTTCTTGGGCGATACAAGGCCCGGCTTTATCCGTGATGGGGTCATCGTATCGCTCACGCGCTCAACGCGCCTGAGAATGCCGACAGAAAAGAGCCGTCGCGGATGGCTGTGCGACAGCGACGTCGTGATAGCCGCCTTGAGAGTACCAATTAAAAGCTTTGCCTCGCCCGCTCACCGCGAATCGCACTAGCGACCGCTAAATTCCGCCAGCATCAGCGCAATCCATTCTTGCGGGCTGCTCGGCCCCCGCTCCGAATTGATCTCGATTGGCACGACTATCGGCCAAGCGAGCGCATACAGCGCATGATGGCTCATGTAGGACAGCCAATCGGAGAAATACGGTATGGATATCGCTTGAACTCCGGCGGCCGCAAAGTAGGCCAGAATCCCCAGCCTGTAAACCTGCCCGACTGCCTTCCGCAATTCGGCAAAAATGGATCGCAGCTTGCTCGCCCCGAGCCGGCTTAGAAAAGGCCCGGACCAGACGGCGATCAGTGGCTCTGTTCTCGCGTTCATGGCTCAGCCGTATCGCACATTCTGATCGAAGGGTTCGTGACATTTTTGGTCAGGGGGCCCCGCCAATCTTCGGGGACGACCGAAAGCGGCCATCTCGCTTCGCGAGACCGTCCGCGCGTCTCTCGGTCTTCGCGATAGCCTTTGTTCTGTTCCTCGAATCGGCCATCGGGTGAGGGCGGAGGCATCATCGAAGAGAGGAGCTCTCGATGCGGGTATATACCCTGTGCGGAAATTTCCCGGCCACATCATAGGCCGCTAGGCGGGCCGATGGTCCACGTACCTGCGCCCCCCGGGAGTGATGATGACCGACACCGCGACGGCTCGCATGAAATCGCTCTCGCCGCTCTTCTGCAGCAGCTCGACAAGCGCCATTCTGTCTCGGTCATCGGGTTCTCGGTGCTCGTGGCCTTCGCAAATCCACCGTAGCAGCACTTTCCCGGTGACCACCTCTCGCTCACGCGCGCGCCGGGCTCCATCGAATCGGGCGTTCCGCCCGGCGCGAACAATTTCGCGGCGGGGGCGGCTTGTCGGTGTCGTGCTTACGCCGTTCCGCGCCTGCATGTTCAATGGCGATGACGTGACCCCTGAAACTCCTGCAGGCAAAGCTCGAGTCCGGCCCAACGAAGGGGCGGGACGATAATGCGGTCACGGTTTACGGAACAGAAGATTATTGCGATATTGCGGGAGCAGGAGGCCGGGGTTCCGACAGCTGAGGGTCTGTCGCAAACACGGCGTCAGCTCGGCGACGCTCTACAAATGGAAGGCGAAGTTCGGAGGGCTGGACAATCTGGGAAGCGAGCTCGAGCGAAAGACATATCCAGTGAGATTGCGGGCCCCGCGGATCGCGGGAAGACGGGCCATCAAATAAGAGTCAGTCGCCTCCGGCGACATCAACGAGAAACACCGCCCACAGCAGTGGGCATCAGCAAACGTATAACCGCGCTGTCAAGCAGACTTAGTGATTACCGGACGACCGTCCCGCCGAATGCCTGTGCAAAGGCATGGGCCTCGCCTTCGAGCTCGAAATCGACACGCAAGACGGTCGCGGCGCCCAGTAGCGAATAGCGAATCGCAGGTTGTGCCTTACCACTATCCAGCCATTTCCGAATCGTCGCGACGATCTTCGCGGCGGCGTCGTTGCTGTATTGCAGCTCCACAATGTGCATCGCCTGCCCTTCCCCAATCCTGCGTAGAATATAGCAGAACATGCAAACGGCAAACGCGAGCGGACGGCAAGGTCGGAGTTAGGGAATTTAGGGCCGCACCAGCGGACGATCGCCGCCGGACAGAATTAAAATCCTGTTCGGAAACGAGCTTACGCCGAAAGCAAGCGCTCGTGGACCGATTCGGTTTCACGCGCTCCCTGCCCAGGCGGAGAGCGTCGGTGCGACTCCAGAACGTAAGGTATGCGAGGCTCATCAACCGTGTAGCCAAAGAAACTCACGGTTTTGGAGTAGATCGTCCAGGCATCCGGCATCAACGCTCTGGCCATCCGAGCGATTGTCTGAGGTCTGGTCTCATGCAGTTGAGGTTCGCCGCGACACAGGAGAGCCGCCGCGAAATTTAAGACTGGCATCAGAGGAGCATTCTGCGGGCATCGCGTCCATAGGCTCAGCATCTTGAGCTGCTGTCGCAAATCCAACTCGGATCGATCAATTTTTTTGCAGATCTCGCGCGAGATCCCCAAACCCGCAAAAAACATCATGAAGATATCGCGCAGCGCCTTCTCTGCCTCGCTTGAACTGCGTAGGCACTCGCACATACCAATCAGAACCATCCCGGGTATCCAGCGTGATCGCCTCGGTAGGCGCCCTTAAAGGTTGACCGTCAATACGATAGAGTTCGCCGGCGCAAACCTTGTGATATCGGCTCTGCAGAACCCGTACGAGCCCTGCTTTTTGCTCCTCCGACGCAGTCACCGGGTCCAGCAGGAAGATCCGTCGCCAGATGCTGCCAGTCTCAACGAGGATTGTTCCCATGCCGGCCGTACCCCCTCACTTGGTTCTCGCCTCGCCGTCAATACGCTGCGGACGGTTGTTCTTTGACTGGCGATCTCCATAAACATCGCACGCTCCGACTATGACGCAAACGCGACAGCCCCATACCACACCGAAGGCCAGCCAGAATTGAGTCGGGCGTTCCGTAGGCCAGGCGCGCGCGCCGACCTGAGAGACTGAGAAGAGTTATTCGTTGTTCGCTGAATCGGTGAGCTCGGGAGTAGACGAGAGTGTGTGCTTGAAGAAGCCCGCTCAGGATCCTTGTGGCGATTGCGAGCCGGCCCTCGACCGCGCGGGGGCGACCGAAGGTGTTGGCTGTTGTGCGACCGGTGCACCTGGGCGCAGCTCGACATAAGTGATGACGCGCTTGACTCCCGGAATGTACCGGGCGCTGCGGGTTGCACGCTCAAGCTCCGCCTGGGATCGCGCCGAACCGATCAGGTACACCGACCCTTTCTGCGTATCGATCGTGTAGTTGCCTGACCGGATGTCGGGATCGAGCATCAATTCGGAGCGGATCCGTGCGGTAATCCAGGCATCGTTTGTCGCGTCCCAGGCCGCTCGGGATGGTGCGACCTCGATATCGTCGTAGAGCGCTTTGATGCCAGAGACACGGCTAGCGACCTCGACTGCACGCGTTTTCATCTGAGGTGTCGGTACCGTGCCGGTCAGCAATACTCTGCCTTGGTACACGGTGGTGGTAATGCCATCCTTCAGCCCAGGGTGCGTAGCGGCAAAAACGGATTCAACGTTGGTTTCGATGTGCAGGTCGGACACGGCACCGGCAACGCCGCGTTCCTGCGCGGCGGCATACCCGCCCACTGCTACTCCCGCCAGCCCGCCGACCAGCAACGCTCCGGCGCACCCGCCGAATGCAAGTGGCAGCGTCAACGTGATTAAGCACAACCCCAGCTTCAGCCCAACCATGATCCCCCGAGGCCAGTTGTTGGTTCATTTTGGGGGGCTTTGCTGAACCGGCCAAGAAGGCTGGCCGAAAGCGCCCAACCGTCTTCCACGCCGACAATGAAGGTGACGCTGGCGGCACGCCGGCAAACGAATCGCCCGCTTGGGATGGTTCGGACACGTGCAGCTGAGCAACCCCCCACATGTCCGCGGCGAATCA
>WNGI01002600.1_pt1 | contig 20161 bp, 16 predicted proteins | sample 5400621 | NCBI WGS metagenome assembly WNGI01 (sample SAMN13153374, study PRJNA577476) | soil metagenome | isolation source: 20 cm soil or saprolite under Garry oak tree replicate 1 | place: USA:California | collected 2016-06-15
ACCGGGAGCGGTATCGACCGGGTCGACTAACATTCAATGGCGCCTTGGTTCCGTAGTTGAGAGTCTCGGAAACGACCCGGTTGCTACGGCTCCCGGTTCTGTACCGCGGTGCGCTTGGAGCTTCCCATGCCGCGATGTTAAGACATTCACTCATGTCTACTGAAAGCGTTCCAGTAATTACCCAAGTCCCGACTGCTCACCGCGGTGGGAAGATGTTTCGTGCTCTATCACATCGAAACTTCCGCATCTTCTGGATGGGAGCGTTTCTCTCGAACGTAGGCACATGGATGCAGGCAGGCGCGCAGGCATGGCTCGTATTGCAATTGACGAACTCAGCATTCTGGTTGGGTCTCGATGCTTTCATAGCTACGGCGCCGGCTTTTGCCTTGACGCTTCTGGGTGGAGTTTTTGCCGATATGGTTGATCGTCGCCGGCTGTTGATCTTCACACAGATTCTTGCAGGTCTGGCAGCAATCGGACTGGCGACCGTAATCTGGACTCAAGTCGTCGACAGATGGATAGTCCTCGGGTTCTCGTTAGTAACCGGCTCATGCATGGCGCTAGCGAGTCCGTCGTATCTGGCCCTCACCTATGACCTGGTTGGTCGCGAGGATTTGGCGAATGCGATTGCGTTGAATTCAACTCAGTTCCAACTGTCCCGAGTGGTCGGTCCTGCATTGTTTGGTTTTGGTTTCAAATGGTTCGGACTGGCTGGTTGCTTCCTGGTTAACGGCCTCTCCTTTATTGCCGTGGTTGTGTCGCTGAAGATGGTGCGGATCAAAGAGCGGTCGACCGATGCTTCTTCCCATTCCGTAAGAGATGGGCGTTTGGTATGGCGCGATCTGATCGAGGGCTTTCGTTACGTGCGAAACAGGCCACGCGTGTTCTCGTTGCTTCTACTCTCTGCTGTCAACAGTCTCTTCGGCGCTCCCTATTTCGCCCTCGTTCCGATCTACGCGAGAGACATCTTCCACCTTGGGGAGTCGGGACTAGCCTGGATGATGAGCATAGCGGGTGCAGGAGCGCTTCTGGGCGCCTTGCTTGTGGCTTACCTTGGAGACTTTAAGAGGAAGGGCTGGCTCGTTCTTGGCGGCGGTTTTGCTTTTGGGATGTGTGTCACGCTCTTCGCGCTCTCAACCCACCTGACCTTATCGCTTATCTTTCTTTTTGGGCTGGGCTTTGCAATCGTGGTTTCGGTGGCAACAACAAATACGTTGCTGCAAAAACTGGTAACTGATCAGATGCGGGGCCGGGTTATGAGTATGTTCATTCTGTCCTTTATGGGCACAATGCCCATAGGCAACATCATCGCGGGTTCCGCCTCGGGTCGTTTCGGGGCGCCCCACACGCTCGCGGTCGGTGGGATTATTGTCACTATCTTCGTGGCCACAGTAGCCCTTTCAAACAAGCGTTTGCGCGAGCTTTACTAGTCCAACCCAAGTTTCCTCAAGGTCTCGCCCGCAAGAAGGAACCTGCCGTCTCGTTCTAATCCCGGCCAGAGGGAATGACGTTCAAAGAGTGGAGATCCCAATGAAAATCAGAGTATGCAAATTGTTACTGTTAGTTGTACTAAACGCCTTTTTGGTGGTGGTCGCTCGGGGCCAGGGCGTCATCGTCCCTGGGCCCTGCCAGCGGTGTCCCGAAGGTTCCCGCCCCCTTAACCTGCCCCGGGCCCTGCCGATCAAATCGATAAAAATCGATACCAAGATCCAGGCGCAAATAGCTACCACCCACGTTGAGCAGATCTTTCGTAACGACACAAACGCGACACTCGAGGGGACCTATTTGTTTCCGATACCCGAATCGGCGTCCATCGCGGAGTTTGCCATTTGGGATGGTGACCGGCGTCTAGTAGGTGAGGTTCGATCCCGCGAGGAGGCCCGGCGCATCTACGATGAAATTGTGCGTCGCCAACGTGATCCCGGGTTGCTGGAATACGCCGGTAAGGATTTGTTTCAAGCGAGCATCTTTCCCATTCTTCCGCATTCAGATAAGAAACTCGAGATTACCTACACGCAAGTGGTCCGCGCTGAGTCGGGCACAGTTGCTTATCGCTATCCGCTGGGTACCGGGTGGCAGCTTGCACAAATAGGCTCAGTCTCCGGACGAATTGATTTAGAGAGCAAAGATCCGCTGCGGAACGTTTATTCACCGACCCATGCTATTGACATAAAGCGTAGCGGCGAAAACCGATCCGTCGTTTCGTTTGAAAGCGCGGGCGGTAAAGAAGCTCAGGACTTTCAACTTTTCTACACGATCTCAAAAGAGGATTTCGGGCTAACCCTATTGACCCAGCGTGAAGCGGGTAAGGATGGCTATTTCCTGTTGATGATCTCCCCGAAAGACGATTGGTCCGAGCAGGAATACTCGGCCAAGGACGTTGTCTTTGTTGTTGATACATCGGGCTCGATGGCAGACGAAGGCAAGATGGAGAAGGCCCGCGCAGCGTTGCTCTATGGCATCAGAATTCTTCGTCCCCAGGATCGTTTCAACGTGATCTCGTTTGCCGGTGAAGAACACTTGATGGAATCAGGGCTTGTCGCTGCGGACGATCAGGGTCGCCGAAGAGGCGAAACATTCGTGAAGGCACTGCGACCGGTGGGAGGAACCAATATCAACCAGTCGCTACTAACGTCGCTTGCACAATTCGAGGGCGGAAGTCGTCCAAAAATATTGGTGTTCATGACAGACGGACTGCCGACTGTAGGCGAAACAAACGTCACTCGCATCGTTGAGAACGTTAGCGCTGCACGCAAGACTGACGTCAGACTGTTTACATTTGGTGTGGGCTACGATGTGAATACTACGTTGCTTGATAAGCTTGCCTCACAGAATGGCGGCGTTGCTGATTATGTCGAGCCGAAAGAGGATCTAGAGGTTAAGGTGTCGAGTTTCTTCGCAAAGGTTAACTACCCGGTACTAACCGATTTGCAACTGGACATGGCTGGAGTCGAAACGGATTTGGTTTATCCGCGAGGCATTCCTGACGTTTTTAAAGGTTCACAAGTGACGCTTATCGGGCGCTATCGCAACGCGATCAGCATGGATTTTGTTCGGTTGAAGCTAAGTGGTAAATCGGCCGGAGTAGAGCGCACATACTTTTACGATAGTCTTCGTTTCCCCTTGCGGGCGGAAACAAACGATTATCTGCCGCGCCTGTGGGCGACTCGACGAGTTGGCTGGCTGATGGAGCAGATTCGCACGAATGGGGAGCAGCAGGAGTTACGTGACGAGATAGTTGATTTGGGAACTCGCTACGGCATTGTTACACCTTACACTTCGTACCTCGCACTGGAGTCGCCGTCGGAACCCCAGAATATTACCGCCTTGCCGATGCTGGGACGCGGTGCACGGGATATGGCGACAAGAGCGCCAGTTCCAAAGGCCGCGGACGCCAGGGCTACAACGGGAGCTCTGGCAGTGCAGCAAAGCAAGCGGGCTCGCGAACAGCAAGAGAGCGAGCGCCTGACAGATGAGGGTTCGTCGGCGGTGGTACGCAGAGTTTCAGGGAAGACGTTCTATCTAAAGGATAAGGTGTGGACTGATTCGGAACTCAAGCAAGACTCACGTTTGCCGGAAACTGTATTGAGATTTGGTAGCGATGAATACTTTGCTTTGCTCAAGCAGAAACCACGACTCGCAGACTTCTTTGCACTTGGCGAGCAAGTGGTCGTAGTTTTTGATGGCCGCGTGTACAGGGTAAATGATAGGTAACTGTAGGGGCGTCCCTCCGTGGGCGCCGCTTGTAACGGGGCGCGGGGCGCCCAAGGACGCCCCTACAGTCAAGAGCCTCAATCTATCGAGGTCACGTATCACCCAACCGGATCCGTGACCTTTTCTCACTTTGCAACCTGAGAGATCATGCCTGCTGAGCAATTGCCCGGGTTGCTTGTCTTCAGAGTTCAAACTAAGGTACAAGACTTCAACACTTTCTACGCGTCACGTGCTTTTGATCCCGGCATGACGTGCCTGGTGAGTTCTCCTGTCCCCTGGAACTTCGTCGTAGTAAACATGAATGGTAGGACTATGAAGCTACATATGATTCCAGTCTGCACCCTGGCTTGGCTGACACTATCAATTTCAGTGATCGCACAAGAAGGATGGGTCGCTACAAGAATCGGGACTGGGGGCGCGGATCTCAATACGGTTTTTTTTCTCGATAGCAAGCGTGGCTGGGTCGGAGGCGACAGCGGTTACCTGAGTCGTACTGATGATGGCGGTCTCACCTGGGTGCGACAGGTAGTTGGCACCACGGCAGCTATCAACGACATTTATTTCCGCGACAAAGACGCCGGGTTCTTACTAGCCGGGAATACAATATTTGTGACACGTGACAGCGGTACTCGTTGGAGTGAAGCTCGCCGCTTTCTGCCCGGCGAATTTGACGGAGCGAGTGTTGAGTTGTACACAGTCCGTTTCTCCAGCAAGAAAAAAGGCTGGGTAGTGGGTTCGGTGAGTCGGCGGGATCGAGTTATTGACAGCATTCTTGTTTTCACGGACGACGGAGGAGATACCTGGCAGAGGACGATACTCTTTACGCGCGATGGAGGCCAGAACTGGACTCGACAGAATTCCGGAACGACTGCAACAATTTTTCACATCGATTTTCGCGACGAAAAGAAAGGCTGGGCGGTTGGAGAAAAGGGAACTGTTCTGCGGACAGTCGACGGGGGCGAGAACTGGACGCCTGTTGTTACCAATGTCCGCGCTACGATTCTGAGTGTGCAATTTCTAAATGATGATGACGGGTGGACTGTTGGACGTGGGGGGATGATTCTTAGAAGCGCGGATACCGGTAGAACCTGGGTGCAACAAGAAGCAACAACGAAGCAAAACCTGTATGCTCTATATTTCAACAAGAAGGTCGGTTGGGCGGTCGGTGGCGACGGAACAATCTTGCGGTATGAACGGTAGAAAGGGCCTTCGGCCTTTGGTCTTTGAAAGTCTTGGGACCCAAGACCAAAGACCCAAGACCAAAGCATCGTAAAGCAACCCCTATCTAACCGAATGACATCTGAGTCTGCGAGGTTAGTAGGATCGTCGCAACAATAGCAACGACCATAACACTCGATTCCTCCTGTGATTGCCCGGCATGTCGGCCATGCCGGGCGTTTTGTTGTTTGGTGATCTGGCTTGGGCGAGTTTAGTCCGTCTTACCGCCGGCGAATGAGAGTGGTGGAGAGTTTTGCAGGCTCAAACTGCCTTCAACTCGTTCGCCTTCGAAACGAGCCGAGATTTCAATGTCGACCGAGTGACCCTCCATTTTGAGAGAGGTCTTGGTTCGGAAAGAGTTGTCTTTCATATCAATTGTGCCGAGATCGGCCTCGCCCATCTCAGACGCAACGCGCGCCTTTAGGCCAGAGCTATCGCCTTTGATTACCAGTGTCGCCGGAATGTTCTGCCCGAGCGGGGACTCGATCTCTATCGACCAGGACCCTGAAATATCAGCGGGACCAACCACCTGAGATGCGGTCTTTTCTTTTCGTTTGCCCGTCGTATTGTAACTCTCAATTGTTTCACAGTAGGGTTTAATCTGATCAATGACCTGCGCGCCATCGCCAACCACAACAAGCGCGGCTTCATCAGGTCTTACATATTCTGCTGCCACCCGTTGGATCTCATCTATGGTGACAGCCTGAACGCGGTCGCGGTAGGTTTGCAAATAATTGTCCGGCAGATCCAGCATCTTGATCTGGACAAGCTGATCTATCAGACCCTCTTGAGTTTCCAAACGAATCGGAAACACACCCGTGAGATACGACTTTGCGTCTGCTATCTCTTTTTGGGATACAGGTTCAGTCCGAATCCTGTTCAACTCATAAAAGAACTCTTTTAGTGAATCCCCGGTTACCGCTGTTCTCACTTCGGCAGTCGCGCGGAATGTGCCGGCGGTCCTGCGCGCATCGAGATTGGAGTAAGCGCCGTAGGTGTAGCCTTTCTCCTCTCTCAAATTCATGAAGAGGCGAGATGAAGCGGTTGCGCCGAAAACCGTATGCATCAACAGCATGGGAAAGTAGTCTGGATTTGTTCGTGTAATTCCGCGGTTCGCAATGACGATATTTGACTGTGCCGAGCCAGGCCGGTCAATCAGGTATGCTGAACGCGTGGTCCTAACTGGCGGCGCGGGAAAATCATCCGAGAGTGTCGTCCCCTGTTTCCAACCTGAAAACAAACCCTCAATCTGCGTCAACAGTTCGTCAAAACTAACATCGCCGACGACGATGAAGACAGCGTTATTGGGGACAAACTTCGACCGGTGGAACTGAACGAAGTCATTTCGCGATGACAGATCAAGCGACTCCGGAGTTGGCGCAACTACGGAATAGGGATGACTACCAAACATTACACGCGACACCATTTCGGTAGCCAAAAACGAAGGCTGGGCGCGCTGCTGCCGCAGGCTCTCTTTGGTGTTTTGCTTGGCAAGTTCGACTTCGTTCTCGGGAAACGAAGGTTGTAGCGCAACCTCGGCCAGCAGTCCCAGAACCTTCTCACGGAATTTCGTTAGCGCTGAAGCGGCGACGATGGTGTAGTCGGAGTTTGCGCCAGCGTTAAGGCTCGCCCCCATGCGCGCGACTTCGTCTGCAATCTCACGGCTGGTTCTTGACTCCGTTCCTTCCGGCAACAACCCGGCAAGCAAATCCGCCAGTCCGGGAAGTTTCGGCGGATCGTAGGCGCTACCAACGCGTAGAGCAAGACGATAACTGACCAGAGGCAGGCGGTTATCTTCGACCACCACAACCTTAAGTCCGTTAGGTAAGATCACCTCTCGGGCAGTAGGAATAACTATGGGATGTGGCGGCAGCGGAGCTGGCGCCTGGCGGCGAAAGTTTTCGAGTTGACTCATCTTTTTAGGTGCAACGGCCCGGAGCCTGTATCAACATTGCTCGGAACGTCCGCTGGATCCTTTGGCGGTTCAGGATGCGTTGTGGTGGACGGGGCGGGAGTCACACTTGGTTGTTTCGGTGATTCTGGTTCTGCTCGTGGGGCATCGGGAATCTGTGATGCCGGAGCTGCCGGCTGTTTTGGCTCGCCGGCCGGTTGTGGCGCTGCGGCCGAAACCGCTGGGCTGGATTCTTCGGCAATGTTTGCCGGAACGATATCGAGTATGACGTGATTATCGACATCGAGAAATTTAGCTACGGCACTCTTTATGTCGGCAGCCGTCACGTCCAGGTAGTGGTCTAACTCCGCATCAAAAAGCCGAGGCTCACGGTCGTAAAGTGCAAACTCCGCCAGCCGCTGCGCACGGTACATAGTTGACTGCCGGCCTCGGACAGCGTCGTTGCAAAGGGAGTTTCTCAGCTTCTCCATTTCCTCGTCTGAAGGGCCTTCGCTAGCCACTTTTTTTATTTCATCAAAAATCTGTTGTCGAATCGTCTTGACGTCCTGATCAGGCTTTGGCAGAGCAAAGATATAGAGAGCCGAGGGTCCGCGGCGTTCGTCAACTCCGCCTTCGATTGAAACAACCGATTCGTCACCCTTGACAAGTTTCTGGTACAGCCTTGCACTGTCGCCGTCAAAGAAGAGGCTTCCCGCCAGCGAGAGCGCATAGAATTCGGGTGTTCGGCGCTCAGGAATCTTCCACCCAAGAACAAAAGCGGGGGCCGGCGCCAGCGGATCATTGTAAACCTCCTGCTTTGTCGCCACCGACGCCGGCTCAGAAACATCCACCGGTGGCGGATCAGATTGAGCCGGAATATTACTGAAATACTTATCGACAAGGTCACGAGCTTGAGCGTTATCGAAGTCGCCTACCACCGTGAGGACAGCATTGTTAGGGGCATAATAAATCCGAAAAAACTCACGCACATCATCGATGGTCGCAGCATCCAGGTCCTCCATCGAGCCTATCGTGGAATGGGCATTTGCCTGATTAGCGAATATCAGTTCGTTCATGAGAAGAAAGGCATTCACGTAGGGTTGGTTGTCGTAACGCAGTCTCTTTTCCTCTTGTACTGCGTTCCGCTGATTGTCGAGGTTCTCCTGCGTCACTTTCAGAGAACGCATGCGATCGCTTTCAAGCCAGAAAGCGAGTGGCAAATAGTTCGCCGGCAGAGTTTCGAAATAGTTTGTACGCTCGGTAGAGGTGGTGCCGTTCATTGTGCCGCCCGCATGAAAGATGTACTGGAAATGCGCCGCCTTAGGAACGTTCTCCGAACCCTGGAACATCATGTGTTCAAACAAGTGAGCAAAACCCGTGCGGCCCGGCTTCTCGTTGCGCGAACCGACGTCGTAATAGACAGCGACCGAAACAACTGGAATTGAACGGTCAGGGCTCAGTACTACGCGCAGACCATTCGCCAAAGTGAATTCTTCGAGAGGTGTTGGAGGTAGTTGAAATGTACCTGCCACGAGCGGTTTCTCTTTGTTCAAAAGACGCGCCTTTCCTGTTGCGAGGAACTGCAATAATCTTGGTTTTAGGGGGACGAAAACTTGAACGCCAAAAAGGAAGCGCGAGCGTCACGGCGTCCGTTCAACCAGGCCCCGGAGTTCTGCTCGAAGTCGTTCTATCTCCGAAAGCTTTTGCTTGACGCGTTCAAACAGAGCTGATTGGGTCTTAATACCCTCATCTATCAAAAAACCTGCAGCTTCAGCTCGATTGCGGAAAACTCCGGCTTGGACCAGTTGCTCCAGCTTGTCTTGCGCTTCCGGAGAAATCTTCACTGCTACTACATAATCATCCTTGGCAGAGATTGCTTTTTCTATAGTTCGGCTTATGTCGCGACCTATTGCACTCAACGATTCAGGTATCCGGGACGCGATGTCGCGCACCGCTGAGGTCGTTCGGCCAGGTTCGTCGCCTGTCGAATAGGGTTCGTCGTCTCGCAGCATTAGATCGTCCACTCTTTCGGAAGCGGGCTGTTCTTCTTTATGATAGGGACTACTCATCTCGTAAAGCCTCCTTCGGTGACTAACGGATCGTTCTGCGCGTCTTACGATTATCTCCGTGGGTAAGTTCATTCTACGGATGGGTTGAAAGAACCGTCAAGCGAGGCTGAACAAGGATTCTTGATCTAATCTCACCGTAAATAATAGTTCTCTGGAGTTTTTGCCATTTTACTACTCTTAACTATCATTGAGTGGCAACGCGCACAACCTTGCCCGGCTTGGTGGCATCCGTTATATTGCCATTGCGTCAACGAATTTTGTAAGGACTTTCGAGGATTCAGCAGTGAAAAGAATCTTATCTAACTTAGTACTTGCCGTATCAGTTTCTGCTCTAGTCGTTCCCGGCTTTACTTTTGCCCAACAGCGTGCCCAGACGCCGACAGGTAGTTCCTCGTCCAGCGTTCTGCCTGGTTCTTCCGGCCGGAAAACACCGCGCGGGATTACAAATAATGCTACCGCCGCTGTAGAGCGCGATTTTGATGAAGCACTGAGGGTGGTGCAGGAAGAGTATGTCGACGGCAAGAAGCTGGACTACAACAATGTATTCAAATCTTCGATCATTGGGATGCTGCGTTCACTTGATCCTCATTCCAACTATTACGATCGCGAAGAGTTTGACGAGTTAAAGACAGATCAGCGTTCTGAGTACTTCGGCATCGGCGCCTCTATCCAGACCTACGCCTACGGTGATCAAGTCGACACTTTCATCACAGCCACTTTTGAGAATTCCCCAGCGGCGCGCGCCGGTCTTCGCTTTGGGGATCGCATTATGGAAGTGGATGGAGTGAAAATGGCCGGCAAGTCGTCCCTGGAAGTACGCGATAAGATTCGAGGACCCAGAGGATCCGTCGTAAAGCTCACGTTAGAGCGGTCTGTTGACAAGCGTATCCAGAAGGTTGATATCACTCGGGATGCCGTACCCCAGCCATCAATTCCTGATGCATACATGTTGAAGCCTGGAGTTGGCTACATTGATATGACGCGTGGTTTCAACTATACCACCACCGACGAATTGCTGGATTCTCTTGAACGGTTACACGCCAAAGGAATGACCTCGCTCGTACTCGATCTGAGAAATAATCCGGGCGGTTTTCTGGATCAAGCGATTCATGTGGCCGAAGTCTTTCTAAAAAATGGGCAGTTGATACTTACTCAAAAGGGACGCAACGGATTCAGAGACAACTCCTATGAGTCGCGGAACAACTCGCCAGACTTAACGCCCCTGGTGATCTTGATAAACCAATACACTGCTTCGGCTTCTGAAATCGTAGCGGGAGCAATGCAGGATCACGATCGCGCGTTGATTGTCGGCGAGACCAGTTTCGGCAAGGGTCTTGTGCAGAGCATTATCCCTCTGGAGTATGGTGCTGGGCTTACCCTCACCTCAGCGAAGTATTACACGCCTTCGGGCCGGCTGATTCAACGCGACTATTCAAACGGTGGGTTTTATGACTATTACACCCATGGTGGCATCAGTCGTACAGAGCCAAAGAGAGAAACTGAGAAACCGTCGGGTCAGGAAAAGAAGACCGATACGGGGCGCGCCGTTTATGGCGGGGGCGGAATCTCACCCGATGAGAGCGTTAATCCGCGAATGATGAGTCCTGGCCAGCGTCGTCTATTGAATCCGAGCTTCGCTTTTGCAAGAGAGTTGGTCAACGGTCGCATTCGCGGTTTTGAGTCTTATAAGGTGCAGTCCGGTATAGATTTCCATCACGAACTGCAACCTGAGGATCTTAAGGTTTCAGACGCACTCTTTAAGAGCTTTAGAGACTTTGTAACTAATGATCCCGCTTTTAAGGTCTCGGCTTCGTTGTTGGATCGTGAGCGCTCATTCGTTGAACTCCAACTGCGTTTCAATATTGTCACCGCCGCGTTCGGTCGCGTGGTTGCGGATAGAGTCTTTATCACTACTGATGATCCACAGGTCGCGAAAGCCGTGGATATTCTTCCCAAGGCGCGTGATCTCGCGATGGGAGCTTTAAGGCCAAAAGTCCAGCCTTAAACAATCGTTAGTAAACCCCTGTGCTCCGAAAAGGCCGCGAAGATCGCGGCCTTTTCTAATTGCTTCAGAGGGCGTCAACGCGTGTTTCAAGCATAAGACAGAGTCTTGCGTCTAAAACCGCCGTATGGTAAGTTAACTTGCGTAAGAAAGGCGCAGCCATGAATCGACTATCAAAGGCGCTTGTAAATACGGCCGAACTCGGACGCGCGATCCGGCGCCGACGCGAGGAGCTTGCCCTTAGCTTGCGTGACGTTGCTGACGTGACAGGTGTTTCTGCGTCGACGTTGTCGCGGATTGAAAACGGTACCGGCAAGCCTGACGCCGACAACATAGCGCGTTTGACCTCCTGGCTTGATGTCCCCATGGAACGGATTCTTGGCGGGCGGCATCTTGAATCTGAAGAGTCACAGGCTGTCGTCTACTATCCGCAAGAGCCTACTCCTGAAATAGTAGAAGCCCACCTCAGAGCTGATCGTAATCTGACTCCTGAAACTGCAGCTGCACTCTCCGAATTGTTTCGCGTGGCTTACACGCAATTCAGCCGGACCAGCTCCGAGAAAAGTTCCAGGAAACGATCTTAAGGTTGGCCTAAGTTCGCCTCCAGGTTTGGCCGAAACCACTCCGCCCTCACTATAATCACCATGTGCATGGTAATGACTTACCCCCTGGTGAAAAGTGGCGGAACTACGAAATGAGAGCGCTCGGGTTGCGCGATTTCGCGCGCGTGCGACTTGACTTGCCACTCAATCCTTTTGACCTCGCCCGTTTTGCTAATTTGATTGTGCTCAGTTTCGATGAGATTCAAGGGCTCAGCCACACCACGCGCGAGCACTTGCTCGGGCCTGCCGCGGAACAATGGTCTGGTGGTGCGTGCTCTTTGCCAAACGGTATGAAACTGGTGATTCTCAATCCGAAACACGGAAAAGCCCGAACGAATGCCACTCTGATGGAAGAAATCTGCCATGTTTTCCTGGGCCATGAGCCAAACCGTCTTTCGGTGGTCGTCAAAGATGAGCGAGGAAGAATGATGGCTCGCGATTATCGAAAGGCAGACGAAGAAGCTGCGTATGCCGTGGGCGCTGCCGGACTCGTTCCATACTCGCCGTTAAGGAAGTTTCTGCACGAAGGAAAGACGTCGCGAGATATTGCTTCACATTTTCGCGTCAGCCGCGAGCTGGTTGAGTATCGCCTGAAAGTTACGCGCCTTTGGAAAGATTATAAGGCTGCTCATTCGGCCCAGTAAGCGCTCTTAGTTGACTCCATCAGGGCGTCTGCGTTTGATATAATCGAGGGCTGGTCCGGTGTGTTTGTTATTTGTAGATTTACTGACTGACTATATGGCTGAACAGCTCAAAGACGCTCCTGCGCATGGTCTGACTACGATAGATAAGTTGCGCATGTTGCTGGACATTACCAAGAAGATAAGTCGTTCTTTAGACTTGCAAGAGGTTCTTAATTTGGTGATGGACACACTCGATTCCCTGATTCCATATGATGCTGCGGGGATTTTTGTAGTGGAGTGTGTTGATAAGGAACTAGTCGACGCAGGAGAGGAGCCTTGCGTTTTTAAATCGGAGGCAGTCAGGGGTTACGACATCGACGAACTATCTGATCTACACCTGAAGCTCGGCGAAGGATTCATTGGAAGCGTGGCTGTCAGTGGTGAACCTCTCATTTCCAATGATGTGGGCAGCAACCCGATTTATATAAATGCGAGGAACAGAACGCGATCTGAGATGGTCGCGCCGATCATCTCGAACGATGAAGTAATTGGTGTTTTCGATCTTGAAAGTGATGAGCTCAACGCCTATTCAGAAGACGATCTCCAGGTGCTGATGTTGCTGGCGTCCCAAGTGGCAATCATCATCGAGAAAGTGATGTTGCACGAACAGTTGATTGAGAAGAAACGATTGGAGGGCCAGCTCGAAGTAGCGCGTCAGGTGCAGCTGGAGTTGCTTCCGGCGCGCGATCCTCAACTCGAGGGATACGATATCAGCGCCTACAACTTTCCAACCGAAGAGGTCTCCGGAGACTACTATGATTGGGTGCCAATTTATGACGACCAAATAGCTATTGTCATTGCAGACGTGTCAGGCAAGGGCGTCCCGGCCGCGTTGCTGATGGCTTTCTTACGCGCCAGTCTGCGCGCAGCTACGCACACGGGATATGCAACCCAAGTCTCCATGGCCAAGGTCAACTACCTGCTATGGGAGTCGATTGAAAGGAATCAGTTTGTAACCGCCTTTTACGGGATTCTGGATGCTTCCAATCGCACGCTTTCCTACTCGAACGCCGGCCATAATCCACCGCTGTTGATCGATGCCGAAGGAAAAACGAGTTTCATTGAACGCGGCGGGTTGCCGCTGGGAATGTTCAAAGACACTCGATATCACGAGTACTATTTGTCCCTGGAACCGGGAGCACTGCTCCTGCTATACACCGATGGAGTTACTGAGGCGCTGAACCCGGAAGGGGAAGAATTTGGTCGGGATCGCCTTACAGAAGCCGTCAAGGCTAACTTCTCTTTGTCTGCTCGTGAGTTGATTGCTAGCCTTCAAAAGGAGGTTTTCAAGTGGACGGACGGTGTGGGCGCCACGGATGACGTTACATTTTTTGTAATCAAAGCGCTCAAATGACTAAGCGGGAGACTTTTTACATCTCCCGCGTTTGCCTATTCCCAAGCGATTTGTGATTCTAGTGTGCCGTCAGCGAACAGTGTGCATGATCGCCTCCGGGCGCGAGCGGTGCACGGTAATCGCCAAAGTGAAACCCAGCTTCGGCCTCCGATAAAGCATACACATCGAAGCCACATGCATCGAGATAGTCTGCCAAATCATCGGGGGAAAGAAGATAAACGGAAGGGAAATAACCCGCTTCCACACGAATTTCCAGCAGGCGCTCAATGACTTCAAGTGGTGCAAAGCATCTAACAGGATCTCTGTATGTTGCCATGTTTCCAGCGCCTTTCTTTATCAAACTTCCGGACCGGCCGCTCGAGCTGCCGCGTCCTTTTTCAGCAACTACTTCGATGTACGGAACCCATTGAGAGTTTGTTCTCGTCCCTGTAATCTTTTAAGGAACACTTACCTACTACTATTTGACGTACCAGACGCCCAAAAGTTCGGATAAAAAATGACTAGCGAACAATCAATCCCTTCAAACCCACCGGGTGCCGCCCCTGCTGCGCCAAACTTTATCACTGTTTTGCGCCAAATGTTGGGTACTTCAGGCAAAGTCAGCGATTTGATCTTTAGTCCCGGCCGCCCCCCGCAGGTCGAACTGGCGGGCAAACTCGTGCCTATTGCAATCGTCGGATTGGAGAAACTGACACCAGCGCACACCGCCGGAATTGCCAAATTGATAATCGGAAATCAGGAAGCAGCGGCGGACACCCTGGAAAAGACCGGCTCCTCAGATCTGTCGTTCAGTGCCCCCGGTGAAGCGCGCTTCCGCGTAAATATTTTCAAACAGCGCGGAACTCACGCGATCGTCATGCGCGTAATTCCGCAGAACCCGCCAAGGTTCGAAGACTTCGATCTGCCGGTACAGCTAAAAGAAATTGCCAAGATGAAAAATGGAATTGTGCTGGTAACCGGTCCTACAGGTAGCGGGAAAAGCACGACTCTGGCAGCGATAATCGACTTGATAAATGAGACCCAAAGCTACCATATCGTGACGATCGAGGACCCGATAGAATTTCTACACGCCCACAAGAACTCAACCGTCCACCAACGTGAAGTTCACTCCGATACGCCGGGTTTCGCGGTTGCTCTGCGCGCGGCCTTAAGGCAGGCCCCGAAAGTGATTTTGGTGGGTGAGATGCGCGATCGTGAAACGATAGAAGTGGCGTTGGAGGCTGCTGAGACTGGGCACCTTGTATTATCCACGCTGCATACAATCGACGCCTCAAAGACAATAGACCGCATTATCGGCGTTTTCCCGGCGACCGAAGAACAAACAATTCGCATGCGAGTATCGCAGTCATTTCGATACATCATTTCTCAACGACTGGTTCCGCGCGCCAATGGGAAGGGACTTATTGCAATTATTGAAATCCTCAAATCGACGATGCGCACGAGGGAATATATTGAAAAAGGCGAATCGGATGGCAAGTCGCTGATCGATGCAATGGATCAGGGCGATCAAGACGGCATGCAGACTTTCGATGGCGTGCTTGAGAAGATGATTCGCAACGGGACCGTGACTAAAGAAGGGGCAATGCCTTACGCCAGCAACTCAAACAACCTTTTGCTGCGAATTAGCGATATGGATACGGCGCCTGCGCCGTCCGCACCTACGTTGACCAAGGTCGTCAAAGAGAAAGATTCAATTCTTGATATGATTGAACGATAGTCGGCGTCTCTCTCTGAATCCCTTCGGAATTCAATCCGCGCAATTTTTTCTGCCGTGATGTCCAAACTGAACCAGTACCCCCTAAGGCGCGCGATTCTATACAGGTTGATAGTCCTATCAAGCGTTCTATTATCCCCGACCGTAACTTCTAGCAAACCAATCCAGGAAGATATTCGCATCGACGTGTCTCTCGACGCTCAGGTGCAAGTTGAGAATCGATTCGGGAATGTTTCCGTAGAAGTTTGGGGCAACAAATATGTTTCCGTGTCTGCAAGTGTTGAGGGGAGCTCGTTGCGATTTGGTAGACCGCCCATCGTTATCGACAATCGTGGCAAGCTGCTTTCAATCTCCGCGGTGCAAAGTCCCGGCAATCCGGTGACCGCAATCCATCTTACCCTGAGGGTTCCCGACGCTTCTCATGTGGAAATAAGAACGACGAGCGGCCGCATAACTATGCGTGGACTTCCGGCGAGCGCTTCATTGAGATCACGCTCGGGCGATATTGAGGCCATACTTCCTGCTCCGCTGAGCGCAAACATTAACGCCCGATCTGCTAGCGGACTAGTCAAATCCGACCTGGGAACGAATACGACGAATCAGGGTCATGCTTTGCAAGCACGTCTGGGAAATGCTTCGAGATATCTGCTGGCGGAAAATGAAACCGGTCAAATCCTGCTTTCAGCCGAGGAAAGTGCAGCTGTAAGAAAGGAACCCGAGCAGCCGGAATTAAATGGTCCTAACAATAAGTCCAAAGCAGTCGGCACGCCGGCGGACCAGACCGAGGGCGGAGAAGTCAGCGAGGGGGACGTTGTACGCGTCGATTCACAGTTGGTCAATATCAACATGAATGTTATTGACCGGGGTACAAACCGTGGTCTTGCCGGCCTTACTCAATCGGACTTTCGCTTGTTTGAAGACGGTCAGGAACAACGCATTGCTCAGTTTGAATCTTCCGCTGCACCTTTCGACCTGGTCCTTTTGATCGATCTGTCAGGCTCCACCAGAGAAGTCGTGAATCTAATTCGTTCCGCCGCGCTTCGATTTATCGACACGGCGCGTCCTTCGGATCGAATCGCGGTGATTACATTTGCTGGAGACGCGACAATAGTGTCTTCGCTAACGGCCGACAGGGAACTCTTGCGCCGGAGAGTCAACGCGATGGAGACGGCACGAGGTGACACAAAGCTTTACGACGCGACTGATTTTGCAATAAATGAAGTGATAAAAGAGGCAAAAAAGTCTCGCCGTTCCGCTATTGTGCTGATGAGTGACGGACTAGATGGCACGATTCCAGGAGTGAATGGTCAACGAGGCTCGCAACATTCGTATCGGGAGGTTCTCAGTCATATTCAAGAGTTCGATGGAGTGCTCTACACACTTTGGGTGAATACCGAATACGAAGCTCTCAATCCGAATGATACTCAACCAGAGGCTTTCGACACGGGCCATGATCGTATGAAAGAGATGGCTGACACCGGCGGCGGTGTCTTTTACGAAGTTGAGAGTTTGGCAGATCTTGCCGGCGCCTATGAGCAGGTAGTTGCCGATCTGGGGACCGTTTACAGCCTTGCTTATCGTCCATCAAACAAGACACGCGATGGCAAATGGCGTGCGATTCGCATCGATGTTAGTCGTCCTAATGCCCTCCCGCGTGGTAAACGTGGATACTATGCAAACTAAGAGTTTCCGCGAGTTTCGCATCAACCTAAAGATAAAGTTCGGCGCGCTTGTATTCTCCTTCCTTCTGCTTATCTTTTTCACTAACGTAGTCGCGCAGAATCAAGAACCTGCGGATACGGTGCGAATCGAATCAGAACTGGTTGATCTCAAGGTTAGCGTGCTGGGTTTTGCACCGGAAACACCTCCGCCATTGTTGGAACAGAAGGATTTCCAGGTGCTTGAGGATGGCGCCCCACAAGAAATTACTTTCTTTGCCGCCGCCGATGCGCCCTTCGATCTTGTGCTGTTCCTCGACCTTTCCGGATCGACGTCTGACAAGCTGAAGATGATTCGTCGTTCAGCCAAGCGTTTTGTAGAGGCGACCCGGCCAGTGGACCGGGTTGCAATCGTTACTTTTACGGATCGACCGGCACTGCGGTCAGAGTTCACGCTTGATCGTCGTCAATTAAAAAAGACGATAGATGAGATTGACGAGGCATTTGGTGGAACGAACTTCTGGGATTCCTTGAACTTCGTGCTGCAGCGGCTAATTCCTCAGGGTCACAGCTCTCGTCGGAGCGCAATTGTGTTAATGACGGATGGCGTCGATAACGCCCTACCAGATGTTGCTGGTCCAGGGTCTCGTATGAGATTTGAGGAGCTGATTGCCAACGTCAGGAACTCTGAAGCAATCATCTTTCCCATCTATCTCGATACGGAAGAGGAAGACGTAAAGCGTTATCACGTGCCCAGGGCGGCTTATGCTATAGCCAGAGAACAACTCGGCCAAATAGCTTCCGCCTGCGGAACCACACTCTATCGCGCGGCGAAACTAAAAGATCTGGATCAAGTATATGGCACTGTGATCCGAGATCTGAGCACCGTGTACAGCCTTGGTTACCGACCCTCAAACCGCGCTCTGGACGGGAAATGGCGTTCTGTTGCGGTCCAGCTGGTTGGCCGGCCGGCTCTACTGGCACGGACCAAACGAGGGTATTACGCAAAACAAAGGATCGAACCCTGAGAACAAATTCTTGGATTTTCCTCCGGAGCGAGCATGTAAAAGCTTGTAAATGTCACTTGCGGGTCTATAATGATTGCGCGTCTCCCGTCCCCATTTCTCAATTCACATTCGGAGGGTCTTTCGATGAGAAAAGCTTCCTATCACTCAACCTTGTGGCTTCTCCCAATCGCCCTGCTTCTTTCAGCGGTTGTTACCGGCAAGGGACAGAATAGGGAGAAGTTTGTGATTTCGGCCAAGGCTGGTGGAATCAATGCCATCACGGGCCAGGCAAGCGTTCATGGGAAAGGCGAATCCGAATGGCAGCAACTGATGGTTACAGACGATCTGAATGCTGGTGACATAGTTCGAACGGCTAGCGATGGACGAGTCGAGATTCTGCTTAACCCGGGATCTTACCTGCGTGTGGGAGGAAACTCTGAAGTTGTATTGGCCAACAATTCTTTGGATAGTCTCGAATTGCGGCTGCTAAGAGGGACTGCCATAGTGGAGGCCACAGGAGCCGACGGCTTAGAATTGAATATTAGCGTGACCACGCCGCACGCGAAGCTGGCCATTGTGCGCCAGGGACTTTATCGCCTGAATGTGATTCCTGGGGACGCTACTGTGCTAATCGTGCGAAAGGGTCGAGTAATACTGACCGACTCCCACACCAAAGTGAAAGGTGGCAACAAGGTTGTCTTTAGCGCTACAAACGTCATGGTGGCAAAGCTGACGAGCGAAGAGAAAAAGAATCAGGAAGATATCGAAGCCTGGAGCAAATCCCGCGCTAAGGATTTGGCGCAGGCAAACAGGCGGATTTCAGAGCGGATGCTTAATTCTGCATTCGCCTCTTACAGGGATTCAGCCTTCTCACTCTTTGGCCCTCGCAACACGGGGCTTTGGTTCTTCAACGCCCGCGCCGGCTGCTACACATTTTTGCCCTTCTACAATGGTTGGGGCTCTCCTTACGGTTCATCCTATCCCATCGCTATCTATAACCCAGTTGTTACTTACAACGGCGGCTCCACCAACCCCTCCACCACCTGGCTTCCAGGTCAGACTGGGAATCAAACAGGTGTTCAGACAGGTGGGATGCCGAGCGGGTCTCCTTCAGGTGGGGTTACACGAGCGCCCATGCCGTCAGCACCGCGAGATCCGGACTCCGGGCGGATAATGCGTAAGCCGGATGTGACACCTGAAGCTGGGCGACCAATTCAACCTTGAATATGACGGGTCATGGCCTTATCACGGGACTCTCGTCGGGATGGTTGATCCCTTAGCAGACTTTCCAATTCCTCGTTAATAAGTGCTTTGATTTCCGGACGTTTGAGGCCTGCCAGCACAAGTTGCGTCAGGGCAGTCCTCAACTGCGACCGCAGCGGCTCCCCAGCCTTCTCACCTACCGTTTGAGAGATAACAACGGCTCCTGAGCCATGCCTGACACGTATCAAGCCCTCCTTCTGAAGTCGGCGATAAGCAAAAGCCACTGTGTTCAAGTTAACACCCAGATCGGAAGCAACCTGTCGAACAGGAGGCAAGCTTGTCCCTTCAGCCAGTTCTCCACGGGCAATTAGAGTTTTGATTTCGTCAACCAGCTGTTGATACAAAGGCCGGGAATCGCGCTCATCGATGGTTATGTACATAATTGTCTGGTGAATGTATACAACGGACAATAGAGGTTGTCTACAGGTTTTTTGAGCTATTTAGTGATCTCGTTGGCCACAATCAGCGCTGAACGGGTTACGGATGCCAGCCCTGCTCCCGGGAAGACTGTGTCTCCAACAATGAACAGGTTCGGGAGACAAGTCAGATGACTCATTGAAGTGGTCACAAAACCCCCCAGGCCGCCAGCCAATAGGCCCGCCGTCTCTGTGGAGCCCTGCGTTTGGATTGTGCCGCCCACCATGCCCAGTTTGCGGCGAGTCAGGTCGTAGAAGGTTCGAGGCGTGGCTGTCTCGATGACTTCAATACCCGCTCCCAATTCCGGGAGGGAACGATGGAGTCTTTCCCAAAACGCCTCAAGCATCTCCTGGTCTCTGGTCTCATGCTCTTCCTCGTTTGCCTGAAACGTAAACCAGTGTTCGACGTCTGTGGTCGCCTGCAGAGTCACAGCGCGTTTACCCGGCGGCGCTCTCCGATCAGCAGCAGGGGTAGCTGCAAAAGTAAATTCGCTTAGCTCTGGTGCCTTACCGACTTCTTGCCACTCTGTGACCGCGAGCAGTCGCTCGGCCGGGATTCGTGCAGCTGCT
>WNGI01005627.1_pt1 | contig 20155 bp, 17 predicted proteins | sample 5400621 | NCBI WGS metagenome assembly WNGI01 (sample SAMN13153374, study PRJNA577476) | soil metagenome | isolation source: 20 cm soil or saprolite under Garry oak tree replicate 1 | place: USA:California | collected 2016-06-15
AAGCGGCGGCGGCATCGCTTACAACCGGGATGAACTGGAAGAAATCGCCAACCGTGGCCTCGCCATGTCGCCAGTCAGCGAAGTGCTCATCGAAGAATCGCTCGTCGGTTGGAAGGAATTCGAGATGGAGGTGATGCGTGATCGTTTGGACAACTGCGTCGTCGTTTGTTCCATCGAAAACGTCGATCCGATGGGCGTCCATACCGGTGACTCGATTACCGTTGCGCCGGTGCAAACGCTGACGGACAAGGAATATCAGATGATGCGTGACGCAGCCTTCGCGGTCATTCGCGAAATCGGTGTTGAAACGGGAGGCTCGAACATCCAATTCGCGGTCAATCCGGACAATGGCCGCATGGTTGTTATCGAGATGAACCCGCGCGTCTCGCGTTCGAGTGCACTGGCATCCAAAGCCACCGGGTACCCGATCGCCAAAATCGCGGCCAAACTCGCCGTCGGTTACACCTTAGATGAGATCAAAAACGACATCACGCGTGAAACGCCGGCCTCATTTGAGCCAACGATTGATTATTGCGTGGTCAAGGTGCCGCGCTTCACCTTCGAAAAATTTCCGCAAGCTGATGCCACGCTGACCACGCAAATGAAAAGCGTCGGTGAAGCGATGGCCATCGGCCGCACCTTTAAGGAAGCGCTGCAAAAGGCGTTGCGCAGTTTGGAAATCAAGCGTTTCGGCTTGTGCGGCGACGGCGCAGAGAAACACGTCGATGCAGAAACCTTGCGTTTGAAGCTCTCAATTCCCAACGCCGAACGCATCTTTTATCTCGCGCAAGCTTTCCAAGATGGCATGTCGGTCGACGAAGTTTTTGAGCTGAGCAGAATCGATCGGTGGTTCTTGCGAAATGTGCAGCAGATTGTGGAGGAGACGGCTGCGTTAGGCGGAGCGTCCGTTGCGACTGGTGTCTCGGCTGCAACGGGTCAGCGCACCAGACCGTCGATTCTATGCGTTCGATACTGAAAATGATGTATCTCGGACTCAGCGGCGTCTTCCACATTGGGAACGACCCGGAGCAACATACTTCGTCACGTTTCGTCTGGCTGACTCCATCGCCGCGGATGTGGTCGACCGTTGGCGCGAAGAACGCGCTCAATGGTTAGAACATCACCCCGATCCTTGGGATTGGAAAACCGCTCGCGAATATATGCGACGTTTCGAAGAAGAACGGGAACAATGGCTCGACCGAGGACATGGCTCCTGTTTGTTGCGCAATCAAAGGGCCGCGGAACTTGTGTCGGAGTCATTATGCCATTTTGATGGGCAGAGGTATGTGCTCGACGCATTTGTCGTCATGCCTAATCACGTGCACGCGTTGGTAAAACCCCTCGGTGCTTATTCTATGGCAAAGATTTTGCACAGTTGGAAATCGTTCAGCGCAAACGCTCTGAATCGCGAGTTTGACCAACATGGCGCGGTGTGGATGACCGAAACATTCGATACAATCGTGCGCGACTCGAAGCATCTAAGCGCCTGTCGCGATTACATCACGGAAAATCCGGGAAAAGCGGGATTGGCCAGCGACCAGTTTCTTATGCAACGGCGTGACACTCTCATCACTGATGACCAAGCTGGAAGCTTGTCCGCCGAGTCAGGCTCGCCACGGGACGAGTCCGTCCGACTGGCGGACTGGAAGCCTAACCTCCTCCAGAATCATCTTCTCCACGCCAAAAAACTCGGCTTTTCCGATCGACAACTCGCCGTCGCCCGCGGCGTTTCGGAGGAGACAATTCGCAGCCAGCGGATCAGTGCGGGTGTTACCCCCACTTATCGCCTGGTGGATACTTGCGCGGCCGAGTTCGAGGCCTACACGCCCTACTACTACTCAACCTACGGTGACGAAAACGAGCGGCGCGACAGCGGCAAACGTAAGATAATCATTCTTGGCGGCGGGCCGAACCGGATCGGACAGGGCATCGAATTCGACTACTGCTGTGTGCATGCGGCCTTCGCTCTGCGCGAGCTCGGATTTGAAACCATTATGGTGAATTCCAACCCGGAAACGGTTTCCACCGACTACGATACGAGCGACAAACTTTATTTCGAGCCGCTTACCCTCGAGGATGTGCTCAACATCTATGACCAGGAAAAGCCCGAAGGCGTTTTCGTGCAGTTCGGTGGGCAAACGCCGCTCAATCTGGCGGATGGATTGAAGGCTGCCGGAGTGCCGATCCTCGGCACGCAGCCCGAAAGCATCGAGGTCGCGGAAGATCGAAAACTGTTTGCCGCCATGCTGGACAAACTCGGCTTGCGGAAACCCGCAAGTGGATCAGCTGTCAGCGCCGAAGAGGCTGTGGAAATCGCCACCAAAATCGGTTACCCGATTTTAGTGCGACCATCGTTTGTCCTTGGAGGTCGCGCCATGGAGCTGGTCTATAATGAGGAAGATCTTCGACGCTACATGAAAAGCGCAATCGAAGTGACTCCGGACCGCCCAGTTTTGGTCGATCGTTTTCTCGAGGATGCAATCGAGGTTGATGTCGATTGCATCGCCGACGGCGAGCAGACGGTAATCGGCGCGGTCATGGAACACATCGAAGAGGCTGGTATTCACAGCGGCGATAGTGCCTGCGTCATCCCCACATTCTCGTTGTCCAATAAAGTGATCGATGAAATCACCTCGGCCACCAAGGCGATGGCGCGCGAATTGAAAGTCTGCGGCTTGATGAATGTGCAGTTTGCCGTCAAAGGCGCCGACGTTTACGTCCTTGAAGTTAATCCCCGCGCCTCACGCACGGTCCCATTCGTGAGCAAGGCAATCGGCGTGCCGTTGGCGAAACTCGCCGCCAAAGTAATGACCGGAAAAACTTTACCCGAGCTCGGATTCACCCGGGAAATTGTGCCGAAACATTATTCGGTAAAGGAGGCGGTGTTTCCGTTTCTTCGCTACCAGGGCGTCGACATCTCCCTCGGTCCGGAGATGAAATCAACCGGGGAAGTGATGGGTATCGATAGCGATCTTGGCCTGGCCTATGCGAAATCGCAGATGGCGGCCCCGCCGCCGCTGCCGAAAAAGGGCAGCGTTTTTATCAGCGTGAAGGACAGCGACAAGGAAGCTGTGATTCCGGTGGCGCGCGAGTTTGTGAAACTTGGCTTCGGCATCATCGCGACGAGCGGGACGGCCCAGGCGCTGGCCAAGGCAAAGATCGCCGTAACAAACGTGTTTAAGTTGCGCGAAGGCCGGCCGAACGTTCTCGACCGCGTCAAAAACGGCGACATCAATTTCATCATCAACACACCGAGCGGAAAAATTCCGCGTGAAGACGAAGTCATGATCCGAAACGCCGCTTTGGCGCGGAAAATTCCCATCATGACGACGGTGCGAGCGGCGCAGGCCAGCGCCAACGGCATCCGGTCTCTGCAAAAAAGCAAGGTAAGCGTGCGCAGTTTACAGGAATATCACGGCGACAGATCAAAAAAAACGCCCAACGCTCAACGCTCAACGCCCAACCTCCAATGAAAGAGAAAAAAGCGCACTGCGTGCTTTCTCTATTGAGGCGTTGAGCGTTGGACCCATTCGACTTGCGCTCAGGGCAGGCTGTTGAACGTTGAACGTTGAACATTACCCTCACCGGATGAAACTGACATTGTTATGCTGTGCGTTGTGCCTAGCCGTTGGCGTAAAGGGCGCTCGCAGCGAGGACGAGACAAAACCTATGAATCCAAGTGCAAACGAAGTGGCCGTAATCAAGACAAGCGAAGGCGAGATGGTCGTTCAGTTCTGGAGCAACGCTGCCCCGAAAACCATCGAGAACTTCAAGAAACTCGCCCGGGAGGGTTTTTACGACGGCACCATTTTTCACCGCATCATTAAAGGCTTCATGATCCAGGGCGGCGATCCGAACTCAAAAGATCCGGCAAAAGAAAGCAGCTATGGCCAAGGCGGTCCCAGCTACACCATAAAGGCCGAATTCAACGATTTCCCCCATGTGCGCGGCGTAATTTCAATGGCGCGGGGAAACGATCCGGACTCGGCCGGATCGCAATTCTTCATTTGCCTGGCCAGCGCTCCGCAGCTCGATCACAAGTACACGACCTTCGGCAAGCTGATTAAAGGCGATGACGCGCTGGGCCAGATTGGTCAGACGCCGGTAACCAAAAACAGTATGGGAGAACAGAGCAAGCCGACCAAGCGTGTCGTCATCGAAAGTATCAAAATTGTCTCGGCCGACTCGGTCAAGTAGAAGATGTGATAAGTGAATGGTGATAGGTGATTAGTCATCCTCTATTCACCGGTCACCGATCACTATTCACTTCACGCGTGCTGCGAATTCGCGGGAAACGACTTTAGCCATGCCTAATCAGCGAAAAACAAAAATCGCACTCCTCCAGATGCGGTCCGGCACGGACCCGGAAGAGAATTTCGCGCGCGCACTGGATTTCATTCGCGACGCCGCCAGGCAAGGCGCGCAAATCGTCTGTTTACCCGAGTTATTTCGGTCCCAATATTTTTGCCAGACAGAAGAGCACAAAAACTTCGCATTGGCCGAAGAAGTGCCGGGCAAATCGACGTCTGCTCTGGAAGAAGTTTCACGCGAACTTCGGGTCGTCATCATTGCGTCACTCTTCGAGAAACGCACTGCCGGCGTTTATCACAACACAGCCGCGATCATCGATGCCGATGGAAAATTTCTGGGTAAGTATCGAAAGATGCACATCCCTGATGACCCGCTTTATCACGAAAAATTTTATTTCACCCCGGGCGATTTGGGATTTCAGGCCTGGGACACTGGACATGGCAAAATCGGTGTCTGTGTTTGTTGGGATCAATGGTATCCGGAAGCGGCCCGATTAACGGCACTGCGCGGCGCGGAAATTATATTTTATCCGACAGCAATCGGCTGGCATCCCAGGGAAAAAGCAGAATTTGGCCAGGCGCAATACTCGGCTTGGGAAACAATCCAGCGAAGCCATGCGATCGCCAACGGTTGCTATGTGGCGGTGGCGAACCGCGTCGGTCATGAAGCGCCAGCCGGTGGAGACGGCATCCAATTCTGGGGTCAAAGTTTTGTCGCGGCGCCGAGCGGCGAAATCCTGGCGAAAGGATCAGTGGATCGAGAAGAGATCATTTTGGCCGAAGTGGAGTGGGAACGCGTGAACGAACATCGAACCCACTGGCCATTTTTGCGCGATCGCCGGGTCGATGCTTACGCAGGACTCGAGCGGCGCATGCTCGATTGAGAGTTTTATTTCACTGCAAACCGCCCTACCGTTGCGGCATGAAAACTACTTTTGTTGCGGTAGCATTGCTCTGCGCGTTCACCGCTTTCGCGCGCGCGCAGGATGTGACGAGGGCGGTCGCGAATCTGAAGCCCGCCTCAGGCAGCCAGGTCACGGGTACGGTCACGTTCACAAAGAGCGGCGACGACGTCCAAGTGGTCGCGGATATTCAGAACCTCAAACCGGGCAAGCACGGTTTCCACATTCACGAGAAGGGCGATTGCTCCGCGCCAGACGCCTCGTCCGCCGGCGCGCACTTTAATCCCACCCATCAGCATCATGACGGACCCTATGGTCCGGAGCGCCATGTTGGTGATTTCGGCAACATCGAAGCCGATAGTTCGGGCAAAGGGCATCTGGTTTGGAAAGGAAAACTGGATCTCAGCGGCGAGAATTCGATCATCGGCAAATCCGTCATCGTCCATGAAAAAGAGGACGATTTGAAAACCGATCCGTCCGGGAATTCCGGGGCCCGATTCGGATGCGGCGTGATTGAAGCGGCCAAGCCCTAGTCTAACGAAATGCCTATTGGCGAGGTAGCGGCGGTTCACTCCCGCACGTGCGGGACCATGGCGATTGAGGTCAATCGCCTCTACCTAACTGTGCAGTCCCGATGAATTTGATGACGCTCAACGAAATCCGCCGAGCCGTGCAGAACGGTGAAGTGGAAGCGCGCGTTCACGTGCAAGTGGAGTCGGCCCAGGCGAAGACAACGCGCGAACTCAAACCCTACTGCGAACTGGCACTCGCAGATGCGTGCGATCGAATGACACTGCGAGTCTGGAATGATCACCCCGCTTACAAAACTTGCGATTCGCTGCGGGTCGCCGATTTCGTCGAACTCTACGGAGAATTTCAACAGCATCAGTCCTACGGGCTCGATGCCAAGAGATGGAACGTTCGCCCGCTAAAGGAATCAGAAATCGCCGAGTTGCTGCAGGGCCCGGCGGACTTGCGTGCCAAACAAGCGATTGACTGGGATTTAATTGTGCAAACCTGCGCCGCCATTGCCGACCCCCGTCTCCGGGCCTTGTGCGAAGCGTTTTTGCATGACTTGGGCGACCGCTTTCGACGCACGGCTGCAGCACGCAACTATCATCATGCGCGTCGCGGCGGACTGGTCGAGCATACTGCGCAAATGATGCGGGTCGCGACGAAGGTCGGGCCGCTTTATCCGCAGTTGAACCTCGATCTTTTGCTCGCAGGAATTCTCTTTCATGATTCCGGCAAACTTTGGGAAAACCAATTGCCGGAAAACGGTTTCACCATGGGATATGACGAGCGCGGCGAGTTAATGGGCCATATCTCGATCGGGCTCGAGCTGGTCAATTCGATTTGGCGAAAATTGAGTCCGGAAAATGCCGAAGCATGGAAACTCTTCACGCCGGCCTCTGAAGACGTCCGCTTGCATTTGTTGCACTTGATTGGAGCGCATCATGGCGAGCCGGAATTCGGTTCACCGGTTAGTCCCAAGACGCCTGAGGCGATGGCATTGCATTACATTGATAATCTCGATGCCCGCCTTGAGATGTTCGCGGCCGGTTATACGACGGCGAAACCGTTGGCGGCCCGGATCTACGATCGTGTCCGTCCCTTACCGGGCAATTTGGTCAAATCGCTCGATAAGTTTCAGTCTGGGTAACGCACACGCCGCTTCGCTTCAGCAAGATAACTCTCGTCGATTTCGAAGCCGATAAATTGCTTCACACCGCAGCGCTGCGCGGCGACCGCGGAATTTCCGATACCGAGAAACGGATCGAGCATCGTCTGCACGCGCGAGACACCGTGCAACTTGATGCACCATTCAGCCAATTGGATTGGAAACGTGGCGGGGTGCGGACGCTCCTTCGCGCGATTTTGAATTGTTTCGTAAGGAATAAACCAAGTATTGCCGCGACACCGCAAATCGCTTCCTCGCGTATGCGACCAACGCGCAATGTTGGTCTTATCCTGATACGGAACTCCGATTGCGAGCCGATCGATTTCGACACGGCTGGTTTTTGTGAAATGAAAAACGTATTCATGGCAATCATTCAAAAACCGCTTCGAGCTAATCGGTTTGAAGTGTCCATACGACCGAACGTCACCCTCTCTATCTTCGATTGTGATCGATTTGACCCAGTGAATGACATTCTGTAAAACAAACACATCGCGTAATTGCAGAACAATTTCATGCGGCAGCATCGGGCTCGATGGCGCTGATCCAATATTAAGAAAAAAAGAGCCGTCGGATTTCAATACTCGCCGAATCTCGGTGGCCCATTCGCGACACCACTCCAGATACGATGCTCGTTTTTCTTTGTCAGAATATTTTCCGTATTTAATTCCAAGATTATAGGGAGGCGATGTGACTGTCGCGTCGATGTAGTTCGCAGCGAGCTGTGACATTCCGGCCACGCAATCGCCAAGTCGCAGGTCGAAAGCAAAAAACTGAAACAGTTCTTGGCCAACGGGGTCTCTGATCCGAACCATTCAAATTGGTTCGTACCAAAGCGGCTCGTAGGATGTACAGAAAAATCTACCGACCTAGATTTTGTCCCAGTGTCCGGAAAAAAATACTTTTCAGGCGGTCTTCCCAACCACCATTTTTGTAGTCGAAAGCATAACGTGGAATCTTTTCTTCGTGCTCGTCAGTCAGGGGCAGTGCGCCTGATTGTCTCTTGAGCGAATACTGAAGATCCACGAGGAGCTTCTGGAAGCCCCCGTCCTGCTCGGTTACTGGATCTTGTCGATCCAAAATTTCAATTTCACTGGGGTTAAGTTTCACAGTTTGCATAATAGAAAGTCAGCGAATCCAAACGTACTTCAAAAAGAAGCTACGACCGGAAATTCGCGGGTATCGACAAGTTCGTTTATGTTTTGGAAATGTCGGACAAGCCATCGAAGCTTAAAATCGCAGATCGCGAATTCACATCGCGCTTAATCGTCGGCACAGGCAAGTTTGCCTCCAACGAATTGATGCGCGACGCGCTGCTTGCGAGCGGCACTGAAATCGTGACGGTGGCGCTGCGCCGCGTCGATCTTTCCGGCAAAGGCGATCCCTTCGCCAATATCCTCGATTTCATCGATCCGCAGCGGTTCCTACTCTTGCCAAACACCAGCGGCGCGCGCAACGCGCAGGAAGCAGTGCGGCTGGCACGATTAGCCGCTGCCGCCGGCCTGCCCACCTGGGTCAAGCTGGAAATCCATCCCGATCCCCGCTACCTCCTGCCAGATCCGGTGGAAACGTTGGCTGCGGCGGAGATTTTAGTGAAGGAGGGATTCACGGTGTTGCCCTACATCAATGCCGATCCAGTGTTGGCCAAGCGATTACAAGATGCGGGCACGGCCACAGTTATGCCGCTCGGTTCGCCGATCGGAAGCAATCGCGGCATCGAGACACGCCCCCAGATCGAAATCATCATCGAGCAAGCAACCGTCCCAGTAGTCGTCGACGCCGGGTTGGGCGCGCCGAGCCAAGCAGCCGAAGCGATGGAAATGGGCGCCGATGCCGTGCTCGTCAACACCGCGATTGCAATTGCGTCAGACCCAGTCCGCATGGCCCAAGCTTTCAAAAAAGCGATTGAGGCCGGGCGCGAAGCCCGCGAGATCGGCCTGGCCGAAAAATTGGGGATCGCCGCCGCGACTAGTCCGTTGACAGGATTTTTCTCGAAAGGCGAGCTTTAGGCGGCGGCCGCCGTCGTTTCCTCTCGCCTTTGATCGAGGAGAGGATTAAAGGCGAGGAGTTGATAACGCTGCGACAAGGTAAAAGCGGCGACGACATCTCATAATATTCCCAGCCGAATTGAAAAATAGCCCAGCGTTTTAACGCTGCGTATTATGCGTTCCTCTTTGTTGAGTCCCATCGGGACGATAGAGAGTTTCTTTCGTCCCTCGCGGGACTCGATCTTCACGTCATACCAAACCCAGTGTTTTAACGCTGGGCTATTGTCGCCTTATAACTAGGGCAGAAGAGTTCTCTTACTTAGCTGTCGCCCGATCGAGTTTCACGCGTGCTCCTTGCCCGTCGATACCGCCACTACAAATTTTCCCGCAAACTCGCGTCATTGTAGAATTCGATTTGGCGTCCGCCTACGCGGTAAACAAGGCGCCAGCCCCGCTGCGCGGCGAATTCGTTCAACTCGCTTCGAGTCATCGAATTTAGCACCTGCAATTCAGCCGGATGAGTGATGAAACACTCCGCCGTGATCGCAAGCACTCTCGCGATTTTAGTTGCCAGCGCGGCGCGATTTTCTGACATCAGGGATCACTTCTCGATGCTTTGACTTGTCGCCGGTGTATCCACCTTGATAGACTGGCCAGGCGGAGTCGGCGGCGGTTTAGGCTTTCGGTTCAATTTTGGGCCAAGCGCGCGATGCGCTTTCTGGCTGGGCGATGGGCCGCGTGCACTTGGCTTTTCCATGTCGATGGAGTTCGAAACTACCGCGGATTACCCCGCTTCGCCAGGCTCCGGCGTAGCAGGCACGGATCCATTCTGGCTCCGCTCAGGACAAGTTTTCACGGATCAGATCCAGATAAAACAATAATCAGGAAAGCCAGCACAAGTTTGAGGGAGCATTTCAGAAGCTTCTTGGATTCGCGATTACAAGAATCCAGAACAGCCTTTTGCATCTTGCCCAGTTAATCCAGATCATCCGCGTAATCCGCGGTTAAATTTTCTGTCGATTGAGTTCAAAACTACCGCGGATTACACGGATTTCACGGATCAGATGCTGAAAGCCGGAGTTAGAAGATCAAAAACCGCCAATTCCAATTGCAGACAATCCAAATGTTTCGAACAAATTATTGGTTTGTTTTCGTCATCTTGCCTGCTCGGGCTCCAGGTCGATGTGCCATTTGCAAGAGAATCCGCGTAATCCGCGGTTCGTCTCCGAAAATTAGAATCGCGACTACCACACTCCACGCCGTGACTGGCATCATTGCTTGCCTCAGCTAGACTTTGCGGATGTTCTCCGAAACAATCGAGCTGCGCGGGCACATTATCGATTCTCTCATTCTGCCCAAAGTGCTCGATCAAATTCTGACGCGCGGCGCGAACTTTAAGATTATCGACATCAAAATTGGGCAAAAGCGAGCGGACCAGAGTTTTGCCCGGATCGAGGTGTCGGCGCAAACTGGCGAAGAGCTCGATGAACTAATTCTCCGGCTACGGCAGCATGGGGCCGAGGTCATGGAGAAAGCGGAAGCCCAACTGGCGCGTGCGCCTGCCGATGGGGTCTTCCCCAACGATTTTTACGTTACGACGAACCAGCAAACATTCATCCGGTTGCAAGGCAAAGAGATAGAGGTGCAGCCAGTGATGATCGACAGTGCCATCGCGGTTGATCGAAGCAAAGCAGCCGCGCGCGCGGTAAAATTCTTCGACGTCAAACAAGGCGATGAAATTGTAACGGGCCATCAAGGAATTCGGGTTGTTCCGTGGCAGCGCGCCACTTCGCACACGGACGCCTTTCAGTTTATCAACCGGAGTGTTTCGGCCGACCAACCGAAGTTCGCGGTGATTCGAGAGATTGCGCGAGAGCTCGAACGCACGCGCGCCGGCGGAGGCAAGACCGTGGTCGTCGCCGGCCCGGCCATTGTGTTGACCGGTGCCGGCGAACATCTCGAAAGGCTGATCGAGCGCGGTTTGATCGACCGGCTCTTTGCCGGAAACGCGTTTGCGGTTTACGACGTCGAGCGGGCGCTATTTGGCACATCGTTGGGCCAGAGTCCGGATCGGTTACTCGCGGGAGGGGGGCATGAAAACCATCTCCGGGCCATAAACGTAATTCGCGCCGCAGGCGGGATTGCCGCGGCGGTTGAGAAAAACATTTTAGTGGGCGGAATAATGCACGCCTGCGTGCGTCACGGCGTCGATATTGTCCTGACCGGATCGATTCGGGACGAGGGTCCGATTCCAGGCGTGACGACCGATATTGTCGAGGCACAGAAAGTCATGCGCGACAAGCTGGCCGACGCTTCGCTTGTCTTACTCATGGGCACTGTCCTGCATTCTCTGGCTGTGGCCAACATGCTCGGGCCTACTGCCAAAACGGTTTGTGTAGATATCGACCCGTTGGCAGTGAGCAGGGTGATCGAGCGGGAGCCGTTTCAATCGATTGGTGTAGTAACCGATGTAGAACCATTCCTGCGGCAGCTTGCCGATTCTCTGGGCGATTCTGAGGACGCGGTCGCGAAACGTCGCCGCGAAACGAGCTAACTCCAGTCCCATGCGCGAACTGCTGCTCTGTCCGCCGGATTATTACGGCATCGAGTACGAAATTAATCCCTGGATGAGTCGTGCGCGTGGAGCCGAGGCCGCGGTCGCCCAGAGGCAATGGAAAGATCTCTACGCGACGCTGACCAAGCTGGAGTGCTCCATTCATCTGGTCGAGCCGCAGCCGAGACTGCCTGACATGGTTTTCACCGCGAACGCTGGCCTCGCCGTCGGGAAAACATTCATTCCTAGTAACTTTCGACACAAGGAGCGCGCGGGTGAAGCGCCGCATTTTGTGCGTTGGATGGAGAAACAGGGATATGAAACAGCGTGGCTTCCCAAAAATCTTTACTTCGAAGGCGAAGGCGACGCCCTTTTTGGAGGTGATGCGCTTTTTTGCGGTTACAAGTTCCGCTCCGATATTCAGTCCCATCGCGCGGTAGCGGACATACTCGGTTGTCTCGTTATCTCAGTCGAACTGGTAGATCCCCGTTTCTATCATCTCGATACCTGCTTTTGTCCGTTACCTGATGGAAGCGCATTTTGGTTTCCGGCCGCTTTCGACGAGTACGGTCAGCGCGCCATTCGGGAGCACGTTCGCGAGTTAATCGAAGTTTCAGAGGAAGAAGCGAAGCATTTTTCCTGTAATGCCGTGGTGCTTGAGCGGGAGATCGTTCTGCCGGAGGGCGCGCCGAAGCTCGTCACCGTGCTGCAGGACCGCGGTTATCACTGTCACGAATTGCCAATGACGGAATTCTTGAAAGCGGGCGGCGCCTGTAAATGCCTCACCATGTTTTTGCCGCAACGGCAGAAGATTGGTGATCGGTGAATAGTGATAGGTGAATGTTGTAGAACCCGGGCGCTATTCACAGTCACTGATCACTATTCACTTTTTCCCGCCGCGTCTCGCCGCCAGCGCAGCCTCAATTTTCCCCAATGGCAAACAATTCATTACATCATCTTTCGTTAGCCAGCCTTTGCGAGCGACCTCGACACCAAACCATAAATCCTGCAGCCGCTCGGCGCGGTGGGCGTCCGGATTAATAACGCACTTGACTCCCTTTTGTTTCGCTAGGGGCCACCAGCGCCAATCCAGATCGAGCCGCTTGGGCGCGGCGTTGATTTCAATCCATGTGCCAGTACCGGCGGCGGCGTCCAGAATCGCCGGTATATCAACAACGTAGGGTTCCCGTTTTAACAAAAGTCGTCCGGTCGGATGCGCCAGCATGGTGACATGCGGATTTTCAATCGCCCGAATAATGCGACGCGTCATTTCCGCTTCCGTCAAATTGAAGACGGAGTGAATCGAAACGATCACAAAGTCGAGGTCCGACAGAATCTCATTCGAAAAATCGAGCGACCCATCACGCAGAATGTCGCACTCGACCCCGGCGAACAATCGAAAGCCGGTAAACTGCTTGTTTAGTTTTCGAATGGCAGCGACCTGGGCGCGAAGTTTTGTTTCGTCAAGCCCATGGGCTTGAATCGAGCTGCGGCTGTGCTCGGCGATGCCCAGGTATTCGAGACCGAGCGCTTGTGCCGCCGCGGCCATTTCTTCCAGTGTGTTGTGACCGTCACTTGCGAAGGTATGGCAATGAAATGTGCCGCGTAAATCGTCCTTCTCCACCAACCGAGGCAACGCGTGCTTCTCCGCCGCCTCAAATTCCCCGCAGTTTTCGCGAAGCTCCGGCGGGATGAAATCAAGATCGAGCGCATGATAAAGTTCCGCTTCGTCGCGGACCCGTGGGATTTTCTTCATCGGCTTCGTCCTGGTCGCAGCCTCTTCTGTCGGCAAAGCAGCGAGACGATATTCGTTGAGAGTCCACCCGCGTTTCAGGGCGCGGTTGCGCATTTCGATGTTGTGCTCCTTGCTGCCGGTAAAATAATTCAACGCGAACGCGTATTCGGCCGCGCTAACCACGCGCAGGTCACATTGGATCCCGGATCGGAGCCGCGTGCTGGTCTTGGTCGGGCCTTTTGCAATGATCGATTCGACGAGAGGGTGACCAGCGAAAAACTCCGTGATGGATTCCGGCTTCTTGGTCGCAACAACGAGGTCCAAATCGCGCACAATTTCCCGGCGCCGACGATAACTGCCGGCAACGTCGACTTGGAGCGAGTCGGTGTGCGCGGCCAGATCAGTTTTCAAAGTTTCGGCTTCACCCGCGATTTGGCCGAGTTGAAATGACCCGGCATGCTTCGCTCGCTCCGCGATGGCTTTGCAGAGCCTGTCTTGCGTCGTTTCGCCAAAGCCCGGCAGCTGCGCGACGCGGCCCGCTTGGCATGCCTGCAAAAGCTGCTCAATCGAACTGATTTGAAGCGTTTCGTAGAGTGCCTTGATCTTTTTCGCACCCAGACCTGGAATCGAAAATAACTCGAGGATCGCGGCCGGAAATTCCGCCTGTAGATCCTGCAAATATTTTAGAGAACCCGTCCCAGCCAGCTCTTTGATCTTCGCGGCAATGGCTTTGCCGATTCCGGGGATTTTGGCGAGCGCTTCTTCATCCTGCAGGTCGGAGAGATTTCCACCCCAGGCTTCGATGGAACGTGCCGCGTTGGCATAGGCTCGGATTTTGAATGGATTCTCATCCTTCAATTCCAGAAGCGTGGAAATTTGTTGCAGCGTCTGCGCGATTTCCGCCTTGGTCACGTTTCACCGTTACCGAAGATTCGCGGTCCGTCGATGCGGATCCTGTGCTCAACCCTTGTGGGAGCCGGTATTGGGCTGGTGCTTTGACTTTCGACAGGCGCGCGGTGTTACTGCGAATGGAAAGCGCCAAATTCCAAAGCCTGCCCTGAGCAAAGTCGAACGGGCCGAACGGGCGCCAACATCCAAAGAAGCTCGTCGTCTCGCTCGCGTTACATCTGTCCGCGCCGCTGATAAAATCGGTATCGCTCGATAATTGAATCGACGTACTTCCGCGTACCCGGAAAATCGATCTTGCGGAGGAACTCTGGCGTTGTCACTTCAGCGGCCTCATCGCCACCGGCCCAGCGTTGGGCACGACTGGCGCCGGCATTATATTCAGCGAGCGCAAACGGCAGCGGATCGGGCTGCCGTTCCCAATGCTGCAAGGCGCGATGCAGATACCAGCTGCCGGCTTTGAGATTTGTTTTGGGATCGAACAGCTCTTCGCCCCGAAAATTGTCGATCTTGTTTTCTCGCGCCCATTCATCCGCCGCCTTCTCGCTCACCTGCATGAGGCCGCGTTCCCTGGCCATTCCATATTTTTGCGGATCAAAACGGCTTTCTTGCCAAACAACCGCCTTGACCAGCAGAGGATCGATGTGGTTTTCCAGCGCAACGAAACGAATAAGAGAATCATACTGGTGAAACCGTGCCGGACTGATCCATTCATAAAACGTGTAAATTGGATCACCCGATCGGACGGCGAGAATGATAAACCCAGCGGCGAGCGCAAGCAGGACGCAAAGAATGAACTTAAAGGCGAAGCGAATCATTCAGGCTATTTCAGAAAAGCCATGTACAGGAAAAATTCCAAATTCCAACATCCAAGCTCCAGAGAAGCTTCAATCATTCAAACCCCAAGGTCGAGCAGATGCGCCTCCTTTTGGGTTGAGCTTTGGAGATTCATTGGATGTTGGATGTTGCAATTTGGAGCTTAAATTCGTGGGTGCTCTCTCCATCTGAACCGAGGTACGTTCGTGTCGTCATCGATCGCGCGATTCATCGCGAACTGGATTATGCTGTTCCAGAAACGTTGGCGGAACGCGTCAATATTGGTTCGCGTCTGCGCGTGCCGTTTCGTGAGAAGTCTGCGCTCGCCACTGTCCTCGCTGTTCTCGACCAAAGCGACGCGGAAGGCATTCGGCCCATTGAGGCGATTGTAGGCGAAGCTCCGATTCTGACCGAGCCGCTGCTCGAGCTGGCAAAATGGATGGCTGCTTATTACTGCTGCCCGATTGAGACAGTCATCCGGAGCCTTCTGCCCCAAGTGGTGCGGAAAGCCGAAGTTGGATGGAAGAAGCAATTGTTTGTCCAACCAGCGGGCGAGATTGCGAGTGAGGAAATCGAGAAATTGCGACGGCGCGCTCCGCGACAAGCGGAGCTACTGGAAGCGATCAAGCGATTGGAACAGCCGGTACGGGCAGCGGATCTATTGCGCCAAACAGCGCTCGACAACCAAACTTTGCGCGCGCTCGTAAAGCGTGGACTGGCGCAGCTGCGTGAGGAAGCTGTGCCCCGGGACCCACATGGCGATGAGCAATTTGTGGCTACGACCAGTCTCGGACTCAATCGGGAGCAGGAAGCGGCTTTGCGGGAGATCACGTCCGCATTTGGCTCACCCGAAAATGCCTCTCCCATTTTGCTGCACGGTGTTACCGGCAGTGGCAAGACGGAGATTTATCTGCAAGCGATTCGTAGCACGCTCGATCTGGGACGTACTGCCATCGTGCTTGTGCCGGAGATTTCTCTGACGCCGCAAACAGTCGAGCGCTTCAAAGGTCGCTTCAACGATTCGCCCGATATCGTTGCGGTTCTGCACAGCCATTTATCGGAAGGCGAACGCCACGATGAATGGCATAAAATTCATAGCGGTCGTGCGCGCATTGTTGTCGGCGCGCGCAGCGCCATTTTTGCCCCCCTCCGAAACCTGGGACTCATCGTGGTCGATGAAGAGCACGAAAGCACATACAAACAGGAAGAAGCCCCCCGCTATCACGCGCGCGACGTCGCAGTCATGCGCGCGAAAATGGAAAAGTGCATCATCCTGCTTGGCAGCGCCACGCCCTCGCTTGAGAGCTATCACAACGCGACCCGGGGCAAATACAGACTGTTGAATTTAACCCAGCGGGTGGACGAGGGCCAGATGCCACTCATGCGGATTGTTGATCTTCGCCAGGAGCGACGCAGAGAAAAATCGGCCGCAATTTTATCAGAAAAATTACGTAGTGCGATTGCCGATCGACTGGAAAAACGAGAACAAACGATTCTTTTTTTGAATCGCCGCGGCTTTTCGACTTCCCTGCTTTGCAGCAACTGTGGCCAGGCGCGCGATTGTCCGAACTGTAGCGTTGCGCTCACCTTCCATCGTCATGTCGCGCGCCTAAATTGCCATCTCTGCGGCCATACCGGTGCCGTGCCGAAAAAATGTCCGAGCTGTGGCCAGGACACGTTGATCTATTCCGGTTTTGGCACCGAAAAAGTCGAAGCAACCGTGGCCCATCTTTTCCCGAGCGCAGCGATTCGCCGCATGGACGCCGATTCAATGACGCGGAAGGAGGCCTATCGCGAAACGTTGCGCAGCTTCCGCGCCGGCCAGATCGATATTCTCGTAGGAACACAAATGATCGCCAAAGGCCTGCACTTCCCCAACGTCACACTGGTCGGAATTATTAACGCGGATCTTGCGCTTCATCTGCCGGACTTCCGCGCCGGCGAACGGACATTTCAACTTCTAACTCAGGTTGCCGGTCGCGCCGGACGCGGCGAGACGCCGGGCGAAGTTTTCGTGCAAACTTACACCCCTTTTAGTCCATCGATTCAATTTGCGCGCCACCACGATTTTGCCGGCTATTTTGAACAGGAACTCGAATTTCGTGAGCGCTGCGATTTTCCGCCCTTTAAACACGCGATACTGATCACGATCCGCTCCCCGCATGAAGCGCGGGCAAAACTTTCGGCTGAAACTTTGAGGCGCCGATTAAAAGAAGCGCTCGGGCCCGAATTTACTTTGGGTGAAGCGACCCCGGCTCCGCTCGAAAAGCTACAAGGCCAGTTTCGGTTTCACATCTTGATGAGAGGCCAAGCTATCATGCGGCTCAGTCGACTCGTGCGCGCGACCGTGGATAAACTGCCGTTTCCCGAAGACGTTGCCGTGGCGGTGGATGTCGATCCTTATCAGTTGCTGTAGCCGGGGGCGTTGCTGTAGCCGGGGGCGTTGACCCCGGCTGATGGAAACATGTGCTGCGCGGCCGGGGTCAACGACCCCGGCTACAACCAGATGCGCTGCGAATTGCGCGAAACAAGAGTGGAGGTAGGCATCCTGTCCGCCAGTCGGACGGACCCGTCCCGTGGCGAGGCTGACTCGGCGGACAGGCTTCCAGCCTGGCGTCAGCCCAAGGTTTGCACAGACGACAAGCAAGATGCTTGTCGGCCGAGACAGCCTACAAGGCAATCCTCCGCTTGCATCCCGCCGCGCACGGAGCGGTGCTGAGAATAGCCAGATGCCGAGCTTGCCAAAGAACCGTTGACGTCGCGAGAGTAGCCCCAATACTTCGCCCTGCCCATATGTCGATGCGCAAAATTCTGATCATCATCGCGGTGGCCTGGCTTGCGTTTATCACGCTGATTCATGCAACGCTTAATTTACATGTTTTTCGCTCCAAACAGACAGCGGGGCCTGACAAGAGATTTCGGATCGGATTCCTACCGGTGACCTGTCATCTGACCTGTCCGGTCACCGATTTCATCAACAAACAGATGACCGGCGAAAGTATTTTTGAACCAGTCCGGTTCAACGGCTGGCCTGAATTAAAAGAGGCATACCTTTCGGGATACACGCCAGCGACATTCATTCTCGCGCCCATGGCGATGGCTTTGCGTGAGCAAGGTGTGCCGATCAAGATCGTCTATCTCGGGCATCGTGACGGTTCCGCCGTCATGGTGCATAAAGATTCTCACATCTATCGAATGGAAGATTTGCGCGGCAAGCGCATTGCCGTCCCGAACCGGTTTTCGAATCAGCGCTTGCTCATTTTTCGGGCCTTAAAACAAGCTGGCATGTCGGTTAACGATATTGAACTGCTCGAGATGCCGCCACCCGATATGCCGGCCGCCCTTTACGCCAAAGCGGTGGATGCCATCTCAAGTGGTGAGCCGTTTATGGCGCAAACTGAGCTGGATGGTTATGGGCGGGTCTTGTGGCTGACAAAAGATGTATGGCCCAATTTTATCTCGTGTGTTTTGGCCGTTCACGAAGAGATGATTAAGACGAAGCGCGACACTGTGCAGCGCCTGGTCGATGGTATCGCAAAAAGCGGGAAATGGATTGACCAGAGCATGGGGCATCGCATGGAGACCGCACAGTTCGTGAGCAAGTTTTATTACAATCAAAACCCGCGGTTGTTAACCTTCGTGCTAAGCAAACCGCCTGATCGCGTGAAATACACGAACCTGACGTTGCGCAAACCAGATTTCGCCGAGATCGAACAGCTTGGTCGCGAAGCCGGCATTCTCAACGGCACCGCGCATTTCGAGGATTACACCGACGCATCATTCGTGACAGATGAAACAACCGTGCAGCCTTACGCCTGGGAACCCAATGAGCAGCGTGCACGTTGACGTTTCAGCCGAAAATGCGGCGACCGCGCCGGTGCAAAAGTCGCCCGCCTGGCTGAAACATCCTGACTCGCTCTTTTGGCGAATCGTGCGGCCGGTTGGAATGGCGGCATTGTTCCTGACAATGTGGGGATTGGCGGTGCGCTGGTCGCACAGTGATTTGTTTCCCACACCCGGAAATGTTGTGCGTGGCATCTTCGAACTGATGCAAAAGGGCTTGCTTTTGAAATATATCGTCGCGTCGCTGTTTCGGGTTTCTTGGGGGTTCACCCTGGCCGTCATCATCGGCGTGCCTCTTGGTCTTGTCCTGGGCTGGTACTCGCGCGCATTTCAAGCGTTCAATCCGTTCATCCAAGTCTTCCGTCCTATTTCGCCGATCGCCTGGATTCCGGTGGCCATTCTTTGGTTCGGGGTCAGCGACGCTGCGCCTATTTTCCTGATCTTTCTAGCGAGCGTTTTTCCAATTACGGTTTCGGCCATCGCGGCGGTGCAAAACATGCAGCTGGTTTACTTGCGGGCCGCCCAGAATTTTGGACTGAGCACCGGCGAACTTTTCCGCCAGGTGATTTTTCGCGCCTGCCTTCCACAGATCATCACGGGAATCAGGATTGCGCTGGGCGTGGCCTGGCTTGTGGTCGTGGCCGCGGAAATGATCGCGGTGAACAGCGGCCTTGGTTACCTCATCATCGACGCACGCAACGCCGGCAAACGCTACGACCTGGTCGTCGCCGGTATGGTGATGATCGGTTTAATCGGTCTGATTCTCGATTTGCTCGTGCGGCAGCTGGAAAAGTTTGACGAGGTCCGCTGGGGCTACGGCAAAAGATGATAAGGAAGACATCGAACGTTCAACCGACTTGGAACACCAGGGATGAAAACACATGAATAAGCAAAACATCGAACATCCACCATCGAACATCCAGCGCTCAATCAGTTACAGCGCGAGCGACGAGAATCAGCCAGAGCGACTCGAAGAGAGAGTTTTCGATCTGGAAGACCGATTGCTTGATTACGCCGCTGCGGTAATTCGTTTGGTCGAGGAGCTTCCGAAGACGCGGGCTGGAAATCATTTAGCCGGTCAGTTACTGCGCTCCGGCACGTCGCCGCCTCCAAACCACGGCGAGGCGGAATCCGCCGAGTCCCCGGCAGATTTCATTCATAACCTGAAGGTATGCTTGAAAGAGCTGCGTGAGACGAAGCGCTGGCTGCGTCTCGTTCCGCGTGTTCCGATGCTCGCTTCCAGCGCGGTCGATGCCCTGCTTCGGGAAACCGTTGAACTAATTCGAATCTTCGTGGCAAGCATTCGCACGGCTGAGCAGCGCGCCGCCGAAGCAAAAGGATCGGATCGATGACCGTTCGATGTTCGATGTTGGATGTTCGATGTTCGATGTTTCCCTCTGTTGGCAGATGACCACTCAGCCTG
>WNGI01001370.1_pt1 | contig 20152 bp, 17 predicted proteins | sample 5400621 | NCBI WGS metagenome assembly WNGI01 (sample SAMN13153374, study PRJNA577476) | soil metagenome | isolation source: 20 cm soil or saprolite under Garry oak tree replicate 1 | place: USA:California | collected 2016-06-15
ACGCCGGACGGTGATGGCGCGTTTCGCAGCATGAGCGCCGCCATGAAGCGCGCAGGGATCGCTTCTTCCGATATCGACTACATCAACGCGCATGGAACTTCGACGCAGGTCGGTGACGAAATCGAGCTCGGTGCGGTGGAACGCCTTTTGGGCAACGCCGCCTCCAGGGTGTCGATGTCGTCAACCAAATCGTCAACGGGACATCTGCTGGGTGCGGCGGGAGCGGTCGAGTGTATCTTCAGCGTTCTTGCGATTCGCGATAACATCGCGCCGCCGACCATCAATCTGGACAACCCGTCGATCGAAACGGCCATCGATCTCGTGCCGCAAACGCCGCGGAGGCGCGAGATCAACGTCGCGCTGTCGAATTCGTTCGGTTTCGGGGGCACCAACGCTTCCGTAATCATGCAGCGCGTCGCCAACTAACGCTTCATATGAAGTAGAGTCCACCGATTCGCCGCATTCGGTGATGAATCCTAAGAATTGGGCGTAGACTATCGGCCGACGCGGAAGTTTCGCGAGGCTGCGATTGAACCGACAGGATTTAGGTTGCATCGATGAGTGAGAGGCCGCCCATTTCGCCAAGGAGTCCGCGCGCCGCGCTGGAGCCCGAGCGGGTCCCGCCGCCGCCGAAGCGCTCCGAGCGCGCCCGCAATCCGTTCGTCGTCGTCGGCAATGCCATTATTACCATCGTGCTGGTCTTAATGATCGGCGCGGGCGGTGTATACGTCTACGGCAAACAGAAGCTCGAGGCCCCGGGACCGTTGCAGGACGACAAGGTCGTCAACATTCCGGCGCGCGCGGGAATGACCGACATTGCCGATATCTTGCAGCGCGAAGGCGTGATCGATAACAATCGCTGGGCGTTCATCGGCAGCGTTTTTGCGCTGAAGGCGCGCTCTGAGCTCAAGCCCGGCGAATACTCGTTTCAGAAGAACGCCAGCCTGCGCGATGTCATTGGCACCATCGTCGAAGGCAAGGTGGTCCAGCACTCCGTCACGATACCGGAAGGCCTGACCTCCGAGCAGATCGTTACCCGGCTTTCGGAGAACGACATTTTTGCCGGCGCCGTCCGCGAAATGCCGCGCGAGGGTACATTGCTGCCGGAGACCTACAAATTTCCGCGCGGCACCACGCGCGATCAGGTGCTTCAGCGCATGCAGCAGACGCAGAAGCGGGTGCTGGCCGAAATATGGGAACGCCGCAATCCGGACATTCCAGTCAAGACGCCGGAGCAGCTGGTAACGCTGGCCTCGATCGTCGAGAAGGAAACCGGCAAGGCGGACGAACGCAGCCGGGTCGCTGCGGTGTTCGTCAATCGGTTGCGGCAAAAGATAAAGCTGCAGTCCGATCCGACCATCATCTATGGGCTGGTTGGTGGCAGGGGAACGCTGGGTCGGCCGATCAAGCGCTCCGAAATTCAGCAGCCGTCGCCCTATAACACCTACGTGGTTGAGGGCCTTCCGCCAGGACCGATCGCCAATCCCGGGCGCGCCTCGCTGGAAGCGGCGGCCAATCCGGCGCGCACCCGCGACCTGTTCTTCGTCGCGGACGGCACCGGCGGTCATGCTTTTACCGAAACCTACGACCAGCACCAGAAGAACGTCGCCAAGCTTCGCACGATGGAAAAGCAGATTCAGAACGACACCGCGGAACCTACCGACGATTTGCAGCCGCCTGCGGCGGGCGGGCCGGTCGACGCCGCCCCCACGGCCACGACAAAGCCAGCGCCGCCGAAAAAGCCCGCCCGCAGCGCTGCCCCGGCCCGGCAGGGCGCGGCACAGTCGACGGCGTCGCCTCCAGTGGTCCAGCAATAGCGTAAGCGTGCCGGCGGCAGGCCGGAACCGGATTCCACATTGGTCGAAAACGCAGCCAGGTAGTAACTTAGCGCGTATCTCGTTCGCAAAACCGGTATCCACTTTTGCGGAATCGGCGCTAAGGTTGCGGCAGTTTCTGGCTTGCGAATCTCACACCCGTTCCTTTCGGAGAAATTCACGCGATGGCGCTGTCGAGCATGACTGGTTTTGCCCGAAGTAACGGCGCCAGCGGACCATATGCGTTTGAATGGGAATTGAAGTCGGTCAACGCCAAGGGGTTTGATCTGCGGATGCGGCTGCCACCCGGATGGGACGATCTCGAAGCCTTCGCCAAGAAGCGTGCCGGCGAGGTGCTGTCGCGGGGTACGGTGTACGCCAATCTGAACGTCAAGCGCGCCAACGCGGTCTCGACGATCCGTATCAACGAGGAGGTGCTGGCCTCGATCGTAAGGGTCGCAGGCGTACTCGCCGGCAAGATCGATGCGGTAGCGCCGAGCATCGACGGGCTTTTGGGGATCAAGGGTGTCATCGAGGTTGTCGAGCCGGAAAGCGACGAGGCCGAAGACAAGGCTGCGAAGGCTGCCGCCGCGACAGCATTCGAACAGGCGCTCGCGAATCTTGTCGAGATGCGCCAGCGCGAGGGTGTGACGCTCGGGCAGATCCTCTCGCAGCGCATGGACGAGATCGAGAGCCTGGCGAAGAAGGCCGAGGCCGCTCCCGGCCGCAAGCCCGACGCGATCAGGGCACGGCTTGCCGAGCAGATCGCGGCATTGCTCGAATCGTCCGATCGCTTCGATCCCGACCGGCTCAATCAGGAAGCGATCATGATCGCGGCAAAGGCCGATATTCGCGAAGAACTGGATCGGATCGCCTCGCATATTTCGCAGGCCCGCGAAATGATCGGCAAGGGCGGACCGGTGGGACGGCGGCTCGATTTCCTGGCGCAGGAATTCAACCGCGAGGTCAATACCTGTTGCTCCAAGTCGAACGATCTCGAACTGACCAACGCTGGTCTTGAGATGAAGAATGTGGTCGAGCAATTCCGCGAACAGGTGCAGAATCTGGAGTAAACCATGACGGCTGGCAGCCATGGCTTCGACGGGGTTGAGCGGCGCGGACTGATGTTCGTGCTGTCATCGCCATCGGGCGCGGGGAAGACCACGCTGTCGCGGTTGCTGATCGAACGGATGCCCGGTCTGAAGATGTCGGTGTCCGCGACCACGCGGTCGATGCGGCCCGGCGAGGTCGAGGGCCACGACTATCTGTTCGTCGACCAATCCAAATTCGAACAGATGGCAGCGCGAAACGAGTTGCTCGAATGGGCCACCGTGTTCGAAAACCGCTACGGTACGCCACGTGCCCCAGTCGAAGCAGCCTTGTCGGCAGGCCAGGACGTGCTGTTCGATATCGACTGGCAGGGCACCCAGCAATTGCGGGAAAAAGCGCGGGCGGACGTTGTCAGCGTTTTCATCCTGCCGCCATCAGCCGCCGACCTGGAAAAACGCCTGCACTCCCGCGCGCAGGATTCCGATGACGTGATCCGGGGACGGATGAGCCGCGCCAGCCATGAAATGAGCCACTGGGCGGAATACGATTATATCGTCATCAATCACGATATCGATGAAGCGTTTGCCGAAGTGCAGTCGATCCTGAAGGCTGAGCGGCTGAGACGCGAACGCCGTACGGGCTTGACGACGTTCGTGCGGGAATTGCAGCGGCAGTTAGAGAAATAGCCCGACGCTCGGTTGGCGCTGTTTACCTTTGCTACTTTTGCGAGAAAAATCCCGCAACAATTCCGCAATCCGGTCGTCCGGGTCACTGACTTCATCGAGGTCGCGAGGGAAATCCGGTCGCGGGGGGAGAGCGTCCGCTCCGGGATAAACCCGCGATGCGGCCCTGCCGCCGGTAGCTGCCGATTTCCAGATTGCTCCTCGGCGCCCACGACCTCTGCGACTTGCAGGGCGTCGGGGGCCAACGAACTTGAAAATTACGCGTCCCAACAGGCCCGCCAGCGCCAGCGCTCCCATCATTGCAGCCAACAGCATCTGCACGGGATAGGCCGAAGTCGTTGACGACAAATCTGCCGCGAACTGGCCGGCAACGAGGGGCGGCGAGGGCGGTTGGGTTGGCGCGGCTGCGCCCAGATTCGTGTCGGAATCGAGCTTATTTGCCATGGGACCATTTGAATTCGCCATGGGACCATTTGACACCGAACTACCTGGCATCGGATTGGCCAAGGGGGTCGGACTGGTCAGCAAAGTTGCACTGTTCGCCGAATCCGCTTCCGACTGACCTAGCCAGCGCGAACCGACAACCGTTTGCGGTATCTCCGCAACCGGCGGTTTTGTATCCCTGTTCATTGTGCTGACCGCCACATCCGCCGAGGTCAGCCGATTGCCTTGGTTCGGCTGTTCGGTACGTCCCTGCGTGGGTAGTTCGGCGCGAGCTTCCGCTATCGAACGCTGAAATGGGGCGACTACTTTCGGCGAAACCGGCTTTGCTGCGGCTTGAGACGGCTTTTCGTCGTCTTGCTTGAGATACCAGCAATGACGTTTGGTGACGCGATCGATACGATAATACCAATGGCGGCCCTGCGGCGTCTGGTCCTTCGGGCTGGAAAGGCACTCGTCGTCCGCCCCCGCCGCGCTGTCTGAAATTATCGTTAGCGGCGCACCTATAATGAGGCTGGCGAAAATCGCTGACGCGAATTTCGCGGTTCGGCTTGACATACACATCTCCGGCTTACGCTACGCAACACTCCGTGTGGCAAGTCTCCGCAAAAACTTGGGTCGTAATGAGCCGCAATTCCGGACAGCATAAGGCTTAATTCGGGCTCGCATCTGCCGCCGCGAGGCCGGAAATATTTCAAGAAACAACCGCTGGCGCAAGGCCGCGATAACGCGTCGCGGTGGTTGTCCGCAAGCGAAGTTACTCGCTTGCGAGTACGTCGCTGAACAGCACGTAGCGCTCGCCATCAAAACGCACCAGCCGCATTTGTTTGATCGGGCGCAGGTCCGTCGAACTGGTCTTCAGGCGGATCCCAGGCAGCAGCAACGGCAGCTCCATGTCCAGATGGGAAGCCTGCTTCATGATATTTTCGCGGGTAAGATTGTCGCCGCATTGTCTCAGCAGCTGGACCACCGCGAAACCGACATTGTAGCCGTAGGGAGCGTAGTAGTCGCTTCTGTCGACGCGCGGGTTGTACTTGTCCATCCAGACGTTCCAGGCCTGCATTGCCGGATCGCCTCGCCACTGCGGGTCGGCCGGGTCCTTTTGATAGGCTGCGGAAATGATGCCTTTTGCTGCTGCGAACCCGGCCGGCTTGATCGCGCCCGCAATCGACGAACCGACGCTGACCACGAATTCCTGCGGGTGCCAGTCGATGTCATAGGCCTTGCGAATGGCTTGGGCGGAGAATTTAGGCACCGTGACAATGAAAAATACATCCGCGCCCGAGGCCTTCAGCGAAACCACCTGGGAATCGATAGTCGGATCGCTGGTGTTGTAGGTCAATGACGACACGATCATCGTCGATGCCTTGTCACCGAGCGCGCGCTTGAATCCCAGCAGATAGTCGCGGCCAAGATCGTCGTTCTGCGACAGGATACCGATCTTCGCGCCGGGCTTCACCGAGAGAATGTATTTGGCGTAGATCTCGCCCTCCGACGCATAGTGCGGCGTCCAGCTCATCGTCCACGGATAATGCTCGGGGTCATTGAAGACCGTGGCGCCCGAGCCGATGAAAAGATGCGGCACCTTTTTCTGATTGATGTATTTGACCACAGCCATATTGGTGGCGGTGCCCACCGGATTGACGAGAAACAGCACCTCGTCGCTTTCGATGAGGCGTCTGATCTGCTCTACCGTCTTGGGCGGACTGTATGCGTCGTCGAGGCTGATGTAGTTGATCTTGCGGCCGTTGACGCCGCCCTGTTGGTTGATCATCGTGAAATAGGCCGTGGCGGAGACCGCACCGGCCGAATAAGCCGATGCCGGGCCGCTATACGGCGTGGTGGTTCCGATCTTGATTTCGGTGTCGGTGACGCCGGGGCCGTATTGTTTCTGCGCCAAGGCCGGCGTCGTGGCCAGCAGCAGCGCAAGCGCCGCCAAAGCGCATGGTGTCGAACGATTCCTCCAAGCCATTCAAGTCCTCCCTGTCAAGCGAGGCTTACATGGCACTCTGCCTCTTTTGGCGAGGCTTAAGAGATGCTCTGCCTCAGTTCTTCAGCACGATACGCCCCACGACTTTTCCGGCCCGCAATTCGTCGATCCATTTCTGGACGTCGCCCATGGGCTCTTCCTTCATCGGCGTGGGCTTGATCTTGCCGGCGCGCGCGAGCGCCATCAGCTCATTTCCCTCGGCCAGCGTTCCGACCATAAAGCCTTCGATGGTCATACGCTTGTAGATCCATTGTACCATTGGCAGGCTGAAATTACCGCCCATCAGTCCGGAGACCACGATCTTGCCGCCACGCGCGACCGCGGCGACCGCAAAGGCCATCGATTTCTCGTTGCCGGCAAAATCGACGATCGCGTCGAATCCGCCCTCGGTTTCCTTGACGATGCGTTTGACCACGTCTGCTTCCGCGGGATCGTAAGCGACATCGGCGCCGTTTTTCAACGCCGACTCGCGCGCGGCGGGGCTCAAATCGGCGACCGCGATTTTCTGCTTGAACATGGCTTGCGCGAACGCCAGTCCCATCATGCCGACGCCGCCGAGGCCGATCAGCAGCAGGTTGCGCTGCCGCGGCCGGTCGACCAGGCGCTTCAGCGCGCCATAGGCGGTCACGCCGGAACACATCAAGGTTGCCGCCTGATTGACCGGCAGCGGATCGTAATCCAGCAGGTACTTTGCGTCCGGCACCAGCACATGGCTGGCGAAGCCGCCGTCGATGGCGACACCGAGAAAACGCTGCTTGACGCACAGGTTCTCGTCGCCGTTGAGACAGTCGCGGCATTGGCCGCAGCCGATCCAGGGGAATACCGCTTTTTTCGCGCCGATCAGGTCCTTCGAAACGTCCGGACCGACTTCCTCGACGATCCCGGCGATCTCATGTCCGAGCGTAAACGGCAGCGTCATGCCACGCGTGGTGTCCAGCTTTTTGCCGCCGCCGAGGTCAGCGTAACCGTCCTGAATATGAAGGTCGGAATGGCACAGCCCGCAACGTTCGATCCGGACGAGGACTTCCTTGCCTTGCGGTTTCGGTGTCTCGATGATGGTTTCACACAACGGCGCATCGAATTTGACCAATGACTGGCGTCGCATCAGCGCCATGGTATTTTCTCCTTAAGGGACGTTTATTTTTGTGTTTCGTATATCGGTCAATTCGCGGGCCATGGCAACAAAGCCGCTTACCGGAACGGTTTCGGCGCGCCGCGTCAAGTCGACATGCGCTGCCGTCGCCAGTCGGGCCGGGTCGACGGCCAATGATTTGAGGCTTTGCCGCAGCATTTTCCGCCGCTGGCCGAATGCCGCGGCGGCCACCAGCTCCAGCGCCCGGCGCTCGCACGGCTCCGGCGCGCTGCGGGGTATCAATCGCACCACGGACGAAGTGACTTTGGGCTGCGGCACGAACGCCGCGGGGGAAATGTCGAACAGGATTTTTGTCTCAGTGCGCCAGTTCGCGAGCACGGCAAGCCGTCCATAGGCTTCGTCATTCTCGCGCGCAACGATACGCTCCGCTACTTCGCGTTGAAACATCAGCACCATCATGTCGTACCAGGGCGGCCATGGCTCGATCGACAGCCAGTCGATCAACAGCGCGGTCGCGATATTGTAGGGCAGGTTGGCGACGATTTTCGCAACTGTGCCGCCGAGCAGCGGCCGTGGGTCGAAATGCTGCGCGTCGGCGCAAATAATCTCCAGCCGTCCCGGATATCGGCTTGAAATCTCTTCGAGCGCCGCCAGTGCGCGCTGGTCGCGCTCCACCGCGATGATGCGCCGCGCGCCGAGCGCCAGCAACGCGCGCGTCAGCCCGCCGGGACCGGGCCCGATCTCGATAATCGTCGCATCCTCGAGCGGGCCCGCGGCGCGCGCGATCCGTGCGGTGAGGTTGAGGTCCAGCAGGAAATTCTGACCAAGCGATTTTCGAGCCGAGAGGGAATGCTGGCGAATGACCTCGCGAAGCGGCGGAAGGTCATCGATCGCGCTCATGCCGGTTGCGCGGCCGCCATGCGGGCGGCGAGGCGCAATGCCGCGACCAGGCTCGACGGATTGGCGCGTCCGGTGCCGGCAATGTCGAAGGCCGTGCCATGATCCGGCGATGTGCGAATGAACGGCAATCCCAAGGTGACGTTGACGGCGTCTTCGAATGCCAGCGTCTTGACCGGGATCAGCGCCTGATCGTGATACATGCAGATCGCGCAGTCATAGGTCTTGCGCGCAGCGTCGTGAAACATGGTGTCCGCCGGCAGCGGTCCCCTGATCTCGATGCCTTCGGCGCGCAGCATTTCGACGGCCGGTGCAACGATCGTGCGTTCCTCGGTGCCGAGCGAGCCCTCTTCGCCGGCGTGGGGATTGAGACCGGACACCACAAGGCGCGGGTTGGCGAGGCCGAAGCGCGCTTTCAACGCCGCGGCCACGATGCGGACCGTGGTAACGATCAGGTCAGTCGACAGCTGCGCGATCGCCTCGCGCAGCGAAATATGGATCGTTACGGGCACGACGGCGACAGCAGGGGACCACAGCATCATCACCGGCTGCGGCGTGTGGCGATCGGTGGCAGCGAGTTCGGCGAGAAACTCGGTGTGGCCGGGATGCCGGAAGCCGGCGCGGTAGAGAACGCTTTTGGCGATCGGATTGGTGACGACCGCACTGGCCCGGGCGCCGATCACGTCGTCAACCGCCTGACGAATCGAGGCCAAGGCTGCGTCGGCACTGGTGTGGTCCGGCTGGCCTGGTTGTGCCGTCGCCCTGTGGCCGGTGGCCACGACCGGCAACGCATCAGCGAATGCATCGAATGCATCCTCGGGGCGAACCTCGGCGAGCCTGATCTTCAGCCCGAGAGTATGGGCCCGGCCGCTGAGGAAGTCGCGATCGCCGAGCAGGTAGAACGCCGGGAGCTTCAGCTCATTGCGGCGCAGCCACGCTTTGATGGTGATATCAGGCCCGATACCCGCGGGTTCGCCTAGGGTCAGCGCGAGGGGCTTAGCCATCGTCAACGATATTCGATCATCGCGGCTTTGCGGACTTCCTGCAGATACGATTTCGACTTGGCTTCGTATTTTTCGGCATACATCTTCTCGCGGATTTCCTTCTTCATCGGCGTGTCGACGGTGGTCGGCTTCCTTCCGCACAGGGCAACCATCTCCACGCCCTGTTTTGTCACCTCAGGCGCGGTCAAATGGCCGATCGTGGTCTTGTCGAGCACTTCTCGAAGAACGGCTGGTATATCGGCGGAAGTCTTGGTCACGGTGTCGCGTATCGCTGCATTTTGCATGGATTTGAAAAAAGCGTTGGCCTCATCGCAGGTCTGTACCCGGCTGCGCAGGGCTTCGGCTTCCTTGACCCTGGCTTCGGTGGCGGAATGTGCGGATCCGCGCGGGACGATCAAGACGATCGGACGCATTTGATACTCGAAGCTTTCGGTCTCCTTTTTGTCCTCGCCGCCCTTGACCTGAACAGCGGCGGCGACGTCCTTCTCGCCGACCTGCAGGCTCTCCTTGAATCGCCCGCGGACCAGACTGGTCCAAACCATCTCGGCCTTCATCCGGGCCTTCAGCGTTTCGGCCCGAACGCCCTGGCTTTCGAGAGATTTGGCGAGCGCTTCGGGCGTCGTGCGCATCCGTGAACTCATGGCCGCGAACGACTGGTCGATATCCGAAGCGGTCGGGTCGACGCCGAACTTCTTGCCTTCCTTGATTTTCACTTTTTCATCGATCAGCTCGTCGATCACTTGCTGTCGGGCGGCGGCCTTGCGCGTCGTCATGAAGTTCAGCTTGCTGCGCTGATCGACATCGTAATTGGTGATCGGTTCGCCGTTGACCATGACGGCGACGGTTTGCGCATGCAGCGGCGAACCGCACCCCATCAGGATCAGCGCCGTGGCGCACCCCAGAACGAGAGGCGAAAGGCGATTCAGGATCGTAGTGGTCGTCATGATCATATTCGCTATATCAACCGATTCGAACTGGATCCGAGACGCGGGAATGATCCTCCGGCAACGTCAAGCCGGCGCTACTGGATGCCGCTGCTCGGGCCGGCCGATGAGGACGTGTTGGCAAGTGTCCGCAGGCCGATCTGCAGCATAAACGCGTGGCTGAGCACAGGCGGGGTGGTGCCCGCGGAGTACTGGTAGGACGTCACGTAGTTCGCGGCCAGCACGAAGCAGTCGTCCACATACCCGGCCCCGATGATATACTGATTGAGCTTGTTGGCTTCCAGATCCCATCGGGCGGCTCCCGACACCACCCAGTTCGCCGCCACCTTGATCGAACCGCTGCCCAGCAATCCTTCGCGGCGGGTCAGATATCCCAGATCCGCTTGCGGGGCATAATTGCCGTACATCAGGCTGACCGACCAGCGGTCGAAGTTTGCGCGGCCTTCAGCTTCGAAACGGTTAATGTTCAGCGTCTGCTCGTCCATGCGCGAGCGCACGCTGAACGAGTAGGTTCTGTTGGGCGAATAATTGACGCGGGCGACGTAGTCGGACCGCGTGTTCTGCAGGCCGGAATCGATACCGGTATTGGTCACATCACGAACTGCGAATGAATTCAGGCCGAACAGCTGATAGGACTGTCCGAACAGCACATTGATCGAGCCGCCGCGGTCGAATTGCGTCGTCGCTTGCACGCCGACATTGGCGCGGCCACCGCCTTCCACGCGATCATAGCCCGAGAACTTGTCGACGGCGAACAGGTTGCTGGCGTCGAAGACCATGCTCTGCGCGTCTTCGTTGGGAAGCTTGCCGGCATAGGTTTCATTGGGACGAATGATGATCTGTGCGATCGGCTCGATCGTCGTGGAGCCCCAGGGCTGCACGTTGATGAAGGGATAGCGATATTCGAGGCCAACCGTGGGCATCAGGCGCAGCGCCTGCGTGTCGCCGACGGGGAGGAAGTTCGAAACGCCGGGCTGGTTCGAGATCGACGCATCGATCGCATCGGCGCGGAGGATCGCAAACGGCGTCCAGATCTGGCCCGCCGGATCGGTGAACGATCGCCGCCACTGCGCCTCAGCCGTCAACCGCGTGTAAGTGCCCGGCATGCCGCGCAGCAGGCATTGCGCCGGCAACCTCGCGAGCGGATCGGCGGACGCCGTCAGGCACAGGCCATTGGTGTTTGCCAATGTCGTGATCGGGTCGAACGCGGCGGTTTCCCGCGACAGGCTCGTGAAATTCGTCTTGTAGCTGAATTCTCCGCCCAGGATCGGGCTGTTGATCACGTTTGAATAATCGACGACCGGGTGAATCACCGGCACCTTATCCTGGTTACCGGAATAGCTGAGATAGTAGATCGTGCGCGCATCGAAGAAGCTGCGATTGCCGACGCCGGTCAGATAAAGCTGGGAAATGGCTTCCGTTGGCAGGCTCAGGAATGAGTTCAGCGGATCCTTGTATTGGGCAAGCCTGTAATCGGAGAAGAAGTAGTAGTCCGATAGCAGGACGCCGTCCCAGCCCCACACCCATTTGTCGTTCAGCGCGAACTGGCCTTTGGTATCGACGCCGCCGCGGAATTGACGATCCCCGGGCAGGCCCGTGAAGGCCCCCCGGTCAAGTTGATCGATGCCATAGGCGCGGATTTGATACGAGCCGTTGATCAGGCGCTGACGGAATTCACTCTGCAGCAGCACGCCCTGCCGTGTGGTGAAGCGTGGGTTGAAGGTCGCGTCGTAGTCCGGGGCGATCGCCCAGTAGAACGGGGTTTCAACGGCGTACCCAAAGGTCGAAGCCTGCGAGAAGCCCGGCATCAAAAACCCGGTCTTGCGCTTCACGGTCGGATCGGGTGTCGAAAAATACGGCAGATACGCCATCGGAACGCCGAAGAACTCCAGCTGCGCGCTCTCGAAGTACAGCATCTTTTCGGTCTGGTCGTGAATGATGCGCGCGCCCTTGACCTGCCACAACGGCGGCTTCTTCGGATCGTTCTTGCAGGGTGCGCAGGCCGTGTAGACACCGTTCTCGAACACGGTGTAGTTGCCGCTGGAGCGGTCCGCGCGCGTCGCGGCCATTCGCGTCGCGTCGGCGGTGTCGACGCGCAACGAATCGACGAAACCGTCACGGTAGTCGTCGCTCAAATCCATGATATTCGCGTACGTGACCTTGCCGTCCGCATCGGTCATGCGGATGTTGCCCTCGGCGTGAAGCCGCTTGGTCTTCTGATCGTAGATGACCTTGTCGGCCTCGACGCTTGTGCCGTTGTAAAACATCTGCACGTTGCCGACCGCCGACACGCGCGAATTGTTGTAGTCGTAATCCACCTCGACGGCCTGGACGAGCATCTGTCCATTGTTGGCAACCGGCACCGGTTTCGGCTTTGGCGGAAGCGGATTGTAGGTGAAGCTCTGCGCCGCCGCCGGGATGGTCGAGCCAATGCCGAACGCAAGGGCGAACCCGAAAAGCAGGGCGAGAACGGGTCCGCTGGCGGCGGCCAACCGACCGCTGTGACGGCGCACGGTGGTGCGCCGCCCGAACGCGGGCAGGCCTATCTGGCGGGCGGCGACGACGGCCACTACCCGTCCTCCTGGTACAACAAGGCCAAAAAGCCGGTGAGGCCGCCCACACATACGGGCAGCCACGCCGCAGCGATCGGATGCATCAACTCAGCCTTGCTCAAATCTTCAGTCACTTTCGACAGAACATAGAGCAGAAACCCTGCACCCACGCCACTTAAAACCATCTTTTGCACGCCGCCAAAACGGAAGAACCGGAGGCTGACAGCCGCGGCCAGCATGACCATTGCGGCCAGCAAAAATGGCTGTGCGATGAGTTTATGGTACTGCAATCGGTACCCTGCAGTCGCAAATCCGGAGCTTTCGGACGAACGGATATAGCCCGGGAGTTGCCAAAAAGACACAGTTTCTGGCGTGGAGAAACTGTTGCGGACCTGGGCCGGCGTCAGGCTGGTGGTGAGGAAGAAACTGTCCTGGTCAACCGGAGGTCCGTCGAGCGAGTACCGGCGCGCGGATTTGAACAGCCAGCGTCCCTCCTCAAGCGTGGCTTCGCGGGCTTCGATTCGTTCCTTGAACCGGAAGTCGGGATCGAACCGGAACACCGTGAGCCCGGTCAACCGCACGCCCTGCTGCTCGCTGCGGGCGGCGTTGATGATGGCCTGGCCCTCACTGTTCACTTGATTGATCCAGAAGCCGGACGCGTCCTGTATGCCGCCGCCCGGAGCGGAGCCGAACAGCTCCGCCTCCATTCGCTTCGAGAGTTCGCGCAGATTGGCGGAAATCGGATTGTAAGCGGTTGTCGCCGCGATTCCGAGTACGATCGAACTTGCCAGCGCCGGCGCGATGAACTGCCACGCCGAAATGCCGGCGGCGCGCGCAACCACCAGTTCCAGTCGTCGCGAAAGCGCCAGATAACAGGTCATCGCTCCGATCAGGATGCAAAACGGCATCATTTTTTCGAGCAGTTGCGGCACCCGGAACAACGACGTCTCTGCGACCGTGATGGCGGAGACCGAAGCCAGCCCCGACGTCTTCCTGACCATTTCGATGTAATCGACCAGCACCAGCAGAATGAAAATACTGGCGAACACGCCGAGCGCCGAGACCACGAAGCGGCCGGCAAAATATCGCCCAAGCGTGTTGGTCATCATGCTCATGCTGTGGCGGGCCGCCCAAAAAGCCGTAACAGACGCGCGTTGGATTTGTTGATCGCTTCCATCAGTGCCGCCGGCGGTTCCACGACGATGCCCCCGACGATGATCCAGAGGCTCACGCCGATTGCCGTCGCCAGCATCAGATATTGAACGAGCGGCGCGAGTGGCGATTTCACCGCCATCACCGAGCAGGCGAATCCCGCCATGCGCACCCCGAACACGGCGAGGATTGAACCGGTGATCGAAAAGTTGCGGCTCTGACGCGTCGTGCGCGGTGCGCCCAGGAACGCAAAGGTCAGGGCGGCAAATGCAAACGGATAGATTGGCGCCAGGAAACGGTCATGCAGTTCGGCGCGAAACTGTCCGGGCAACTGCTTGTACACCGGATCCTCTGATGGCGGCGAGAGCAACTCCCAGAGGTAGCGCTCGCGAATGCCCAGGGTGATGTCGCGGCCCTGATTCGAGAACTTCGACATGTCGAATGCATAACGGCCGAATGCCACCATCGCCGGATCGCGTTTGCCGGTCTCGAAGCGTTCGAGATTTCCGTCCTCGAGAATCAGAAACGAACCGCCTTCGTTCTTCAGAATTGTCCCATGGTCGGCGATGATGCTGACACGTTCCTTGGGATCGCGGCGGTCATCGACAAAGATGCCGACCAGCACGCCACCGGGTTGCCGCTCTCGAATGCGGATGGTCAGGTTTTGGTCGAGCTGGGCAAAGCGGCCGGGCTGGAGGATGTTGGCGAGCACATCGGCGGTGATTTCGGCATCCCACTGCTTGAGGCGACGCATGCCGTCGGGAGCGAGATAGGAGGCAATGAAAGCAACCATGACCGCCACAACGACGGTGGCATAGAGAAAAGGACGGAACAAGCGCAACGGCGAGAAGCCGGCCGCGTTCATCACGATGATCTCTGAGTCGGTGGCGAGCTTGTTCAGGGTATGCGAGATCGCGATCATCAGCGCGATAGGTGAGATGATCAGGACCAGCGCGGGAATGACCAGGCTGGTGACGCCGAGAAAGGTGATGATCGTCTGACCCTGGCTGGTCATCAGGTCGATACCGCGCAACGCCTGCGTAATCCAAATCACCCCTGTCAGGCTGACCAGAACCAGCGCAAACGACGCAAGCGTCGTGCGGAAGATATACTTGTCGATTGACCCCATTGCTATCGCACAATCCCCGCCCCACAACCGGAACGGCAGCTGGCGACCAATCCCTAAACCCGGGATCCCCTTTGGTCGCGCCGCCATGGCTTAGCCGGCTCACTCCCCCTCTTACCATCCCTTTGATCCGTCAACAAAATGGCTGAGCCAAGGCACCCCCGAAATACGGTTAATTATTCGCTCTATGTGGCCTTCAGGCCACGCGGACGCTTGGCAGCGCGGCGGCTGACAGGCAATAGTGTCACGGACCAAGCTTTTGACGGATGTGCGTTGCATCCGAAAAGAAACATCCGAAACACCGCCCGGCGGGTCCCCGACCCAGCGACAGCCCTGATTTTTTGGAGGATTTGCCTATGTCCGACGCCGTCAAGGTCGGCTTCGTTCCGTTTTCCGCAGCCGCGCGCGGCACTCTGGTCATATTCTGCGACGACGCATTGAAACTCGGCACGGCGACCAGCAAGGCGCTGGGCGATGCGGCCAACATCGTCAAGCGCGCGGCGGCCACGAATCAGTTCAAGGGAAAGAGCGGGTCCACGCTCGATATCCTGGCGCCGGAGGGTCTCAAGGCCTCACGCCTGATCGTGGTCGGCGCAGGCAAGCTCTCGGCCACCAACGACAAGGATTTTCTCAAGCTTGGCGGTGCGGCAGCCGGCAAACTGGGTGCCGGCGCCGACGCCGTGACGATCATCGCGGAATTGCCTTCGGGGGAGATGAAGCCGGATCAAGCCGCCGCGGTCGCATCGGGGATACGGCTGCGCGCCTATAAATTCGACCGCTACAAGACCAAGAAAAAAGACGGCGAGGATGCCGGATTGCGCGCGGACGTCTCGCTCGCCGTCGGCGATGTAGCCGCCGCGCGAAAGGCCTTTGCTCCGGGCGCGCACATCGTCGATGGCGTCATCATGGCACGCGAACTCGTGAATGAGCCGCCGAACGTACTCTATCCCGTGGAGTTCGCGCGCCGCGCCAGCCAGCTCCGCAAGCTCGGCGTCAACGTCGAGATACTCGACGTCAAGGCCATGACGAAACTCGGAATGGGCGCGCTGCTCGGCGTCGCTCAGGGTTCGACGCAGTCCGGACGGACCGTGATCATGCGCTGGAATGGCGGCAAGCGCGGCGATCAGCCGGTCGCCTTTATCGGCAAGGGCGTCTGTTTCGACACCGGCGGCATTTCCATCAAGGGCGCTGCCAGCATGGAGGACATGAAGGGCGACATGGGCGGCGCCGCCTGCGTGGTCGGGCTGATGCATGCGTTGGCTGCGCGAAAGGCGAAGGTCAATGTGGTCGGAGCCATCGGCGTCGTCGAGAACATGCCCGACGGCAACGCGCAGCGCCCAGGCGATATCGTGACGTCGATGTCCGGCCAGACCATCGAGATCATCAACACCGACGCCGAAGGCCGTTTGGTGCTGGCCGACGTGCTCTGGTACGTGGCGAAGAAGTTCAAGCCGAAATTCATGGTCGATCTGGCGACACTCACCGGCGCGATCATGGTCGCCCTCGGCACCGAGTATGCCGGTTTGTTTTCCAACAACGACGAATTGGCGGAACGGCTGACCAGGGTCGGGCTCGAGACGGGCGAACGGGTCTGGCGCATGCCGCTCGGCCCGGAATACGACAAGCAGATCGATTCGCAGTTTGCCGATATGAAAAACGCCGGTAGCCGCAACGGCGGTTCGATCACCGCCGCGCAGTTCCTGCAGCGCTTCGTCGACGACACGCCGTGGGCGCATCTCGACATTGCGGGAACGGCGATGGGCGCGCCGAAATCCGAGATCAATCACAGTTGGGGTTCGGGTTTTGGCGTTCGTCTGCTGGAGCGGTTGGTCGCGGAGTATTACGAAGCCAAGAAATAGCTGAAAACCGGATGACGGAAGTTTTGTTCTACCATCTGCAAAACATGTCGCTCGACAACGTTTTGCCGCCGCTGCTTGAAAAATCGCTGGAGCGTGGCTGGCGCGTTGTCGTGCAGTCGACATCGCAAGAGCGCGCCGACGCGCTCGACGCCCATTTGTGGACCTATCGCGACGATTCGTTCCTGCCGCATGCCACCTGGCGCGCCGGCGATGCGCAGGATCAGCCAATCGTGCTGGCGGTAGAGGAGGGCAATCCGAACCGGGCCAATGTCAGGTTCCTGATCGATAATGCCGCTCTGCCCGCTGATGCGGACGCCTATGAGCGGGTGGTTCTGGTCTTTAATGGCGACGATGACGATGCGCTGGCCGCGGCGCGGGGCGCCTGGACAGCCTGCAAGTCGCGGGGATTCGAGGTCACTTACTGGCAGGCCGACGAGCAGGGGCGGTGGCAGAAGCGGGAATAGCGATTCAGCGAGATTAATGATAATCTGCAGTTTCTGTCCGTGAGCCTGCACAAAGCCACGGTCGTGCCGCAAAGTGATAGTGGAACAACCGCTGGGGCTTAGGGTGGGAATCTAATTCATCGTGCGAGATAAATACCTTCATCGAAAGCGACTGCTGATGTTGCTGCTGCTCGCCCCTGTCGTCGCGGGCTGCTCAAGCACGTCGGATATGTTCTCGTCCGATCTTCTGTCAAAGGACGCGGAATGGTTTTCGCGCTCCGGCAGGCTGTTCATCAAAAACGTTTCGATTGAAACGCCGCCTCTAACTCCCAACAAGCCGGTTACTGCAGAAGATTTGGTCAGCGCGGACGGGGCTTGCCCGGGAATGAATCCTCCCGGCGGGCCTGCTGACGCCAACGCCTTGACCAACGGCGCTGCCGGCGCCCCGGCCCCTACGACGACCGGAACGGTCGCGCTCGGTCATACCGAATGCGACGTCGTGCGCGGTATTGGCGCACCCGACAACGTCAATCTGTCGAACAATGGGCGTGGCGATCGGGTGGCGGTTGTCAATTATTCGCGGGGCCAGCGCGCCGGAATCTATACCTTTACCGCCGGACGGCTGTCATCGATCGAGCGCGGAGCCGAGCCGGTGGCGCAGCCGAAGACCGCCAAGCCCAAGGCGAAGAAGAAGCCGGCCGCGACGTAATCGCACGCTGTTGGCTTTAATCTGCTGTGAATTGGTTCAGCCGGTAGCCTCGTCATATTGCGAACTCGCCGCCAGCCATTCCTCCTCGGCGCGCTGCAACGCGCTTTCGGCGCCGGCGCGCGCCTTGCTGAGCTGGGCCGCCTGCTTCGGGTCGCGCTTGAACAGATCCGGCAGCGCCAGTGCCGTGTCGATCTTGGTGATGATGCCGTTGATGCGCGCGATCTCGGCCTCGGCGTCTGAAATCTTCTGCTTCAGCGGGACGCGCTTTTCGGCCTTGTTGCGCTGAGGCTTGTCGCGGCCGCCTCCGCGCTCATTGCCGCCGCGGTCGCGCGAATTCGTGCGCATGCCACGGGCCGACAGAACCATGCGGCGATAATCGTCGAGGTCGCCGTCGTAGGTCGTGACGGTATGATCGGCCACCACCCACAATTGATCGGCGCAGGCTTCGATCAGATAACGATCGTGCGAGACCATGATGACGGCGCCCGGAAATTCATTGATCGCCTCGGCAAGCGCGGCACGGCTGTCGATGTCCAGATGGTTGGTCGGCTCGTCGAGAATGATCATGTTGGGACCGAAGAAGGTCGCAAGTCCAAGCAGCAGCCGCGCTTTTTCGCCACCCGACAAACTCTTGACCAGGGTGTCGCCGGCCTTGCCCGAGAATCCGATCGCGCCGGCGCGCCCGCGCACCCTGGTTTCGGGGGCGTCGGGCATCAGCTTGCGGACGTGATCATAGGGCGAACCGTCGAGATTGAGCTCATCGACCTGGTGCTGAGCGAAATATCCGACCGACAGCTTCTCCGCGCGGGTGACATGACCGGAGAACGGCGCCAACTTGTTGGCGAGCAGCTTGACCAGCGTCGACTTGCCGTTGCCGTTGGAGCCGAGCAAGGCGATGCGATCGTCGGTGTCGATGCGCAAGGTAACGCGATTGAGCACGGGTTTTTTGGGATCGTAGCCGACCGAGACATGGTCGACCGCGATGATCGGCGGCGACAGCATCTTGTCAGGCACCGGAAATGAAATTTCGCGCACGTCCTGCGTCACCAGCGCGGTGACGGGCTTCATCTTTTCCAGCATTTTGACGCGGGACTGCGCCTGGCGGGCTTTCGAGGCCTTGGCCTTGAAGCGATCGACAAAGGCTTGCAGTCGCTTGCGCTCGTCGGCCTGCCGTTTCGCGTGCTTGGCGTCCAGCATTTCGCGCGTGGCGCGTTGTTCCTCGAACGACGAGTAGGTCCCCTTATAGAGCGTCAACTTGCCGCGATCGAGATGCAGGATCTGGTCGACCGAGGTGTCGAGCAGGTCGCGGTCGTGGCTGATGACGATCACGGTGCGCGGATAGTTCGCCAGATGGTCTTCAAGCCACAGCGTGCCTTCCAGATCGAGGTAGTTGGTGGGCTCGTCCAGCAACAGAAGATCGGGCGCCGCAAACAACGTTGCCGCGAGCGCAACGCGCATTCGCCAGCCGCCGGAAAATTCCGAACACGGCCGGGCCTGATCCGCCGTAGAAAATCCAAGGCCCGAGAGGATCGCAGCGGCACGGGCAGGGGCTGAATGCGCGTCGATGTCCACAAGCCGGGTTTGAATGTCGGCAATGCGGGCAGGATCGTGCGCGGTCTCGGCCTCATGCAGCAGCGCGTCGCGCTCCAGATCGGCCTTCAGCACGACATCGACGAGGCTTTCGGGGCCGTCGGGCGCCTCTTGTGCGAGACTGCCGACGCGCCAGCGTGGCGGGATCGTGATTGAACCGGTTTCGGTCGGCAACTCACCGCGAATCGCATGGAACAGCGTTGATTTGCCGACACCGTTGCGGCCGACAAAGCCGACGCGTGCACCGGGCACGATCTGTGCTGAGCTGCTATCGATAAGAAGCCGTCCGGCAATCCGGACCGAAATGTCGGTGATTGAAAGCATGCCGGCTTTTCACCGGAGCCGGCCAAAAACGCAACCGGTTTATTGAACGAAATAGCGTCTCGACAACGGCTTATGCCTCAATATTCACCCTAGTTCGACGACATCGGGCGGCCCTCGTTGTCCCGTCTGCGCAGTTCATCCATCAGATGCTGGAGATGGGACGACAGACGCGAGGAGTCCGGACGAAGGTTCTGCCGCAGCCGTTCGCCCACGGCGTCGCAGATCGATCTGCAGGTCTTGCGATCGATTTGTTCGCTGTTGTCGTTGATTCGGCTGTTCATGCCAGGTTCCGCTTTTTGGTCATTTCAAATGCAGGTAACGCAGGATCAAGTCATCGAGATGGGAATTGTTTCGCGGCACTCGCCGATTGCGCGCATTTTGGCAAAAGATTGATCGAAACGTTGCTGGTTCCCCCGATCGACAGAACAAGGCCCCGGCACGCGGTGCCGGGGCCTTTTAAGGGCCAGATCTGACGATCTAG
>WNGI01006112.1_pt1 | contig 20151 bp, 17 predicted proteins | sample 5400621 | NCBI WGS metagenome assembly WNGI01 (sample SAMN13153374, study PRJNA577476) | soil metagenome | isolation source: 20 cm soil or saprolite under Garry oak tree replicate 1 | place: USA:California | collected 2016-06-15
CGACCTCCGCGCCATTAGCGCTAGCGTTATTCAAGATGGCCTCGAAAGTCGGATCGGCCGCCACGAGCGTGCCCCGTCCCAAACCAGTCTTACCATTCGATACAGGTCCGGTGAATGCCTCCGCGCAAACTTCCAAAATCTCGCTCGAGCCGTCGCCGAGCAGGATTTGATCGCGATTAACGCTGTTGAGTTTCGCGAGTGCTTCGATCAGCTGACCGTTGTGTTCGTCGGGATAACGGCACGAGAGGTTGAACGCCTTATTCATCGCCTCGAGTGCTTTGGCCGAAGGGCCGTAAGGATTCTCGTTCGAGCTCAAGCGAACAACTGCGGTCGGCATGCCGACCGGAGAACGTGAGGACGATGGCGTAACCGCTACAGCAGCGAAAGCGCGTGAAATTGACGGTCGGGCAATGGCGGCGGCGGCGCCAGCGCCTAACAAATGAGCAAACTTACGTCGAGAAATGGAGATGGAGTTCATATGAAGGGATACTAAATTCTGGATTTGGGTTCTTCGCCTTCGCCAACGCTACTGCGCGGCGAGTAGGCAGTTTTTAGATTCTGCAACGGTAATACACCCGCCGCCAAGCATTTCCGAGCGGATGTAGAGGCGGTTGTGTTAGCGGTTAAGCACAGGCGCTTGGCACAAGCGCCTCTACAACCTGCCACAGCGAGGCGCCTTTCTCATTGGGATAGCTACGAGAGCGCGGCGATGATTCGTGTCAGCAGAGTTGCCGGCCAGAGACCGATAAAGAGGACCGCGACAGCGAGCACCGTTAACGAGATTCGCTGTAGCACGTCGATTTTCAAGCCTGGCTCGGCGACGGAAGTTTCGTCGACGAAAATTACTTTGAGCACGATGAGGTAGTAGTAGAGCGAAATGAAACTGCCAAGAAGCGCGAGGGCGACGAGCCAAAGCAGACCCTGGTCCTCACCTGCACGCATCGCCACGCTGAAGAGATAAAATTTTCCAAAGAATCCTGCCAGTGGCGGGATTCCGGCCAGTGAAAGCATAAAGATCGCCATGCACCCAGCCAGCAGCGGCGAACGCGATCGTAGCCCCGAAAAGTTGGAGAGATCGTCTCCGCCCGTTTCGCGTCGCACCAGCGCGACCACTCCGAATGCGCCGATCAGTGTGAATGCGTAAACCGTGGTGTAGAACAACGTGGCGGCGAATCCGTCACGGTCGGCGGCGACAAGACCGAGCAGAGTGTAACCGGAGTGGGCGACGGCGGAGTAAGCGAGTAGTCGCCGGACGTTGGATTGGGCCAGGGCAACAAAATTTCCGACCACGATCGACAGAGCGGCCAGTGCTGCGAGTATCGGCGTCCAACCGCCGATCATGGCGTACCACGCTGCGCTGCCTTGAACGGGTCCAAAACCAACCAGCACGATTTTTCCGAGCACTACGAATGACGCCACTTTCGAGCCGGAAGCGATGAATGCCGCACTCGGAACCGGCGCGCCTTGATAGGCATCAGGCGCCCAGAGATGAAAAGGGGCGGCGGCGATTTTGAATGCGAGCCCGACCAGGGTCATGACAATTCCGACGACGAACAGCGGTTGCACAGGTCCGGCAGCCAGCTCTTGCCCGATCGCGGCCAGCCCGGTCACACCTGACATTCCGTAAATGAAGCTGATCCCAAACAGCGTGAAGGCGCTGGCGGTGCTGCCGAAGAGGAAATACTTCAGACCCGCTTCGGCGGAGCGCACGTCACCTTTGTCGAAGCCGGTCATGATATAAAGCGACAGGCCAGTTAGTTCCAGAGCGATGAAGATCATCAGCAACTCTTCGCTGCCAACGAGCAGCATCAGTCCGATGGTCGCGAGCAGAATGATGGCAAGATATTCGCCATGATTGCGCAAAGGAGGAGCACTGTTCGCGGCGATCACGGTAAAAAAGGCGAGGGCAAGGCAGATGATCTTGAAGAGTGCGTTTAGCGGTGTGATCACCAGCATCCCCTGGAACAGAATTGCGTGTTGCGGCAAGATCAGCACCGCTCCGGCGGCGAATGCCAGCCCGAAAGCGGCGATGATGGAGCAAACTGTGGTCGGGCGTGAACTCGTTAGCCCGACGGCGAGAACGGCCAGAGCCGTCACCGTCACAACGATTTCGGGCAAGGCCAGCCTAACGAGATAGAGGTAGGACATGAAGATGCGTGATTCGTTAAACCGTTAAAGCGTTAAATCGGCCGGCCGTCGCTTTTTCATCACGATTTAACGATCCACGATGCGACGATTCACCGTTCATTTCGTTAGAAACCTCATCGCTTCAACAGCCGGCATAATCCGATCGAGCAACAGTTTGGGGTAAAGTCCGACCGCGAGCGTGGCGAGCATGAGCAGACTGGCACCTAATTTCTCCGCCAGCGTGATCGGCGGTAATATTTGCGGGTTTGCCGATCCGAGCTGCGTGATTTTTTGGGACGACACCGAGGTCGTCCCTCCATTTGCCACCGCCTCGCCGAAAAAAGATTGCTTCAAAGCGCGCAACGTGAATGCTGCGACAAGCACCATGCCGGCCCCGGTGATCCAAACGGCCAGTGGATACGTCTTCCACGTTCCAATCAGGATCGTGATTTCGGCAGCGAACCCGCTGAAACCGGGAATGCCTATCGATGCGGCGGATGCAATGACAAACGAGAAGGCGGCAAACGGCAGCGCGCGGCCAAGTGCCATGGTCGACAGTGTGTCGAGCTCGCGCGTGTGGGTACGGCGATAAATCATCCGCCCAGCAACGGCGAAGAGGAGGGCTGCAATCACGCCGTGCGAGAACATTTGTAACACCGCTCCCGAGACACCGATCACGTTAGCCGTGGCTAATCCGAGTAGCACGAAACCCATGTGGCTTACGCTGGAATAGCCGATGACGAATTTCAGGTCACGCTGGCGCAACGCGACCGCCGCGGCGTAAACAATCCCGATGACAGCAAGGGCGGCGAAGAAACTCCGCCACATTTGAAAACCCTGCGGGAAAAGATTCATGGCCACGCGCAGTCCGGCATACGCGCCCAATTTCATTACGATGCCGGCCAGCAGCATCGAACCGGCGGTCGGCGCGGCGACATGGCCGGTCGGCGCCCAGGTATGCAACGGCCAGATGCCCGCCAGGATGGCAAATCCGACAAACAACACTGGGAACGCCCAGGACTGAAGCTGCGGCGTGAATTGAAATTGAGCGAGCTCCTGAAGATTCAATGAGTCGGCGGTCACGTAGACGGCAAGGATTCCAATAAACACCAGCGCGCCGCCAAAGAAGGAGTAGAGGGTCAACTTCATCGCGCCGTACTCCTTGTTGGTCGATCCCCAGATGGCGATAAGAAAATACTTCGGGACAATGACCAGCTCGTAGAAGACGAAGAGGAGAAAGAGATCGGCGCTGAGGAAGACGCCATATGAGCCGCCGATCACGAGCAAGAGCCAAAAGTAAAACTCGTTAGGCCGATGGTCGACGTCCCAGGAGAAAAGAACGGCGCTTACCGCCACCAAACCGGTGACAAGAACTAATGTCAGGCTAATGCCATCGAGAGCCAGATGATATTCCATCCCGAGCATCGGCACCCACGGGATGCGCACGATGGTTTTGAAGGTTCCGACGTCGGCGGCCTTGAAACATGCCGCCAAACTCGTAGCGAATCCGCCACCCGCCGTGACGAGCGCGATCCATCGCGCCAAAGCGCGTGGCGCAAAAAGCAACACGATTGCCCCGGCAAACGTGATGTAGATCGTCCAGGCGATCATCGCTTCGCGAAAGACACAGTTAGAAGGTTAATAAGTTACTGAGTTAAAAAGGGCCGAGTTTCGCCACGGATTAACACAGATGGCGACTACTTTGCGATAACGATGTCTCCGCTCTGGATCGGGCGCGGCACGTCGGCCCACTGGATCGTGACGTTGCTAAAGTCTACCGGGATACCGGCGCACATCAGCGGATCGGGTTTGTCGCATACGTGAAAATGGAGGTGCGGCTCAGTCGAATTTCCTGAGGAGCCAAGTTTGCCGATCACGTCTCCGGTCTTGACGCTGTCTTCGACATGAACCCGCACGCTGCCGGGTTTCAGATGTGCATACAACGAATATTCGCCTTTGCCGTGATCGATCATCACGTAGTTGCCCGTGATTGCCACCGCGCCTTTCGCTAGCCGACCTTCTTGATCCTTCTGAAGCCGGGCGAAGTATGCCTCCTGACTTTCACCTGGCCGCTGCATCGCGGCAGGATCTTCGGGCTGGTCGTTTTCGACGCGGACAATGCGCCCGCCGGCCGCTGCCAACACATCGACCCCATAAGCATAGTAATCCTCGAAGCGCGTCCCATCACCACGATGGGTGAACCCATCGGCACCCAGTTTTGCGATATCGAGTGCAAACTCTTCGGGAATCGCCCAGCGATGCCCGCCATGGAGCGATGCTCCCACTCCTGCGTAGCAGACGCCACGAAGCGGAAAGATGTAAACGTTCTTCGCAAAATCGGATTTGATCGGCAGCATACCGTTTATTTCGGTGACATGACCGACGAGGTCGCCCTGGACGCGAACGCGCAAGGTATCGCGCGCGCCGCTAAAGGCGAAGACCTGTGAAGTAATGAGCAATCCCTGGTCGCGATCCAAAGCTGGCCCGGCCAACTTTATCGGTGGCGCAATCAAGTCTGGACTACAGAACTGAAACGCGACTTGCTGAAGGACGCCTGCCGCTTGCATCTTCGCGCCGCGATCGGCGAAGCGCTGAATTTCGCTGCCGCCAAGCTTCTTTGAATCGAGAACCCGGCCCGATTGCAGCAACTCCAATTCAATCGCATTAACTTTGAATATTTTAGTGGCGTGATTGACCACGGCCACGTTCTGCAAGACAAGGCTTTGAACTTCGCGCCGATTTTCTAACGGATAAGTGCGAACGGCCAAGGCAGGACAGAAGCGAATCTCGACAGCGGGTGTTTCGGCCAGGGTGCGAAGGAACGGGAAAAAAAGCAGAAATGTGACAAGAGTCCGAACCGCACGGGTCCGATAACGCGCAGCCTTCTCGCGAACGTGAATCGATAACATCGCCACGCCTTGCTCGGTGAACGCGTAAGGACGGTATTTGATGTGTTGCCCGCGCTTTAAGATCACAGTTTGTGATCTTAAACGCGAGTTCTTAGAAATCCGCTCACTACCGACGATTTGCAGACTTGAAGTCACAAATTGTTACTTCAAGTCCCGGCCTTTTGATGGTCCAAATTGGAATATCAAACGCTCCGCTAAAATTGCCTCGGCACTCATTCAGTTGGCCTATTAGGCAAACAATCGCGTCATCTGAACAACGGTTGTGTTGAAGATGTTGAAAACGAACTGCGGCGCGATGCCAATTGCGAACATGAGCAGGGTGACGGGAACAGCGACCCATTTTTCGCTTTGCCCGAGGTCGGAAAAGGCGCTGCAACTCTCCGCCACTGGACCGCTGAAGAGCAATTGCATGGCGCGCATGAAAACGATGGCCGTGAACAAGAGGCCGAGCACCGCCACGGCCGTGAACCAAGCGGCGAGCGTGAAGGAGCCTTTGAAGATTAGAAATTCGCCGATGAATCCGTTCAACCCCGGCATTCCCAGTGATGAAAACATAGCGACACTCATCCAGCCGCAGAGCAACGGTGTTCGCTGCATCAATCCGCCGAAGTCGCCAATGCCGCGAAGTCCGCGCCGTTGCTCAAGCAATCCAACGTAGTAGAACAACGCCGCCGCCGTGATACCGTGGTTGAAGATTTGCATGAACACGCCGCTCAAGGCCGCTTGCATGTCAATAACGGAGGTCGCGGCCGTCGTGACCACGGCGAAAAGACCGAGCATGCAATAGCCGAGGTGGTTGATGGAAAGATAGGCCACCATCCGTTTCAGGTCCGATTGCGCCCACGCCGCCAGCGAAGCGAAGACAATCGAGCAGACCGCCAGGCCGAGCAGCCAGGGACCCAGGATTTTGATTTCGTTTGGGAAAAGTGGAAGCAACAGCCGCACGAAACCGTACACGCCCATTTTCGAGAGCGCACCGGTCAACACCATTGAAGTACCGACAGGCGCGCTTTCATATGCATCGGGCAGCCAGGTGTGAAACGGAAACAACGGCACTTTCACGGCCAGACCAAAAAAAATTCCGGCAAAAGCGAGCCAGGCGACCTTGCCATTGATCAAATGACCGTTTGTTCCGAGATCCGCGAGTGCGGCGAAATCGAACGTGCCTTTGGCAAAGTAAATCCAGAGGAAGGAGAGCAGCATCGTGACGCTGCCAAGAAACGTGTAAACGAAGAACTTTGTCGCGGCATAGTCGCGGTTTTGACCGCCCCAGATTTTGATAAGCAGGAAGGCGGGAATCAGGCTCATCTCGTAAAACAGAAACCAGAGGACAAAATTCTGCGCCGTGAACGTCCCGTAGAGAGCGGATTGCATCACCAACATGATCGCGCAAAAACCGCGACTCCCGGGTTGGGCGAGCAATGCGAAAGGGAACAGGAGCGACGTCAGCAATACGAGCAGCAAACTCAATCCGTCGATCCCGACGAGATATTCGGCGCCAAGGACTGGGATCCAAGTGTGGCGTTCCACCATCTGAAGGCCGGGGGCAGTCGTGTTGAAGTCGCGCCACAACGCCAAAGCCACAATCGCGCTGAATAGGTTGAAGCCAATGGCAACCCCGCGGGCCTGGTTTGGCCGGGCCATGCTCACAAAAACAGCGCCGACCAGTGGAAAGAGAATGAGCGCGGTGATCATATCAGCCATGCGAGGACGAGCAGCGCCAACATGCCAATAGCGATGGCGCCGAGGTAGGTCTGGATTTGCCCGGAATGCAAATCGGACATGACGCGGCCGAGCCCGCGCGTGCCGGTCGTCGCTTCATCGACACCAGTGTTGATGCCGTGTTCGTCGAAACTGGCGGTGAAGATTCCAAAAAGCTGTCCGACGCGGCCGAACCCGCGCACTAGACCGTCCCAGAAATGACGGTCCATCCAATCCGACAAACGTGCGGCCATTCGACTCCAGGCGACAACGGTTCGGGCATAAAGTTCGTCCAGCCACATTTTGTTTTCCAGAAACCGAAACAAACCCGGTTGCGCTCGCGCCAGGGGATCTGTCTCTCCGATTTTGTGATAGAGCAACACGCCCAGCCCGATGCCGGCGGTAACCAGACCGAGCGAAAGAAGAAGCATCGGTTGAACAAGGCGCAGCCGGGCAATATCAAAGTGCGGTCTTTCTTTAATGAGATAATCATGGAGCCACGGCCAGGCCGGCGTTAGCACGACGCTGAGAGCAATCGTGGAAACCGCCAGCACTATCAGGGGCATGGTCATAACCGCTGGGCTCTCGCGGGCATGCTCAGAAGCGGCGCGCCTGTTGCCAAAAAACACGTAAATGATTTGCCGTGTCATATAAAGCGCCGTCAGAACTACCCCGGCCAGGAGCAAGTAGTGCGGCACGTGCGACGGCGGCCATTCCGCGGTGGCATGCAGAATCTCCTCTTTCGTCCACCCTCCGGAAAATAACAGGGGCACGCCGCTAAGACTCATCATCCCGACAGTGTAAGTAAGAAATGTTACCGGCATGAGCCGTCCCAATCCCCCCATTTTACGGATGTCCTGCTCATGGTGACAGCCGTGAATGACGGAGCCGGCGCCGAGAAAGAGAAGTGCTTTGAAAAAGCCGTGCGCAAGCAGATGCATGATCCCGGCGGCTACACCACCTACACCTAACGAAACCATCATCAGGCCCAACTGCGACACGGTCGAATAAGCCAGAATCCGTTTAATATCGGCTTGGGCGAGCGCGATCAGCGCAGCCATCAGCGCAGTAGTTACACCGATCCATACCACGACAGTAAGCGATGGTGTCACGCCGTTGACCGCGCCTAACGAGAAGAGCGGATAAACGCGTGCCACCAGAAACACACCGGCTGCGACCATGGTGGCCGCATGGATCAAGGCACTCACCGGCGTCGGACCTTCCATCGCATCGGGCAACCACACATGCAGTGGGAATTGTCCGGACTTACCAGCGGCACCACAGAAAATCAGCAGCGCGATAAACGTGGCGCTGGTTCCGAGGGAAAGGAGGGCCGCGCTTTCCAGGCAACCGCGGCCCTCGTCATAAAAAAGTAAGGAGCCGCTACGGCTGTAGAGCCAGAAAATTCCAACCAGCAATCCGAGATCGCCGATCCGCGTCGTGATAAACGCCTTTTTCGCGGCCGCGGCTGCATTTGGCTTGTCAATCCAGAACCCGATCAGCAGATAGGAGGCGAGCCCGACCAGTTCCCAGCAAACGAAAAGAAGAAGTAGACTGTTTGCGATTACGAGGCCGAGCATCGCCGCGGAGAAAAACGAGAGATACGCGAAGAATCGGCTGAAATTCCTGTCGTCAGCCATGTAACCGATGCTGAAGATAAAGATGCAGAGGCCGACCAATGTGATCATCACCAGCATTGCAGCGCCAAGTGGATCGAGCACCCAACCGATTCGAAGTGCGTTCCCGCCGAAAGTAAACCAGGTGAAATTTTGGAATGCCCGCCAACCCGGGGCTCGCAGCGTCGGGAGAAATGACGTGACCGCGAGCGCGAGCGCTCCGATCTGACCAAGAATCGCGAGTGTGCCTGCTTCAGCGCGCCGCGATGGGCCCAAGTTGAGAATCATTAACGAAACCGCCAGCGGCACCGCGGGAAGCAGCCAGAGGTAAGTCGCGATCCAGGGAGTCATGCTAGACAAGCCGAATGACGAATGACGAATTGGCTCTGTTTCACGTCATCCTTTTAATTGATCGAGTTGATCGACATTGGTTGTGCGGTAATGGCGATAAACGGCAATCACGAGCGCGAGCCCGACAGCCGCTTCGGCGGCGGCGATAGCGATGGAAAAAATTGCGACCATCACTCCGGTTGGTGGTTGCGGCTGCGGGCCAAAGCGCCAAAAGGCGACGAAATTCAGGCTCGCTGCGGCCAACATGAGCTCAATCCCAATGAGGATGAAAATCGCGTGACGCCGGCTGAGCGCAGCGACTAGGCCGATGGAGAATAACGCGGCGGAAATAACGAGGAAGAGTTGGAGGGTGGGAGTCATGGCGGACAAGTTAACAAGTTAAAACAGTTACATAGTTAAAGAATCATCAACGGCGCATCGATATCGTCGCATCGCGCGCGAAGCGCACATCCCACCTTTGTAACTGTGTAACCCTTGTAACGTTTCAACTTGGCTAGTTCTTCTCCTCCATTACGAGAATTAGGGCGCCGATGAGCGCGGCGGTGAGGACCAGGCCCACGCATTGCAGTGGCCAGACGAAATCGCTCATCAAAACTTCGCCGATGCGTTTGACGGTGAGCGGTTCGATTTGCGCGGCGGCAAGGGAAAGCGAAGGCGTCCAAAGAATTGCCCACACCAACCCGGCGAACACCGTGATGGCGACGACAACGCCACCCCAGTTGAAGCCGCGATCTTCCACGACGTCGCGACGCGTTAGCAGAATCGTAAATACGATCAAGACTGCGACGGCGCCTATATATATAAACACCTGCACCAGGCCGACGAACTCGGCACCGAGCAGAAAGTAGAATGCGGCGACTCCGACAAACGCCACGACCAGACTAAGTGCGGCATGAATAAGTTTGGGGAGTAGCGCAGCCGCGAGTGCGCCGGCGAGAGTTAGAATCGCAACAAGGACGAAGGCCGCGACATTCATTCGGCAAAACGATAAATGCGAGGGGCGAATTTTCTCCGGGTATCGAGCACGATCGACAACCCGACGTAGACAACTCCGATCACCGCAAGCGACCACAGCCAACCGGCGACGCCGCGGCCCTGATAATGCCACACTGCTGCGGCAACAATACAGGTGAACGCCATCGGCAGCATAAATTTCCAGGCAAAATTCATAACCTGATCGACCCGTGTGCGCGGGAGCGTTCCGCGGATCCAGATGAAAGTAAAAAGCAACACTCCCAGCTTCGCGAAAAACCAGAAGTACGATGGAATAGAGTCGAGCACAGGCAGGGGCGCATGCCACCCGCCCAGAAACAATGTCACAGCCAGACCGCTAATGGCAAACATTCCCAAATATTCTGCCATAAAAAACGTGGCGTACTTGAACCCGGAGTATTCTGTCATATGTCCGGCGACTATTTCCGACTCCCCCTCGGGGACATCAAACGGTGTCCGGTTGGATTCCACCAGACCGGAAACAAAAAATAGAACAAACGCCGCCAAGCCCCAGGGCGTCAGAACGAACCAGCGCGGCACGAAGTTAAACATGTAACTATTTTGCGCGTCGACGATTGCGTCGGGTCTGAGCGATCCGACGACCATTACGACCGGAAGCACGGTTATAATGAGCGGTAGTTCATAACTGACCATTTGCGCGATGGCGCGCATCGCGCCCAGCATCGAAAATTTATTGTTACTCCCCCACCCCGCCATGAAAACCGCGAGCTCCGTGGTCGATCCCACGGCAAAGAAGAAAAGAATGCCGCCATCGATTGAAAAGGGGGTCATGTTGCGGCCGTATGGAATCACGCCGAGGGCAAGGATGGCAGTGGCGGCGATTAGAATCGGCGCGAGAAAATGCACGATCTTATCGGCACGGGCCGGGACGATGTCTTCCTTAATCAACATCTTGATGCCATCGGCCACCGGTTGAAAGAGTCCGCATGGCCCGACACGATTCGGGCCGTAACGATTTTGGATGCGCCCAAGAATTTTCCGCTCGAGAACGGAGATGAGCGCGAAGAGCGTGAGAAATACAGCGAGGAGCGCGAAAATGTTGATCAGGGCCGATACAATCTGAATGGCCCAATCGGGCGCGCCGCTCAGCCAGGAGAGCAGCCACTCTTTCGTGCGAATGAAAACTTGATCAATAGAATCGGCGCCCATCTCGATGAAGAAAAGCGGTGCTCAATTGTTTAATCAAGGAAGAAGCGAGTATTGTTTAATCAAGGAAGAAGCGAGTCTTCATTAAGTCGTCGCACACGCACAGCATTTATCTTCTGAAGGACAAACAGGCCGGCGGCGATGCAAACAATCGCGAGCAGCGCTTCCCCGTTGAGCATCCAAACTCCGCCGTAGCGGTCGTGTACCCAGCCGTTGAACGCAGTCATATAGGCGACGGGAATATTACCGAGCGATTGGAGGATCGCGTACTTGGTTGAGGCAACGCCACGACCAATGGCGTGCACCACCAGGGCGGAAAAGGCCGCGTAGCCGGCACCGAGGAAAAACGCGTAAACAAGAACGCCAATTCCGTAGGCAATTGACGTCCATGGCGCCACCGCCATGACCATCGCGACCAAAGCAAGCGCACTGCCAAAACCGAAGTAAGCCCACCAACGTCCGAATCGGTCAGCGATGTACCCGCCCATAACGCATCCGAGCGCACACATAATTCCATTAAAGACGCCGGTCACGAGCGCAACAGTCTGCGGGCCGGCATGCCAATCGGATGCCACCGCTGACCATAAGTTGTTCATCGCGCCGGCGCCGATCGGAGAAGTAACAAGAACGATGGTGAGCAGCGGAATCGCGGAACGTAGCATAGCGAAAATATCGCGGCCCATGAGACGCATGCGTTCGCGAAAACCGTACCCGGCAACAATGCGAAAGTCGGCGGCGAAATAGATTGCGGCCGCGGCGGCGATCATCGCGAGAGACAGCGTTGCGCCGGCCAATTCTTTGCTGAAGTGAACCCCAAGCCAAACTCCCGCGCCGCCGCCAATCCCATTCCCGCCGAGATTGCCGGCCTGATACCATCCGGCGGCACGTCCTTTTTCTTCGTCTGCAACTGTGTAGGCCATAAGCGCCCCCATCGGCAAAACGACTAAGGTCACCGCCACCTGCGAAATGAAAACCATCGCGGTCAGGATCACGATTGCGCTCTGTTGAAACGGAACGATACCGAGAAGAAAGAGCGCGGCGGCCGAAGTAACTACAGCAAACATGTACCAGCGACGCGGAGTAAGGGTTAGGTCCACCACCGGACCCCAGAGAAATAGCCAAATGTTTGCGGAAATACCCAGCGCCACGATCGACGCGGCCGTCGCGACCGAAAAGCCAGCGCGGGTCAGGAAAAATGGCAGCGTGATGGAAGCAAATCCGGTGCTGATGCCGTAAGGCAGCAAAAGGAAAAAGAATGTGAAGGGCTTGGTGGTTGATCCTGGCTTGGGCACAGTTGTTATGCAATCGCTGAGACTAGCGGTCTGAACAGTTTAGCTTTCCAGCGTTTCGAGATCAGCCAAGTTCTGGGCGCGATCGACTGCGCGCTTATTTCGGATCAAAGCATCTTTGCTGAGCGTGAAAATCACAGACTTCTGAATTGCTTTACCGTTCTTTGTACCACCATGTTATAACAGCGCGCGGAAGATAAAACCGTGCCGGCTTGTTTCGCCAAGACAGATCATTTGGCCACAGATTACACACAGATCAGAAAAGTCATGGAAGAGTGCTTCACTTTATCGGTGTAAATCTGTGTTCATCTGTGGCTGTTTTGTTATCTTTGATTCGCAACAGTGACACCTAACCCTTACTTTTTTATCGTTATTTTCGTTGGCGTAGCCCTGGCGTTTCCGTTGATGCCGTTGGCACTCGCCTGGATGTGGCGACGATTTTTCCAGCCACCCAAGCCGGGCTTGGAAAAAAACGCAACTTACGAATGCGGAGTCGAATCCATAGGCGACGCGCAAATCCAATTCAGATCGCAGTATTATCTCTACGCGATTATCTTTTTAATTTTCGATGTAGAGGCGATTTTCCTCGTGCCGTTTGCCGTTGCTTTCACGGGTCTGCCGGTCGGCGCGTTCATCGCGGTACTGGTGTTCCTGCTGCTGCTGATCGAGGGACTTATCTGGGCATGGGGCAAAGGATGCCTCAACTGGCAACGTTGAAGCGTGAAGTGTCGAAGCGGTGAAGGGGCGGCCGCGGTGATGGAGTTTTAGAGCGTGGGAGTGCTCGAGTGATCGGAGGCCTCCGTAGCTATAAGAGGTGGAAAGCCTCACAAGATCTAAAGCCGAGATTAGCGGCAATGCGGACTGCGTAAAACGTAGTAAGGTTAACGCGTAAGAAGACAAATGAACGAGCAAATCGACGAGGGGCTGCGCAGCGAACTGCAAAGACAAGGGGTGTGGGTGACCTCGATGGAGGAGCTGTACAATTGGGGACGAAAGAATTCTATCTGGCCGCTGCAATTCGGTCTGGCTTGTTGCGCCATCGAGATGATCGCAACGGCGGCTTCACGTTATGATCTGGCGCGGTTCGGCGGCGAAATCTTCCGGCCATCCCCGCGCCAAGCCGATCTAATGATTGTGGCTGGCACCGTCACGAAAAAAATGGCGCCGCAAATTGTGCGCCTCTACAACCAGATGCCCGATCCAAAATACGTTATTTCGATGGGCGCATGTGCGATCTCGGGCGGGCCATTTAAACAAGGATACAACGTACTCAAAGGCATTGACCGGTATATTCCGGTGGACGTTTACATTCCCGGTTGCCCGCCACGGCCGGAAGCACTCCTCCACGCTTTCATGGAGCTGCAGCGGAAGATCGACGAACAGAAACTTACCGGCGCTAATAAGGCCGATTTCCTCAAACCAACTCAGCCGAGCGAATTTCCAGTTCCAGCGTTCGGCAAACACGACTTGGAGCCCCCGGCAAATCCTGATGTGTTTCAGCCACCGAAGATTGAGCGTGGAGAAGAGGTTAAAAAAGTTACATGAGTTACCACATCGCAGGGAGCACAGACTTCCAGTCTGCGGGGCCATCGGGCGTCTCGCCTGATCGTCGTCTTGTCACCAGGCTGGAAGCCCGCTCGCCCCACAGGCAAGATGCCTGTGCTTCGCCTCAGTGATGGAACCTATCGAACAAATCAAGGCGCGCGCCGAGGCGGCGGTGCCGGGCGCGAAGATCGAGATCATTCTAAATCCTGGTCCCGCCAAACAACCGTCGCTCTTGCTCGACCGCGAACATGCAGTCGCGATTGCGCGGTTTCTGCGCGACGACGATGCATTGCGACTCGATTTTTGCTCGAATGCGACTGGGGTGGATTGGCTCGATCGCACGGTCAAGAAAACTGCGAAGGTAAAGAAGGTGGTCGATGGTGAAGAAAAGGAAGTCGAGGAAACGCGGGAGGAATCAATTCCAGGCTATCTCGAAGCGGTTTATCACCTTTACTCGATGACCCATAAGCACGGACCGGTGGTGATCCGGTTGCGAACGGTAAATCGCGGCGACAATTCACGACTGCCCTCCTTTACTCCGATCTGGCGAAGCGCGGAATTTCAGGAACGGGAAATTTTTGATCTGTATGGGATTCGGTTCGACGGCCACCCGGATCTGCGACGGATTTTGATGTGGGACGAATTTCAGGATTATCCGATGAGGAAAGATTATCACGAGCCGGACGACTACGAATACGAACCTACGCCGCATGATGATGTGCTGGAAAGGGCGAAACAACATTACACTCCGCGACCGCAATTGGATGGGGCGGAGGACATTGCCGCATCGGCAGAGCAGAAGTAGCCACAGATTAATACGGATGAAACACAGATGAGAATCCAGCCTAAGAAGGGTTCAGGGTTCAGGTTTCAGGGTTCAGCATCTGAAATCTGTGTAAATCTGTGTTCATCTGTGGCTCTTTTCCGGAATCGTTAGTCGAAATGAGCACAGCCGGATTTCAAGAGCTCGAACAGGCACCACCACGACCGATGACATCGCGACTCGACGGCGAGTTGCTGGAAGTGTCGATGGGGCCGCAGCATCCTTCCACGCACGGCGTCTTTCGCATGAATGTGGCGCTCGAGGGCGAAATCGTCCGCAAACTCAAGCCCGTCTTCGGCTATTTGCACCGCAATCACGAAAAGATCGGCGAGAACACGAGCTATCTTGGTTCAATGCCTTACACCGACCGGCTCGATTATTTTTGCTCAATGACAAACAACTGGGCTTACGCGCTTAGTGTGGAAAAGCTCGCCGGGATCGAGGTTCCCGAGCGCGCCGAATACCTTCGCGTTATTCTGGCCGAGCTGACGCGACTTCAAAACCACGCCTCGCTGCTAGGATTCCTGCTCAGCGACATGGGGGCGTGGGGCACTCCGCTCATGTATGCATTTCGTGAGCGCGAGAAGATTCTCGATTTATTCGAGTCGCTCTCCGGCTCACGCATGATGTGTGATTACATGCGTTTCGGAGGGTGCAGAGTCGACGCGGGGCCGGATTGGATCGACCGCGCAAAGAAGATCGTCGATCTTTTCCCGCGCTTTCTCGATGAGTTCGACAAACTCATCCTTTCCAACGAGATCGTTATCGCGCGCACCCAAAATGTCGGCAAATTATCGGCCGACCTCGCCACCAGTGCCGGCATCACCGGACCAATGCTGCGCGCGTGCGGAGTAAACTACGACGTGCGGAAAGTGGATGGTTATGGAGTTTATCCGCGCCTTAAATTCCGGATGCCACTAGGCGACCATGGAGATACCTATGACCGGTTGATGATGCGGGCACTCGAAATGCGCGAGAGTATCGGAATTCTGAAGCAAGCTTTTGCACAAATACCGGCTGGCCCGATCATGAATCCGAAGGTCAAAATCCGCGCCTTTCGTCCGCCAGCCGGGGAAGCGTATGGACGCATCGAGGGCCCGAAAGGCGAACTTGGCTTTTATTTAATCAGTGATGGCGGCACCAATCCGTACCGCTACCGTGTGCGTCCGCCGAGTTTCATTAATCTCACCGTCCTGGAAGATCTTTGTTTGGGACACACCGTAGCCGATGTGATGGTGATTCTCGGGAGCGTGGATATTGTCATGGGAGAAGTGGATCGGTGACCGAAGGTCGCGAGTTAAAACGTTAAAAGGGTTACAATGTTAAAAAGGCTTACCCTCACCTCAGTCCTCTCCCAAGCCCACTCCTTTTCCCTCATCTTTGGTTCTTCTCCCAAAGGGAGAAGCCGGGAGAGGAAACTGGCGCGCGCGCGTACCGCCTTTAACGCTTCAACGATTTAACGATTTAACTTATGACCAAGACATGATCGCCTGCAAGATATGCGAGAAGGAATGCCCGCCTCAGTGCATCTATATTATTAAGAGCGAGGACAAAAAGCCCGATTACATGGGCAAACCACAGTTTTATCCCGCCGTCTTCGACATCGATATCTCCGTCTGCATGAGCTGCCAAATCTGCGTCGAGGTCTGCCCGTTCGAGGCCATCAAGATGGATAAGATTTACGAGCTAAGCCGTCGGGAACGCTTCGACGCATTGCTACAACGCAAGAGCGAGCTGTCGAAGTCGAATAACTACTACCACAGCATCCATCCGATCGAGGCCGCTGAGGTCGACGCAAAACTGGCCGAAGCTGCCGCGAAAAAAAAGCCCGCGCCCCCGTCAGCCGCCCCACCAGCGGCGCCGCCCGCACCGGCTGCGCCATCTATCTAGCTGACGCAGTTGAACGCCAGGCCTGTCAGCCCCGCTATGTGTTTAGCGCCAAAGGCGCCGCGTTCATAGCAGCCTGGGGCAGCGCCCAGGAAGCTGTATGTGCGAAGACTCTAGCGCTGAAAGCGCGATTCATTGCGGCGGCTTTTCACCGGTGCGTTGAGTCGCGCTTTCAGCGCTCATTATCACCGACTCAGAGTCTCGCCGCGGCGACCTCCTCGTATGAGACGGCGCCTTTAGCGCTAGACAGTTATTCACCCTGGCGGCCTTGTCGGGCAGCCCCCCAAGCCTGATTATCAAAGACCAGCCGCGGCAGACGCATAGCAAGACTTCACATGATGGCGACAATCACGCCGGTGGCCATAAGAGCGAGCGCCCATGCGAAGTCGATGTTGAACCAGGCCGTCTTTAGAATTGTCAGACCGAGCTTTTCATAAACGAGCAAGGCCACCAGGCCAGCGACCAATAAATGGCCGAGCGTGTGAAGGATAACCGCGGCCGCCAAAGGCCCCGCACCGACAATGAGAGGAAGATGAGAAGCATGATCCGCCATTGCGCGACCATGATGCATCGTCGCGTGAGGATCAGACGAAGTCGTAGCCAGAAAAACGGGAATCAGCATCAATCCGGCTCCATGGGCCGATGCCATAAGGAAAGACCACAACGTGAGATCACGGAACCCGACCTGCATGCCGACCCAGCGGGGATGCCGTAAACGCACCACCCGGTATCCGCCATACGAAATGAGAATTGCAGCCGCAGAATACTTAAGTACGCCGGGATGCAATTCAGCTCGCAGCAGTGCTGTGATGGCTACGACCAGCCCAACCGACAAGGCGTGTCCGAGTGCAATTGGCGGCAGCGCCGCGAGCACAGCTTTGCGCCGGCGTTCCTGAAGTCCGAGACAGACGGCAAATAACCAGCCCATCCCGGGATTGATTCCGTGGAAGGCTCCCAGCCCAAACAGCACAACCCACGGCCAGATATCCGTCATCGATACCGCCTAAGGCCGCTCGTTAACTCGGAAGCGGCGGCGTGCCCGTTCGTCTCACGGAAAGCAATACGAGTCTGACGAAGCGTCGCCGCCTTCCAACCGAATCTGGTGCAGCCGGTATTCTTTCGTTTCGAAGAAAAATTTGGGATCGAACTGAATGCCACCCTTCGCACCGACATCGAGTTTGACCATCCAGTTGCCGACTCCTTCTGGGTAGAACTGCTCGTCCCAAGCGGCGTAAAGCGAGTTGGTGAAATAGACTCGCCGTCCATCGCGGCTCACCTCGACCATCTGCGGTCCTCCGAGCAGCGGCCGGTCGGGATATTTCGGATGCGCAGCTCGCCTAACGATGCCGCCGATATGAATTGAGCCGCTCAGCTTCGGATTGACTGGATCGGAAACATCGTACTGCCGCATCTCGCCTGTGCCCCAGCAGGAGACGTAAAGGAAACGGTCATCAACAGAGAGCGCAATGTCCGTTACCAGCGGAGGAACCGCCTTGAAATCCTTTAATGCGGGTGGCAACAGGTCCGGCTCCGCCGGTTCGGCCGGGATATCGATGATTTTCTTGATTTCCCAGGAACCACTCGGACGATGCCACAGCCAAATCGACGCCGAGAGATCTTTCAGGCAGACAACCACGCCGACAAATCCGTAAATTTTTGTCGGATTGTGAGCAGGCCGCATCTCCAGAACCATCTGGTATTCTTTGCCCAACTCGAGCGTGTCCGTGATTTTTCGTCGGCGCAGATCCCAAACATGCATCCGATGGCCGTACTCGGATTTCATCAGGAGCTCGGGCTGGAGACCGTTTTCGATCATCTTTGGCGTACCCCATTCCGTACTCAGAAGCGTGTCGTGCAGTAAGTGCCACCAGAAATCGTAATGAAGATATTGATCACCCCGATCAACCTCCCACTGTCCAAGCACGTCGAAGCTAAAGTGATCCAACAGGAAGATGCCTCCCGGGCCGTCGCCTGAGGGTGAACCGAGCGCGCTTACATAAATTCCTTCCGGCCCACAATGCACAGTGTGCGGTCGCGAATATTCCGCGCGTTTTGCCACCTCCTCGGCTTCGATCGTGCGGACGATTTGCGGGTTGCCCGAATCAGATTTCGTATCGATTACGTAAAGGCGCGATGAACGAATGCCGGGCACAATCAGATATCGTCGTTCCACATGCGGGTGGGGCGCATAAGGGCAGAGCGCCGAACTGCAGGCGTTCCATCCAAAGTGATGCAATTCGTCGCCAAAGTTGGGTAACGTGCAGCGCCCAATCTCCTGGCCGTACTGCGATGAGGCGGCATCGACGTTAACAACGAACATGGCATCGTTGTTTCGGCTTCCCGGCGGATTCAAAGCCGCGACGTAGGCAAGTGTCTCAGGTGGTCCCTGGGCCGCTAGCCGGGGCGAGGGATAAAATGTGGGATCAGGCTTCAGCAAAGGCATAATCGATCCTTTCAGTTGAGAATTATGTTTACATTGGTTCAGGCTAAATGAAGTCAGCAACGTAAGCACTCAAATTCGTCCTAGTTTTTGACGCGTTGCGGCTGCCACTGGCGGCGCTGCGGTAGCTCGGCGACAACTGCATTCGGACGGTACACACCGAATCAGAATGCCGGAAAAAGGCGCGGACGGCGCAACGCCTTCCACAATTTTTGCGGTTGGGCCGTCCTACTTTCATTTTGATCGCCTGAAAATGTGCGACGCTCATAGAGCGCCGCTACAGAATTCAGCGCGTCCAAACTCTCTCCTGTCATCTCGACCGAGAGCCTGCCCTGAGACCTGCAGAAGCTGGACTTCCTCGGGACGGCCAATCAACCTCCTCTCTCACCAGCGAATGCCTCAACTTCATTGGCAACAAGATGCAAGACGTTGCCGTGCTGCATAGCTTTGTCATGTCGCCCGAAGTGGAGACATCTCTCACTATTCTCCCAACACCTGGTCGCCGATATCCCCCCATGTAGAGAACAGAATGATTACGGTTTGTGACGATATAAACCCAGAAACTCTAATCGCGCGCCACAGCTCGAAATAGAAAGAGATTTCTCCACTCCGGTCGAAATGACAAGATGCCAAACTTGGCGTGCGTATCGCGCTCAAAGTCATATCGACCAAAAGCTTACCCTGAGACCTGCAGAAGCTGGCGCTTCTTCGGGACCGCCAATGGACGTCCTTCTCACCAGCAAATGCGTAAAGTTTATTGGCAGCGGAGTCGAATAGGTGGAGAAATCCCGAGCCATTCAAAATGAAACGTGTACTTCGCTAGCTGGGGGGATCGGCACTAACAAACGGCCCAATAAAGCCGAATGAAGGCGCCGACAGGGCGGCGCCTTCCAATTATTCGGCCTCTGCTCTGGATTAGCTCTTAGATTCAGCCAGAGGCAGGAACTCTTCGCGCACGATCTTGCCGTCCTTCACCGTGTAGACACCAACCTCCGACATCTGCATTCGCTTCTTAGAATTCTTGTCGGTGACGTCGACATCGTACTGCACGACAAAACGGTCGTGGGCTACGAACGGTCCGCTTACCTTAACGGTGTGGACCTCCATGTTCTGCACCCACCAATCCGTCTTACCACGCACTTCATCGATTCCCCGTTTCTCCGGAGATTCGCCCCCCATACCCCCTGCCTCCACACTTACGATGTCCTTGGCATACAGAGTATCGAGCGCTTCCCTCCAAGCCTGTTTACGGCAAAGCTCGACTACTTTCTGTGCTACTTCTTCGGTACTCATAGTTTCCTCC
>WNGI01001374.1_pt1 | contig 20132 bp, 14 predicted proteins | sample 5400621 | NCBI WGS metagenome assembly WNGI01 (sample SAMN13153374, study PRJNA577476) | soil metagenome | isolation source: 20 cm soil or saprolite under Garry oak tree replicate 1 | place: USA:California | collected 2016-06-15
TATCGACGAACAACTGCGGCGTATTGGCGGTGAAGGGCGAGAACACCTGCGTCAAGCCGGGCGCCTTGCGCGCCGCGGCGATGAGTTCTTCGTTGGCGGCTGCCAGCAGTTCGGGGCCGCGGCCCTGGCGATCCTGCACGCGCATCGTGAAACCGCCACCGGTGCCGATGCCCGGTACCGGCGGCGGCGGAATGACGATGATGAATGCGCCTTGAATCGCGGACAGGCGCTTGCGTAGCTCGCCGGTGATCACCGCCGCGGTCAGGCCCTTCTTCAGGCGCACTTCCGGTTCCTCGAATACCGGGAACAGCGCCGCAGCATTGCCCGCCTGCGTTCGGGTCGCGCCCGAAAAGCCGGCGAATGCCGCAACGCGAATGATACCCGGGGTATCCAGCGCGGTTTTCTCGATCTGACGAACGATGTCGGTGGTGCGCGCCAGCGAGGCCGCGCCCGGCAACTGCACTGAAACGATGACGTAGCCGCGATCCTGCGCCGGAATGAAGCCCTGCGGCGTGGTCACCAGCAGCCATCCGGCGCTGCCGATCAGGGCGACATAGATCAGCAGCATCACCACCGAATGCCGGATCACAAAACCCGCGGCCTTGCTGTAGCCGTGGGACAGGCGGTCAAAGCCCCGGTTGAAATAGCCGGTAAACCGGTCCCAGCCGCGGCCGACAAAATTCCAACTCGCCGGCGGGCGCTTTTCTTCATGCGGCTGCAGAATCTGCGAGGCGAGCGCCGGCGAAAGCGTCAGCGAACAGAAGCAGGAAATCGCCGTGGCGACCGCGATCGTGACCGCGAATTGCTGAAAGAATTGTCCGGAGATCCCGCCGAGAAACGCCGTCGGCACGAACACCGCACACAACACCAGCGCAATCGAGACCAGCGCACCGCCGACCTCTTCCATGGTGCGGAGCGCCGCATCGCGCCGGCTCATGCCGTGACCAAGATGCCGCTCGACGTTTTCGACCACCACGATCGCGTCGTCGACCACGATGCCGACCGCGAGCACGAGGCCGAACAGGGTGAGATTGTTGATCGAAAATCCCAGCGCCGCCATCACCGCGAAGGTGCCGACCAGCGACACCGGGATGGCGATGATCGGGATGATCGCCGGCCGCCAGCCCTGCAGGAACACCAGCACCACGACGACGACGAGCAGCATCGCCTCGTAGATCGTCTTGATCAGCTCGCTGACGGACTGGGCAATGAATTCGGTCGGGTTGTAACCGATATTGTAGTCGAGCCCGCGCGGAAAATCGGCCTTCAGCTTCGCCATGGTATTGGAGATGTTCTTGGCCGTGGCGAGCGCATTGGAGCCCGGCCGCTGAGTCACCAGCATGGCGACCGCCGACTTCCTGAGCAGGAAACTGTTGGTGCTATAGGCCAGAGCGCCCAGCTCGATCCGCCCCACGTCGCGCAAGCGCACGGTGCGGCCGTCGCTACCGGCCTTGACCACGATATCCTCGAACTGCCTGACATCTCTCAGGCGGCCGGTGAAGGTGAGGTTCGGCTGGAACGCGCGGTCGGCGATCGGCGGCTCGGCGATCTGGCCGCCGGTGATCTGCAGGTTCTGCGCGCGGATCGCTGCCAGCACTTCGCCCGAGGTCATGCCGAGGGTGGTGATCTTGTCCGGATCGAGCCACAGCCGCATCGAGTAATCGCGCGCGCCGAACATCTGGATATCGCCGATACCGTCCAGGCGAAGCAACTGATCGCGCACCTGCAGCAGCGCATAATTGCTGATATAGAGCTGGTCGAAGCTGTCGTCGGGCGACAGCATGAACACGACCATCAGAATGTCGGGGCTGTTCTTGCGCGTCACCACGCCGTTGCGCTGCACCTCTTCGGGCAGGCGCGGCTGCGCGATGGCGACGCGGTTCTGGACCAGCACTTGGGCCTTGTCGAGGTCGGTGCCGAGCTTGAAGGTGACCGTGATGGTGAGATTGCCGTTCGAGGTCGCCTGGCTGTAGAGGTACAGCATGTCCTCGACGCCGTTGATTTCCTGCTCGATGGGAGCCGCGACCGTATCGGAAACCGTTTGCGCGGAAGCGCCGGGATATTGCGTCGTGACCACGACGGTCGGCGGCACCACTTGCGGATATTCCGATACCGGAAGCGTGGTGTAGGCGATCGCGCCGACAATCAGCAGCACGATCGACAGCACGATCGCCAGAATCGGCTGATTGATGGAAAGCCGGCCGAGATTCATGTCTTGCCGCCGACAGCTGTGGTCTTGGCGGCCTGCGGGGTCACTTTCGTGCCCGGACGCGCCCGCTGCAGGCCATCGACGATCACCCGGTCTTCTCCTTTCAGGCCTTCGCGGATCACGCGCAATCCTTCATCGAGAGGCCCAAGCGTTACCGGTCTCGCCTCGACCGTATCGTCGTCCTTGACCACGAAAACGATCTTGCGCGACTGATCGCTCGCGATCGCGGTATCCGGCAGCAGCAATGCTTCATAGGGCGCGCTTCCGATCAACCGCACGCGGCCGAACTGCCCGGGCAGAATCGAGAAATTCTTGTTCGGAACGACGGCCCGCCCGCGCAGCGTGCCGGTCGAGAGATCGAGCCGGTTGTCGAGGAAGTCCACCTTGCCGTCATGCGAGGGTTTGGTTTCGCCGGTCAGCGTCACCTGAACCGGATTCGGGTTCTCGCGCGAGCTCGGGCGCTTGCCCTCGAAATAGAGCCGGTTGTATTTGAGATAAGTCGCTTCATCCATGTCGAAATAAATATAGATCGGATCGAGCGAGACGATCGACGTCAAGAGCGTCGAGCCGCCGTCGCTGCCCTGCACGAGATTGCCGACGCTGACGAGATGGCGGCTGACCCTGCCGCCGATCGGCGCCACGACGTGGGTGAATTCGATATTGAGCTGGGCCGCCTTGAGCAGGCCCGAGGCCTGAATCTCCGAGGCCCTCGCCGCCTGAAGCGTCTGGCGGCGCTGATCGACGATCGAGTCGGAGACCGCCTGGGTCTGATTCAAGGTCAGTGCGCGGTCGAGCTCGCGCTTGGCGAGTTCCGCCTTGGCACGCGCGTCCGAGAGCTGGCCGTCCGCCTGCTCGGCGACGGCTTCAAAGGGGCGGGCATCGATTACATACAAGAGATCGCCGGTTTTGACGAACGCGCCGTCACGAAACTCGACGCTGGTGACGAACCCGCCGACCCGGGCGCGAACCTGAACCTCTTCAACCGCCTCGAACCGCCCGGTGAACTCGTCCCAATCGGTCACTGTACGTTTGGTGGGCTGCGCGACCGTGACAGGCGGTGCACCGCTGGCCGCCGGCTGTGGCGGCTTTTCCCCGCAGCCGGACAGCGTGAGCGCCAGCAGAACGATCAGCGGCCTGACGTTGCGGAACGAATGGCGGTTGAAAATTTCTGGTCGAGCTGGACGCTCGGATTTCTCAGTCGCACGCGGTTCCATCTTTTTAGCGCTTTCTGTCACAATCGATGGAGGCCGGTGCCGTCCCGGACGGACCGGACCAAGATGAGATCAGTTACAGTCTGTTCAAGAGCCGGCCGGGATCAAGCAAAATAGTTATGCATGGCGGGGCGGCTTCCAGCACAGAACTATCGAACTATCCGATAGTGTTGGAATAATGTGCCAGAAGGCGATATTGAGCGGTAAGTCGCGGCCATAGGCGCGTCTCCCCGCGGCAGCGCGTCACCGGCCGGGGGCGGACGATCCAAACAGGGGGCCAGCATGCACGCGCCTCAATCCCAGGCAACGCTATCCCAAACATCGCTATCCCAGGCATCACCCGACCCGGCGGAAGCACCGGAACCCGGCCGCGGCCCCGACCTCATCGCGCCGGATTGCACGGGAGAGAATTTCTACGCGATCGATCGCGGCCTGCGCGAGCTTCTCCATATCTATCTCGAACCGAATGATTTTCAGCGGCTCGAACCTCATTTCCATCGCCTTGGCGCACTGGCCGGCGGCAGACTGGACCAACTGGCCAGGGTCGCCGACAAGCACCCGCCGGTCTTGAACGCACGGGATCGATTGGGCCGCGACGAGGACTGGATCGAGTACCATTCGTCCTATCGCGAAATGGAAGCCATCGCATTCGGCGATTTCCAGTTTCACGCCATGACCCATCGCGACGGCGTCCTCGGCATGGATCGCCCCCTGCCGGCGGTGGCCAAATATGCGCTGCAATATCTGTTTGTGCAGGCCGAGTTCGGACTGATGTGTCCGATCAGCGTCACCGACACCTCGATCCACCTGATCCGGAAATTCGCCAGCCCCGAGCTTAAGGATTATCTGCTGCCGAAGATGCTGTCCGGAGACGTCGCGACGATGTGGAAGGGCACACAATTCATGACCGAGCGTTCCGGCGGCTCCGACGTCGGCGCGATCGAAACCGTCGCGCGAAACGAGAACGGGGTGTGGCGGCTGTTCGGCGACAAATGGTTCTGCTCGCACGCCGATGCGGATGTCGCGCTGCTGCTGGCACGCCCGGAAGGCGCGCCCGCCGGCACCAAGGGATTGGCATTGTTTGCGCTACCGCGCCGGCTGGAGGACGGCCGCCGCAATGCCTACCGGATCGTTCGCCTCAAGGACAAGCTCGGCACCCGCTCGATGGCGAGCGGCGAAATCCTGCTTGAGGGCGCGGTCGCCTATCTGGTCGGCGACGCCGACCGCGGCCTCAAGCAGATGATGGAACAGGTCAACCTGTCGCGGCTTTCCCATGGCGTTCGTGCCGCCGCCATGATGCGGCGCTGTATCAACGAGGCGCTGGTCTGCGCGCGCGGGCGAAAAGCCTTCGGCAAGACCGTGATCGAATATCCCCTGCTCCGCCGCCAGCTCCTGAAGATGACGGTGCCCACCGAGCAGGCGCTCTCGATATTTCTGTTCAGCGCCAACGCGATGGATCGCGCCAATGCCGGCTCGAAGGGGGCGGAAAGCGTGTTGCGGATCCTGGCGCCGCTGCTCAAGTTCCGCGCCTGCCGCGACAACGTTCCGGTCGCGACCGGGGCCATGGAAGTCCGCGGCGGCAACGGTTACATCGAGGAATGGGTCAATGCGCGGCTGGTCCGCGATGCCCATATCGGCGTGCTCTGGGAGGGCACCAGCAACATCAACGCGCTCGACATCATCACGCGCGCGGTCGGCAAGAGCCGCGCCCACCGGACGCTGGAGGCGGTGCTCAAGAAATCATTGAACGACGCCACGCCGGTCCCGTCGGGCTTCCGGGAGCGCTTGCGTCTTGCGCTCGACCGCACGCTTGCGTTCGCCGACCGCGTCGCCGCCGAACCCAAGCTGGAAGGGAGCGCCCGGCAGGCGGCCAGTGGCCTTTATCACATCACGAGCGCCATCCTGATGGCGTGGGAAGCAGCCCAGCCGGGGACGGACGCACGCCGGGCCTTGTATGCGAGGTTTGTCCTCGAACATCGCCTGAGCGCGCAGGATCCGCTGGCGCCTCGCCATGGCGATTGGGAACGCGAAGCCGCGGAATTGATATTTTCGGAGCGCAACGTCGCGATCGCCGAAATTGCCGAGCTTCTCGACGCCTAAGCCTTGAGGAAATCAAAGTCAGCCGCTGTCGCGGAGAACCAGCTCGAAGCCAAGGTCGATATGGCGCAGCCCTTCGCGGGTCAGCATCAGCTTGGCCGCGGTTCGCCCGATGGCGTCGCCATGAACACGGATAGTGCTGAGGGCGGGCGCAATCAGCCGCCCCATTTCCAGATCGCCGAGGCCGATCACCGCCACCGGCTGCTCGGAACCAGGACCCATCCGCTGCAAGCCGGCCGCGCGCAGGCCCGACATGAAGCCAATGGCATGCGCGTCATTGGCCGCGAACACCGCGTCCACGCCGGGCAGGTTTGCCAATGCGGCAACACTGCCTGAGGCATTGCGCTCCAGAATGAGACGGCGGGGCGCTTTCGCGCCGAGCTCCAGACAGGTGTCGCTAAATCCATTCCAGCGCCGCGTGGCCCGGGGGTCGTCACCGCCGATGAACGCCAGGCTCGCGCGACCCTGTGCAACGAGATGCCGTGCGACCGCGACGCCGGCCTGGTAATTGTCGAATCCCGCGACGGCGTCGATGGGCGCTGCCGGAAGCTCCCAGGTCTCCACAATTGGAATGCCGGCGCGCCGCAGCAGCCGCGCGCCATCTTCCGTTGCGGGCGAGCCGACCATGACGATCGCCTCGGGACGCCGCGACAGCAGCGCCGACAGCATGTGATCCTCCCGCGCCGCGTCGTAACGCGACTGCGCCAGGATCACGGCGTAGCCGAGCGGCTCCAGCTCGTCGGACAGACCCTGTACCGTGTCGGCAAAAATCGAGTTCGCGATCGTCGGCACCAGCACGCCGACCGAGCGCGTGCGGGCGCTCGCCAGCGCGCCGGCGAGCTGGTTCGGCACATATCCCAATTCCCGCATCGCCGTTTCGACCCGGCCACGGGTTTCGGGCGCCACAAGATTGGGCAGTCGCACCACGCGGCTGACGGTGATCGCCGATACGCCAGCCAGCCTGGCCACGGCGGACAGGGTCGGCGCGGAATGCGGCTCTTCGGGCTCCAGGGTGCTCATCATGGTCAGACTATCGACTTCCCCACCAAAATACACGATTTCGCCTTGCGCTGGATCAATGACAGCGCTATCATTTCGTGAAAGCCGCCACGTTGGCGACCGTGTCGCACATGATAGCGCTATCATGTGCAGTCGTCAGGTGGGAGAATCCACCCTCGCTAAGAACGGCCGGAAGGCAGCGGAGAGAGAAACGGGATGATTTCTGAACAAGATGTGCAGGCCTACAAGCGCGACGGCGTGATCATCGTGCCGGATGTGCTGGGGCCGGATACGCTGGCCGAGCTGCGGTCGGTGATCGCCGAGCTCGTTGCTGGGGCGGCCAACACCCTCGAACACACCGACGTCTATGACCTCGAACCCGGCCATACCGCGGAAAATCCGCGGGTCCGCCGCATCAAGACCCCGCACAAGGTGCATGCGCTGTTCGACCAGATCGTCCGGTCGCCGGCCGTGCTCGACATCTGCAAGAAATTGATCGGACCGGGCCTGAGGCTGCACGGCTCCAAACTCAACATGAAGTCGGCGCAATATGGCTCGCCGGTGGAATGGCATCAGGACTGGGCATTCTATCCGCACACCAATGACGACGTGCTCGCGATCGGGGTGCTGCTGGACGATTGCGACCTCTCCAACGGACCGATGCTGGTCACGCCGGGAACCCATACCGGCGAGGTCTGGAATCACCACGGCGACGACGGCTGCTTCGCCGGCCTGATCGATCCCGACACAATCAAGAGTGAGATCGAGCGTGCGGTGCCTTGCATGGGCCGGGCCGGCAGCATGTCGTTCCACCATGTGCGGGCCCTGCATGGATCGGCTATGAACACCTCGGATCGCCCGCGCAACCTTTTGCTCTACGAAGTCGCGGCGAGCGACGCCTGGCCGCTGATGGGCGTGAAGGATTTCGACGAGTTCAACAGCCGCCTGCTGTCAGGCGATCCCGTCATCGAGCCCCGGCTGACCAATGTGCCGGTGCGCATGCCGCTGCCGCCCGCCAAGCGGCAAGGATCGATTTACGAAACCCAGTCCGCGGCGAAGAAATCCTATTTTACCCGCGCGGCATAGGCTCTCGCCAACGCGCCCGTGAGATGCGCGCGCGGGCGATACGACGACAAATAAAACGATGACAAATAAAACAATGACAAAAAATCAAAACGGGGGAAACGATGACGGAGATGACAGCCGATAGCGTCGGACGTTCGCGCCTGCGCGTGATCCTGGCGGCCAGCGTGGGGTCCGCGCTGGAATGGTACGACTTCTTCCTGTACGGCACCGCCGCCGCGCTGGTGTTCGGGGATCTGTTCTTTCCCAAGAGCGATCCGGTGGTCGGCACGCTGCTGGCGTTCCTGACCTTCGGCGTCGGCTTCGTGGTGCGGCCGCTCGGCGGCATCCTGTTCGGCATCATGGGCGACCGGTTTGGGCGCAAACCCGTGCTGGTGGCGACGCTTTTGATGATCGGCATCGGCACCACCGCGATCGGTCTGCTGCCGACCTATGCCCAGATCGGCTATTGGGCGCCGGCGCTGCTGGTCGCGATGCGCGTGGTGCAAGGCCTGGGAGCCGGCGCTGAATATGGCGGAGCCGTTATCTTCCTGGTCGAGAACGCACCGGCGGGCCATCGCGGTTTCTGGGGCGGCTTTGCGCCGCTCGGCGTGTCCGTCGGCAATCTTCTGGCCGCCGGCGCCTTCGCGCTTGTCACCATGCTGCCGCGCGAAGACCTGCTGTCGTGGGGCTGGCGCCTGCCATTCCTAGCAAGCTTCCTGCTGATCCTGGTCGGCATTTTCGTCCGCCTGAAGGTGACGGAAACGCCAGTGTTCACCGAAGCCGTGGTCGCGCGCGGCAAGATCGAGCGCAATCCGGCCATGGAAGCGCTGCGCCGGCATCCGCGAAATTTTCTGGTCGTGCTCGGCGCGCGTATGGCGGAAAATGGCCTCGGCTATTTTTTCCCGGTGTTCGGCCTGAGCTATGTGATCAACACGGTCGGCGTACCCAAGGCCGAAGCGCTCAGCGCGCTGATGCTGGCGTTCGTCATCGAGCTGTTCGCTATTCTCGGCTTTGCCGCGCTTTCCGACCGGATCGGACGGCGGCCGGTCTACATGTTCGGCGCGCTCAGCGGCATCGCGCTGGCCTTCCCATTCTTCTGGATGGTCGGAACCAAAGAGTGGATCTGGATCGCGCTGGCCTTCATCCTGGCGCGCGCCGTCGTCACGGCGGCGATGTTCGGGCCGCAGGCGGCGTATTTCGCCGAACTGTTTCCGCCGCAGCGGCGGTTTGCAGGATTCGCGTTTGCGCGCGAATTGGGATCGCTGCTCGCAGGCGGTCCGGCGCCGTTCATTGCGACCGCGTTGGTGGCATGGTCGGGAAGCTGGTGGCCGGTGGCATGCTACGCCATCTTCCTCTCCGCTTGCACCGTGATCGCCATCTGGGCCGGTCCCGAAACATTCGAGGAAAGCATCACCGTCGACAACACCTCGGATGGCAAGATGCACGCGGCAGCAGCAGCGATGCCATCGCGAGCCTGACCCAAGGCGTAAGACGATGGCGCAGCAGCTTCGCATCCTGCAGTCGCTCTGGGCGATGGAGCGGCGCCGGGCGGGCGAAGCGGAGTGGCCGCTGCCAACGCAGCTTGAGATGATCCGCGACGCCGGCTTCGACGGCGCCGGCGTCCGCTTCATCGATCCGGCCTTCGCCACCGAAGCGACCTCGTTTCTGCGCGCGCACGGCATGATCTGGCAGGCGCAGTGCTACCCGACCAACGTCGACGATCTCAAGCCGGTGCTGGAGCTCGTCGCGCGCCTCGGCGCCGATCATGTGAACCTGCAGCCAAATGTGAGGCCACAGCGCATCGAGGACTGCATTCCGCTGCTGGAGGGATGGCGCCGGCTCGCCGATCAGGCCGGCGTGGCGGTGCAGGTGGAAACCCACCGCGACCGCATGACCACCGACCTGTTCTTCACGTTGCAGCTATTGGAATGTTTCCCCGACCTGCGGTTGACCGCGGATGTTTCGCATTACCTCGTAGGCCGCGAGTTCGCCTGGCCGGTGGACGAAGTCAATCATGCGCTGATTCATCGCATTCTCGACAACAGTTGGGGCATTCACGGACGAATCGCCAGCCGCGAACAGGTGCAGATTTCGCTCGGCTTCCCGCAGCATCAGGGCTGGGTCGATCTGTTCATGGGCTGGTGGGAATACGCCATCCGCTCGTGGCGGAAACGCGCGGGGCCCGATGCCGTGCTGACATTTCTGTGCGAACTCGGTCCACCGCCTTACGCCATCACCGGACCTGACGGCGGCGAGCTATCGGACCGCTGGCAGGACGCGCTGGTCATGAAGGACATGGTGCGGGCGCTGTGGCAGCGCATCGCCGGGGAGGATGCGCGCGGCATCGCCTGACGGTGCGCGATCCGCGCCTGCCTGTCATCGGCCGCACATTCGCGCGACCCGTTGGCGCTGACCCGTTGGACTAACCTGGCCCTGACGGCCGATAGCCGTCGCGCTTTGCGGCAAAAGCTGCCGCCGCTGAAAGCTTGGATTTTACCCGTCAATACCGCCTACCGGGCCCCCAAGAGAGAACGGCGCGCCCCATGGTGGCATGAACTCTGCATAGGGGAATTGACCGGGTATTCCTTATCAACGAAGGTTAACATGCTCGTCACTCTTGTCGCCGTTCTCTGCAACAGTCAGCTGTGCATGGAAAAAATCGTTACCACCAGTGAGCAGTCCGGCATCACCATGACGGCCTGTCAGGTAAACGCGCAGATTGGCATTGCCGAGTGGCTCACCAAAGGTCCGTATCATGATTGGAGGTTACAGAGTTACAAATGCGTCATGGGCAAATACATTCCCAAAAACGAAGCATGAAATGCAAGCCAACCCTCTGAGGGCTGGCTTTAATCATGAGGCGATCTGATCGGATAAGGCCGCTCGACGTGACAGCGGCTTGAGACGATCAGAAGTCGTCTTCGGACAATGTCCGCTTGGCACGGCAGCCGACTTAGCGTGGCGAAGAGCTGCAGATGCGGCTTCCGCACCGAGAGTATTATTTTACTATATTTTTTTACTGGGTTTTTGCGTATCGGCCCGAGTTCCATCCTCCGCCCGCCAATTGGTGAGCTTTTATCGCTTGAAAAGCGACCCTTGTGATTGAGCGGGATAGCGGTCGAATAGGCTCGTGCTATAAACTCTTGCAATCGGATCGAGGCTATCGAATCGAGGTTATCGGCAAGTCTGACCCGAACCTGGTGCGTGGGGGCTCAATGCGGTCGCGTTCTCCCAAACTAAACGGCCCTTCTGATGACGGATGGATCGCCACGCCCGATCTGGCTCCGGATTTTCGAGGCCCCCAAAATAATTCCTTCCCCCGCTTCGTTGACCCCGCGATTGCGCCGCCGATCATTGAACTGCTGCGGACCGTCACGGAGCGTCAGCCCAATCGAATTGCGTTCGAGGATGACAGCGGCCGCGGCATCACCTTTGCGGAGTTTTGGCGGGCAGTGGGTCGGTTAGCCGCCGTGATCGAAAACACACGAACATCTGGACCGATCGGGATTCTGTTGCCGGCGGGCACACTTTATGCCGTTGCGGTTTTTGCCTGCCTTGCCTCGCGCCGGCTCAGTCTTTTGCTTGACGAAAATTATCCGGAAGAACGCAACGCGGAAATCGCAGACCGCACCAAGGCTGTGCTTCTTCTGGTATCATCTAATCTGTCGCACCCCGGATTTGGGTCCGGCTTCATCGTCAGGAACATAGCCGCCGCGCTCAACGACCCGGGAATCGTCCCTGAAATCTCCCGAGAACCTTTTGATCTGGATGCTCCAGCATTCATACTTAGCACCTCCGGAAGCGCAGGCAGACCTAAGGCGCTCGTGCATAGCCAGCGAACCATGCTGCACTGGGTGCGCACGCTCCACGACGCGATGCACATCCGGCCAGAGGATAGGGTGCTTTCGGTTTCCTCGCCGTCCTCTCTCGGAGGTTTTACATCGCTGCTGACATTTCCGCTCGCGGCGGCGTCCAGCCAGATGTTCGAGATCAAGCAGGCCGGCTTTGGCGGCTTGCTGAATGTCCTGAGCTCCCGCCCGATCACCATTTTTCGCGCGGCGCCGTCGCTGCTGCGGGCGCTATGCCAGCATCGCGATCTGGCCAGATCCGCTATCGCGCGGCTGCGGATCGCTCAAACCTATGGCGAGCCGCTGCTTAAGTCGGATGTTACAGAGCTTCGTGAAATACTCCCGCCGTCTTGCCTCATCAGAACCACTTACGGCTCCACGGAAGCAAGCGGGCTTAGCTGGTTTGCCGGAGAGCCTGACGACTACGACCCCACACGGGTGGCAACCGGAACGCTGATGCCGGACACGCGAGCGTCGATCGTCGATGAATCCGGCCAGCCATGCAACCTGGGCGATGCGGGCGAGTTGCTGATAGCCAGCCGCTACAACGCGCTGGGGGAATGGACCGAGGGGCGTCTGATTCCGGGACGCCTGGAGCCCGACCCTGCGGACCCACGCGTGCGCATTTTCCGAACAGGGGACATCGCACGATGCTCGCTCGATGGTGTTTTCGTCGTTCTCGGCCGCAAGGACAGGATGGCGAAGATCAACGGCCAGCGGGTCGAACTGTCGGAAGTGGAAACAGCTCTGCGAAGGCTTGAATCGGTGGCTGGCGCGGAAGTGGTGTTTCAGGATGAAGACGGCAGGGCGAAGCTCACCGCGTTTGTGGTGCCTAATGAGCCCATTCCCGATCGCTTGCCTCAACTCCTTCGCCGGCAACTCGCGACATCGTTGCCGCCCTTCATGATCCCCTCGCGTATCGTCCTGCTCGATTCCATCCCATGTCTGCCCGGAGGCAAAGTAGATACGGCGGCGCTGCTCCGCCTGCTGGACGCTTGATGGACGGAAAACGCACTTTGACGGAGGAGGTGGTTCATCAGGCGGTGAAGCGGGCCTGGACCGAGACGCTGCCTCGGGCTTCATACGGCCCAACCATTGAATGGGCCGACGCCGGCGCGGACTCACTCGATACGCTGCATCTAACCCTTCGGCTCGAAGCATACCTGGATCGGAAAGTTGCGTTCGACCTGATCACTCCCGGCATGACCGTCAGTTCGCTCGCTCGCCGGCTGTTGGATGAACCCGCCGCTCATAATGAACCCGCTGCTCCCGATGATGAGAGACCGCCGGTCTTTCTGATCCCTCCAATTTTTGGGGACGAACCGAACCTGGCGGACTTCCGTCGTTCCTTGTCCGAACATGTTTGGTTGCAAACGCTGGAGTTGCCGGACCTCGGCTGCCCCGCTTCGTTGCTGTCCGACATGGTGACAACTGGCCACTTTGTTGCAACAGAAATTGCCCGGCGTCTTCCGCAAGGAGACATCCTGCTCGCAGGCTACAGCTTCGGAGGCTGTGTCGCCATCGAGGCCGCGGCGTTGCTGGTCGCGCAGGGGCGGCAAGTGGCCTTTCTCGGTCTCCTCGATCCCGTGGCGCCCATTTTGGTTGGTGATAGCGGCGTCCATGAACCGGAGCGCCAGGCGACAAGTTGGCGGCAGCGTCTGCTTTATTGGAGGATGAGGTTCAGGAAGCTGCTTCCTCAGGAAGACGAAGACCTGTTTGGCTATATTGATTGGCTTGTGTTTGCCGTGATCGTGGAACTGAGGGCGTTCGACCGCGGACGACACCGGATACTTTCGGCAAAACGCTGGCTAAGTCCCGAGGGTCTCGTGAGAAGACGAAGACACCTGCTCGGCCCTTTGCGGGTATCCGCTTTGAAGCAGTGGCGGCCATTACCTTACGATGCCCCAACGCTGCTCGCGCTGAGCGAAACATCAATCGCAAGCGGTACGTCGCATTTATGGCCGCGGCTATGCTCAAACCTAAATATCGTGCGTCTTCCCGGCCAACATCACGAGATTTTCGAGCCGCAAGCGCTCGAGCTTCTCACGCCGGCGTTTTTGCAAGCCGTAAAAGCTGCGGGAACTGCGGCGCGCTAGCGCTGCTAACGCAATGGACGGTCTAGCAAGTCTTCGGGTATGGCGGTACCACGTTCGCAACCCATTACCCGGATGGCAGATCGAGGCCGTTTGGCAGCGCAATCCAAATAACGGTCTGTCCCTCTGCGCAATGGCGAGAGATGTGCCCTTTTCCGTGCGTATCCTCCACCAGGACAAAGCTGCCGGCCTGAACATGCCTTACCTCTCCATCGCTCGTCTCGTACTCCACAGAGCCGTCCAGCCTCACTGTGAGCACCCGCTCCGGCACCGTATGGTAACCGACTTCGCGCATGGCCGCGGGGATGCGAGCAAAGCGGATACGTGACGCTGGGTAATGGGCAGAAAGCTCGAACGGAGCTATCTCGGGGGAAACCGGCCGCTTGTCCGTTGGGATATCGATCTCATCGAAATGGGACTCGCCATCCGGCGTCGCGTAGATGCGTAGACACTTCATCGTGGCCTCCGAAAGTACCGCAGCCATCCTCACGGCTATGATAGGCCGGTTTCCACTTTCCATCGCCCGCGATGTCCGAAAGGGTCAATCGCGTCGGGTTGACGAGGCCGGAGCCGCTTCCGCTTTTCCGCCGATAGCAGCCAAAAAGCGGACATCGCGGGAGACCTCAGACGTTGTCATGACGGTCGTCGCGGGTCTACCTGGATGACATTGCCGGCCGGTTGCTGTAGGTTATTTCCACCGTCCCTCACGACGGCACTTGACGGTGCGGTCCGGGAACCGCGAGGCCATTCCCAAGCGTTATGAGGAGTAGCTTATGAATAGCGTCAGTGAGCAAGACCCCCTCAATCCCCGCGATCCTGAGTTCTATGTGCCACGCGGGTTGCGCGAAAGATCGAAGTCACGATCATCGCTTTCGCAAGGAGCAAGATCGGAGCCCGTCAGGTCCCCAATTTCCCTTCCTGCCTCGCTCGACTCCGAGGAGATTCACGAACCTGCTGGGCTCGCGCGTGAACTGGACCGGCGAGGCCCGATGTTCAGCGTCGCCGCTCGCGTCGCTACAGCCGCCGGCGTCGTGACGGTCGTGGCGCTACTCTTCATCATCATGATGCCTGCTTCACGGCAATCGAACACCGGTTCAACCTCTTCCGAAATCACGGGATCGATGAGAACCGCTCTGCCTCAATCCGGCCAAGCAGACGACGGATCGAAACCGGCGCTCGCAGAGTTTCGAGGCATCCTCGCAACGGCTCCGGCCAGCCAGCCTGCTACTCAGGAACAGCCCCAGCAGTTGCTTCAGCAATTCTTGCAATGGCGCCAAAAAAACAACTCAACCGAAACTTCTCAATAGTGGGACCGACAAATCATACGAGGAAGAAAGCGGCGAAGCCGAGGGTCTAATACGACCTTGGCACGGATTGCGATGACCACCTGCCCAATTTTTGAGGGACGACAGGCTATTCGCAGACCAGCCGTTTCGCGAGACGAAGCGACGGGCTGTGAAAAAGTGCGACTTCCGCTTCGGGTCGCGAAGCGGACGTTTCGCAGCGCATGCGGCGGATAAACCCCATGCGGCGGATAAACCCAATGTCCGCGCAAGACGCAGCTTGATAGCAGGCTCCCGCGCAATCCGCCGGCGCGCGCCTAAAAGCTGTTGCGCGCCATTACCGGGTGCTACTTGCTAATGACTGCCAGGGCGTCCGACGACCCGCTTGCGACCGTCGCTTCGGTACGATAGCGCGGGAGATGATCCTCGAGCGAGTAGCAAACGCACAGCGCGAGGCTGGCCCAGACCGCCGCACTGAAATAAAGCGACATCCAGGTAATCTCGTCCTTCCACTCGGCAAGATCGTGCGTCACGATCCAACGCGTGCTCACGTCACGCAGACCCTCGAGAGGTCTCAGGAGCTTGCTGCCATCGGCAACCAGCGCCCGCCATCGGCTCAGATACATCGGGACGTCGATGGTCATGAGAAACGCCAGATAGCCGGCAATCCCGATGATGGTGATGGCGAGAACCACGCGAACCTCACCATCGAACTCCGGCAGCAACCGGCAAAGGCCAATCCCAACGACGAAGAAGGCAACGGCCCATATCGAATTTTCGATGGCGTTGCCCAAATAGTTGGTGGTCAACACCGCATGCCACGAGAAGCATTCGGCGATGAGAATCAACGGCACGATCAGCCACGCGGCGTTCGAGGTGGTGTCCGCTCCCGTCATCGCGCCGAGCTGGTGCAGGATAATCGCCCACTGCGCCGCGAAGCAGATCTCGGCCACGGTTGCTACCGACCGGCCGACGACGACGCTCGACAGCCAGGTGTCGAACAAGCAGATCCGCTGAACATCCGCGCGCGGAAGGAACGACCTGAATGCGCAGCCAAAGACATAAGCCGCACAGAGGAGGAGCATGAGCTCGATGCCGGATTTGCTGCCAGGACTGCCAGTCGGCTGTTCGTGGAGCTGGCGGTACAGCAGGAACCAAACGGCGATATTTACGCCGCTGACAAGGGTCAACACACCCCACCACCAGGCCAGCGGATTCGACCAGGCCAGGGAACTTGACCGCGCCCGCCATTCCAGACTCATGAACTGCTCCGCATGTAACCGCACTGACACCAGATTGTAGTAATAGTGTCATAAATTCCGGGCCAGTCACGACAAAAAGATGTGCGTGTGGCGGGCGCTTGCGGGTCATAGCGAGCGCTTCTTACGGCGACACGGAACGACAGCGCTGGTTGCAGACATTGGATTTTTATCACCGGTATTTTGTGCGCGAACTTTTGTGTTGGATGGGCCAAATCGGAAATGAGCAACCGCTCGACAACCTTGCCTTGGACTTGGACGCTCTTCGGCGACTTAATACTGCCGCCCATATCAGCTGAATTTCGCCTTTGGGTCCAAAAGCGGAGGTGGCGGCATTTCCAGAACATGTCCCCTGTTCCCCAACACCGGATATTCGTCGAGGCGAGCGTCAAGTCTGCTTTGTGCCACTTGCGGACGTGATACCGATGCTCTTCTTGGGTGGCACTCCCATACGGCCTTACGCGCAGTGCCGAAAACCGATATGCTGACCTCGCGGACAAGCGCACGAGGCTGTCCGAGAGTTGCCCCTCAACAGATCCGCTCGTTGCAAAGGGGCAGTCCAAGGTGGCTTCGGCAACTACATAACTTGCAAAAATCAACGCCTGCAAAAACTAACCTGCGTTTCGCGGGTTTCGCAGCAGCGGCGCTGCACGCCGCGCGAGTCAACCAGGGAGGAAGTCCATGCTTCGTACACTCATGATTAGCGCAGTGTCGGCCGCAGCCCTCACATTCTCAGCCGCCACGTTCGCGCAGCAAGGTCAGTTCGGCACGCCCCAGGAGGCCAGGGCCATGCTCGACAAGGCAGTCGTCGCCGTAAAGGCGGACCAGCCCGTGGCGCTGGCGATGTTTCTCAAGGGAGAGGGCGGGTTTAGGGATCGCGACCTTTATCCGTTCTGTTTCAGAAGCGGGGACGGGAAGGCCCTCGCGAGTCCGCCTTCCGTTCCAGCTGGAACGGACATTAAAACCCTGAAGGATGCAACCGGCAATGTATATGGTCAGGAACTCTATGCTGCGGCGCAGAAGCCGGAAGGTCAAATCACCGAAGTCAGCTACATGTTTGTAAGGCCAGGTGCCGACGCAAAGCCGATACCGAAGGTGAGCTTCGTAACCAAGGTCGGCGAACTGGGCTGCGGCGTCGGATACTACAAGTAGCGTCCACAATCCGGCGACGCTTGTGGGGTGGCAACACATGTCGCCCTCTTCTATGACGAATGACCCCGCTAGTCTTCGGCTCAGTGGGATATTTATCGACGCCGCCGCTGCCGAGCAGCGTGATGAAATCGCGCCGTTCAATTGGTCGAGCAGTATTCGATCTCCCGCAGGGCAAGGCCGGATTGAGGACATCCAATTGGCAAGGGATCAGTCAGCGAGAACCCGAGCCTCTTCACAACCCGCTGCTCGCTGACCTACGCCCAGAGTCCGTTTTGGGGTCATTTTCGGACTTGGGCACGCGCTACTGCGATGTCCGCCCTGCCCCGATGAGTCGACATCATCAGCTCAAACGTTGACGTCCGAAAAGTGCCAACAACGAACTTGGTAGATGCGAGAGAATACCGCAGCGATTTTGCCGCTGCAGCCAAAAAGGCACACAGTGTTGCTGCTACGGCTGAGAGTATCCAATCAGTCGACTTCGGAAGGCGAGGTTGAACTATGAAGCCGCCGCGATCGTGCGCTGAGCTTCTCGCATTGAAATAAAAATTGATCAAATAACTCAAAAAAGTGGGGATATTTCCCAAAAGCAGCTTGATTTCTTGTTTCCTCTTTTCTCTGGACGGCATTTGTTTAATGGGTAAGAAGTGATGACTGATCAACAATTGGCTCTTCAGGCGATTAACGAAGCGCAACTCATACTGGAAGACTACCTTCGGCCCCGGCCGCAAAATAATGAGCGTATCCTCGACAGGTTGGTGGAAGTTCTCGAACGCCCCGATTTGGTAGTCGCTGTAAGCCGCTTGCAGCGACAAAGCAGCCTCGCAGTGCGCAAATGAGCAAACTGCCATCAATCGCTTTGGCCGCCTGGATTGCTACACTGTTATCCGTTGGGATACCAAATGCGCAGGCCAAACAACAATGCAGCGCCGCGGCGCCAAAAAATCCGCACGGGCAGTGGTGGTCCTATCGTCTGATCGATGGACGAAAGTGCTGGTACGAGGGCAAGCCCTTGCTTTCGAAGTCGTTGTTGGAATGGCCCAAGGAGGCATCCGCGCAACGCGTTTCCAACGGAAAAGTTACAAGCGTTGTCGCACAGAAGCCCGGCAATCCATTTGACGCGCAAGCCCGGACACTGAATGACTCTGATACTTTCGAAGCGCGATGGCGCGAAAGGGTGGACATGCGATAGGCGTTGCCCCCAAAGGAAAGTCTCGAAGCGCCGGGATCGCGCCTACGCGCCACAGGCAAATTGGTTTTTGGGGACTCGCGAACAGCGCTTGTTTTCAATCGGCGGAAACCAGCAATGCGAACGGCTGCAGATTTCAATCTCTATTACGCGGCCCCGGACCCCTGGCATATTTCTCACGCGCGATTCAGGGATAACGTGCTGCGCCGACGTCTGAAGCCATTCATCCGGGACAAATCCGTTCTTGAACTCGGTTGTGGTGAAGGCCACTTGACCCAGACAATTTTTAGCAAAGCACGATCCGTGGTTGGCATTGACATAAGCGATGTAGCGATCGCTCGCGCTAAATCGCTAAACCTACCAAATGCCATATTTGAAAGCGCTGATTTTTTACAGGCGTCATTCGAGGGTTACGACGTGATCGCAGCCATCGAATGCGTCTACTATCTGTCCCTGGAGGAGCAGGGAGCGCTTCTGAAGAAAGTTGCCAACGAACACTGCGGCAAAATATTTCTGCTTTCGGGTCCAATTGTGGACTACAGAAGGCACTTCAGTCATAAGCGATTGATGCACGAGTTCACGACTTTAGGGTTCACTCCGCTTAAATTTTATAACCTGTCGGTTTATTGGCATCCGCCTTCATCCAGAATTATCGCTAACCTGATCAAGCTGCCACTTGGGTACACCTTGCTTGATTGGATACCAGAGTCGATGATCTACCAGCGACTATACGCGCTTCGAGCACCGAAACATCCCTGACTCGGATACGATAATCCGACGAAAGACTGTGGCCTCGGCCGGAGCAAGCAATTCGACCATGCAAGCGACTGCAATGTCCGAGTTGGGTCAAAATGCGAAATACTCGGAAAGAGCAGATAATTTCCGCTTCGCCCCTATCAACGGACAACATCAAGCACGAACGCCATGTCGGAAAAGTGCCAAGAGCCGTCATCCATCCCGCGATGGCACCTTCGAAGACCGCGTCGTGAGGAGTTCCATCGATCCTTGTCGTTCCTGGGTATAGAATCTCCGTCCAGGGGACACCGCCATGGCAACTTGGGCAGGGCCGTTCTAGAACGCTTGCTCCATCTGCTGTATAGCGAGTACGCCAAGGGACGGTGGGCCGCGAGATAGCCATGCAACCACACACCCGGTATGCCCATAGCGGCGGCGTCAACATCGCATATCAAGTTCTGGGCGAAGGCCCGCGAGACATTGTGTTCGTGCCGGGATGGATATCGAACATTGAGGTCTATTGGGAAGAGCCCGCACTCGCGCGCTTCTTTACACGGCTTGCATCGTTCTCGCGCCTTATCCTTTTCGACAAACGCGGCACCGGCCTGTCCGACCGAGTTGCCGACATGCCCGGACTTGAGGTGCGTATGGATGATGTCAGAGCGGTGATGGGCGCTGTTGGATCGGATCAGGCCACCCTCTTTGGCACGTCGGAGGGCGGACCGATGTGCGCTCTTTTCAGTGCGACTTATCCGGCGTGTACCTCGGCGCTGATCATGCATGGCAGTTATCCGCGCCGCACGAGAAGGCCGGACTATCCGTGGGGGCCGACAGACGACGAGAGCAGAGCTTGGATAGACCGGGTTCAACGCGAGTGGGGCGGCCCGGTCGGCCTCGATGAGCGCGCGCCAAGCATGGCTGGAGATGAGCAGTTTCGTCAGTGGTGGGCTCGGCTGCTCAGAATGAGCGCAAGCCCCGCGGCTGTGACTGCCCTC
>WNGI01001951.1_pt1 | contig 20131 bp, 18 predicted proteins | sample 5400621 | NCBI WGS metagenome assembly WNGI01 (sample SAMN13153374, study PRJNA577476) | soil metagenome | isolation source: 20 cm soil or saprolite under Garry oak tree replicate 1 | place: USA:California | collected 2016-06-15
CGCTGCAGCGCGCGCCTGCGGCGGCTGTCCGCCTGTATCTCATCTCGCATCGCTACCGCCGCGACTGGGACTTCGAGTGGAGCGGGCTTTTGCGTTCGGCGCGGTTTGTCGAGCGGATGCGCAAGTTCCTCGCCGACGATGCCCGATCGGCCAAACGCGGCGTCAAGCCGAAGCCTGGACCAAAGTTGATGGCCGAGTTCAACGCGGCGCTGGCCGACGACCTCGACACTCCGCGCGCGGTCCGGGCGCTCCGAGCGGCCGTGCGCCAGCGCGACGCGGCGGCGGTGCGGGCGATGAGGGACATCCTGATCGGGTCGGCCGCGCTGAGCTAGCTCAGCGGTTAGGGTCGCCAGGCAAGGCCGGCATCGAGTGCAGACAAGACAGCCTCGCGAGCGGCGCGTTGAGGCTCGATTCCGTGGAGCGCCAGCAATGGATCGGCGAGCCGCATGTACAGATCGGCCTCGGCGCGCAGTGCGCCGAGAAGAGACTCCTGGTCGATTGTCGCAAGCGTATGTGCGAAAGCGTTGCGATGCTCGCTGAGCAATTCCTCGGCATAGCGAGCACCTCGATACCGCTGGGCGCGAGCCACGGCTAGTAGTCGAAACAGAACCATGTCCCTTACGGAATTGAGCCCGCTGACCGCCTCCCACAGCTCGCCGCGAAGAATCTTGGTCTGGATGTACCAGACCCACGTCCAAATCCGCGATTCCGCGTACGTCACGTCGCTGACAGCGTCAGGCACGTACGGTCGCGAGAAGGCCCGAGCTACTTCGTCGTCGCGCTGCCACAGGACGAATGTCTGTCTGCCCTCGTTCCTTTCGGCGGTTTGAGAGATCTCCACAAAGAGATAGTCAACGTGCACAAGATCTTCGTACAGCGTGATTAGGAGATTTGGTTCGCCGACGTGCTCGCCAGTGAACGCGGCCAATAGGGGACCGCACTTCCCGGCCAGCTCCAGACGGCGCGGGAAGATTCGGTCGAACGCGCCGTTGGCCAGGACCATGCGAATGTCAAGGTCTGAGTAGGCATCGGGCTTGCCATCGGCGAACGATCCCGCCAGGCCCATACCGACCACGTCTGACTCGTTCCAACCGACCTCGCACGCCTTTAGTACGCGTTGCTTTTGGCGTGCAAACTGCTCCATCCCGATGGGCAGCGCGACCTCCATCGCGGGAAGTATGTCTTAGGCCACCTCGAGAGGAGAGCCGCAGTTCGGGCACTCCATGTTCGCGTCGAGCTGGACCATCGTCTCGCAGACGGGGCAGAGGATGTCGGCGGTGACGGAAGCCGCCGCCTCCTCTGCCTGCGCCTCCGCTTCGAGCTTGTAGCCAGGCTGCGTCACCCGGTGGTCCAGGTACTCGCCGGCAGAGTCGACATCGACCTCGGCGAACAGCGCGCGAAACAGCGTCCCGCCGCATTTCCGCGAACAGACAAGCATCATTTCCTGCCCGAGCCTACGACGAAGGGTCGCGGTGCCGCCCCTCCCCCGCGGTGGGGAGGAGTCTCAGCCCAGACGGCGACGCAAAGTCGCGGTGCCGGCCACGATCAACAGGACGCAGAATCCGGCGACCACGGCCGCGTCCAGCTGAAGCCCGGACCAGTTGAGGTCCGCGCCTTTGACCATGATGTCGCGCATGCCGTTCACGGCATAGGTGAGCGGCAGCACGTTCGACAGGTACTGAAGCACCGTCGGTTCACTCGAGACCGGAAAAATGATTCCCGAGAGCAACATCTGCGGCACGACGACGAGAGGGATGAACTGCACGGCCTGGAACTCCGAGCGCGCGAACATGCTGAGGAAGATGCCGAGGTTGACCGCGGCGATCGCCATAAGGGCTTCCATGCCGAAGATCAACAGCACGTTGCCGTGGTTCTGGATCTTCAAGATCGCCAGCGCGAAGACCAGCACCTCGGCCGCCTGTACCAGGGCCAGCACCGTAAAGCCGAGCATGTAACCAAGCACGATCTCGCCTCGCCGCAGGGGGCTCGCCATCAGGCGTTCGAGCGTGCCCTGTGATCGCTCGTTGAGGAACGAGACGATCGTGATCACAAAAACCAGAAAGAACACCACGAGGCCGACGAAGGCGGCGCCGAAGTAATCGAGCGTGTCGTAGTTGGAGCCGCCATAGAGGTACTTGATCTGCGGCTGAAAGCTGACGTTGCGCCCGTCGACCTGCGACGCAAGCGAGGTCATCGCCTGCTGCAGCGCCTGGATGACCGGGGAGTCCTCACCAGGCTGCGATCCTTCGAGGTGTACCTCCGGTGAGACCGTTCCGGCCGCGACCTTCGGAGTGAAGTCTTGAGAAAAAACGATGTATGCGACGAGCGAACCATCCCGGAGCTTCGCATCGCCCTGGGACGCGTCGATGTCGCTGGTTTTGATGTGAGTTGAGTGCCTCAGGACATCGGCGACCGCGGCGCCCGCTGGTCCGGAGTCCTGGTTAGCGATCCCCACCGCCGGCACGCTGGACGATCCGCGCATGAGATAGCCGAGCAGGCCAAGGATGACGATCGGCGCGACAAAGAGAAGCGCCAGCGTCCTGCGGTCGCGCCGGAATCCCTGCAGCAACCGACGGGTGATCGCCCGGACGCGGTGGCCGCTCATGACTCCTTCCGCCCGGCGAGTGCGAGGAAAGCCTCTTCGAGATTCTGCGATCCTCCCTGGACGCGGATGTCAGCGGGCGACCCCTCAGCGAGAAGGCGTCCGTACTGGATCAAGCCGAGTCGCTGGCACCGATCCGCCTCGTCCATCACATGGCTCGAAACGATGAGCGTCGTTCCCGCGGCCGCCATGCGGCGGAAGTACTCCCAGAACTGGACTCGGAGCTGTGGGTCGATGCCGACGGTCGGCTCATCGAGGAGGAGCAGCTCCGGACGGTGCACGAGCGCGCATGCGAGTGAGCATCGCTGGCGCATGCCGCCGCTCAGCGTCGCGACCACCGACCTCCGCCGGTCGTACAGCTGCACCAGCTCGAGCGCCTCCTTTACCCCGTTCTCGGCGCCGTTGATGGACGCGAAGAAGGCGACGTTCTCCTCCACCGAGAGCGCCGGATAGAGCGCGGCCTGCTGCGTCATGTAGCCGATGTGGCGGAGGACGGCGACGTTGGGCATCCGCTGACCCAGCACCGTGACCGTGCCGGCGTGTGCCTCGAGAAGGCCACAGACCAGGCGGATCAGGGTCGTCTTGCCGGCGCCGTTGGGACCCAGCAAGCCGTAGATCTCGCCCTGGCGCACGCGAAGCGTCACTCCATTCAGTGCTTTGAATGCGCCGAACGATTTGGAAACGTCGTCGACGTTCACCGCGTATGAGTCATGCATCGGCTTCCTCCTCGGTAGCCATGGCGCGAAGCCAGGTTTCGGCGAGCTGCGTCACAGCGGCTTCGCCATCGATGTCGAGTCGCAAGACCCGCTCCGCGATTGGTCGGGTCAGGATGTGAAAAAGGATCGGTCCGATGAACGACTGCAGCGCGAGTAACGGATGCATCCGCCGCAGGCGGCCCTCGGCCATCTGCGGAATCAGATACGCGACGAGCAGACCCACAACCCTGGTGATTGCGTCAGTGGCAGCCTCCTCTGTCTCGGGCCTCAGCCCGCTGACCTCGAAAAACAGCGCGCGGACGAGGCCTGCCCGGTTCTCGCCGCCCGAATACACGGCGCGGTAAGCCGTGCGCGCGAGCTCAGGCATCAGAACGGCGGGCGCTTCGTGTTGGTTGGCCAGGATGACCCGGCTGATCGGCTCGAGCGGTGAGTAGGTCTCGATCAAGCCGGTCAGCAGAGCGGACTTGCCGGAAAAGACCCGATACAGGGTGGCCCGCGAGACCGCCGCGCGATCCGCCAGGTCGTCCATCGAGAGCGCGATAAGGCCCTGTGCGCCCACTAGCTCGACGGCGGCGGTAAGGATCCGCTCCCGGGTGCCCGGTTCGGGCGCGGCGTCGAGCGCATCGAGCAGTGCCTCGCGGGACCTGAAGTGGCGGTAGAACGTTGCCCGGGACGTCCCGGCGGCCTGGGCAAAATCCGCCACCGTCGGCTTGCCTCCACGCGCCAGCACCGCCTGCGCGCGCTCCAGAATCCGCTGGCTGATCGAGATGGGGTGAGACTAGGCGAGACTGCCAGTCTCGTCAAGTGTCATTTACAGCCAGGGTTACGTTAGGGCGGCGCCTCCGAGGACCATCCGGACATGCGGTCGATCGAGATTGCGACCACCGGACCGCCCGGTCGGGCGCGCCGGTATTGCGGATACCTTGCGGCCAGCAGGTCGGTCGCGCGAACAGCTTGCGCACCGTCGGGCAGCAGTCGCGCTGTGCCATCGACGCGCACCCACCACAGCCTGGTCCAATCGTCTTCGTAGTGGTCGACGAGCACCGACACCGCCGGGTTGGCGGCGATGTTGCGCAGGCGTTTGAGATCTGTGGTTCGCTTTGTCTTGGCGTCGACCGCGAAGTAGATGGTGTCTTCGTCCACGGCAAAAGAGATCGGCACCAGGTGTGGTTTGCCCCCCGCGCCGACGGTGGCGAGGCGTGCGACCGTCGCGTCTGCGATGCGCTGTCGCATCGCCGTCGCATCCATTCAAGGAAGTATCGTTGAGCGGTGCAAAGGCTCCGGACGTACACGGTCGACGAAGCTAATCGCGAGCTTCCTCGCGTGCGCCCAATCGTCGCCCAGATCGCCGAGCTGTCAGCCCTCCGGCCGGATCTCGAGGAGCAGCTCCGCATGGCCGAATACGCAACGCAACGTCCCGGGGCCAACGGCGAGACACGGGAACGCGAGCAGCAGGCCCGGGATGCCGTTCAGGGCGCCGAGGAGGAGCTGCTGAAAGCCGTGCTGAACCTCAACAGCATGGGCATCCAGCTCAAAGGACCGCTCGAGGGCCTGATCGACTTTCCCTCGTATCGCGAGGACGAGCTCGTCGAGCTGTGCTGGAGGCTGGGCGAGGAGCGGGTCGAGTACTGGCACCGGGTCGGCGAAGGCTTCGCCGGCCGCAAGAAGCTGTAGAGGCCCTCTAGCTCTTCTCCGGAACACCGCCTCTGATCGCCTCGTAGACCGCCTTCGCGATACCGGCGGCGTCGAGGCCGTGCGCCGTGAGGATCTCAGCCGCCTTTCCCTGCGGCAGAAATTCGTCCGGCAGCGCGAGCATGCGGACCCGGCCGGCCAGGCCATGAGGCGCGAGCGCTTCGAGCACAGCACCGCCAAACCCGCCCGACCCCACGTTGTCCTCCACCGTCAACACCACCGGATGCGCGCGCGCCCAGTCCGCGATGCGCGGGTCGACCGGCTTGATCCATCGCGCGTTGACGACCCCGCATGAGATGCCCTGCATCTCGAGTCGCGCCGCCGCCTCGCCCGCGACCTCCACCATGCGTCCCACAGCGAAGATGACTGCGTCATCGCCCTTGCGGATCTCCTCCCATCGGCCGACGGGCAGCGGTTCCACTGGTAGATCCGGCGTGGCCGGGACGGGTCCCCTCGGGTAGCGGATCGCCACTGGACCGTCGGTCGCGAGCGCAGTTTCGAGGAGGGCGCACAGCTCGGTGGCGTCCTTGGGCGCGGCGACCTTGAGGTTGGGGATCATGCGCAGGTACGACAGGTCGAAGATCCCGTGGTGGGAGGCGCCGTCTGGCCCGGTCACGCCCGCGCGGTCGATCACGAAGACGACCGGCAGCTTATGCAGCGCGACGTCCATGATCGTCTGGTCGAAGGCGCGGGCCAGGAACGTCGAATAGATGCAGACCACGGGGTGCATGCCCGCCATCGCGAGCCCCGCCGCAAAGGTGACGGCGTGCTGCTCGCAGATGCCGACGTCGAAGAAGCGGTCCGGAAATTCTTTGCCGAAGTTCAGCAACCCGGTCGATGAGGCCATTGCGGCGGTGATCGCGCAAACCTCAGGCCGTCTTGCCGCCGCGCTCATCAGCGCCTCGCCGAACACGTCGGTATAAGTAACCTCTGTAGTGCGTGGCCGGCCGGTCAGCGGGTCGAACGCGCTCACGCCGTGCAGCTTGTCGACGTCGTCGTCAACCGCTGGGCTGTAGCCGTGACCTTTCTCGGTGACGACATGGACGACCACCGGTTCGCGCAACTTCTTCGCGCGCGTCAACACTTCCTCGAGGGCGGGCTCGTCGTGGCCGTCGACCAGACCCGCGTACTTGATGCCCAGGCTCTCGAACATCGTCGACGGCTGAAGCAGCTGCTTCAGTCCTTCCTTCACGCGATACGCGGCCTGGTCCGCCGTCGAGCCGACGAGCGGGAGGTCGCGCAGCAGGCGCGAGATCTCGTCCTTGATCCTTTCGTAGCGAGGGTCGACGCGCAGCTGGGACAGGTGTCGTGCCAGGCCGCCGACGGTCGGCGCGTAGGAACGGCCGTTGTCGTTGATGACGATGATCAGGTTCGGCGGCTGCAGGTGCGCGATCTGGTTCAGCGCTTCGTAGGCCATGCCTCCCGTCAGGGCACCGTCACCGATCACTGCAACCACGAATCCTCCGATGCGCTTACGCAGCCGCGCCTCGGCGATACCCAGCGCGTAGCTCAGCGAGGTCGAGGCGTGGCTGTTCTCGACGAGGTCGTGCTCGGACTCCTTGCGAGAGGGATACCCCGAGAGCCCGCCCGCCTGGCGCAGCCGCGAGAAATCGGCCGCCCGGCCGGTGATGAGCTTGTGCACGTAAGCCTGGTGTCCGGTGTCCCATACGATCGCGTCCTTCGGGCTGTCGAAGACCCGATGCAGCGCGAAGGTGAGCTCGACCACACCCAGGTTGGGTGAGAGGTGGCCTCCCGTGCGGGAGGTCTGCTCGACCAGGAACGCCCGCACCTCGCCGGCGAGTTCGGAGAGTTTGGGCTGATCCAGCGCCTTCAGGTCGGCCGGGGAGTGGATCGCCTCGAGGATTCCCACTCTTCCGTTAACGCGCAGGGCGCGTCATGCGTTCCGGGGGGCGGGCGGCCAGGAGTCCGTTCCGCCTCGGGCCATCAGCTCGGCAAGCTCGATGCAAAGTCGTGTACCGGCACCGCTTGGGCCGCGGAGCACGGTGGTCAGCTCCTGGTTCGTGTTCCAGGCGGAAGCCGCGATGTCGATGTGCGCCCACGGCTTGCCGCCCGCGAACTCGGCGATGAACATGCCGCCCATGATCGTGCCGGCCTCGCCGTACTCGGAGTTGCGCAGGTCGGCGATCTGGCTGCCCAACAAGATGCGGTAGTCGGCGTAGATCGGCAGCCGCCAGACACGGTCCCCTGCCTCGCGCGACGCCCGCTCCACCACCGCCCAGAACTCGTCGTCGTTGCTGACGGCCGCGCTCGCAGCGTGGCCGATCGCGACGGTCGCGGCGCCCGTGAGGGTGGCGACGTCGACCATGTGGGTCGCGCCGTTTCGCAGTGCGTGGGTGAGCGCATCGGCAAGCACCAGCCGGCCTTCAGCGTCGGTGTTGACGACCTCGACTGTCTTGCCGTCGGCGCTGACCAGGACATCGCCTGGGCGCTGGGCGGACGGGCCGGGCATGTTCTCTGCGGCCGCAATGACCGCCATCACGTCAAGAGGCAGCTTGCGCGAGGCGATGACTTCGATCGCCGACAGGACTGCCGCGGCGCCCGACATGTCGTCTTTCATGCGGCTCATGTTCTCCGGGTCCTTCAGCGAGATGCCTCCCGTGTCGAACGTGATGCCCTTTCCGATCAGTGCGAGCACGGTGGCGCCCTCCCCCCGCGGTGGGGAGGATTCGTGGTTTCCGTGATAGCGAACGCGGATCAGGCGCGGCGGCTTGGCGGATCCGGCGCCGACGCCAAGGAGCAGGTTGTACCCGCCACTCTTGAGCTCGCCCGGCCCAAGGACCTCGATCTCGAGATTGTGGCGCTGCGCGATGCGGGTCGCTTCCTGCGCCAGGGCGTCGGGCGTCAGCTCGTTTGCCGGCGCGTTCTGCCATTCCCTGGCGCGGTTTGTCGCTTCGCCGTTCTCCTGTGCGGCGATGACCTCCGGCTCGCGTCCCGTCCCGAATCCGGCGAGCATCAGCTCGTCGATCTCTCGCCGCTCGGGCGCCTGACCGGTCTGTCTCGAGCGGCGCTCGAAAGTGCCCAGCACACAACCCTCGACAACAGCTTTCAGGCTGTCCATGCCCAGGGGTTCGGTGCGCAGGACGGCCATCCGTTTGTAACCCCAGGTCCGCGAAGCGCGGACGAGCTCGTGATGGGCAGAGCGCAGACGCTGGCCGTCGAGGTCGTGCTGCGCGCCGAGCCCATAGAGGATGACGCGACGCGGCGTAACTTTGCCCTGGGCGGGAATCGGCAGCACTTCGTGGATCCGGCCGCGGAACTCGGCGTTGACGACCATCTCGGACAGCACTCCGCCCATCGCGCGATCGAGCTCGAGGGCGGTTCCGGCGAGCTTCTGGCCGGTGACGACGGGGATCGCCAGCGCGTCGACGTTCAGCTCGGCGGCAGGCGCCGAGACCAACGAGATCTTCACGGCCTGTTAAGCGTAAAGGGGCGGACTTAGGCCAATGCCTGGTTAGCGGCGAGATGCTCGGCGACGAGCTCGACCACGTGGGCCACGCGAAGCTCCATGCCGCGTTTGCGCGCCGCGGCGGCGATATGCACCAGGCAGCCAGGATTGTCCGTCGCCACGACGGCCGCGCCGGTCTTGGCGATGGCGTCGAGCTTCCAGCTCGCCAGCCGTTCTGCGACGCGCGGCCACTCCAGGCTGAAACTGCCGCCGAAGCCGCAGCAGTTGGCGATGTCCGGCAGGTCGACCACCTCGTATCCGGCGAGCTCGAGCACGCGCCTCGGTTCGCTCTTCAGACCAAGCTGGCGCAGCGTCTGGCAGGAGTCGTGATAGGCGGTCTTCAAGCTCATCCGCTCGCCGTCCACCAGGCGCGGGTTGCGTTCCAAGAGCTGGAGGACGAACCGCGTCGAGTCGCGGAAGCGAGAGCGGAGGCTTTCGTCAGGCGAGAGGCCCCACTCAGCCGCGTCGATCGTGAACGCGCCGAAGCACGAGGCGGAGGGTGTGACGATCAGACCCTTGGAATCTCGAAGCGAAAGTGAAAGTTGGTTCGCCAGGTGGGCGCCCGTCTTGAAGTCGCCCGCATTCGCCGCGACCAGCCCGCAGCACCACTGAGCCTTGGGAAACCCAACCTTGAAGCCGGCGGCGGCCGCGATCCGCTCCAGCGCCGCGGCCGACTCGGGCCACATCCGGTCTGCCAGGCATGACGCGAAGATCGTGAGCGGCTCGCCATCGACCTCGGCGTGCTGCACTCGGTCGCGATAGGGAGCTCGCGCCAGACTCGGCGTGCCCTGGACGAGGCCGCTAAACGGCGCGGCCGTCCGCATCACGGCGTCGGCGAGGCGCGGTCGCTTCCACAGGCCGAGCACTGCGCGCTTGCGCAGCGACTTCCGGCCCGAGCGGCGATGCTCGAGGATCTGGCGCGGCAGCGGGATGTCGACCGGGCAGACCTCCTGGCAAGCGTTGCACTGAACGCACAGCGAGTTCGCAAGGTCGGCGTCCGCCACCCCGTGGTGGAACGGCGTCAACACCAGCCCGATCGGTCCGTTATAGATGTGGCCCCCGAACTGGTGCCCGCTGACGGCCATGAAAGCGGGGCACGCGTTGGAGCACGCGCCACAACGGATACATGTCAGGGCGTCGCGGAAGATCGGGTCTTCGAGCATCTTCTCGCGGCCGTTGTCGAGGATCACGCAGTGCACCTCGCGCGGCCCGTGCACCCCGATCGTCAGCGACTGCTCGATGTCCGCCGAACGCGACGGGCCCGTGATCCAGTTCACGTAGCTGCTGATCAGCTGGCCGGTGGCGCTTCGGGGCAGCATCCGCAGGACAGCCACCGCGTCGTCGAGCGTGGCAACAAGCTTGTCGATGCCGAACAGCGCGATGTGCACCGGTGGCAGAGTGGTGGTCAGGTCGGCATTGCCTTCGTTGGTGACGAGCACGATCGTGCCCGTCTCGGCGATTGCCATGTTCGCGCCGGAGATCCCGACCGTCGCCTCGATGAACTTTTCGCGCAGCGATTCGCGCGCGTGACGCTGGATGGCCTCGACGGTAGGCTCGGTTCCGAAGACCGCCGCCGCGTCCTCCTTGGTGAGGTGGATCGCCGGCGCGATCAGGTGCGACGGATGGGTGTGCGTCAGCTGGACCATGCGCTCGCCCAGATCGGTCTCGACGACCTCGATGCCGAGGTTCTCCAGGTAATGGTTGAGCCCGATCTCTTCCGTGGCCATCGACTTGCTCTTGGTCACGACCATTCGCTTGCCGGCCGGCAGACCGCTGCCCGCGTTCCAGCAGAGCTGGCCGATGATCTCTCGCGCCTCGTTGGCGTCGTGCGCAAAATGCACGGCACCGCCGACCGCGCCGAGCCTTTCGGCGAACTGCTCCAAGAGCTCGGGCAGGCGCTCGAGGTTCGCCTGGCGGCGCCGCTTGAGCTCCTCACGACCTTTCGCGAAGTCGAAAGTCTCGAACGCGACGTTGCGGCGGCCGCGCAACCCCGTCATGGCGTGGATCAACGCCTTTTGCAGCTTGGGGTCGTCCAACGCGCGGTTTACGCGATGAGAAAAATGTCGCCGCGTCTCTGTCAAAGTGGGCGCGCTAGGCGCGCCCTGGGGCACGCATTGGAGAGGCTTCTTTGATTGCGTCCTTCAGGGCGTCAGGTGTCGACACCGGCGCCAAGCATATGGTCCCGGCGCAGACAACGGCACGTTCGTCGCCCGCCGGATCGATCGCCGCGTACGGATGAGCGGCCCGCGCCGCATGTGCCAGCTCGGCATTCTTGGTGGTGACCTTGATCGCGTGGCCCATCCGATCGAACGCGCGGGCGAACACCGCCGCCATCAAGCCGTACTGGCGCGGCAGCGCCGCGACGGACTCGAGCCCGCGCCGGGCACGCTCGCGATAGGGAGACGCCGGATCACCTGACAGGATGTCGAGCTCGATCAATGCCATCGCGGCGACCGCGTTTTCGGTCAGCGGCTTGATGCGCTCGCCGAGGCGACCCAGCTCGTCGCCTCCTTCGTGGTCGAGGTAACCACCGAGCTCCGGATCGCCGTAGCGCTCCTCGATGTGCGTGGCCAGGTCGAGCGCGACTTCCATCCACTTCTCCCCCAGCCCGTGCTGATACGCACGTAGAGCGGCCCACAGCGACCAGACCTGGTCCGCGAGCTGGCCGCCGACGCCCTCGGCATGGGTCATGCCCTCGCCCTTCCTGTAGGCGCGCTTGAACAGCGAGTCGAGCAACTTGTCCGCGGGCAGGCCGGCGTGGAGGTAGGCGATGGCGAGGGCTGAATTCCACGCCGTGTAGACGCGCCGATCGACGTATGGAGCCGGAGTGTTGGCGCGTTCGTCCGCGTCCATCGAGTAGAAATGCTCGTCGGCATCCTGGCTGCCGGCGTACAGGCCGGTCTTCGGATCGCGCAGCACTCGGTCGAGGTATCCCACGGTCTTTTCGAGCGCTTCGGTCATGCCGGCCACCGAGAGCGCGAGCACCAGACCGGCGTGGTCTTCGAGCATCTTCTCGTAGTGGGGGACGCTCCAGTCCTGGGTCGTCGAGTAGCGGAAGAAACCGCCCTCGACGTGGTCGTAGGTACCACCTCCGGTCATCTTCTCGAGCGTGTGCACCGCCCGCTGCCGCAGGCTGTCGTCAGAGCGCAACACGGCCTGCTCGAGCAAGAGAAGAATCGCGTCGGTCTGCGGAAACTTCGGCGCGTTGCCGAAGCCACCGTATTCGGGATCGTAGGCCGACGTGACGGATTCGAGTATCTCGTCGACCAGGCGGCCCTCGAGCTCGCCGGCGCTGCGCGCCACGCCTGCGGCCGCGCGCTTGCGGGCGTCGAGGACGCGGCTCGCGATCTCGGCCTGGTTGGCGCGGTAGTAGTCGGCGATGCGCATCAGCGCATTGGCCATCTGATCGGGGGGCATGTACGTCCCGCCGGTGAGAATGTCGCCCGACGCCGTGAGAAACGCAGTCGTGGGCCAACCGCCCATGTTGTAGCGCTGGTTGATGTCCGGCCGCACGTCGTTGTCGACGCGGATGGGCACGTAGTCGCGGTTGATGAGCTCGATCACGCTCGGATGTGAGTAGGTCGTCTCGTCCATAACGTGGCACCAGTGGCACCACACTGCGGAGATCGAAAGAAGGATCGGCCGGCGGGTCTGCCTGGCCGCGTCGAAAGCCTCCTGCGACCACGCGTGCCACGTGATCTCCGAGGCACGATTGGGCCGGGGCGAAAAGTGAAACTCCTGCGCGGACTCGCTCATCGGGACAAGGTTACGATTTGACGGTGATCTCAACGAGCGCTGTAGACGCGTACGTCGAGAAGAACGCCCGCCGCTTCATCGATGACCTGAAGGAGCTCTGCTCCTTTCCGAGCGTCTCGAACCACGGTCGTGACGCAGTCCAGCCGGCGCGCGACTGGATCGCTGATCACCTCTCCCGTTTCACCGATCGGGTGGAGACGCTGGAGGCCGGGGGGATGCCCGCCTTATACGCCGAGGTGAGGGGCGCCGGCCGCCGCAAGCTGCTGCTGTACGAGCACTACGACGTCCAGCCCGTGGATCCGCTCGACCTGTGGCAGACGCCGCCCTTTGAGCCGGCCGAGCGCGATGGGCGGATCTTCGCGCGCGGCGTCGCGGACGATAAGGCCGATGTGATGGCGCGCATCCACGCCGTGGAGACGCTGAAAGCGCTGGGCGAGGTGCCGGTCACGCTGCGGTTCCTTATCGAGGGCGAGGAGGAGATCGGCTCCAAGTCGTTCGAGAAGATCGCGCACGACCACGCCGACAAATTGCGCGCCGACGGCTGCCTGTGGGAGTCGGGCACGTCCTTCGACGACGCGAGCCGGCCGACGCTGCAGTTCGGCTGTCGCGGTCTCCTGTACGTCAACCTACGCGTCAAGATGCTGGACTTCGACCAGCACTCGGGTTTCGCGTCGGTCTACCCGTCCGCCGCCATGTACCTGGTCGGCGCGCTGGCGAGCCTGCGCGACCAGGACATGAACATCAAGATCGAAGGGTTTTACGACAAGGTGGTCAAACCCACGGATGGCGACCGCCGCATGATGGCGACCATCGACCCAGAGGTCGAGAAGCGGCGCAAGCTCGTCGGTTTCGACAAGCTGGTGCGCGACCCTAAGCCCGAGCAGGTTATCGAGCAGATGCTGTTCCTGCCGACGTGCAACATCGCGGGTGTCACGACCGGTTACCAGGGCCCCGGTTCGAAGACCGTGCTGCCGGCCGAAGCGACGGCGAAGCTGGACTTCCGGCTGATCCCGAACCAGGACCCCGACGACGTGCTCGACCAGCTACGCAAGCACCTCGACCGCCACGGTTTCGGGCGGGTCGAGATCCTGGCCGGCGAGGGCGAAAAGCCGGCGCGCTCGGATCCCTCCTCGGCCGTTGCCCGAACGGTGATCGACTGCGTGCGCGAGATGTATGGCGAGCCGGTGCTGTGGCCGTTCATGCCGGCGACGGGGCCGATGCATCCGGTAGTTGCCGACCTCGGCGTGCCGACCGTCCTGCCGGTCGGAGTCGGCCGTCCGGACAACCGGATCCACGCGCCCAACGAAAACATCCGCACCGAGGACTACGTCAACACCGTGCGGCTCATGTGCCGCGTCTGGGAGAGGTTCGGAGCCGCCTGATGGAAAAGCTGACCGACAAGCTCTTCACGGTCAAGTACAACGAGGACACCGGCAAGCCGCATATCGAGATCGTCGACCAGAACGTCTGTCTCAAGAAGTGCACCGGCAAGTACTGCAACCACTTCTGCCCGGCGGGGGTCTACGAGTGGAGCGAGGAGCAGCAGAAGAACCTGGTCAGCTTCGGCAACTGCATCGAGTGCGGCGCCTGCTCCATCGGATGCCCCTTCGACAACATCTCCTGCCACGCCCCGCGGGGTGGCTACGGCGTCCGCTTCCAGCACGGCTGAGGTGCCGCCGGGCGGCACCGTTAGGAATACACCCCCGTTCGGGAACAATTCCTATTAGCGCAGTGAGCGAATACGACGTGATCATCGTGGGCGGCGGGCCGGCCGGTCTGGCGGCCGCCCTGTACACCGCCCGCATGGACCTGAAGACGGCGGTGCTCGACCGCGGCCCGCTCGGAGGACAGCTCCTGAACACCGAGCTGGTCGAGGACTACCCCGGCTTTGAGTCGATCCTGGGCTCTGACCTGGCCATGAAGATGGGCGAGCATGCCCGCAAGTTCGGCGTCGACATCCGGGACTTCGAGCCTGTCAAGGAGATCGACGTCGAGGCCGACACGCATTACAAGGTGGTCCGGCTCGAGTCGGGCGAGGAGGTGCGGGCCCCGGCCCTGATCATGGCCGCGGGCGGCCTGCCGCGCTACCTCGAGGTGCCTGGCGAGAAGGAGTTCTGGGGCCGTGGCGTCAGCTACTGCGCCGTGTGCGACGGGGCTTTTTTCAAGGGCCAGGAGCTCGCTGTCATCGGAGGTGGAGACGCGGCGGTCGAGGAAGGCGACTTTCTGACCCGCTACGCCTCAAAGGTCTACATCATCCACAGACGCGGAGAGCTGCGGGCGCAGCCGATCCTCGTCGACCGCGCGCAGGCGAACTCGAAGATCGAGTTCATCCTCGACGCCCACGTGAAGGAGATCGTCGGCGGCGACAAGGTCCAGACGGTCAGCTATGAACAGCACGGGGAGACGAAGCAGCTGGAGGTCGGCGGGGTTTTCATCTTCATCGGATTCGTGCCGAACTCCCAGCTGTTCAAGGTCCACGTCGACCACGACGAGGGTGGCTACATTGTCACCGACCGCAACATGCAGACCTCGATCGAAGGCATCTGGGCCGTCGGCGACGTGCGCGCGCAGCTGACCAAGCAGATCGCGACCGCGGTCGGCGACGGGACGACGGCCGCGGTGGCCGCCTCGTTGTACATCACCGCCTTGAAGGACGGCGCCCGGGCTTAACGGCGCAGCTGTCCTGAGTCATCCCGCGTTGCTCGCGATCTGGCTGTTGATCGCGGCGCGCGGTGCGCCGGCTGCCGACGTACGAGGAAGGCCGCCGCCTAACCTTTCTATCTGAGATGCGGGCGGAGTTTGCCGCGGGGGCGCGGAATGCTGTACGGGCCTGCCTCAACGTCGGACCCCAGGATCGCGTCTGCATCATTCGCGACCGCCCGCGGACCGAGATCGCCGATGCCATCGCCGAAGAGGCGCGTGCAACGGGAGCAGCCGTGCAGGTGTGGACGATGGAGGATCACCTGCAGCGCCCCGCGACTTCGTTTCCAGCCGGGCTCGCCGATGAGATAGCCCGCTTCCATCCGACGGCAAGCTTTTTCATCGGCGTCGGCCTGAAGGGGGAGCTTGCTTTCCGCCAGCCGATGCTTCATCTGCTGGCCGATGAGCTGAGCTGCCGGCACGGGCACATGATCGGCATCAACGACCGGGTCATGACCGACGGCATGGCGGCCGACTACGACGAGATTTACAAGGTCACCCGCAAGGTCTTCGAGATCGCCCGGCAGGCTCAGCGCATCTCGGTGACCACGGCTCTCGGGACCGATTTGGTGGCCACCTTCGCCCCCTCGTTGAGGTGGGTATCGAGCGACGGCCGCTACTGGGAGCAGGGTCGCTGGGGCAATCTCCCGGAAGGCGAGACGTTCACCTGCCCGGCCTCGGTCGATGGTGTGATCGCGGCCGAGGAGATGGGCGACTGGTTCACGGAAAAATACGGGATGCTCTCCCCGGCGGTCCGATTCGTGATGCAAGGCGGCCGCATCGTCTCCATTGAGACCCCAGACATGCAGCTGGCGGCCGACATTCGCGACTACGTGGCGCAGGATCCGAACTCGAGCCGCGTGGGTGAGTTTGCCATCGGCACGAACGTGGGGCTTTCCGAGATCATTGGCAACTTCTTGCAGGATGAGAAGTTTCCTGGCGTCCATATCGCGTTCGGCGATCCTTATGGCTTCGAGACCGGAGCCGACTGGGAGTGCCCCTCGCATGTCGACGTGCTGGCGTCGCACGCGACGATCTCGGTGGACGGACGGAACATCATGGAGAACGGACGCTTCCTCATCTGAGCTCGATAATTCGTCGATGCCTGAGTCGACCACCGACACCAACCGCGCGTTGTGGCGCTTGATGACGGCATTCCGGCAATCTCGAAGTCTGGGGTCGCGGTCGAGCTCGGGATCGCCGAGCGGTTGGTCGAGCGCGGACGGCGCGCGACCTTGCTACCGAGTGCCGGGTCCACGAGCGATCGCTTCTCCGTGTGTTGCGTGGAAGGGAGGTCGATCTAGCCACTCCGCGGCTTAAGCTTTCCGGCCTGGAAGCGCGCGTATCCCATGGGTGGAGGATGAGCCAGGTGGCCCACCGAACGATCATGCTCGTCGCGATCCTTGCGACGGCGTGCAACAGCACCTCGAGCGCGAACCCGTCGGCGACGCCTGTTGCCAACTCGAGTCCGTCAGGCGTCGCCTGGAATGCGTGCGGCTCGGGCCTGGAGTGCGGCACCGTGGCCGTGCCGCTGGACTACGCACATCCCACCCAAGCGTCGATTGCCATCGCGCTCATCCGCAAGCCGGCGACTTCTGCATCGCGCCGGATCGGGTCCTTGCTGCTGAACCCTGGCGGGCCGGGCGTGTCAGGAATCGACCTCATCCGCCGGGACGGCGGCTACTTTGCCGACCTCAACACCCGGTTCGATCTGGTCGGCTTCGACCCTCGCGGTGTGGGGGAGAGCTCGCCCGTGCATTGCTACAGCCGGCGGACGCTGGACCTTCTGATGGCGACCACGCCACATCCAGGGCGGACTCCAAGAGAGGAGCTGATCAACGCGGAGAAATCGCTCGCGCTCGGGTGTCAGCGGAACAGCGGCAAGGTCTTCGGCTTCGCGGACACGGTGAGTGCAGCCCGGGACATGGACATGATCCGCATCGCGCTCGGCGACGATCGGCTGACCTATTTCGGCTTCTCGTACGGGACGTTCCTCGGCGAGACCTATGCCCATCTTTTTCCCACCCACGTTCGCGCCCTCGCCCTCGACGCAGTGATGGATCCGGCCGTAAACGCGACTGACCAGCTGCTCGATCAGGTCGCCGGATTCGAAACCAACCTGCAGGGATTTTTCGCGTATTGCCGCACCAATGCCGGGTGCGCCTACGGCGCGTCGGGGGACCCGGCAGCCAAGCTCTCGGCGTTCCTCGAGCGGCTCGAGCGGGATCCGATCCCGGTGGGCAACGGAACCCTGACGAGATCGCTGGCGACGACCGCGGTGATGTGGGGGCTGTACACCCCTCGGTACTGGGACAGGCTCGCCGCCGCGCTCAATGGCGCCGAGGTCGACGACGGCGGTGCGCTGCTCGCGATCGCGGAAGAATTCTATGGCCGTCGGCCTGATGGCTCCTACACGAACGAGTGGGAAGCCAATCTCGCCATCAATTGCCTCGACCGCCCTGTGCCCTCGGACATCGGCGCGTACGACCGACTAGGACCGGCTTTGGCGAAGGCCTCGCCTCTGTTCGGGCCACAGCTCCAATACAGCTACCTCACCTGTGCTTACTGGCCAGTCAAGCCAACCGGAGCGGTCGGCCCGCTAACAGCCGATGGCGCCCCTCCCATCCTTCTCGTTGGAGGTACGAAAGATCCGGCCACGCCATACCGGGACGCTCAAGCGGTGAACAAAGAGCTCGCCGGATCAGTGTTGCTGACGCGCAAGGGATACGGGCACGTCTCATTTCTGCTGAGCGATTGCGCGCGCATGGCGGAGGAGGCGTACCTCATCGATCTGACGGTGCCCGCGCCAGGAACCGTCTGCGGGTCCGACTACCCCTAAAGCCGCGCGTCCGGGTCGGTCGGTTCGAGGCCCGCGAGCAGCTTCCTCAAAAGGGCGACCAGGCCAAGCCGGTCTTTCCTGGTCAGTCCCGCCAGCAACTGACGCTCGACGGTAGCGTCCGCCGAGACCGCTTGATTGAGAACGTTGCGACCCGCATCGGTCAGTGAAACCAGCACTCCGCGCCTGTCGGTCGGGTGTCGGCTTCGCCTGACATAGCCCCTTCGCTCCAGGCGATCCAGGCGGCTGGTGATTCCGGCGGACGACAACATGAGGCCCTTGAACAGCTGGGTCGGCGACAGCTTCCGATTCGAGCCTGCAAGGAGAAGAGCGGCGAGGACGCCGACCTCTCCCCGGTTGAGCTCGAATCGCCCAAATGCTTCCTCCTGGCTGCGGGCAAGGTGCTGAGCGATGCGCGACAGGCGAGCCGTCACCTGATACGCCTCGATCTCTTCCCGGGAGTGACTGCCAGCCAGGCTGTCGAGGAGCGAATCGGTCCAATCCTTTTGCGCCATTGCAGCAAGTATATGAAATAACTCTCTCGCGAGCGAGATTCTTTAGCAAATGTATCTCGTTAGCAAGTAGGTTTCAAGGAGGCAACAACCATGCGCTCGAAAATCGTTCTCATTGGGGGCCTAGCTGCCGCGGCGCTGCTGGCCACGGCCTGCGGAGCAGGCACTCCGTACGCATCCGTGCCCAGCCCGTCACCCAGCACTTCGCCGAGTGCGGCGCCGGTCGCAGCGTCGCCCACGGCGAGCCCAAGCGCCCAGCCGACCGGGACTACCCTCGCCGTCGCGACCACGCGACTCGGCCGCGTCCTCGTCGACTCGAACGGCAGGACGGTGTACCTCTTCCTGGCGGATTCCGGTTCCACCTCGAATTGCAACAGCGCTGCTTGCGTCCAGGCCTGGCCGCCGGTTCTCACCAAGGGCTCCCCTCAAGCAGGGTCAGGCGTGAAGGACAAGAAGGCCGGCGACGTCACCGGCCAGGGCATCAACGCCTTCGGCGGGCCCTGGTACGTCGTCTCCGCGTCTGGCACGAAGATCGTTTAGAACCTGGCCTCTACGTAGGTCGCCCTTCTGGGCGGGCAGGCGCTGCTCGCCCTGAAGACGTTTCCCGTTTGTCACTGGCGTCGCTCTGCGACCACAACAATGAACGTGCCAGTAGCCCTGAGTGCGAGCATCGCCGAGCCCTCTGTAACGTATCGATCAACAGGTCATGAAGCTCTACGACGAACTGGCCGAATGGTGGCCGATCATGGCGGATCCGGCCGAGTATCGAGAAGAAGCGTTGTTCTTTGATCGCCTGTTGAGCGAGTCATCCAATCCTCCGCCGCGCACCGTGCTCGACCTTGGGTCTGGCAGCGGAATCAACGCCTTCCATCTCAAAGCTCACTTCGCGATGACTCTCGTGGACATGTCCCCTCAGATGTTGGCGGTCAATCGAGGGGTGAATCCAGAGTGCGAGCACCTTCTAGGCGACATACGAACCCTACGGTTGGGCAGGACCTTTGATGCGGTCTTTGTTCACGATGCGGTCTGCCATATGACCACCGAATCGGATTTGCGGGCGGTCATGGAGACGGCATTTGTTCACTGCCGGCCTGGAGGCATTGCTCTGTTCGTACCAGATGAGCTGCGCGAAACCTTTGTTCCAAGTACGGACCACGGCGGCAACGACAGAGAAGACCGCAGCTTGCGTTACGTGCAGTGGACCACAGACCCAGACCCGCGCGACACGGCGATCCTGGTTGACTTCGGAATACTGCTTCGGGACGAACAAGGGGTCGTGCGGGTCGTGCACGAACGCCAAACCCATGGCCTTTTCGCGCGTGCGGTCTGGCTGCGGCTGCTGCGGAAGGCAGGGTTCACAGCGTCGGTGGTGAGCGACGAGAGCATCAGAGACCTGTTCCTATGTCGGCGCCGAGGGTAGGTACGAGTATTCGCCACAAAGACGTGGGTTTGAGCTCATACAGTGTTCGGCGGTCGCGTGTCCATGGCCGAGGACTGTTCGCGCGAACGCCGTACGTGCGGGGAGATCTGGTCGGTGAATATCGAGGCCGCGTGATTGACGTGGCGTTAGAGGGCGAAACGTCAAGCGCCTGGAATTCTGATCCCGCCTACACGCTACTTTTCGCCCTCGATGATGGCCTCACGATTGATGCTGGAGTCAAGGGAAACAGCATCCGGTTCATGAACCACTCCTGCGACCCCAACTGCGAGACATCTGTTGAGGGGGACAGGGTATTCGTGCATGCGCTGCGAAACATTCGGCCTGGTGAAGAATTGACCTACGACTACAATCTGCAGCCGGGCGACCCCGCCGACAGCCCCGACGCGTACGCATGCAAATGTGGATCGAAG
>WNGI01001375.1_pt1 | contig 20125 bp, 18 predicted proteins | sample 5400621 | NCBI WGS metagenome assembly WNGI01 (sample SAMN13153374, study PRJNA577476) | soil metagenome | isolation source: 20 cm soil or saprolite under Garry oak tree replicate 1 | place: USA:California | collected 2016-06-15
TTCACCTATCGCGTGGTGGGAGTGGGTCTTGGCACCCGTCTGTATCGCGCTCGTTGGCGCATTCCTGGGTGCAGGCGTCCTCATCGATGCGCCGTTGGCAGAGCGTCTGGTCTTCGTGGCCGTCGGCGGCCCACTGCTCATGCTAAGTGTCATCAGTGGCTACACGTGGAGGCGACAGATGCGTACCGAACGCGAGCTGCGTGCTATGGGCCGCGTCACGCGCGGGACGATTGACTGGATCGGTGAGTGGAGCTCGCCGTACTGGGCGTTCACGTACCGCTATGCCGACGCCACCGGGACCCCGCGCTCCGGTCGGGCATTCGGACTGGCCGTTGACATTCTGAAGCGGCGCGAGGGAGAGACCGGCGACGTGCGGTACGACGAACGCGGCGCGAGTCTATGGACCGATATGAGCGGTGTGCAGGCGATCTAGAGGCTGAACTCTCCCGGCGCGATCTTCTCGCGACCACCCATGTACGGCCGGAGGACGTTCGGAATCTCGATCGAGCCGTCTTCGCGCTGGTAGTTCTCCATGATCGCGATCATGAGACGCGGCAGAGCGAGGCCGGAGCCATTCAGCAGGTGAGGGTGTTCCAGTGTGCCGCCGGGTTCGCGCCGGTATCGGATGCTTCCTCGCTCCGCTTGGAACGAGCCGCAGTTGCTGCACGACGAGACCTCGAGCCATTCGCCCACCCCGGGCGACCACGCTTCGACGTCGAATCCACGCATCGCCTGGAACGCAAGATCACCCGTGCAGAGCTCGAGGACCCGTACGGGAATTTCGAGCCGCTCGAGCACCTCGACCGCCCGCGCAACGAGACCCTCCAGCTCTTTCGGCGAATCCTCGGGGTGGCAGTACACGACCATCTCGACCTTGTCGAACTGATGACCTCGCTTGATCCCGCGAACATCGCGGCCGGCGCTCATCTGCTCGCGCCGGAAGCACGCCGTGTACGAGACGTACCGCAGCGGAAAGCGCCGACCGTCGAGCACCTCGTCGCGATGAAGTGAGACGAGCTGTGGCTCAGCGGTAGGGATAAGCCAGAGATCGTCCGTCTCGTCGTGGTACTGGTTCGCGGCGAAATGCGGGAGGTGCGAGCTCGCGATCAGCGTCTCGCGCTTCGTCAGGAAGGGCGGGTAGATCTCGATGAATCCGTGAGGGAGCTTGAGATCGATCATCCAAGCGATGAGTGCCCGCTGAAGGGCAGCGCCCGCGCCGCGGAGAACGTAGAAGCGCGAGCCTGACATCTTCGTTCCGCGAGGGATGTCGAGGATCCCGAGCTGCTCGCCGATTTCCCAGTGCGGCTTCGCCGCGACAGCACGTTTGGGTGGAACGTCCTGGCGGATCACCTTGTTGTCGTGCTCGCCGGCACCGCGGGGAGCCTGCGGGTCGAGCATGTTCGGGATGTGCAGCACGAGCTCGTCGCGCTCCATCTCGAGCGCACTGAGCTGGCTTTGCAGCGCCTTGATCCGCTCCCCCACCTCTCGCATGCGGGCCTTCACCTCCTCGGTCGGCGGACCGCCGCGACTGGCCTTGTTGCGCTCCGCGTTGAGCGCCTCGACCTGGGCACGGAGGTCACGTGCCTTCCGGTCGAGCTCGAGGACCCGGTCAAGGGGCGCGTCAAAGCCGCGGGCGGCGAGCATCTCGCGCACTTTCTCGGGTTCCTCGCGGATGCCCTGGAGAGCGGTCATCGAGCGCGTGCCATTATCCGTGCTCTCCCATGTACGACGTGGTCCTCGTCGCCTTCGAAGGCCCCGACCGCTATTCGTTCGTCGGCGGTCTCGCCACGCGCATGATCGATCTGGCCGACGCATTGGTGGATCGGGGCTACTTCGTGCACCACGTGTTCGTCGGCGATCCGAAGCTCCCGGCACGCGAAGAGCGCGCGGACGGGCGGCTCATCCTGGAGCGATGGTCCCAGTGGATCAGCGCCTATCACCCGCGCGACGTGTACGACGGCGAGGACGGCAAATGGCGCGACTTTTCGCGGACCGTTCCCGCGCACCTGGCCAATCTCGTGATCGCATCTGCGGCGGAAGGGCGTAAGTCGGTGTTGCTCTTCGAGGACTGGCAAACGGCCGATGCCGCGATCGCGACCGCCGCGATCCTGAACGTTCGCATGCCTGGCGCCGCGGCGATCCTTTGGAACGCCAACAACACCTACGGCTTCGGGAGCGTCGATTTCCCCTTGCTGCGGCGCGCCGCATCGATCACGACGGTCTCGCGCTTCATGCGCGCCGAGATGTCAGCCGTCGACGTCGACGCCGCCGTCCTCCCCAACGGGATCGCCGAGCGTTTCCTGAAGCCGCTGCCGCCGACGGAGGCGCGGCCGCTGCGCGAGGCGTTCGGGGACCGGCCGACCTTCGTGAAGGTCGCGCGCTTCGATCAGGACAAGCGCTGGCTCTGGGCGATAGACGCGATCGCCTTCATGCGCGACACCGGCGCGCGTCCGCGGCTCCTGATGCGCGGAAGCCGCAGTCCGTACGGCGACATCGTCGGGGCACGCATACGAGCACGCGGGCTCTCGATCGAACGCGTCGCCCTTTCGACTGACGCCGCGACCCGGGACCTCGCGACCGCGATCGCGGCGAGCGCGGCGGACGTCCTCTTCCTCGACTACTTCATCCCCGAGCGGACGCTTCGCGCGATGTACCAGGCCGCAGACGGGGTGCTCGCGAATTCCGAGAAGGAGCCCTTCGGTCTCGTGGGCCTCGAGGTCATGGCCTCGGGCGGTCTCGCCTACGTCGGGCGGACCGGCGAGGACTACGCGGTCCCGTTCGGCAATGCGGTGGTCATGCAGAGCGACGACCCGCGGGAGCTGCTCGCGACGCACGTCACGCTCGGCACGCGGCCGGAGGTCGTCCGAGCGATCCGCGCCGACGGGAAGGCGACGGCGAAACGGTTCGCGTGGCCGCGCGTGCTCGACGGCTACGAGGCCGCGTGGGAGACAGCCTTCGCGCTGAGCCCGCGCTAGCTCCGCTTTTCCAGAATCTCAAAGCGGACCGCTCGCTCGACGAACAGTGGCGACGCGCGACGTGAAGCGGGCAGGAGCCATCGCACGCGCTTCGAGAAGCGCAGGTGGTCCGTCAGATAGTCGTTGAGCTCCTCGACATCTTCGAACGGGATCGCATGCCACAGACGGCCCCGCTGTCGCGACCTGAACAGCTTGCGTCGCAGGACCTGGTGGACCGCTCGGTCGGACATCGTGTCGTCCGCCTTGGTGGGCCGCCGCGTCCCAATCGTCCCGACGATCTTCCCGGCGGCAGTCTTGGCGCGCACACGAGCAGAGACGCGCGAGTCAGGCCGGGCGTCGACGAAGACGCCTCGGTCAACGAGGATCCGGTGGGCCTCCTGGAGGGCATCGACCATGCCCTTGTGCGCAACTCATCAGAGCGTCCACGAGAAGATCACCACGTCGAACGACGCGTCCGGCAATCGAAGCGACTGCGCGGCTCCCTCGCTGAACTTGACGTTGGAAACACCCTGCCGCCGCGCCGCGGCGCGGCCGCGCGCGAGCGCGCTACGGTCGGGATCGACGGCGAGGACCGCTGCCGCGTCGCGAGACGCGCCGAGCGCGAGACGACCTTCGCCGGCGCCGATGTCCGCCACGCGTAACCCGCGCAGGTCCAGGCCATACGCGCCGAGCTCGATCTCCGCCGGCGGCCGGAGATAACCCAGACCACCCGGAAAGGTCCGCCCGGGGCTAGCCGTAGCGCTCACCTGAGCCTGGAAGCATCGCACCGATGCGGTTGCCAGCCGCGGCGACGCGCTGCGGATCCATGAGCGGGCTGCGGATGTCGTCGGGTGGCTCCGCGCCCGCGAACCACCACACGACTTCGAGATTCGCGCGAAAGAGCGCGTCGAAGACGCCATCCTCGGGGGACGAGTTACGGCTCGAGTACCACCAGAACCAGTCGCTGCCTTCGGCGACCATCAGCGGTTGGCGGACGCTCTTCGGCATGTACCGGAGCGAGCCCCACTGCTCTTGCGCGAATCGGCGGGTGCGCTCGAGCGCGCTCCACGCGCGGGCGTGAGCCGGCTCGCCGCTCCAGACCCGCAGGCTCGCCTCGATCCACGACCCGGTGTGAAGCCGGGGAAGCTCGACCGTGGCCGGCGATTTCTCGAGGAAGTCAGAGATGCGCACCGTTTCGAAGCGATCGTCAGCGTCGAGCCTGCCATAGAGCGCACGCAGGAAATCGTTGCCGTTGTTGGGGTACTGCTCCCACGCGTTCTCGCCGTCGAGGATGATCGACGCGAGATACGGTCCGCCCTCATTCGGCAGACGATCGCGCGCGCGCTCGAGCTTCACGATCATGTCGCCGACCGCGTCCTCGGGTTTCATGTCGCCGTAGACGAAGCCGATCCGGTCCGAGAGCTCTCGGTCGCGGAAGATCACCGTGGCGCCGTTGGCGAGGCGATAGGGACGGTAGAGAAGTCCCGGCTCGAGCAGCGCGCCGACTTCGTCGCGCCGGAGCTCCACGTTCACCGAGCGCGCGAGCACGCCCTCGTCGGAGGCGAACCATGCGAGGCCGGCCTTCCGGATCGCATCCGCTGCCTCGGGCGAGACCGCGCCCTCCGACGGCCACACCCCTCGGGGCTTCACGCCGAAGGCGCGCTCGTGCGATGCGACGGCCTCCTCCAGCTGGAACGCGGCGTCGTCCGGATAGGCGAACGGGATCTCGGGCAGCTGCGCGGACGGATCGGACCGGAGCGCCGAACGGTCATCGATGATGAGGGGGAGGATCGGGTGGTAGTAGGGCGTGGTCAGGATCTCGACCTGACCGTCACGCTCGAGCCGGTGGTACAGGTGCGGCACGCCCGAAGCCATGAAGCGCTGGCGCCCGATGACGTAGCGCACGTCGTCGCGCGTGAACCGCGCGCCTTTGTCGGCGAGCTCGACGAGGCGCTGATCCGAACGGATGTCGTCCGGGTCGATCCACGCGAGGTTGAACCAGAGAGCGAGGTCGACGAAGTAGTCGTCCGAGAGGAGCTCGTGCCGATCGCCGGTCGCCATCGCGAGCTGTAAGAGCCGCCGGTACTCGTGATAGCGATGGATGACGTTGCCGTGATGGATCGAGAAGAAGCGCCGCAGGATGTGCGCGCGCTCGTCGTCGGCGAGGACTCCATCGACCGTGCGCATCGTGAGCCGCGTGTCCTCGTCGTCAGCGCCGCGCGCGTAATCCTCGAGCTGATCGCGCAGGCTCGGCACCATCGTGAAGTTCACCTTCACGCGCGGGAATTCCTGGAGGAGCCGAGCCATGTGCAGATAATCCTTCGACGCGTGCAGCCGGACCCACGGCAGCACGAACTCGCTCGTCTGCGGATGCTTGTAATAAGGCTGGTGCATGTGCCAGAGGATCGCGACGGGCAGCTTTCCGTTCATGCGGCAATTCCGAGGTCGTCAAGGCGGCGGCGGACGCGCTCGGGCTCGATGGAGAGAAGGAGCCAGCCGGCTCGCGGCCCGTTCGGCTTTCCGAGGAAAGCGAGGTAGATCGCGGCGAAGGCTTCCCGCGAAGGCTTGCCCTTGGCGTCCAGAAGGCCGACCTCTTTCGCCGCGTCGTAGAGCCGGTTCTGCATTTCGCTCGCATCGTGGACCGTGCCGATGAGCGCCCTGATCGCGAAGAGGTATCGACGCTGCTGGGGCGAGAGGTCCACCGCGGGGGTCGTTTCCTGCACCTGGAACTTGGCGTCCTCGGGCGCCCACCGCTCCAGCCACGCGCGGGCCAGCTCCACGCGCCGGTGAAGGTCCCGTAGCTCGGCGTCGGTCAGGCGCGCGCCTTTGTCTTTCTCCGCCTCGGTCTCGGCCTTGATGCTCGGGATCTGGAGCCAGCTGGCGATCGTCGTGAACCGGACGCGAAAGCCGGGCGGGTCGGGCGTCGGCGACACCTGGGAGAGGCGCCATGTCTTGCCGAGATCGCTCTCCTGATCCTCGCGATACGCGTCCGCGGCGCGGTCGTACTCATCCATCAGCCGCGGGAGGGTCATGCCGGCCGGGTCGAACTCGAGGTGGCGCTTCGGAGGTGTCCGCAGCATCAGAAAACGCACCACCTCCGGCGGGTAGATCGCGACGATCTCGACCGCTTCGGCGCCGATGCCTTTGGAGCTCGCCATCTTCTTGCCGCCGAACGTGAAGAACTCGTGCTGCAGGCCTGGAGGCGGCTCGCGCTTCCACACCTCGCGATAGATCTCGTTCGAACGCTCGCGGGATCCTCCCGCGGTCAGAAGGTCTTTGCCGCCTTCCTCGTACGTCACGCCGAAGTGGTCCCACTGCGCGCACCACTGCTCGTTCCAGAGAAGCTTTGCGTTCCCCTTGAAGGGCGCGATGCGACCGTTGTGACCACAGCCCTCGGCCCACTCCACGTAGTCCCGTTTGCACTCGTACGCCACCGTCGTGCCGTCGTAGTCCGTCGCAAGCGTCGTGCCGATCCGTCCGCAGCTCTCGCAGATCACGGCGACCGGGAGCCAGCCCTCGGGATGGTCGACGTTCGCGACGCGCTTGTGGATCGCGCGAATCGTCTCGGCGTTCCGGAGTACAAGATCTATCTGCTTGTCGAGGGCGCCCGATCGGTAGAGGTCGCGCATTCGGTGGAACTCGGGGGTGATCCCGAGGCCGGCGAAGAGCGCGATGAAGCGGGTCGCGTGGTAATCGGCGAAGTCCGTCCCGACGGATCGGTCCGGGCTCGGGATCATGGAGAGCGGCTTGCCCATGTGCTCGGCCATCCCGGCCCGTTCCTTCATCGACTGCGAGTCCATCGGGTCGTAATCGTCGATCGTGTAGACGAACCGGACGTCGAGCGCGTTCGCCTTGAAGGTCCGGAAGAGCGCGTCGCTGATGATCGGGCCGCGCAGGCCGGAGATCGGTACGGGTCCCGATGGAGTCTTGGAATCGCGCACGACGTGCGGCCGCCCGGGCTGGAGAAGCTTGACCTCCTCGTCGGCCCAGAAGGCCGCCTCGTGCCCGGAGCTCAACGTACGGTGAGGATCTTCATCTCCACCGCGCCGGCCGGGACGTTCAGCCGGACCGTTTCCCCTGCGCGGTGTCCCATGAGCGCCTTGCCGACCGGAGACTCGTTGGAGATCCGGCCCTCGGCGGGCGCTGCCTCCGCCGACCCGACGATGACGTACTGCTCCTTCGAACCACTGGCCTCGACCATCACGTGACTACCGATCTCGACGGTCTCGTGCTTTGCCTTCTCGTCGATGATCTGGGCGTTCTTGACCATCTGCTCGAGCGTGAGGATCCGACCCTCCAGGAACGCCTGATCGTTCTTCGCCTGCTCGAGCTCGGAGTTCTCCGTGAAGTCGCCGAATTCCATCGCGGCGTGAATGCGCTCGGCCACGCGCTGACGGCCGGCGGCCTTCAGCTCGTCGAGCTCGGATTGGATCTTCTTCAGACCATCCGCGGAGACGTAGACAGGCTTCTCAAGGTTGTTCACTGGAGCCTCCGCTCTCTGTGCGCACGATTTCTTCCGTGCGTGCCCGTCAATGAAAAGCGCTGAAGGCCGAAGGCCCTCAGCACTCAACCGGGCGTACTCTTTAGTTCGGGAAATTGTACGCCAGGCTGACCTCTTCGGCGACGCTCCGCCGGCGCGTCCTCTCCTGGTACAGGCGGTCCGGCCGCGACCTTCCCTGGCGGCACACCAGCGAGCCATACCGCGTCCTCGTCAGCGAGATGATGCTGCAGCAGACCCAGGTCTCGCGGGTTCTGCCGGCCTACCGGCGCTTTCTCCAGCGGTTCCCGACGCTCCGGGCGCTGTCCCGTGCGCCGCTCGGCGACGTCCTTCGCGAATGGTCGGGCCTCGGCTACAACCGCCGGGCGAGGGACCTGCACCGCATCGCACGTAGGCACTCGTCGGGCCTGCCGCGAACCATCGCCGGACTCGACGCCCTTCCTGGAGTCGGTGCGTACACGGCTTCGGCGGTCGCCTGTTTCGCGTTCGGCGAGGCGACGGCCTTCGCCGACACGAACATCGGTCGCGTCCTGGGCCGGTCAATCCTGGGGCGAACCGCCTCCGACCGCGAGGCCATCGATCTCGATCGCGAGATCGGCTCGAAGCGCGAGGGCGCGCGGTGGCATCACGCGCTCATGGACATCGGCGCGACGATTTGTCTTTCGAGGCAGCCGCGATGTGACGTCTGCCCCGTTCGCAGCGTCTGCAGGTACGAGGGTGATGAGCGATCGTCGCCGCGAAAGCAGTCGCCATTCGTCGCGAGCGATCGGCGTGTGCGCGGCGCGATCCTACGTCAGCTCGTCGGCGCGTCTCGCCCTGTAACGATGGCGGCGCTTCGAAGGGGTATCAACGACCCGCGTGTGGCTCGTCTTGTCGGGGTGCTCGCGGAGGAAGGTCTCGTGGAGGTCTCATCCGGGAGCGTTCGTCTTCCGACCCGCTGAGTCGAGTGGCACGATCGCGCGCAATGAGCAGCTACTACGAGCTCCTGGGCGTCACGTCGGGTGCGTCCGAATTGGAGATCCGCTCCGCGTACGGACGGGATGTTCTTCACCTGCAGAACGAGACCTCGGACAAGGTGGCGCAATTTCGCGCCGCCCTGGACGCGGCCTTCGCGACCCTGGTCGATCCCGTAAAACGGACCGCTTACGACGAAGCCCTTGCGGTCGCCGCGCAGAGCGGCGCGGCAGAGAGCGCCGACGAATCGGGCGCCGCGTTCAAGTACGCCATGCGGGGCGGCCTGTGGTTCGCCGGCGGCGGACTGGTCACCGCCGTGACGTATGCGTTCTCGCAGGGGACCTACCTGATCGCGTGGGGGCCGCTCCTCTTCGGCGGATTCCAGCTCGTGCGCGGTCTCCTCAGGTATCTCACCGTGCCGAGCGGCGCGCGCAAGTCCAGCCACCTTGGAGTGCTCGGTGGCCTCATCGCGGTGGGCCTTCTCTCGGCCGCGTTCGTCGGGGTCAGCGAGGGAATGGGAGCGCAGGACGCCGCGCTGGGGACGAAATGGAACGCGATGATCGAGGCGACCGGCCTCGACGTCGCTCAGGCGAACGATCTTGTCATCGGCATCGCGAATCGTCCCGGGCCCTGGGACGCGACCGACAGTGCGGACATGGCGAAAGCCTCCGCGCTCTACGGGCGCATCGCCGACGCGGTCGAGGCGTCCTCCGCGCCGTCACGGCTCGAGTGGTACCGCACGGGCATGGCCAAGAACTTCCGCGACGCCGCCGCCATCACCCATGACTTCTCGCTCCTGACCGCCGGATCGCCAGCGAGCGCCTTCACGGGGCTCGACGCGCGCTGGCAGGCATTCGTCGACGAGGCAACTCGGCTGTCGGACCGCTTTGACGCGCAGGAGGGGACCAGCACTCCCTAGCGCAGCAAAGTCTTCAGGCGGGCTCGAGCCTCAGCGTTGTCGGCAGGACCGCGCTGACCAGCATCGAATCGAGCGAGCTGCCCTTGCGGTACTTCCTTCGGTAGCCGTCCGAGACGCGCTTCACCGATGCGCCGTCCGTCGCAGGAACCGCACGCACAGGGATGCGCGTACGGTTCACCACCAGAGCGCCAGGTCCTGCCAGCAGCTCGCGATACCACCGCGACGTGGGCCCGCGATACGTGCGAATGAACACGTCGTCGCCGTCAACTACGACCCAGATGGGGACGGCATGCGTCGCGCCTTTCGGGGAGCGCGTTTCGATGTCGACTTCGTTCGCCCGGTCGAGCGCGGCGAGCGTGTCCTTGGGGAAGGTCAATCCCGCTCCGGCAGCGGTGGCCCGGCGATCGCGAGCGCATAGCGGTCCGGCTGAAGGAACGTGCGCGCGATCTCGATCACTTGCTCGAGCTTGACCGCACGCAGCTCGCGCGGATAGCGCTCGGCGTAATCGGGGCCGAGCTCGAAGACCTCGCCCTCGAGCAGGAGTGACGCGACCCCGGCCGGGCTTTCGCGCGCCACGTCGAGCTCGCCGACGAGCTTGTCCTGCGCGAGCTCCAGGTCATCCTCCGCGACCTTGCCGTCGACGATTTTCCGGAGCTCCTCGAGCGTCGTGCTGACCGCGCGCTCGACGTTTATCGGATTCACGCCCATGCGCACGACCCATGGCGACTGACCTCGCGAACCTCCGAGCGTGCTGAAGACGTAGTACGCCAGGCCGAGCTCGTCGCGGACCACGTGCCCGACGCGGCTCGCGAACGTGTCCGCCGCGAAGACCATGTTCGTCACTCGGGCCGCGACAAAGCGGGGATCCGTCCGCGGGAGGCCGGGCCACCCGAGCACGACGTCGCTTTGGGTCTTGTCCGGCACGATCTCGAGCTTCCGCGAGGCCGTGGCCAGGCGCGCCTCGGGCACCTTGCGCTCCTCACGGGGGCCGCCGGCGCGCCAAGATGAGAACGACTTCGCGGCCGCATCAAAGACCTGCTGCGCGTCAACGCCACCGGCGACCACGAGGACGGCGCCGTCGGGACGGATGGCGCGCCGATGATGATCGCGGAGATCATCGGCCGATGCAGCGCGCACGACGTCGAGGTCGCCGATCGGCCGCGCCCGGAAGGGATGACCCTTCGGGTAGACAAGCTCGCGCCAGGCGCGCTCCGCAACGGCCCGCGTGTTCTTCGCGTCGTCGTTGATCTGCGCCACAGTTTGCTCGCGGACGAGCTCGACCTCGGTGGGTGCGAATGCTGGGCGCACAACGGCGTCGGCCATGAGCTCGAGCAGGACGTCGAGGTCGGTCCCGAGGGACTGCGCGCTGAAGGTCGCCGCGTGCGAACCGACGTCCAGTCGCGCGGCCGCGCCGATGCCGTCGAGGTCGTCGGCCCACGCCTTCGCGTCGCGAGTGGTGGTGCCGCGGAGCATCGCGAGGGCGCAGAGGCGGGCGATGCCCGGCCGCCCGATGGGCTCGAACCACTGACCCGCCTCGATCGCGAGAAGAACCGCTGCGGACTGAAGGCCGGCGATCGGGATGGCCGCCACGCGTAAGCCGTTCTCGAGGCGTTGCCGGCGGACGTCCACTACGACTCCTCCGGCACGAACCAGCCGACAGTTCGGCCCTTCTCCACAAAGACCGCTTCGGCGGCTGCGCGGACGTCCTCGGCGGTGACCGCGGCGAGCCGGTCGTACCACTCGCCGAGCGAGACGGCTGCGCCCGTCGCGAGGAGCTGTCCAAAACGCCACGCGCGCCACGTGACCGTGTCGGTCATGAACGCGCTCGCCGAGAGCATCTGCCGGCGAACCCGGCCGAACTCGGAATCGGTGAGCGCCGAGCGCGCGACCTTTTCGAGCTCGTCAAGGATCACGCGCTCGACCCTCTCGTGTGTCACGCCCGGCCGAAGATGCGCCTCCACAACGAAGAGATAGGGATCCTTCATGAGCTGGAACGATGCGTCGACGGTCGTCGCGAGTCCGGTGTCGACGAGCGCGCGATAGAGGCGCGCTGAGCGTCCCGACGCGGCCTCTCCGCCTCCCGCGGTCGCGCCGGCGAGCGCGACCGCGAGCGCCGATAGCGCGGGCGCACGTGGGTCGGCTGCGCGCGGCGCCTTGTGGCCCACCTGAATGATCGGGAGGGCCCCACCGGCGCGGCGGACGATGACCCGCCGCTCGCCGTACTGCGGCGGCTCCGGTGCCTTCGGCGGTTCGATCGGCGCCTCCGCGTCGAGCGGCCCGAAGGCCGAGGCGGCGCGGTCGAGCAGCTCGCTCGCGGGCGCGTCGCCCGCGACGATGAAGTACGCGTTGTTGGGCGCGTAGTGGCGGCGGTAATGCGCGTAGAGGCCGTCGCGCGTCATGAGCTTGATCTCTTCTTTACTGCCGATGACGCCTTGCGCGTACGGGTGGCGCGAGAACGCCACCGCTTGCAGCTGCTCTCCGAGCAGGAACGACGGATCGTTCTCGAGTCCCTCGCGCTCGCTCACGATGACGTTGCGCTCCGCCTGGGTCTCTTCCTCGGTGATGAGCGCATTTCGCATCCGGTCGGCCTCGAGCTCGAGCGCCACGGGATAGCGCTCGGCGGGGACCGTCTCGAAGTAGCACGTCACGTCCTCACTCGTGAAGGCGTTCCAGAGCGCGCCGTACCGCGCGAGCAGCTTGTCGAGATCACCCTTTGGGTGTCGCGGCGTTCCCTTGAACAGCATGTGCTCGAGGAAATGCGACATCCCCGTGGTCCCGGGCACCTCGTTGCGCCCGCCGACCTGGTACCAGACCCAGAGCGAGACGACCGGCGCGTGCCGCGCCTCGAGCGCGTGCATAACGAGCCCGTTGTCGAGGCGTCGCGAAGCCGGGGCGTCGGTAACGGCGGGGATGAGAAAAGTCTAGCGTTCGCGAGGATCAAGATATCCACGTGATCCGGATCGGCGAGCCTCGACCGATCGAGCCTCCACCCGAGGTGGACAGGGAAAGCGTCTCGTATCGAAGCCCAGTCGGCGATCACACGATTGTCTTCAGCGGCGAGGACGAGTATGCGATGGGCGCGAGCTTTTGGAATGCGCATCTGGTCGGCGCCGACGACGAGACGACGAAGCTGCCGTATGCACTCTCGGTCGCGCCGCTCCAGCCGTGGTCGCCGGATGGAACGCGCTTCGCGTATCTCGGCACCGAAAAGCTTCGCCAGCCGGGCCGGGTCCTCCTCGGAGACATCGCCGCCGGCTTCCGGTGGACAACGGCTCCGACGGGGGCGCGAGGGATCTTCTGGTCCTCGTCGCAACCTGTCCTCCTCACCATCGGTCCAGGCTGGTTGCGCCTTCTCGATCAGCAGGGCCGTATGACCCGCTCGCACGACTGGCGAAATGGCGAGGATGATCCGGTCTACGGCGGCTGGCTTGCGTCCGGCGAACGCTTCTTCGTCATCGCCGCTGAGACGGGACATAAGGCGAAGCTTCGCGCGTACGACGCGAGCGGGACGCTACTCGGCGAGGAGCCGCTTGACCCTGCTGATCTCCTGCCGTTCGACACGAAAGCATTCGCATCACTTGAACGCGGCAGATATTCGCTTCGTCTTGGACCCGGCACGCGCTCGATTGCGGCGCTTCTCGATCGCTGGTCCGATGCCCGATATGACCCGGCGACCGGCGACCTTCGACTTGCCGTCTACCGACCGACCGGCCCCGTCGGCCCCGAGCTCGCGCCTGCGTTCCAGCAACTCTCTGAGTTGACCGCACCCGCGGCAATGCAGTGGATCGCCGTGCGCGTCAGCGAATAGGTCGCGACCCTTATTGGCTCGAGTACTGGTATGTGTGCGCGAAGACCTCGTATTCCCATTGAACGCTCGGGGTCGGATAGCCATCGTGCATGTCGATCTTGAGCGAGTCGGTCGGCGCGAGGCTGAGCCACGGTTTCGTGTTGGCGGCGATCTCCGGACGCCACTGCAGAGCGCTGAGGACCTCGCGAGGTGACGCTTTGCTGCGCACGATCACGACGAGATGGAGCTTCGAGAAACCGGGTACGGTCGCGGTCGTCGCGACATTGAGATTGCATCCGATGACGCCGATCGCGGCGTCGTTCGCACACGCCTGACTTGCGACGCTGACGCCGTCGACTTCGCCGATCGTGACAAGGCTCCGCGCGACCTTGAACTCCTGCACGTCGGTCTTCGTGAACGTCTTGTCGTACCTCACGACCGTCCACGAGTCGCCCGGTGGGATCGGGAAATACCAGTTCTGGAACTTGGTGTCGGCCCGATCCGGCGGCACACCGGCATTACCGATGCGCTCGTCGGTCACCGCCAGTCCGTCCGCGCTTTTGAATCGCACGGTCATGAACCAGTCGAGGACGAACGAGTTGGGGTTCGAGAAGAAGATGGCGGTCTTGCTCACCGCCACCACGGTTCCTGGGACCACCGCGAGCGGGTCGACCTCGTACGTGAGCGGCAGGATGTCGGGCTTGGCGACCGCGCTTGACGAAGGGACCGGCGTTGGCGTCGGTCGGTATTCGGGAGCCTCGACGCTGCACCCGGACAGCACGGCCGCGAGAAGAGCGCCGGTGAGAGCGCGACGCATCGCGTCGAGCCTAGACCCCCGCGGTCTGGCCGCTGGTGGCTAGGGCGTCGCGAACTTGGCGGTGAGAACGGCCTTCACGGCGATCGCCGAATCCACCGATCCGAAGACATTCGGTCTCTCGGTGTACTCGTCGAGAACGGCTGCGATCGCGATCGACGGCTGCTCGAAGGAGGCCCAACCGATGAACCACGCATCGACCTTTCCGGCGGCCGGCGACTCAGCCGTACCGCTCTTCCCGGCGGTCGTGGGCGAATAGTTGCGGAATACGAACGACACCGTCCCATCCGCATCGTTCGTCACCGCGTGCATGCCATCGCGAATGAGCGAGAGATCGGTCGGGATCGAGAGGGCCGAACCCACCTGGGTCTTCGGATAGGTCTTGACGCTCTTGCCGTCGCGGTCGCGGAGCTCGATAACGAGACGTGGCTTCCACAGGATGCCGTCGTTCGCGATGGTCGATGTGTAGTTCGCCATCTGAAGAGGAGTGGCCAGCAGGAACCCCTGCCCGATCGCAAGGTTTGTCGCGTCGCCCGGGTTCCACACCTGGTCCGCCGGGCTCGTGAAGTGCTGCTTCTTCCAGTCCGGGCTCGGAACGATCCCCTCCGCCTCGTACACGAAGTCGATGTCGGTGGCCTTTCCGAGGCCAAAGCTCTTCGCCGTGTTGGGCAGGATGTTCGGATCGCGATCGTTGAGTCGCTTGCCGAGCTCATAGAAGAACGTGTTGCAGCTGCGGGCGAGCGCGGTGCGAAGATCGATCGGCCCGAGGGCCACCGTTTCGTGGTTGAGCTGCGCCCACTGCTCGCCGTAGCCGGTCCAGCGTGCGGGGCAATCGATACGGTCGCCCCAGTTGTAGACGCCGTTCCGCAGGGCGGCGGCGGACGTGATCGGTTTGAACGATGAGCCGGTCGGATACTGGCCGAACGTCGCGCGGTTGAAGAACGGCCGGTTCGGGTCGGACGAGTACCGCGCGATCGCCGCGGCGTCCCCCGAAACGAGCGCATTCAGGTCGAAGGTCGGCCGGCTCGCGAGGGCGAGGATCTCGCCTGACCACGGGTCCTCGGCGACGATCGCGCCCTTGTTGTTGCCCAGCGCGTTTTCGGCGGCACGCTGCAGCTTCGGATCGAGCGAAAGCACGACGTCGCGTCCCGGCACCGGTGCGGTCTCCGCCAGCGTTTCGACGGGGCGCTCATCCGACTCGACGATGCCGAGACGGAATCCGTAGCTGCCGCCAAGCTCATCGTCGAGCGTGGCTTCGAGCCCGGTGTCCTTCTTGCCGATGAGGTCGCCTGCCTCGATGCCTCGCACCGACTTCGCTTTGGCCTCCGCGTCGCTCGCCTCGGCGAGGTAGCCGAGGGTCTGCGACGCGAGCCCGGATGGATAGCTCCGCACGCGCGTCGCCTGCACCTGCACGCCTTCGATCAGCGAGAGCTGCGCGCGGAGCCCGTCGAGCTGCAAGGCGGGCACGGTCTTGATCGGTACGAAGAGATCTGGTTTCACCCAGCTCTGGGTGTACTTGGCTTTGATCTGATCGGGGGTCATTGCGAGTGCGGCCGACAACGAGGAGAGGAGGCCCGTCTCGGAGCGGATCTGTCCGGTGATCACGCCGACGACACCGGCCTCGACGAATGTGGCGAGCTCGGTGCCGTCGCGGGCAATGATCCGGCCCCGCGACGTCGGCAGTCGCGTCATCCGCACCAGACGTCCCGCGGTGAGGCGCGGAAGGATGGCCTCGGAGGTCCACGCGATGCGCCACACGGCTTTGTCCTTGTCGCCGACCATCACGAGCTGGAGCGCGGTCGTACGCGCGATCTCGCCGACACGCTGCGTGTGGAAGGTCACATCGAGAGGAATGCTCGCCTTCCGCGGGTCGGGCGATCCGTTGGGAAGGGCCGGATGCGTCGCGACGCCGGGCTTCGCGTCGAGCGAGGTGAGCGTCATTTCGTCGGCGATGCGGGGAAGCCGTTCGGTGAAGCCGGCCGGCGTGACCTGGGCTTTCGCGTCGTCGGTCAGCAGATCCCACATCGCCTGGTAGTCGGCCTTCTGCCACGCGGCGGCGTACTGGCGGGCGATGGGCTCGGCCGGGGGCGGGCCGGGCTCGCAGGCGTTGACGACCGCCGCGCAGAGGATCGCGACCGCGGCGATGAGGCCGCGGTTAATACCCAGCGGCCTGACCCTCGCGGCGCGGATCCGCGCCGCCGGCGAAGGATCCATTCGGCTCGATCGCGATCGCTTGCGCGCCGCCGGTGATCTCAGCCCAATCTCCGAGCACCGCGACCTCATGCCCCTTCGCCGCGATGGCGCGGCGGACGGCCTCGGGATACCGGCGCTCCATCTTCAGTGTGCGCCCCGCTTCGTGGAACCAACGGGGCTCCTCGATGGCCTGTTGCACGTCCATGCCGAAGTCGATGAGGCCCACGGCGAGCTGAAAGTTGGTCTGGACCTGCGCGTGACGTCCGGGCGTCCCGAACACGAAGCGGGGCATCGAGCCCTCGAGGGCGATAACCGTGTTCAGAGTGTGCACAGGCCGCTTGCCTGGTGCGACGGCGTTGGGCGAACGCGGGTCCAGCGAGAAACCGGTGAGGCGGTTGTTGAGCAGGATCCCGGTGCCCGGCACCACGGTCGCGGCGCCGAACGCGCTGAACACGCTCTCGATGAGCGACACGGCGTTGCCGTCTCGGTCTACGACCGCGAGATAGGTCGTGTTGGCAGGCGTCATGAGCGATCCGGCTTCGCTGCGCTCGCTCGCCTTCGCGTTCAGGGCACGGCGGCGGCTCGCTACGAACTCAGCGTCGAGCAGGCGGCGGGCGTCGAAGTCGACACGCGCCGGATCTCCGGCGTGTGCGTCACGGTCCGCGAACGCCAGCTTCTTTGTCTCGACCATCAGATGGATGAGGTCCGCGCTTCCCCACTCAAGCGATCGGATATCGACGTCTTCGACGATGGCGAGCTCCTCGAGAAGGATGTGTCCTTGCGAGACCGGGGGTTGGCCGAAGATGCGGAGGCCCCGGTACTCGATGGCAAGGGGCGCGGGTCGATCGGTGCGGTGGGCCGACAGGTCCGCCCGGTCGATGACCCCGCCGATCGATGCGATGGCGGTCGCGAACCGCTCTCCGAGATCGCCCCGATAGAACGCGTCGGCACCGTCGCGGGCGATGGCCCGGAGCGATGCCGCGAGGTCGGGCTGTTGGAGCATCTCTCCCGCGCGAGCCCAGCGTCCTCGCGGTCCGAAGAGCTGTGACGCCTCCTCGTCGTTGGTAAGCCGCTCCCCTTCCTCGACGATCGCCGCGGCGAGGACGTCACTGACGGGAAAGCCGCTCTCGGCGTAGGCAATCGCCGGAGCGAGAGCCCGATCGAGGCCGAGGCGGCCCTGGTCGGCGACGAGATCGACGAGTCCGGCGATGAGGCCGGGCACGGTCGCGACCGAGGCGCCCTGTGCCGGGAAGGCGGTGCCGAAGGCGTCGGGGTCGAGGCGGTGCGGTGCGGCGCCCGAGCCGTTGTACACCGCGATCTCGCGGGACCCCGTGTTGTACGTGAGCGCGAACATGTCGCCGCCGATCGACGTCCGATGGGGCATGACCACCGCGCACACCGCGGCGGCGGCGACGGCGGCGTCGGCCGCGCTCCCGCCCTCACGCAGAGCGGCAAGGCCCGCCGATGTTGCCAGGTGATGTCCGCTCGCGACCAGACCGTTGGCAGCTCGGACCGTTGGGCGAGTCGTCACCTGCCCTCGATGGTACTCAAGGAGCGAATGCGATCGCGACACGCGAGACCAGAGCTGAGACCGCAGCGATAGCGATGCCGAGACTCAACGAGCCGCGCGGTCTGGGGACCATCGGTGCGAGCGCCAAGGCGAGGAGGACGAAACCGTAGTGCGGACTGCCTTGCGTGAGGAGACCGCCGAACAGGATGTACCCGATCCCGATCCAGGCAACTGTCGCAAGGTTCTCGACGAGGATGACGATCGTGCAGATCGCGGCGGCGAGCACCGAGCCCCACAGGATGTACTCGGAGAACGTGGCGGCGAATCGGCCACCGGTCTCGTTGAAGGCGAGGACCCCGATCGCGGCCGTGTCGAATCCGGCGGCGGAGAAGCGCGCGGCCTTTCCCATGCGGCTCATTGCGATGACCGTCCGCCCGGCTCAACTCCGAGGAAGAGTCTCGTGTACCCGACCGGCTCGCTCGAGGCGAGCGGCTCGGGGATGGTCCCGTCGAGGTGCAGCAGCATCGCGTGCTCGTCGCACGCGAAACGCTTGGGGCAGACGGGGCACTCCGACGCGCTCTTTTCCGGCAGCCGCCCGAGGCTCGTGAGAACAAACCCGCAGCGCTCGAAGAACTCGGGGACGAGCGTCAGCGCGAACACCCGGCGGAGACCGAGCCGGCGCGCCTCGGCAACACAGGCGAGCACGAGATGGCGACCGATGCCCCGACCGGATTGCTCGGGGTGCACCGCGAGCGACCGCACCTCCGCCAGGTCCGGTGTGAGCACGGCCAGCGAGCAGCACCCGAGGAACCCGGACGAGTCCTCCGCGACGAGGAAATCACGAAGGTGCTCGAGCAGGAAATCGCGTGACCGCTCGAGCATCCGGTCCTCGGCCGCGTACCGGTTGATGAGGGCCTGCATCGCGTCGACATCTTCGACGCGCGCGGGACGGATCGCGACGCTCATTTCCGGAGCGCCTCCCTCGCTTCCGCGAGTGCTTCGCGGACACGTTCCGGCGCGGTGCCGCCGGGCGACGCGCGGGAGGCCATCGACTTCTCCGGGCGGATCTCATCGAGCGCGGATGCCTCAAAGCGCTTGTCGTGGCGGCGCAGCTCTTCGATTGTGATCCCGCCAAGGTCCTTTCCGGCCACCAGACGCTCGCGGACGATCCTGCCGACGATCTCATGGGCCTCACGGAACGGCACGCCGCGCTTCGCGAGGTGGTCGGCCAGATCCGTGGCGCCGAGCATCCCGCGCTCCGTCGCACGCCGCATCGCCTCCCGGTCGAAGCGCAGCCCGCGGATCACGAGGGCCAGCACGGACAGCGCCAGAGCCAATTCGGTCGCGTCATAGAGCGGGACCCTTTGCTCCTGCAGATCGGAGTCGTACGCCAGCGGAAGCCCCTTCAGCGTCGTGAGGACCGCGACGAGGTCCCCGAGGAGGCGGCCCGAGCGGCCACGGACGAGCTCGGCAACGTCGGGATTCTTCTTCTGCGGCATGATGCTCGAGCCCGTCGCATGGCTGTCGGCGAATTCAGCGAACCCGAACTCGGCGCTCGTCCAGAGCACCAGCTCTTCCGCGAGCCGTGACGCATGGACGGAGGTCAGAGCCGCGACGTACACAAAGTCGGTGATGAAGTCGCGATCTGCGACGGCGTCGATGCTGTTGCGGAACTCGCGCTCAAGGCCGAGCTCGCGCGCCGCGGACGCGGGGTCGATCGCGTAGGGAACGCCCGCGAGGGCGCCCGCGCCAAGCGGCGATGTCCCAGCACGCTCTTTGGCCTCCGCGATCCGGGAGCGGTCGCGCCGAAGGGCCTCGACGTGGGCCAGGAGGTGATGCGCGAGGGATACCACTTGAGCTCTCTGCAGATGGGTGTAGCCGGGCATGACGGTCTCGACCTCGTCCTTTGCGCGTTCGATCAGCGCGCGAGCAAGATCGGCGACCGAATCGTCGAGCGCCGAGAGGCGGTCGATGGTGAAGAGGCGCAGGTCGAGTGCGACCTGGTCGTTCCGGCTGCGTCCGGTGTGCAGCTTTCCGGCGACCTCGCCGACGATGTCGCGCAGCCGCCCCTCGACGACGCTGTGGATGTCTTCGAGATCGCTCGGCCAAGCGAACGTTTTCTCCTCCATCTCTTGAACGATCCGCTCGAGGCCACCTTCGATCGTCTTGGCTTCCTTCTCAGTGAGGATCCGCTGCCGACCGAGCATCCGCACGTGCGCGAGGCTTCCGCGAACGTCGTAGAGCGCGATCCTGCGGTCAAGTTCGAGTGAGCTGGTGAATCGCGCGACGCGGCGCTCCACCGCGGCCGTGAATCGTCCGGACCAAAGTGGCTTGCTTATCGGGTCCGTCAACGACCGCGCTTCTTCTTGGCGGTCGGGTTTGTTGGTGGTTTCGCCGTGGCGGGCGGCGCCGAGAGCGCCTTCTTCGGGATGTCGAGCGAGGCTTCGCTTCCCTCGCCCCAGAGCGCCTGCGTCCTGGCCTGCGTGCGCAGCGGTA
>WNGI01003552.1_pt1 | contig 20122 bp, 15 predicted proteins | sample 5400621 | NCBI WGS metagenome assembly WNGI01 (sample SAMN13153374, study PRJNA577476) | soil metagenome | isolation source: 20 cm soil or saprolite under Garry oak tree replicate 1 | place: USA:California | collected 2016-06-15
GCACGAGTGGAGAGGTGGGTCGCTGCGCGCGCGACCAGACCTGATCGTATCGCGTATCGCCGGTCACACTTAGTCTGTCGCTTCGCACGCCCTGCTCCCGCAGGCGCTGGGCGTCTTTCTCGTCGATGGCGCCGACGCGCTCGATCGAGCGATAAGCGTCGCCGAGCAATGCACGACCCCACAGTCCGCGCCTACCGGAGGATTCGGGAAGCGTTGCGCTGATCACCCCCACCGGAACTCGCGCCGCGGCAGCGCTCTCGGTGAGCGCCGGCCAGACATCGAGCTTGCTGAATATCAGCGCGCTCGGCCGCAGGGCCGAGATTATCGAGCTCGCATCGTCGGACGTGTCGAAGGGCAGGTAATCAACAAAGTCCGCGCCCAGTGTGCCCGCAAATCTCTCGGCGCTCGGGGAAAAAAATGTGTACGCGATCTGAGCATCGGGTCGTCGCGAGCGAATGAGCTCGACGACAGGCAGCGCCTGAAGTCCCTCGCCGACCGAAGGTGCGTGGAACCACACCAGGGGTCGGGAAGGATCGCGGGAGCGCGCCCCCCAACGCTCGTACCGCTCTACGATTCCGCGCCGCGCGCCCAGCCCGCGGCGGAACTTGGAATCTCCGGCAGGCACTGCCCAAGCTAGTGCGTTCGCAACGGCGCCCGCGAGACTATATGGAATTCGCAGCAGCGAATTCACGGCAGGTGTTGTTCGGGAACCTAGGGAGTTGTCTTCTTGCTCTTCGCCAGTGCGGAATCAATCGCGCTGCGCAGATTCTCGATTGGCTGCGCACCGACGAGCATCCTGTCGCCGATCATGAAGGTAGGCGTCGAAGCCGCGCCAGCGACCCGGGCTCGATCTTGGTCGGCAAGAATCAACGGCTTCATCTTTCCCGATTCGACGCATTTCCGCCAGCGCGAGACATTGACACCGCTGGCGCGAGCGAGCGAATCGAAGACGACGGTCGGCGACGGTAGCGCCTCCCATTTCGCCTGGTTGGCGAAGAGAGCGTCGTGCATTTCCCAGAACTTCCCCTGAGCGGCGGCGCACATCGCGGCCTCCGCGGCCGGAAATGCGTAGGCGTGCTGCGCGAGCGGAAAGTTGACGTAGGCGAGGCGTACCTTGCCGGTTCGCACGAATTCGTCGCGGAGCTTCTGATACGTTTCGTCGTGCCATTGCTTGCAGAACGGACACTGAAAGTCACTCACTTCGATCACCCAGATGGGCGCCGTCGGGCTGCCCTGAATGCGAGCGAGGTCAGCCTTAACGGCGTCCGAATCCTTGGAAGCGACTGCTGCGGCAGAAACTGTAGGGGTATCACTACGCGTAGTGCTGCTGCTCTCGCTGCTCTGCTTCGTTCCGTTGGCGGGAGCGCAGGCCAGCACAAGCGTCAAGATGCCGAGCGCGCCGACGCGGTTGACTTGTGAGGGAATCATCTGCTAAATAGACCTCCTGACAAACCATGAAATCAAGGGAGAGTAGATCTTTACCGCGCTGCTAGCGGCCCTTCCCTCGGCGGCGACTCTGATCACCGTCCTGCGCGCGGCCTCTCTCCTCCTCCTTCAAGGCTTCGAGATTCCGGCCCCGATGGGGGTCGTGAACGACTTTGCGGACGTGATCAGGCCCGACGCCGCGGAGCAGATGGAGCGCATCGCCGAGGATGTGAGAACGAAGTCGAGGGGCGAGATCGCCGTCGTCACGCTTCCCGATATCGGCACGCGCGACGTCCAGATAATTGCGACCCAGATCGGACGGCAGTGGAAAGTGGGCAAGCTTGGGAATCCGGGAGACCCGACGCGGAACGCGGGCGCGGTCATTCTTCTGATTCCCAAGGAGACCAGCCGAGACGGGCGCGGGCATTGTTTCATCGCTACCGGATACGGCGCGGAAGGATTCATCACCGACGCTGACGCCGGCGACATTTGCCGTGAGGCGACGCCGGCATTCGCGGCGAAGGACTACAGCACGGGTCTCGAGCTGGTCACGCTGAGAACCGCCGAGCGATTCGCCAAAGAGTTCAACTTCTCGCTCGATACCGCGTTCGTTCCACCCGCGATGGCGGAGCCCAGCAACAGCTCTCCGTCGCGTGGTAGCGGACGTGGAATTCCTCCATTCGTCTACTTCCTCATTTTTCTCGCCGTGCTCTCTGTGCTGAGCAGCGCGCGGCGACGTGGGAGGAGGGGCTGCGGTGGCTGTTTCCCGATCTTCATTCCGTGGGGAGGATTCGGCGGGTTTGGCGGAGGAGGTCGTGGGGGATGGAGTGGCGGCGGCGGCGGATTCGGTGGATTTGGCGGTGGTGGTGGCGGGTTCGGTGGATTTGGCGGTGGAGGCGGTTTTGGGGGCGGCGGTGGCGGATCGAGCTGGTGACGATAAGGACTTGGAGCCATGATGAAACTTGAAGAACTGGTGAAGCAGCTCGAGCTCGCGTACGGAGACGGACTGCGTTCGGTGGTGCTCTTCGGCTCCGCGGTCGCGGGCGAGCACCACCCGAAGAACTCGGACTACAACGTCCTCGTGATCGTGGACGCGCTTCCGCTTGACAAACTTCGTGCGGTGGCGGCCGTGTCGAAGGCGTGACGTTCACGAACAGCGAGTGGCGGTCGTCGGCCGACATCTTCCCGATGGAATACGCGGACATCCTCGAGCGGCATCGCGTACTGTTCGGAGATCCTCCGTTCGAGGGAATCAAAGTCGCGCCCGCGGATCTGCGACTGCAGGTCGAGCAGCAGACGATGGGCAAGCTGCTGCAGCTCCGTCAGGCCACCATGGGAGCGGGCGGCGACTCGCGACTGCAGCTCGAGGTGCTGGAGAAGAGTCTCAGCACCATCATGGTGATTTTTCGCGGCATCTCGCGGCTGCACGGACAGGTTCCGTCGCAGGATTACGAAGAGCTGGTGCGGCAGCTCTCGCACCGTGCCGGTTTTTCGCCCGACCCTTTCGTGAAGGTGATTCGTCACGTTCGCGGCACCTCGAAGATTCCACGAGAAGGCGCGGCGCGGATACTTGAAGGTTATCTGGACGCGATGGAGAGGCTCGTGGCTTATCTGGACGAGTTTCGGGGCTAGATTATTGTGTGCTTCGGACGGACAGCGTGTCGTCAATCATCTGAGGATCAGGCAAAATGAAACTTCGCATCGTGCTGGCTCTCACTCCGCTCGTGCTGGCGGGTTGCGGATACAACCGGATACAGCAGTACGACGAGAATGCGCAGCAGGCGAAGCAGCAGATCTCCGTGCAGCTGCAGCGTCGCGCCGATCTCGTGCCGAATCTCGTCAATACCGTCAAAGGTTACGCGCAGCACGAGGAGGCGGTGTTCACGCAGGTTGCCGCGGCGCGTGGCGCTCTCACCGGGGCGATTCAGGGCGGGGACCCGACGCAGATGGCGGCGGCAAATGCGCAGCTGACGGGTGCATTAGGCCGGCTCATCGCAGTGGCGGAAGCCTACCCGCAGCTCAAGGCCGACCAAAGCTTTCTGCGACTCCAGGACGAGCTTGCGGGCACCGAGAATCGGATCGCGACCGCTCGCAACGATTACAATCAGGCGGTGCAGGCGTACAATACCTACATCCGGACCTTCCCGCAGGCGATTACGGCGAAGGTGACGGGTGCCAAGCCGCGCACCTATTACGAGGCGGCTCCCGGGGCCGAGACGGCGCCAACGGTTGATTTCGGGACGAAGCCGGCAACTCCGGCGGCGCCGAAGACACCGTAGAATAGCGGAGAGTTCTCCGCGGAGGTTGGTATGATCGGCGCGCGCTGGTTCCTGGTGATTCATACCGCTCTGATTTCTGCGTGCGCGTCCCCAGGTCCTGTGCCGCGGGCACCCCAGGACACGCTGATCATTACCGAGGAAGAGGTCGAGGCATCGCGGGCCCCCACAGCCTTCGAAGTGATCCAGAGACTGCGAGCGAACTTTCTGAGCTATCGCGGCGAAACAAGCTTCAACCGCAACACCTCCCGGCCGTATCCGATGGTGTACGTGGACGGACAGGAGTTCGGCCCAATAGGATCTCTACGCAACATACCGGCGGCTCAGGTTTCTACCATCCGCCTGTACCGCTCATGGGAGGCTACCGTGAAGTTCGGCACTGGCTACATGGGTGGAGTAATCGCGATAACGACCCGGCAATAGATTTTGCGCTCTAAAAACCCTCCACGCCCCCTCTCGGCTTGGCGGGTTTCTTTGTCTCTTGCCATCGCCCGCGCCAAGTCATACGTTTTTTTCCCTTCCTTGCCTCTAGCACGCGGCGTAGTGCGCCGCACCTCACACTCGACGAGGAGTTTGAGTATGGATCGACCGTCGTATTTCTCAATAATCACACGAATTGGTGTGACGAGCAGGACCACAGTAGCGCGCACGCTCACCAAGGCGCTGCTCGTGCTGCTTCCTCTGCTGTTCGCTCCGATGGCCACGGCACGCGGCCAGGGCGGCACCGTTTCCGGAGTCGTACTGGATCGCAACCAGACGCCACTGGCGAATGCGCAGGTAACCGTGCGCGGCACACAGCTCGGGACCCAGACCGACGCCAACGGGCGATTCCGGATCTCCGGCGTTGACGGCTCCAGCGCTACGCTCGACATTCGGCGACTTGGCTACAAGCCCACATCGACCGTGGCCTCGATCGGAACCGAAGCCCGCGTCAGCATGGAGCCGGCCAGCATCAGTCTCGACGCCGTCGTAGTCACCGGTCAGCCAGGCAGCACTGCCAAACGAACGCTCGGCGTCGACATCGCCCAGATCGATGCATCGAGCATCACGGCCAAGGCTCCGATCAACAACGTGCAGAACCTGATCAACGGCCGAGCGCCGGGTGTGACAGTTCTTCAGAACTCCGGAGTGATCGGATCGGGCGCGACGGTGAGAATCCGTGGCGTCTCGAGTTTCGCGCTTTCCAATCAGCCGCTCATTTACGTGGACGGAGTTCGCGTCGACAACTCTCAAGGGACAGGCCCGAACAACCAGTCTTTCGGCGCCAGCACGACGTCGCGCTGGAACGACTTCAATCCCGACGACATCGAGAGCATTGAGATTGTGAAAGGCCCGGCGGCGGCAACGCTGTACGGAACCGAGGCCGCGAACGGAGTCATCCAGATCATCACCAAGCGCGGCGGTCAGGGAAAGCCGGCCTGGGACATGACCGTGAGGGGAGGAACCAACTCTTTCGCGAATCAGGAAAATCGAATCTTTACGAACTACGGCCGCAGTGCGTTGACCGGTGACACGGTCGCGTTCAACATCGCTCAACGCGAGTCCGCCGCCGGAAACCCGATCTTCAAGACGGGGACAATGCAGTCGTATGACCTTAGCGTCGGCGGAGGCTCTCCGGGATTCCGCTATCGCGTGAGCGGAAACTACAAGAGAGACGGCGGAGTCACGCCGACCAATCTGCTCAAGAATTACGGCGGCAGGGCGAACCTCTCGCTTTCGCCGACTGATCGAATTCAGATAGAAACGAATCTGGGCTACGTCACCGGTCGCACTGATCTCGCGGCAGAAGCAGGGTACGGCGGAACAACGTGGACGACGTACTACGCGACGCCCACAACTTTCGGCACGCCGAAAAACGGATTCTACAGTGCTCTGCCCGATGCGTACTACAAGCAGTACCAGATGTTCCAGGACATCAACCGGTTCACCGGCAGCGTACAGATCACGCATACTCCAATCAGCTGGTTCAGTCATCATCTGACGATCGGAACCGATCAGGGGCTGGAGTACAACGAAGAGCTTTCAGCTGTGCACCTGGATCCCAACTTCTCGTACTTCTTCGGGACTGACGCTGATTCGGGGTACAAGTCTGTCTTCACGCGTCAGAACTCCTTCTCGAGCCTGACTTACGGGGGTACGGCGAAGACGGGCCTGATGGGCCTCTCGAGCGCGACGTCGGTCGGCGTGGACTTCTTCCGACGCAATACCAGGTACGTCAGCGGCTACGGTGAGGACTTCCCCGGACCGGGACTCACGTCGCTTTCTTCTACGACCTCGGCTCGCACGGGGTCCGAGACGTCCGTTCAGAACAACACTGTCGGCGTATATGGACAGGAGCAGATCGGATTCCGCGATCGATTCTTTCTGACCGGAGGCGTGCGTTCGGACAACAACAGCTCATTCGGCTCCAACTTCAAGAGAGTCTACTACCCGAAGGTCAGCGCTTCCTGGGTCGTGAGCGAAGAGCCGTTCTTCTCGCGAGTGCCTTACGTGAACACTTTGAAGCTCCGGTCAGCTTATGGGCAAACGGGGCAGGCTCCGCTCCCGTATTCCGCGGTCCCGTTTTTCACCGCGACGACCGGACCGAATGGCTCGGCGGCCGTAACACCTTCATCGCGCGGGAATCCGAACCTTGGACCAGAGCGCGGTTACGAAACGGAGCTCGGGTTCGATGCCGGGTTCCTCAACGACCGAGCCGGCATTGAGTTCACCCATTTCACCGGTGGAACCAAGAATGCGATTCTCGACCAGCCCGTCGCTCCTTCTACCGGATATCCCGGGACTCAGCTCGTAAACGCAGGAAAGCTGTCGAAGAAGGGCAATGAGGTGATGCTTCGCGCTACGCCGATCACCAATGCGCGGACGACGTGGGACCTGACGTTCAGCGCGGCGACGAACAGCACCAAGGTGGTCAATCTCGGTGGCGCGACCTTCATCAGCCCATCGGCGAACATCAGGCACACGGTCGGATATCCGGTCGGCGCGTGGTGGGGCAAGCGGGTAGTCGATGCGACCATCGATCCGACGACGGGAGCCGCGACCGCGGTATTCTGCGATCCGGGTCCGGCTGGTGGCGCGCCGGTCCTTTGCGCCAGTGCTCCGTTAGTGTTCCTCGGCAGCACCGTTCCGACGCGTGAAGGGGCGTTCACTTCGACGGTCAGTTTCTTCCAGAACTTCAGCGTCTACACGCTGATCGACTTCAAGGGCGGCTACAAAAAACTCGATGGAAACCGGCGCGTCAGGTGTCACATCTTCATCGAGTGCCGCGAAAACTACTACCCGAAGGAATTCTCGCCGGTGATTGTTGGCGCGGTCAGCGCCGGCACTACCTACATCAGTGATCTCGTCAACGACGCGAGCTACACCAAACTGCGCGAGATCTCGTTGAGCTACAACCTGCCCGGCTCATTCGCGAGCCGGCTCGGCGCGGCACGAGCGTCGGTCAGCATCGCCGGCCGCAATCTGCACACGTGGACGAACTACAAGGGTCTGGAGCCGGAAGCGTCGTTCCAGGGCGGTACGCGCGGATTCGGACAGTGGGAGCAGGACGTCACCCCACAGCTCCGTTCCTACGTCGGCACTTTGCGCCTGAGTTTCTAATGCCAACCCACACTCACGAACGACTCACCGGAATGATGCGGAGACCATATATGAAGCTCACTCGCATTGCGAGCAAGATGAAGCGAGCCACAATGACCACGAGTCAATGGCTCACTGTCGTCGTGCTGTCTACGCCAATGCTCGGCTGCAATATTCTCGACAAGGGGCTCGAGGCAGTCGCACCGGACAAGATTGAGACGTCAGTGCTGGAAACACCGGCGAACGCCGGGCTCATCGTCACAAGTGCGATTGGAAATTTCGAGTGCGCGCTCAAGATGTACATCGTGGACGCCGCCATGGGGGGCGGCGAGTTCATGGACGCCACGGCTACGGCTGCCAACTGGGCATTCGATCGGCGCGACACCGACCCAACCGCTGACACACGTTATGCGACCAACGGTTGCGATGCGTACGGGATCTATACTCCGATACAGGTCGCACGCGGTACGGCCGACAGGGCGCTCGAGCTGCTTCAGGGCTGGACTGACGCTCAGGTCCCGAACAGGCAGGATCTCATCGCGAAGGCCGCTGCCTACGCGGGATACTCGCGAGTCCTGTTGGGAGAAGGATTCTGCTCAGCGGCCATCAGTCTTAGTCCGGAGATGACTTCGGCCGAGATATTTGCTTCTGCTGAAACTATGTTCAATACTGCGATCACCGCGGCACAAGCGGCGGGGGATCAGCAGATCCTGAACATGGCATATGTCGGACGAGCTCGCGCTCGTCTCGATCAGGGGAATAAAACGGGAGCAACAGCCGATGCGGCGCTCGTACCGGCCGGCTTCGTAATTAATGCCAGCTCGGAGAACGCCCCGACCATCAGACAGAACCGCGTCCAGACGTTCAACCAGGCTGCCGTGGTCTCAGTCGCGCCGAGCTATCGTACACTCACACTGCCGGCGCCCGGCGGGGGTACGGTTCCAGATTCACGCGTTGCCGTGACGAACGCGGGGAGAGCAGCCTCTGACAACAGGACTCCGCTCTACGTCCAGACCAAGTACGCCACGAGCACGAGCCCGATTCCAATCGCGAGCTACAAGGAGGCGCAGCTCATCGTCGCCGAGGTTGCGGGTGGACAGACGGCGGTGAACATCATCAACGCTCTTCGTACCGCGCGCGGTCTACCGACTTTCTCCAGCACGGATCCTGTCGCAATCGCGGCGGAGGTCACGGAGGCCCGTCGTCGCGAGCTGTTCCTCGAAGGACAACACCTGTACGACGTGCGGCGACTGAATCTCCCGCTCGACCCGGCAGCAGGCATTCCTTACTCCACGGTTTATCTGAAGGGTGGGAACTACGGCACGGAACGCTGTTTCCCGGTGCCGGATGTCGAGAGACTGAACAACCCGAACTTCTAGGATTGACCGTGCTCGCTTCTCGAAAGCATCACCATTTACGATCGTTTTTTGGAGGCACCATGCCGTTGCGCCGCGTTCTGACTCTTCTCGCACTCGCCTTGCTCGCCTCTCCCGCACTCGCCTTCGGGCAGGGCGCCGCCATCATTCGCGGACGCGTCAGCGATGCCGCGACAGGGCAGCCGCTCGTCGGCGTGCAGGTACGCGTCGATGGAACCCCGATCGGCGCTCAGACAACAGCCGACGGCACGTATACGATTACTGGAGTTCCGGCGGGTTCGCGGTTCCTGAGCACGCGACGACTCGGCTACGCGCCGCAGCGTGTCGCGGTAACGGTGCCGGAAACCGGCGACACGACCCAGGATTTTGCGCTCGGCACGGTCGCGACTACCCTGAATGACGTGGTGGTTACGGCGTTGGGACAGACCACTCAGCAACGAGCTTTGGGGGTTGCCCAGCAGAGCGTTCAGGGCGCCGTCATCGCCGAGACGCAAAGAGAGAATTTCGTCAACGCGTTGCAAGGCCGTATCGCCGGCGTGAACGTGACCAGCACCTCGGGCGTGCCGGGCGCTTCATCGTCGATCACCATCAGGGGCATCAGCTCCATCAGCAGCAGCAATCAGCCTCTGATGATCATCGACGGTCTCCCGATGGACAACAAGACCCTCAACACCGGCGTGCTGGCGGCGGACGCGCCCGGCTCGGTCACCGCTTTCAACAATCGTGGATTGGACTTCACCAACCGCGCTGCCGATTTGAACCCGGAAGACATCGAGACCATGACGGTGCTCAAAGGCCCCGTGGCGGCTGCTCTCTACGGCATTGACGCGGCGAACGGCGCAATCGTCATCACGACCAAGCGAGGGAAGTCGGGCGGAGGGTTCAACTACGACAACAGCTTCCGCATCGAGAGCACGCGAGCCAGGCCGGCGATCCAGCACGTGTTTGGTCCGAGCGGGGTCGGAACCAGCACTTTCCTCTATTTCGGCGCGCCGTATCCCGACAACACGATTTTCTACGACAATGTCCAAGGCTTCTTCCGGACCGCGCAAACGCAGAAGCACAACCTCTCCTTCAGCGGCGCGGCTGCCGACAACCGTCTCAACTACCGCCTGTCGACAGGAATTACGAACCAGCAGGGTGTCATTCCCGGATCGGACTACCGTCGCGTAAACCTTACCGGCGCGTCTCAGGGGCAGGTCACACCCTGGCTGAGTGCCGATCTCTCGATGAACTATTCGTACTCGAACAACGACCAGGTCTTCAAGGGCGACGCCGGTCCGCTGCTCGGCCTGCTGGTATGGCCGTCGACCGACAACGCGTCGGACTGGCTGACGCCGGTCGGCACCAGGCGGCGGATCACGACGCTGGGGCAGGGACTGGAGGTCGATAATCCGTACTTCAACATCAGCAAGAACAAGATCAACGGAAAGAACAACCGCCTGATTGCGAACCTGGGCGTGACGCTCATGCCGTTCGCGTGGGGTAACCTGAAGACGATTCTCGGTACCGACAACTATACCAATCAGAATCTTGTCCTCCGCCATCCGGAGAGCACGTACGGATTCAGCAATGGGGGCATTCTGGACATTGCGGACGACATCACCCGCAATCTCAACATGCAAACGCTGCTCAATTTCAACGAGCACTCCCTGACGCGCGGGCTTTCCATCAGTGGTATGCTGGGCAACGCGATCTCTGACTCCAAGTCCACCGTCGATGCCGCGCAGGGCACGAGATTCCTCGATCCGAACTTCGTTTCGATCAACAACACCAACATCAGGACGAGCCGCACGTCGATTGCCCAACGGCGCCTGCTCAGCGGCTTCGGTCAGATGGTTGTCGATTACAACAAGTATCTGTACCTCACTGTCACCGGCAGAAACGACTGGACATCGACGATCCCGCAGGGAGCCAACTCGTTCTTCTATCCCTCGGTTTCGTCGAGCTTCATCTTCTCGGACGCGTTTCCATCGATCGGCCGCCACATGACCGGAAAACTCCGTGCGGGGTACGCTGAGGTCGGTAAGGACGCGAGGCCGTATGCGTACCGGCCGTCGCTCGAGTTCAAGACGACCTCCTACGGTGGCTACGGCTACGGATTCACTGGTCCGAACCTGGACCTCAAGCCGGAATTTGCGCGCTCATACGAGATCGGCACGGAGCTGAGCTTCCTGCAGGATCGATTGGGTATCGACATCACGAGCTACCGAAAGCAGACCAAGGACCAGATCGTCAACGACATCCGTGGCAGTTATGGCACCGGCTTCATCCTCTTCAACCTCAACGGCGCGGTCACCCGGAACCAGGGTGTGGAGATCACCCTTCGAGGCACGCCACTCGTTCGCAGCAACTTCACCTGGGACTTCCTCGCCAACTATGAGCACGCGACAGGCAGGGTCTTGGCGCTGCCGCACGCGCTGCCCGAATCCTACGTTTCGGATACCTGGCTTGTCGGTAACGTTCGTAATGGTGTATCGCCGGGACTGTCGACGATGTCACTCACCGGCTGGTACTACATAAGAGACACGGTGCCCGGCAGGCACGCGATCCTGATCGATCCGACGTCGGGGCTTCCACTCAAGTATCAAGTCTTCATCGATCGCGGCTACGACCGCCAGCCGAAGTACACGATCGGGCTGACCAACACGTTCAGGTACAAGCGTGCCTCGCTGAATTTCCTCGTCGACTTCCGAAGGGGCGGCGACATCTTCAACGCGACCGAGTGGTACCTGACCACGAGAGGTCTGGCGACCAGTACGCTGGACAGGAACACCCCGCGAATCATTGCCGGCGTGTTGAGAGATGGTAAGGAGAACACCGCCAATCCGACCGTGAACAACATTGTCGTCGTCCCGGCGCTTCAGACGGGGTACTACACGGGCATGAGCGAAGAGCTCTTCATCGAAAAGAACATCAACTGGGTGAGGCTCAGAGATATTACGCTGAGCCTCGCGGTTCCCGAGAGAATGATGAGCAACGCAAGCATTTTCATCACGGGCACCGACCTTTGGCTCAAAACCAACTACACGGGACTCGATCCAATCGTTAATGGAAATTCAGCGGCGGTAGGCGGCTCGGGTGGCGTAGGCATCGACTACGGCAACTTCCCGATTCCTCGCGGCTTCAACTTCGGCCTCAAGGTGGGATTCTAAATATGACGAGAAGAGTCTACGCCCCAATTCTGGCGGCTGCCGTCTGCTTGACTGCCGGTTGTAGCGACTATCTGGACATAAATACAAATCCGAACGCTCCCCAGACAGTAACGGCGAATCTCTATCTGCCGCCGATGGAGCACTGGCTGGTGACGTCCCCGCAGTATGACGGACGCTATGCGGGTGGCTACAGTCAGGAGTGGATCTCCGTCTCCAGCGCTGGCAACGGCATCGGGCTGACGTATCAGCAAGCCTGGGGTCGGATGGGCTACGATCCCGGAAGCGACAACGGCGCGATGCAGTGGCGCGACGTCTATTGGTCGTTGGGCCAGAACCTCATCGACATGAACACAAAGGCCCAAGCCGAACAGCGGTGGGATCTCCTCGGTGTCGGGCTGATTTTGAAGGCCTGGGGTTGGCAGGTGCTCACCGACCTGCACGGTGAGATCATCGTCAAGGAAGCGGTCGACCAGTCGAGGTTCACGTTCGACTACGACTCGCAGGACTACGCGTATCAGGAGGTCAAGCGTCTTTTGGACAGCGCGATCGTCCTCCTGCAGCACGCCGACGGCGCGGTCGATGCCAGCTACCTCGCCGTCGGCGACAAGATCTACAACGGCGACCGGACCAAGTGGCTGAAGCTGGCATATGGGTTCAGAGCGCTGAGTCTGAACCACTACTCCAACAAGGCGTCGTACGATGCGGCCGCGGTGATCGCGGACGTGGACAGGTCCTTTGCCAGCAACGCCGACGATGCGCTGCTCCAGTATCCGGCGCTGCTGCCGAACGACGACAGAAATTTCTACGGTGCGACGCGTCAAAACATGCAGAACTATCGGCAGACCCAGTTCATCGTCAACCTGATGAACGGGACACAGTTCGGCGGGGTCGTGGATCCGCGGATGAGCCGAATACTGGCGCCCGCACCGGACGGCGGGTACCGTGGGCTCGATCCGAACCAGGCGGGATATGGCGCGATCACCGATCCCAATCTGCGGCCCAATAATTTTTGGGGCTATGTGGGAGCCGCCGGTGCTGGTCTTCCTGCGCGCTACATCTTCAGCGACAAGACGAAGATGCCCCTCATGACATACTCGCAACTCCAGTTCATCAAGGCGGAAGCGGCTTTGCGGAGCGGGGACGCGCCGCTTGCGTTGACGGCTTATACCAACGCCATTTCGTCCCACATCGATTTCGTGAATGCGCGGAACACCGATGATGGGCAGAGCCCGACCCAGATCACCGCGGCGGAGAAAGCAGCGTTCCTCGCCTCTCCGGAGATCGTGCCTCCGGTGATTACCCTCTCACACATCATGTCGCAGAAGTTCATCGCTCAGTGGGGTTGGGGACACAACGAGCTGTGGATGGACATGCGCCGGTATCACTACACCGACGTCGATCCCGTAAGCGGGCTGGAGGTGTTCCGTGGATGGACGCCTCCGACGACACTCTACGCCGACAACGGCGGGAAACTCGTCCAGCGCATCAGACCGAGATACAATTCTGAATACGTGTGGAACAGAGCCGGACTGGACGTCGTTGGTGGACTGGCGGTGGACTACCACACGAAGCCGTTGTGGATCACTCAACCTTAATGACCATGAACAGATCTAGATCAATAGCGGCCCTGCTATGCGTCGCTCTGCTTTCAGCGTGCGGCGAGAACGCCGTCCAGAAGATCACGACAGCTCTGCCCGGATCGGCAATCAGGTTCTACAACTTTGGCGTCTGTGGCACGTCCCCGACGGTCACGACGAGCTGCATGCCCAGCGTGAATTTCTACGCCAACGACACGAAGATGACGGCGATCGGCTCGACGTCGGGCGCCGAATCCTCGTCGGGCACCGCATACACGGCGGTCGGGAACAACGGACTCTATTCCGGAATTGCGCCGGGTCAGTACACCATCAGCGGAAGGATCTCCGCCGCTGGCCCCGACAAGGACGCGGCGGTCTCGAATACGCCGGTGACGCTCGCGGACGGGAAAGCTTACTCGTACTACCTGAGCGGCTTCTACAACACCACCGCGAAGCTTGTCGATTCCTTTGTCGTCGAGGATGATCTTCCGGCGATCGATTTCAGCGTGATTTACGTGCGGTTCGTCAACGCGATCGCTAACTCCAACCCGATGACGTTGTTCGCGAAAAATACGACGACGGGGACCGAGACCGCTGTCGGCGCCGAGATCGCATACAAAGGCGCCGGGGCGTTCGTGTCGCTGGCCCCAGGGACATACGATTTGAGCACGAGATACTCCGGGTCGTCCACCAATGTCATCAGCAGAACGGCGGTCGCGTTTGTCCCCGGCAAGATTTACACGATCAGCGCGAGGGGCGACATCACGATCACGTCCACGACCGCGATCAACAGACCAGTTCTCGATAACACCGCCAACCAATAACGCAAGCTTGCCACCACGAGCAGAAAACCCCGGCACGCCGGGGTTTTTTGTCGTGCAGCTGTAGACGAGGAGCGCTACGACCCCGGCTGGAGTCGATTAATTGGCGACGCTCGTAGTGTCATACCGATAGAAATCGCAATCGTCCTCATCGCAGAGCAAACCTCGAAGCACGGAATCCTTGAGCACGTCGACGTAATCAATCGGCTTGCCGTTGATGTAGATGGTCCTGTAGACGAGCCGGATGCCGTGGCTGTAATCGACGTACCAGTTCACGTGACCTGTGTACAACGGCTGGATCGGCGTGCCATCGAGCTTGTGCCACCCGTAGATCGCGACGCGATCGGGCTTCGGATCACGCGGGATCTGCCCGGTGATCACGACATCCTTCTTGATGCCGGCTATCAATCCCTTCCGAAGGCGTCGCTGGCCTTCGATAATCAGATTGTGGTGGTACATCGTGACCGCGCTGTCGCGGAGCGCATACATGGGAACCGGCTCCAACTTTACTGTGGCTGCCTTGTAGATGTCATCAACGATTTTTCTTGTCGGCAGAAAACAATGAAGGCTGTCTGCAATGAGCTGAGCCGTCATTGGCGTGAGTGGAATTCTGGCAAAATCATTGTCAGAGCCGATGGATAAATAATCGGCAAGGACAAAGTAAACGGCGTTTATTGTCTTGCCCTGCGCGGTGGTTATCGAAGTTCTTATTTCGATGAATGATCTCAGGAAGGGAGGAATATTCCCTGCCAATATTGCTTTCTTTGCCAATTCCTCGCGTTGCAGTCTGTCTATTGCGAAAACAGTCTTATAGAACTCGCTTCCCGTTTCTGCCGCATCTAGACGCGGCGGCAATAGAAGGTGTTTGGGAGAGACACACCCCGAAACAGCAGAGACGCATAGCAGGAAGAAATGAACGTATCGGTTCATTCTTCAGCCAAGATCTCCCGCCGGAACTTCTTTTTTCGGAAAGAGAGGCGGACTCCTCGACACCTTCCAGCCGGTCGGATCCAGGTCCTTTAACCGGGAGAAGCCGACAGCGTTCGGGGATTCCGCTGCTCCGAGAGAGCGCCATAACTCCTCGGACTTCGCCGGCATGAACGGCCACAGATAGACAGCTTGGCGCGCCAATTGTCTCACCAGTGAGGCGAGAGTGCTCTCGAGCTCCGGCCGCTTGGCTGGATCCTTGGCGAGCTTCCACGGCGCCTGCCGATCCACGTACTCGTTCGCCCGCGCCACTGTCTGCCATACGGCCTTGAGCGCTTCATGCAGGAGGAATCCTTTGGGGCCGAGTGACGCGTGGTATGTCGCGAGATCAGCCTCGTCCGCCTCGTCGATCTCGTTGCGCTCTCCCTTGGGAACGACCCCGCCGCAGTAGCGCTCGACCATCGAGATGGTGCGGCTGGCGAGATTTCCAAACGCGTTGGCGAGGTCCGCGTTGTAGCGCTCGTCGAATCTTTCCCACGAGAAATTGCCGTCGCCATCGAACGGGACCTCGCGCAGGAGGAAATACCTGAACGCGTCGGCCCCATACAGCGCGATCGCGTCGCGCAGGTCGAGGTTGCCACCGGCTGACTTGCTGACGCGCGCTCCTCCGACGAGGACGAACCCATGGACCCAGATTCGTTTCGGCACCGCCAGGCCGGCCGCCATCAGCATCGCCGGCCAGATGACCGCGTGAAAGCGCGTGATGTCCTTGCCGATCACGTGAAGATCCGCCGGCCATAGCGTCTCGAAGTCGGGATTCGGGAATCCTGTCGCTGTCAGATAGTTGGGCAGTGCATCGAACCAGACGTAGGTCGTCTGCTTTTCCCCTCCGGTCACGGGTCGGGGGAAGGGAACTCCCCACGAGAACCGGCTGCGGCTGGCGGAGATGTCGTCCAGCCCTGAATCGATGAGCGAAAGGATCTCGTTCCGCCGCGACTTCGGCTGCAGGAAATCCTCGCTAGACACGAGCTCTTTCAACCGGTCGGTGTACGCGCTCAGGCGGAAGAACCAGTTCTTCTCCTCCACCCACTCCAGCGTGCGCGTGGGATGGAGAATGCACTTGCCGTCGGCGATCTCGTTGTCCTGCTTGAATGATTCGCAGCCGACGCAGTACCATGACTTCTCGTAGAAATCGTCGGGTGAGTTCTCGAAGATCTGCTCGATGAGCCGCTTTACACCAGCCTTGTGGGCGGGGTCGGTCGTGCGGATGAATTGGTCGTAGGAGATTCCGAGCAGCCGCCATATCTCTTCGGTGCTCTCGGCGACCGCATCCACCAATTCCTGTGAAGAGACTCTTCGCTCGGCGGCGGTCTGCGCGACCTTCTGTCCGTGCTCGTCCATTCCGACCAGGAAGTGGACTTCGTCGCCCATCAAGCGGTGGTAGCGAGCTATGGCGTCGGCGCCGATTTTCTCGAAGGCGTGACCCTGATGGGGGTCAGCGGTGGCATAGTCGATTGCGCAGGTGAGAAAGTACTTGGCCAACTAGGAGGTTCCCGGCGGACTGTCGTCGCTGCCGCGGCCGCGGCGGCCACCGCGCCGCCCACGACGGCGCTTGCCCGGCCCCTCGCTCTCGCGGCCGTTTCCTTCGGGCCGGTGCTCGGAGACGATGTTGTCGCGCAGCGCAGGCAGCTGGTGTTCAGCCGTGTACATCAGCTCAGGCGATATCTCTTCCGGACGAATGGCTTCCGCCGTTTCTTCGTCCTCACCGTTGGCGAGAGTGGCAGCGACTCCGGCCTGTCGCCCGGTCTCTTCATTGAATTCTGCCAGCGTCAGAAAGCGCAAATCGCCTTCGACTCCGCGCAGCGTAATGCGCTCGTGAAAGATGTTGATGCTCAGGACTTTTTCTTCGCCCAGCTTCGTCGCGACGATCTTTCCTTCTTTCGGGAATCGCTTGCGGCTCTGGACGTAGAACTCGTGCTCGTAGCGCAGGCAACACATCAGGCGGCCGCACGCGCCCGAGATCTGTGAAGGATTGAGCGAGAGCCTCTGATCTTTCGCGACGCCGAGGTTCACCGGTCTCAGCTCCGGGAGCCACGAAGCCGAGCAGTATTGACGTCCGCAGCGGCCGACGCCGTCGAGTCTCTTGGCCTCGTCGCGCACACCGATCTGCTTCAGCTCGATGCGGGTGCGGAACAGGGAAGCCAGGTCGCGAACGAGATTGCGGAAGTCGACACGCTTGTCGGCAGTGAAGTAGAGCGTGAGCTTCTTGCGATCCCACTGCCACTCGGCGTCGGACAACTTCATGCCGAGGTTGTTGGCGCGAACGCGATCCATCGCCTTGCGGCGCGCTTCCTCGTTGAGCTTCTCCAGGTCCTTGGAGATGGTGCGATCCTTTTCGGTCGCGAGGCGCAGCGCTTTCCGTTCCGGTAGTGACGTCCCGCAGCCGTGAGAACAACCGCCGTTTCTTTTCTGCGCGAGGTCACCCAGTGCGTGGATGTAACCCAGATCTTCTCCGCGCTCGACATCTACGATCACCGCCGCGTGGAGCGGGGGTGGATCGGGATAGTCCCAGAGAAAGAACTCCTTACGGTTGCCCTTGAAGGCGACTTCGACGAGGTGCGCCAAGCGCTATTCGCTCCACGCGCCGAGGCGTAGGAACTTCTGCCTGCGCCGCCGCACCAGCTTCTCGGGGCGCATCTTGCGCAGCTCTTCGAGATGGCGATTCACGCCGTCCTGCAGTGATTTCGCCGCGGCTTCGTGATCTGCGTGTGCTCCACCCCTCGGTTCAGGAATGACTTCGTCGATCACCTTGAGCTCGAGCAGCTCCGGCGCTGTGATGCGCAGCGCGGTAGCCGCCTTCTCGCGCATCTCCGGGCTCTTGGCATCCTTCCAGAGGATCGCCGCGCAGCCTTCGACGGAGATCACGGAATACACGGCGTTCTCCATCATCAGCACCCGATCGGCGACTCCCAGCGCCAGCGCGCCGCCTGATCCGCCTTCGCCGATCACCGTAGCGATGATGGGAACCTGGAGCTGACTCATCTCGAACAGGTTTCGCGCGATTGCCTCCGACTGGCCGCGCTCTTCGGCGCCGAGGCCGGCCCACGCGCCCTGGGTGTCGATGAAGGTGAGTACGGGGACGTGAAACTTCTCGGCGAGTTTCATCAGGCGCAGCGCCTTGCGGTAACCCTCCGGGTGGGGCATGCCGAAGTTTCGTTTCAGCTGTTCCTTCGTGTCGCGGCCGCGCTGATGGCCGATGACCATCACCGTGTCGTCGTCGAGGCGCGCCCATCCGCCGATGATGGCGGCGTCGTCGCGAAAGGCCCGATCACCATGCAGCTCGATGAAGTCGGTGAACGCGAGGCGGATGTAGTCGGCGGTGAAAGGACGCTTCGGATTGCGCGCGACCTGAACCCTCTGAAAGGGCGTGAGGTTCTTGTAAACCTCCTCGCGCAGATCGGAGAGCTTGCGCTCGAGCGGCTCGATCGCTTCGGCAACGCTCACCTGGCTGTCGCCCGCGGTCTTCTTGATCTCGTCGATCTGTCGTTCCAGCTCGGCGATGGGCTTCTCAAATTCGAGCTGTGTTGCTGATGCCACCCTTCAGCTCCCCCGTTGAAGTGACACGGAAGACTCGCCCAGAATATTACGCAAAGCGCTCAGTGCCGCACCATCAGCCGCCAAAGTCAGCGACCGCGAGCGCAGGCGGGCGTGTACACCTGTTCCGTCGCTCCAGCGCAACTCGAGTGGCGCCGCGCCGGGATAAGTCTCGGCGATCGCGCGCACCTCCGACATCACTTCGCTCGAGTATGCGCCTTTCGCCAGATCGATCGCAACCGTCACCTGCCCATTAGTACGCATCTCGGCCAGCTTCGTTGCCGACTCCACGATGAAAGCGGGGTTGTCACCCCCTTCATCCCGACGCGAATATGCTCCCTTGAGCAGCATCGGTATATCGGTGCGGATCTGATCGTTGAGGGTAGCCCACTTCTCCGGGAAGATGAGAACTTCGGCGGAGCCCGAGAAATCCTCGATCGTGAGCCGCGCGAACTCGGACCCTGTCTTTTTGCTCAGCTGCCGCTTGATGTTGGTGACGACGACCGCGAGAGTCATCGGCTCCGGGCGCCACCTGCCAAGGTCACTGACGAAATGTGTGGCGAAGATCTCGGCTTCGGTGCGGAATTTTTCCAGCGGATGGCCGGAGATATAAAACCCGAGTATCTCCTTTTCCTTCGCCAGGCGCTCGGACTCGGTCCACGACTGCACGTTCGGCAGTGCGTGCGATTCCTGCGCTTTCTGCACCTCGCCGACGGGCCCGCCGAACAGCGACACTTGCCCGGTGGCGATGTCCTCCTGCCTGAGCGAAGCTTCGCGGATCGCCAAGTCGAGCGCGGCGGAGATTTGCGCGCGGTGGCCGCCTAACGAGTCCATTGCGCCGGCGTGAACGAGGGCCTCGAGCACTCTCTTGTTGCTGAGGCGGAGATCGATTCTCTCGCAGAGATCGAACAGCGACCGGAATGGTCCGTCTTTCTTGCGCGCATTGATGATCGAGTCGATGGCGGTACGTCCGACGTTGCGAATTCCGCCGAGCCCGAAACGAATCTTTGTCTCGCCGATCACGGTGAACTTGTAGCCGGATTCGTTGACGTCCGGCGGCAGGATCTCGAGCCCGGGCTCCTTTGCGCCGGGCACGTGAAGCTGCCGCGCCTCGTTGATGTACTTGACGACGTTGTCGGTGTCGCCGATCTGCGACGACAGGAGCGCCGCCATGAAGTCGGCGGGGAAATGCGTCTTGAGCCAGGCTGTGTGATACGAGATGATCGAATAGGCGACGGAATGGGACTTGTTGAATCCGTACCGGCCGAAGGTCTCGATCTGGCTGGCGATCTCCTGGATGATGACCGAGTCGTATCCGCGAGCGACCGACTTCTCGATGAACTTTCCCAGCTCGGCGCGAATCAGCTCCGAGTCCTTCTTACCGACGGCCTT
>WNGI01003471.1_pt1 | contig 20116 bp, 18 predicted proteins | sample 5400621 | NCBI WGS metagenome assembly WNGI01 (sample SAMN13153374, study PRJNA577476) | soil metagenome | isolation source: 20 cm soil or saprolite under Garry oak tree replicate 1 | place: USA:California | collected 2016-06-15
ACCATCCAGAGCGGGCAGGCGGTGACCGCCAACGACGTGGCAAAGCCGAGCCAGGCGCTGGGCTCGCAGTCGGAATACCTCCCGATTTCCACCGGCTATGTTGCCTTGACCATTCCCACCAGCGAGCAGCAGGGCGTCGCCGACTACATACAGAAAGACGACTACATCTCAGTCATCGCCACCGTCTCAACCTCGGGCAAGGTGGCCTCCAAGACGATATTCACGAACCTCCACGTGATCCGGGTTGGGATGCTGGGCACTGCGGCCAACACCTCCGCCGCCAGCAGCCTGACGGTGGTGGTGACCGAATGCCAGGCCGAGGTCATCACCTGGTTTTTGACCTACGCCTCGCTCAAATATGCCCTTGAGTCATTCCACGACTACCTTCAACCGGGTGCACAGACCCCTGATCCTGGGTGCCCCAGCGTGGCGGCCGCCAAAGGCGTGACGCTGCAGATCATGCAGGCCGCCTACCCAACGCTCTTTTAAGGACGCCTGGATTGAACCTGCCGCCCCAGGTCATCGTCGTCGTGCCGATGGCGGCCGCGATCGTCGTCTTCTTCTGGAGCCTCGACCGCATCCGCAAGGAGCGCATCGCGCGCCCGATGGCGCCGGCGCCTCCGAGGGCAACGCCTCGCGAGCTGGTCGAGCGGCTGCTGCGGCCCGCGGCCGAAAACTTGAGCCAGCGCCGGAGGTCAAGCGGCAAACCCACCCTGAGCGAAGACCTTGCCCGCGCCGGCCTCAACATCACCCCTTCGGAATATCTGTTGATCCGGATCGGGGCGGTGTCGCTGGGCGCCTTGATCGGACTCTTCCGTTTTGGCGTCTCACTTGGCCCGGTGATCCTGGGCGTGGTCGGATTCGTCATCCCGCCTCTGATGCTCAGCTACCTGCAGCGACGCCGGCAGAACATGTTCAACGAGCAGCTCGCGAGCATGCTGCAGCTGCTCTCAAACTCTCTCAAGACCGGTTACGCGATTGACCGCGCACTGGAGACCGTGGCCGCCAAGTCACAACCTCCGGTTTCCACAGAGTTCGAACGGGTCGCGACTGAGATCACCCTCGGCACCTCGGTCGAAGAAGCGCTCAGCGCCTTGCTCCTTCGCATCAACAGCCCGGATCTCGAGTTCATCGTGACCGCAATCCTGCTTCACACACGGGTCGGCGGAAACCTGGCCGAGGTCCTCGACAACATCTCCGACACGCTTCGCGACCGGCTGCAGACCAAGCGCGACATGAGCGTTCTCACCGCGCAGTCGCGCGCCTCGGCGACCATCATCACGGGACTTCCGATCCTCCTTGCGCTCGGCCTCTACGTTTTCGTCCCCGGGTACTTCGCGCCGATGACCAGCACATTAATCGGCTACGTGCTGCTCGGAGTCGCCGCGCTCTTCGTCCTGATCGGCAACCTGATCATCGCGCGCATGACCGCGCTCGAGGCCTGATGTTCGGGATCGCGCTCACCGCGGGGATCATCTGCGCGGTAATCGTGATGGCCTATTTCATCGCGATCGACCAGGCCCGCGCGAGTGCCGCCGCCACCAACGGAAGCCTCACAGCCGGGCAGGTTCCGAGGCCCACGCTGGTCAAGCAGCTCGAGACGCTGGCCCGGCCATTCACGTCACGGCTGCCCGCGACTGCGACCGTCCAGGTCCGGCAGCAGCTGAGCCGAGCCGGTGACCCGGGTGGCCTGACGCCAGCGGGATTCCAGGCGGTGCGCTACAGCCTGGCTGCGCTGATGGCGATCGCCGGGCTCGGTACGGGGGTGCTGCTTCCGGTGCCTTTTCCAGTGGTCATCGTCGCGCCGGTTACGGGCATCATCGCGGCGATTGTGGGGTACTTCATCCCGATCCTGTGGCTCGAGCAGCGGATCGCGGCCCGCCGTCACCAGATCCAGCGCTCGCTGGCTGAGGCGACCGACCTGCTCACTCTCGTCGTTGAGTCCGGGATGAGCCTGGACGAAGGCTTGCTGAGCATCACAGAGCGGTTCCACAACGCGCTGGGTGACGAGATCGGCAAGGTTTTGAGGGAGATCCGCCTCGGCAGGCCGCGGATGAGCGCGCTCGAGCACATGGCCGAGACCACCGGCGTGCCAGACCTCCACCACCTCGTCGAATCGATCGTGCAGTCGGACCAGATGGGTGTCCCGATCGCCCGCCTGCTTCGGGTTCAAGCCACCGAGATGCGCCGGCGCCAGCGGCAGACCGCGCAGGAGCGGGCCGCGCAGGCATCGTCACGAATGGTGTTCCCCATGGTCGGCTGCATCTTCCCGGTGCTCTGGATCGTCCTCCTTGGGCCGGCCATCATCCAGATTCTCAACTCAGTCCGTTAGGCGCTTGAACACGCGAGCGCCACGCGGCGCGCAGCCGTCGTTCAGCGATCTCGACAAGCCGCTCTACACGATCAGCGTCGCCGCGGAAATCCTGGAGACCCACCCGCGGACGCTCATGCTCTACGAAGACGCGGCGCTCATCGAACCGCACCGCACCAGCACCAACCGCCGCCGCTACTCACAGCGCGACATCAGCAAGGTGCAGGTCATCCAGCACCTGACGCGAGAGAAAGGAGTGACGCTGGCGGGAGTGCGCCACATCCTGAGCCTGTTCGAAGTCATGAAAAAACACCGAGTCGAACCACCAGCGGACTTAAGAGAGATCTTCGACCGCTACAGCCAAATCATCTGAGGGGAGACTCACCCCCATAAAGCACCGCTGGCGCCAAACGTATGGAATTCAGCAACCAGTACACGCACCGTTGGCGCCGAACGTGCGGAATGAGCTGCATCCTTGCCCATCAGCCCGCCGCCGCCCGCTTCCGCCTCTTCGCCGCGGGCGCCCACAGGCTCTCCAGGTCGTAGTACGACCGCTCTCCGGGCAAGAAAACATGCGCGAGCACCGAGTCGAAGTCGAGCAGGATCCAGGTCGCATCGCTGTATCCATCCACGGCGAGCGGCCGGAGCTGCCTTTCCTTTGCCGCCTCCACCATTCCGTCCGCGATGGCGCGCACCTGCCGGTCCGTCTCGCCCTCGCAGATGACGAAGTAATCCGCGACGGAGGTCTGTTCGCGTACGTCGATGACCACCGGGTCCCACGCCTTCTTCTCGACCGCCGCACCCCGCAGCAGGCGAGCCACCTGCAGCGCCGTCAATCCACCCTTGCCCCGGGTACCAGCCAACCTATCGATTATCACGGTAGAGGTGGTGGTCCGCGATGTAGCGCTCGACCGCGGGTGGAACCCGGCCGGCCACCGGCTCCCCGGCTCCGATCTCGCGCCGCAGCGCGCTGCCCGATACGTCTGGTGTTGGGTAATGGCACAGGATGACCCGGGCGGGGTCCAGTCCGAGGCTCGCCATCTCAGACCCCGTTGGTGTCAGGCCGGGTCGGTCCACGATCACCAATGAGGCCAGCTCGCCCACTCGCTCTGGCTCATGCCACGTGCGAAACAGGCGCGCTGCATCCCATCCGAGGATGAAGAACAGATCGTCATTCGGAAACGCGCGGTGGAGCTCCCTCAACGTATCGACGGTGTAGGACCGTCCGCCCCGCTTCACCTCGATGTCAGAAACCTCGAACCCCGGCTCGCCGTCAACCGCGAGTTTGACCATGCCGAGCCGGTCCTCCGCCGGGGCCCTCGCCGCCCCCCGATGGGGCGGCTCGGCGCTGGGAACAAAGATGACCCGTTCAAGGTGAGCGCACTCCATCGCCGCTTTAGCCACCGCCACGTGACCGACGTGGATCGGGTCGAACGTCCCGCCGAGAATTCCGAGCCTCAAGGCTGGTATTCGAACTCTGCATCGGCGATGCGGACCGTGTCTCCAGGCTCGACGCCCGCCGCCTCGAGCGCAGCATTGACGCCAAGACGGTCCAGCTCTCCCTGGAATCGCGCCAGCGCACCTTCGGAGTCGAGGTCGGTGCGCTCCACGAGGTGCTCGACGCGATCACCGCTCACGGCATAGCCCCAATCCTTCTTCTCCACGACCAGGCCTGCCCTCGCGGCGCGCTCGGGCAGCTTCGTCTTCTGGATTGCACCCGGATGCGTCACTGCCGGCGCCGACGCCAGCGCCGGCACCATCGCCTTCATCAGCTCGGGCAGGCCTTCGCCCGTGAGGGCGGAGACGAAGTGGACACCCTTGCGCCGGTTTTTTCGCTTCAGAATGCGGGCTGCCTCGAGGTCCAGCTTGTTGACGACGACCACAAAGGGACGGGTGGCGAGCTCCCGGGAGAATTGCTCGACCTCTCTGCGCACAGTCTCAAAGTCCGCCCATGGATCGTCCGCGGAACCGTCCAGCACATAGACCAGCACCCGAGTCCGCTCGACATGGCGAAGAAACCGCAAACCGAGCCCGGCACCCTTTGCTGCGCCCTCGATCAGCCCGGGGATGTCCGCGATCACGATCCGGCCGCCGGGCGAATCTGCCACACCCAGCTCGGGGTCGAGCGTCGTGAACGGATAATCCGCCACCTTGGGTTTCGCAGCAGTCAGCGAGCTGAGCAGTGAAGATTTGCCGGCGTTCGGCTTGCCCACCAGGCCCACGTCGGCGATGAGCTTGAGGTCCAGGACGAGGGGGCGTTCGTCGCCCTTGAAGCCAGGTTCGGCATAGTCCGGAGCCCGCCGGCTTGAGCTCTTGAAGTGGACGTTGCCACGACCGCCCGTCCCACCGTGCGCAACCACGGCGTCAGCGCCCGCCCGGTCCAGGTCTGCTATGACCTCACCCTTCTCATCGAGAACGACAGTGCCGACCGGCACGTCGAGCAGGACGTCGGCTCCTCCCCGGCCAGTCTTGCGTCCACCCGCACCATCAGCGCCAGGCTCCGCGTTCCAGCGCGAACGCGTTTTGTACGCCGAGAGGTCTGAGACCTCCGTCGTCGCCCTCATCACGACCGAGCCGCCGCGCCCCCCGTCGCCGCCATCGGGTCCGCCGCGCGGGGTGAATGGCTCGCGCCGGAAAGAAGCTGAACCCTTACCTCCCTGCCCGGCACGCACGACGATGCGCGCGGTATCGATGAACTGACGACGACTGTCAGTTCTGCTCGTGCTTGTCCGTTGTTGCGGCCGGCACCTGGATGGAGACCCGGCGCCCATCCTTGCCGACTCGCTGGTATTGCACTTCACCCGGGACAAGCGCGAACAGCGTGTGGTCGCGGCCGAGGCCGACGCCGGTGCCGGGCGCGATCTTGCTGCCGCGCTGCCGGACGAGGATCTGCCCGGCGTCAACAAGCTGGCCGCCGTAGATCTTCACGCCCAGCCGCTGCGCGTTGGAGTCACGTCCGTTGCGGGACGAGCCTCCACCTTTCTTGTGTGCCATTACTTGGATTCCTTCTTGCGTGGTGCGCGCTTGGGCTTCTCGGCTTCAGCCTTCGCCGGCTCTTCTACGGCCGCCTTGGTCGCGACCGCGGCCTTCTTCTTGGGTGCGCCCTTCGCCTTGGTTTTCGGCTTTTCGGCTGCTGCCTTCTCAGTCTTCGTGTCGCCGGTCAGCCCGCCGACGGCGATGATCTGGAGCGCGGTCAAGTCGGCCCGGCCGCCGTGATGTACCCGGACGCGCTTCTTGGACTTGTAGCGGAGGCTCTCGACGCGAGGCCCGCGCCGGTGGGCGAGGACTTTGACCTCGACGTCAATCCCGTCGATCCCGGGTGCGCCGACCTTGATGTCGTCCCCGTTCCTGAACAGCAGGACACGGTCCAGCTTGAACGAGGAACCGGGCTCCGCGGACAGGCGGTCGACCAGGATCTGGTCGCCTGGAGCTACGCGGTATTGCTTCCCACCGCTGACGATGACAGCCGACAGCGATGCATCAGGCTTGGGCACGGCGAGTGATTGTACCAAGGGCAGCTGAATTGCTGTCCGCAATCGCCACCGCCCGGCGCCGCAGCGTTACCGACTGCACCAACCCGAGCGCGGCCAGGGTGCTGATCGTCGCTGAGCCGCCATACGAGATCAGCGGGAGCGGGATGCCCGCGATGGGCAGCACCCCGATGTTCATGCCGACGTTCTCCACCACCTGCACCAGGATCATCACGAACACCCCGCCCGCGAGCAGCTCGCCGAATCGGTCGGGGGCCATGGCGGCCGAGCGAAGGAGCCGGATCAGCAGGGTTCCGAAGACCGCAAGCAGGATGAGGCTGCCCAGCAGCCCGAACTCCTCGGCAAAGATCGCAAAGACGAAGTCGGTGGCGCGCTCGGGCACGAAGCCCAGCTGGCCCTGCTGACCGTGAAGCCATCCCTGGCCGAAAAAGCCGCCAGACCCGACTGCGATCCGCGCCTGCAGCAGGTTGTAGCCGGCGCCGAGCGGGTCCTGTGTCGGGTCGAGGAAGATCTCCAGCCGCCGGCGCTGATAACCGTGGAGAAGGTAAGGCAGCAGTGGAAGTGCGGCTCCGGCCGCGAACGGGATCGAGAAAAGCTGCCAGGCACGGGCGCCCGCGAGAAACAGCATCCCCATCACCACCCCAGCGATCACGATCGTCGTGCCAAGGTCGGGCTGGGTCAGGATCAGGCACGCCGGCGGCGCCGCCAGCACGAGCGCAGCCCCGAAGGTCCGCCAGGAAACGCGATCGCTGCGGCTCAGGTATGCCGCCAGCACGACGACGAGCAGGAGCTTCGACAGCTCTGACGGCTCGAGCGGAAAACCCGCGACCGAAAGCCAGCGCCGCGCGCCCAACGCAGTGTGGCCGACCAGGTGCACGGCAAGCAGCAACAGCATCATGCCGCCGTAGAGCCCGAGCGCGAGTGGTCGTAAGCGCCGGTAGTCGAAGGCCGTCGCCGCCACATACGCTACTGCGCCCAGGATCATCCAGACGACCTGCCGGCCCCAATCGGCATCCGCGCTGAACACTGTCATGATGCCGAGCATCGCGAGCATGCCGATGACGAGCGGCTGCAGGTGATCCAGCCGGCGCCATGTCACCGGGCTTCCTGCGCTCGGATCGCCCCTGAGTTGGCGCGATAGAACTTCATGATGTCGACTCCGATCGGCGCCGCCTGGACCTCGGACAGCTCACCCCGTTCGACGAAGATCGACAGCGCGATCTCGGGCTGGACGTAAGGAGCGAAGAACACAAACCACGCGTGTGTCGGAAGGTCAAGCCCGCTGCCTCCCCACTGCGCGGTCCCGGTTTTGCCGCCGCCGTCGGCGGGCACGCCTGAAGCGCGGAACCAGTAGTTCATGTTGTACGGAGGATTGATCTCCTGTCGCATTCCCTCGCGCACCGCCATCAAATTCGCCGCGGATGCGGGCACGGTGTTGGTGACCTCCGGATGCAAGACCTGGACCGCATGACCTGATGCATCACGCACGTCATGGACCAGAGTCGGCTTCATCACGCGGCCGCCGTTGGCCAGAGCAGCGACATAGACCGCCTGGTTGAGTGGAGTCGTGAGCAGGTAGGACTGCCCGATGCCGAAGGTGATCGTGTCGCCTGTGCTCCACCGGCATGCATCGGAGTCGAGGTCCGGAACTCCACACTGCAGCTGCTTCCAGATCCGGTCCGGGACCAACCCTGGCATCACGCCGGGCATCTCGATGTCCTGCGACTGGCCGAAGCCGAAGGCTCGCGCGTACTTCGCGAGCGTCACATCGCCGACCATCGCCGCCACCTGGTAGAAGAACGTGTCGCAGGAAACGGCAAGCGCCTTGGCGACATTCATCTGGCCGAGGTTGTAGCTCGCCCAGTTGTGATAGATCCAGCCGTTGACATTCATGTAGCTGGGACAGCCGAGCAGGGTATCGGCCGTGATCTTGCCTTCCTGCAGGCCCGCCGTCGCGGTCACCATTTTGAACGTCGACCCCGGCGCGTATTGGCCCGAGATGGCGCGGTTCAACAGCGGGCGGTTTGGGTCGTCGAGGAGCTCCCTGTACTCGGCCTGGCCGATGCCATGAGTGAACAGGTTGGTGTCGTAGCCCGGGAGGCTCACGAGGGCGAGCACCTCACCGGTGCGAGGGTCGACGACGACCGACGCGCCCGCGGTCTTGTGGTCGCGCACGAGTCCGGCGGCAAGCGATTGCGCGGTCGCGAGCTGCAGCTTCGCATCCAGGCTGAGGTAAACCGAGTCACCCGGTACGGGCGCCCGGCTGTCGAGCGTCCTGACGATCTGTCCTCGAGCGTCCACCTCGATGTCGGCCCATCCGTTCTTGCCGCGCAGCATGCTCTCGAGGCCGGCCTCGACTCCGACCTTGCCGATCACCTCGCCCGGCTGATAGCCAGAAGGCTTGAGCCGTTTGAGCTCCGCCTCGTTCAACGGCCCGACGTAACCCAGCACATGGCCGAATGTCATCGGGTCGACGTACGTCCTGATCGCCCGCTGCACGATGGACGCCCCGGGTAGGTCTGGCAGCCGCTCGTTGATGGCGAGCTGTTGCGCCTGCGTCAGATCCTCGCCGACTCGCACGCCGCCGTACGGGTCTGCGGCACGGAGCTCCGCCGACAGCTCCGCTTCCTGCAAGCCGGTGATGCGGGCCAGGTCGGCAAGCTCAGCCGCGCGCGCTCGCGCATCGTTCGGCAATGCGGCCGGAATGATCTCGAGGTTCCACACCGGGCTGTTCGCGACGAGGGCCACGCCGTGCCGGTCGTATATGACACCGCGGTCCGCCTCCAGGACGACGTGATGCACCGTGTTCGCGCGTGCCATGCCGGCGAGCTGAGCGCCTTCGGTCACCTGCAGCTGTGCAAGCTTGACGGCGAGGCCGCCGATGACGAGCACCGCGAGGGACGCGGCGGCGACCAGGCGCATCGACCATCTGGCCTTTGGCGCCCCGCCGCCGAGCTCGATCAAGCCGAGCTCGCCCTGATGGCCGGTGCGGCCTGCCTCCTGCGGAGGAAGACCAACGCGACCGGCATCAGAACCGCGTTGTAAATCGACGCCGCCAGCAGCAGCTGAAGCGCGACGCCAAGGGGCAGGACAGGCAGGCCGAGCGTGTCGTCGGCCGCGACCAGGATGATCGAGTAAGCGGCCGAGCTCGCCGCCACCGCGAGCATCGGGTGCAGAACGCTGTCAGGGTCGACGTTGCGGATCCAGAACCCGGTGAGGTAAGCGCCCGCGAGCAGCGCCACCGCATGAGGCCCAAAAGGGCCGGGCGCTGTGAGGTCCAGCATCAGTCCAGCGACACACGCCCACGCCATCCCCACCCTCACCCCACCGGTCCACGTGGTGGCGATCACAGCGACCAGCGCGAGATTCGGAAAGACGCCCGCGATCGTGAGCCGCGGCGCCCACGTCACCTGCGCCAGGATCGTCGCCAGCATCAACGCGGCGCCGGCGAGTCGTTTCATGAGGGCACGAAGTCGGTGATCACGAGTACCAGGCTTGTGGCGCCAGGGTCGTTCACCCACGCGATCAGAGCCTGGTCGCTGGTCGACGAGGGGCGATGCGTGATCGACGCCAGCTCACCAACGACGAGACCTCTCGGGTAACCGCCGCCTACACCGCTCGTGAGCGCCCACTCGCCGCTGGATGCGGTGATCCCGAGTGAGTGCTCGATGTCGAGCTGCAGTGCAGCCGGCCCGCCAGTCACCGTTCCCTGCAAGCCGGAATTCGAGAGAAAGACGTTGACGCGGCTCTGCGGGTCGCCCAGCGTCTGGACGATCGCTCCATGCGGACCGGCCTCACGCACGCGGCCGACGAGCCCCGCCCCGGTAGTGACGATCATGCCGGGCTGCACGCCGTCGGCCGTTCCGCGGTCGATCTGGAGCGTGCGGCTGAAACCGTCCGGCCCGCGTCCGACCACCTGCGCCGCCACCATCTTGTGACCGAAGGATCGCTCGAAGTCGAGGGCCTGCCGAAGGGTCGCGTTCTCCTTCGCCGCCGCGTCCAGCTCGACGACCTGGCGGCGCAGCGCCTCATCGGCCGCCTTCAACCGTTGGTTTTCGGCGCGAAGCGAGGAGACGTCGCCGAGGACCGCCGTCACGCGATCCACGCTGCCCGCAACCTGGGTCATGGTTGACTCGAGCGGCGCCAGCACGCTCTTCGCTACCCCGCGCGCGCCGGCTGCCCACGATTGCTCGCTCAGCATCGCGAGCAGGAGCATGGCGGCGCAGAGGATGAGGAAGAGGCCGGTCGAGCGGGACTGGCTCCTCCTGCCGTACATAGACTCCTTAGCGGAGGGCCCTGACGCGGCGCGTCCGCAACAGGACCCGGTTCAGGGTGTCGATCTCGTCGAGCACGATGCCGGTGCCACGCACCACGCAGGTGAGTGGGTCTTCGGCAATCCGCACGGGCATCAGCGTCTCGTGCGCAAAGAGCTGATCGAGTCCCGCGAGAAGCGCGACTCCTCCGCATACGACAACTCCACGCTCGATGATGTCGTCGACCAGCTCCGGCGGCGTCGCGTCGAGCGTGGACTTGACCGCACGCACGATGTCGATGAGGACGCCGGTCAGTGCTTCGCGCACGTGCGCCGTGGTCATCTCGACTGTTTTTGGAAGACCGGTGACGAGATCACGGCCGCGAACCAGGAACGATCTCTCTTCAGGAATCGGAAATGCTGAGCCCATCGCGATCTTGATGTCTTCCGCCGTTCGCTCGCCGATGAGCAGGCCCATGTTGCGGCGTACGTACTGAACGATCGCGTCGTCCATGTCGTCGCCGCCGGTTCGCGCCGACGTCGCGGCGACAACACCTCCGAGGGAGATCACCGCGACCTCTGTGGTGCCTCCGCCGATGTCGACGATCATCGAGCCGCCGGCAGCCTGGATCGGAAGGCCGGCCCCGATCGCGGCGGCCATCGGCTCTTCGACCAGGTGAGCCTCGCGCGCGCCGGCCATCGTCGCTGCATCAGTCACCGCTCGCTTCTCCACCTCGGTGACTCCGGATGGGATGCCGATCACCACGCGCGGATGGCTCACATGCCAGGCGCGATTGTGGGCGCGCGCGATGAAGTGCCGGATCATCTGCTCGGTGTGCTCAAAGTCGGCGATCACCCCGTTACGGAGGGGTCGCATCGCAACGATGTCGGCCGGTGTCCGTCCGAGCATGCGCCGAGCCTCTGTGCCCACAGCGAGCACCTGACCTGTTCGCTTGCTGACAGCCACGACCGACGGCTCGTCGAGGACGATGCCGCGACCCTTCACATGCACCAGCGTGTTGGCGGTTCCGAGATCGATCCCAACGTCGGCCGACCACATCCCCAACACAGAGGTCCACAACGTCATGTCACCACCCACCTACGGGGCGTCGGGAGGTGGCGTCTTGCCTCCCCACCATGTGGGGAGGTGGCGCGAAGCGCCGGAGGGGAGGTGCCGCGCTTGGCAGGCAGCGGACCCAGGGTTGCTGTGGCGTGGGCAAGGTGTGGGCGGGGTGGATGATACACCTGGTAGCGGTGTTTTCCACAGGTTCCCCCAGATCTGGTGCCTTACTTATCCACGCCTATCTCAACAGAAGAGACGTGACCACCACCACGAGCAGCACCACCAGAGCGTAGGGAGTGATCACACGGATGTAGAGGCCGCGCGCGACGGCGGCGCCGCGACGCTGCATGAGCACCCCGGCAACGACCAGCGCGAGCGCGACGATCGCCGTGATGCCGAAGAACCGCAACAGGCCAAAGGTATCGTCGCCTGAGGGCGGGAAGAAGAGCGTGCTGAAGAGCCCGCAGTAGGGGAACCAGCACAACGCGCGCGCGGCGTCCGGCCGGCGGTGGACCCTGCGATCGCCCGGCGGCACGAATGGCCACAGGCGGAGCAAGGCGGGCAGGCAGAGCAGATAAAGCGCGCCGCTGGCGAGCTTCACCGGCAGCAGCGCTGGAACGAGAAGGTTGCCGAGGACCTGAGGTCGCAGGCTCTCCGGCTGTACCGCGGGCCCGAGCACAGCGAGAAGCCAGCAGAACTGAACGACGAGCAGCAATCGTGGCTCCGCCACGTGCTCGACGGTCAAAGCGAGCTCGGCCCAAACCGTGAAAGCGAGGGCAACGGCGGCCACGACCACGCTACGTTCGTCCGAAGGCACCGGATTGAATGGCGCGGCCAGCTGCACATCGGTCAGGATCGAGCAGACGACCACAGTGGCAAGTACCGGAGTCGGCCTACGCCGCGGAAAGTCCGGCCACGACCAGCCGCCCTGGGTGATCCTCACCCACGCGCCTTCTACCAGCCCCCCGAAAACGGCCGCAGCGAGCAATCCCGGGTAGACCACGAGCGCCAGCGCGTGAGTGGCGAGGGCGGAGAGGATCTGGGCCATCTATCCGGCCAGCGCGAGCAGCGGTTGCGGGTAAATGCCGAGGAACACGCTCACCGCGAGGACGATCGCGACTCCGATTGCCTGCCGGCCGCGAGGCAGGCCCATGCTCCGGCCGAGGCGCAATGACGCCGGCAGCCACAGCAGCATCGCAACCGCGAGGACAACAGCCAGCGGCCAGTAAATCTGCGTTGCGCCTCGCAGCAGCATCACGCGCGCCGCAAAACCCGCGAACGGCGCCGAGCCGGCCAGGGCCGCGGCAACGAGAAGGTTGATCGGTCGGTCGGTCGGCGCCTTGTCACGCACCGCCTGTCGCGACCACAGGTAGAGAGGCAGCCGGCCCAGCACGATGCTCAACAGCAGGATCAAAGCGGCGCCCTGTCCGTCGGCGATCGCGAGCCCGAATCCGCACAGGACCAGTCCCCAGTCGCTGAGGAACGAATACCGCCACGCGGCTGCGTCGCTCTCTGTTCTCCAGGCCGCGACCGTGCCCCAGAGCACATTGAGCAGCCCGAGTCCGATCAGCATCGCGCCAAGTGCGTCACTCGCATCAGGCGGCACCACCTGTTTCGCACGGGCAAGCACAGCGACGGCGAGCAGCGGGCCGACGAAGGCGATCCACGGGATTGGTGACGCGACGGTTGATTCCTCTGGATCGAATTCGTGCAGGTAGGGGAGCAGGCCGATGGCGGCGACGAGCCCCGCCACGATGCCGACGGCCCCGAAGCGCAGAAGCAGCGGCGGACCCTCGACTCGCTCGAAGGCCAGGCCGAGCGCGAGCAGCGCGATGGCCAGCACCGGCGCGCGAACGCGAGCCGCGAAATCGCGATGAGACACCAGCCCCGCCTGCAGTACAGCCAGCACCAGGACGATGAGGAGGATCAGGTCAAGCGTCGGCGCGAGCGCAATGGCCGCCATGCCCGCCAGACCCACGAGGCCCCGGGTCAAAAGGCCGGCCCGTTGCGCCCGCGGTGGAGCGAGCACGACGGCGAGGGTCAACGAGGCGGCTGCAGCCAAGAGCAGCTCAGCCGCCATCTTTGCCCGATCGCGCCGCACCTTTAGGCAGCGTGGCTGGAGCGACGATCACGGCGGCCGCGATCAGGGCGCCGAAGATGTAAGGCACAGGGCCGGTCGGGATGCTCGATGCAAGCGCGGGTGCGGACGCCAGCGCGAGCGCGAAGCAAGCGATCGCCGTCCGGTCCACCACCGCGTCACCACCAGCGAGGACTCGCGCGGCCATCAACCCCAGGACCACCAGGACCGCGAACAAAAGCGGTCCGCCAGGCGTGGCCGTCACCGAAGCCGAGATCCACAGCGACAGCAAGCCCGCGGCGACACATAGGACGAGGCGGGGTGTCGACCCGGAAGGCATCAGTCCCCAGGTGGCCGGGCCGGCCGTCCAGCACCGCAAGGCTCCTGTCATGCCCCCCACAACGAGAGCTATCGCGCCGACGGGCTGGCCGCTTCCCCACGCAAGAATGGCGAACCCGATCGTGACGACCGCCAGGCCGAGCGCCAGCCCACGCCGCGCGTCGGCCAGGACGACAAGCGCGGCGCCCAGCCACACGACCAGCGCCGCGGCGACTTCGATCACCGGTGATGCGGCCGGAGGGCCGGCCGAGAGATTCGGTGACCAGGTGGTCCAGCTGCTAGGCGCGGCCGAGCACCGGAGCGAGCGCATCCGTCGATTCGTAAGCGAGGAGCGGAGGCCGCAACAACGCAGATGGGCCGCATGGGCGCCGAAGCGCACCCGCGCCAGTGCACGGGCTGCCGGGAGGTCGAAAAGTGCCGGCCGCGACTGCGTCTTGATCAATGCGGTGTTGGCCGCCCCGAACACGAGTAGGCCGATGATCAAGAGAGGCACGAACAGCGCCACCACCGGCAGCACCGTGGTGACGGTTGCCACCGATGTGAATCCTCCGGTGGCTGAGCCGGGTGGCAGCGATATCACGTTCGCCTGCGCCGCGTTGGCAAAGGCGACCTGGATCAGGCCGAGCGCGGGACCCGCCGCGAGGGTAAGCGCCGCGATGCCCATCGCGACGCGAGGGAAGGTCTCGTTCGCCGGCCGTCCTCGACCGGCGGGCAGCCCGGTTGCCCGCGCACCGGCGACCATCCACAGCACCCACGTGATGGTGCCGGCGACGCCGATCAGGCCGAAAAAGTCGCCCGCTTCGAAAGTCGATTCGATGCCGACGATGCGCGCCCCGAACGCGAGGCCAGGGGGGAGCCCGATCGCCGCGGCGACCGCGACCAGTGAGGCCGGTCCGGCGCGATCCGGCAGGAGTGAAAGACATGCGGTCATCGCTGCCGTCGTCCCGAGCGCGATGAGTCCGGCGCTGACACCAAGCGGGGTGCCGAGCGCGAGCGTCATCAAGGCGAATCCACCAAGACCGGGAATTACCTCGCTCAGAAATTCGCGTCGGGTGGTCGCGGCCTGAGCGCGCACCGCTGCGCCGAGCGCGACCAGGACCCCGAGCGACGCCAGCACGGCGTTGAAAGCCTGGTGCGGATAACGCCCGTCTCCCATCTCGTACGCCCGGGTAAGCAGGTAGAAGCCCAGCGGGTAGAGGGTCGCCAGGACGAGCCCCGCCGCTCGGAGCGAAGGACGCGACCACACCTGCGCAGGCCACGAGCGCCATGGCAGCAGCCCTGAAGCGAGGACTCCCGCCAGCGCGATGAGCGAGAAGACCGGCACCGTCAACGCGGAAACCGGGATGGCGGAGTACGCGGCGGTTCCGCCACGAACCTGCAGGATCACGCCGGCCAGGCTGAGCGCGAGCCAGGCGGCGAGCAGCATGCTCCACCGCGGGCGCGGCGCACGGACGTCCTCGGTGTCAAGCTGCACCACTGCCAGAGTCGCGGCAGTCCCACCAGCCAGCGCGGTCAGGACAACTGCCCCGGATTCGATCGCGCCCATCGCCGCGGCGACTCCAAGTAAGCCCAGAGTCGCGTCCGGCCAGGTCCGCCTCTGAAGCGTGAGCAGCAGAGCCGACGGAACCAGGACCATGAGCCCGAAGGCAAAGGCAACCGCGTCGACACGGAGATCGAGCCTGGAGCCGAAGCCCAGAGGGCCGAGATTGAGCTCCTGCGTCGAGCGCAAAGTCAGCCAGATGGCCAGCAGCGCGACCAGGGCCGCCCAGGCGCCGCCGCTCACGGCGAGCGGGCCGACGTTGAATCCGCTGAGACCGAATGCGGTGATCACGCCCGCCGCGATGAGCGGCAGCAATACCGGCGCAAGCAGTGCGATGGACGGCATCCGCGGGTCTACTGTAGGCGGTCGATTGCGGCGCGAAGGTCGGCGGCGCGGTCCTCCAGCTTCGTGACGATCTCCTCTGGCGCTTTGGCTCGAAATTCCGGGTTGGCCAGCTTGGCCTCTGTTTTCTCGAGGTCCTCGCTCAGTCGCCTCAACTCGGCCTGGCGCCGGCTGTCACCCGCGCCGGCCGGAAAGCTGACCCGACCAGCCACGGCGGCAAGCGGCGTGCCCTGCTCGATGTCGTCGGCCAACCCCACCCAGGCGAGCCTAGCCGCGAGTACGGCGACAGAGCGATCGATCGGCTCGTCCAGCTGCAGCCTGCCGCCGCGGGGCGGGGCGCCCGCCGCCTGCCGGTGCCCGCGCACCTCCTCGACGATGCCCATAACTTCGCCGAAACGCTCCTCGGCCTCGGGATCGACCGATTGGAGCTCTGGCCATGACGCGCGCATGACGTAGTCGCTGTGGCCGGGCATCCGGGACCACAGCTCCTCGGTGACGAAGGGCATGAACGGGTGCAGCATGCGGAAGAGGTTGTCGAGGCATTGGTACGCGACGTCCTGCGCGACCGGGTCGCCTGCGCGCAGCCGCTCTTTCACCGCCTCCAGGTACCAGTCGCAGAACTCGTTCCAGGCGAAGGCATAAGCGGCATTGATCGAGTCCTGAAACGTGAAGTTCTCGATGCCCGATGTGATGGCCGCGCACGCATAGTTGAGACGCGAGAGTATCCACCGGTCCTCAAGGTGCTCATGCGCCTCGATCGCCCCCGGCCTTCCGGCTGACTCCGAACCGGGCGAGCTCAGGACCAGGCGAGTCGCATTCCAAAGCTTGTTGCAGAACCGGCGATAGCCTTCGACGCGGCTCTCGTCGAACCTCACATCCTGGCTCGAAGTGGCGACGGAGGCCGCCCACGCGCGGACCGCGTCGGTGCCGTACCGGTCGATGAGGCCGCGCGGGTCGACGCCGGTGCCCAGCGATTTCGACATGCGCCGCCCGTCGGCGGCCTGCACCTGGCAGTGGATCGCGACGTCGTGGAACGGGACCTCGCCCATGAACTCGAGCCCCGTCATGATCATCCGGCTGACCCAGAGGTTGATGATCTCCCGCCCGGTGCTGTTCATGTCGTTCGGGTAGAACGCCTTCAGGTCATCGGTTTCTTCGGGCCAGCCCAGGGTCGCAAAGGGCCAGAGCGCGGACGAGAACCACGTGTCGAGCACGTCGGGGTCCTGGGTCAGCTTGATGCTCCCGCACTCGGTGCAGTCGCGCGGAGGCATGACCTCCACCACCTGGTGGCCGTTCTCGCAGTACCACACCGGGACGCGATGGCCGAGCCACAGCTGCCGCCCGATGTTCCAGTCGCGCAGGCCGCGCAGCCAGTCGAGGTAGGTGCGCTCGTAGCGTTCGGGATGCCAGCGAACTTTGCCCGCCGCCGATGCGGCCAGCGCCTTGTCCCGCATCGTCTCCATGCGCAGCCACCACTGCTCGCTGATCAGCGGCTCGATCACCGTATGGCAGCGGTCGCAGTGGCCGACCTCGTGTATGTACGGCTCTTCTTTGATCAGAAAACCCCGCGCCTTCAGGTCCTCGACGACTCGCTTCCGTGCCTCCAGCGCGGGCAGGCCGTCGTACGGAAGACCGGGGACGTTCATGGATGCGTCGGGGTGCATGCCATTGATCAGCTCCAGGGAGTGCCGCTGGCCGATCTCGTAGTCCATCGGGTCGTGGCCGGGCGTCACCTTGAGCGCGCCGGTGCCGAAATCCTTCTGGACCAGCTCGTCGCCGACGATCGGCAGCTTTCGCCCGACCAGGGGCAAGATCGCGGTCCTGCCGATCAAGGACTTGTAGCGCTCGTCGGTCGGATTCACGGCGACTCCGGTGTCGGCCAGCATCGTCTCCGGCCGCACCGTCGCGATGACCACCTCGCCGCCACCTTCTATCGGGTAGCGGATGTGGTACAGCGTGTCCTGGTGCTCCTGCCAGTCGACCTCGAGGTCCGAGATGGCGGAGAGGTCGTGGGGACACCAGTTGACGATTCGCGGCGCGCGATAGATCCAGCCGCGCTCGTAGAAGGCGACGAACGCGGTCATGACGGCGCGGACGTAAGCCGGGTCCATGGTGAAGCGCAGGCGCGACCAGTCGAGCGAGATGCCGAGGATGCGGTCCTGGCTGACGATGGTCTCACCGACGTCGCGATACCACTCGTCCACGCGCGCCGTGAACGCGTCGCGTCCCAGCTGCTCCTTCGTCATGCCTTCGGCGGCCAGCTGCTTCTCGATCACGTTCTGTGTGGCAATGGCCGCGTGGTCGGTGCCGGGAAGGTAAAGGACCTCGTAGCCCGCCATCCGCCGATACCGCGCACAGATGTCCTGCATCGTGTGATTGAGCGCATGACCCATATGCAGCGCGCCGGTGATGTTCGGCGGCGGCAGGCAGATGGTGTATTTGGGTTTCCTGCTGTGGGCGTCAGCGACAAACAACCCATCGGATTCCCAGCGCGCGTACCAGCCGGCCTCGATGGCCTGAGGATCGAACGCTTTCGGCATGTCGCTGGTTTTCACGTCCATCTAGCGCTTGTTGCGCTGGCGTTCGCCCAGCTCCTCGCTTGATTTCGTGGCACCGGTCGCTCGGGCCACAGCCGCGAAGAGGCCAGGGGCAAGGGCCTGTACCTTCAAGCCCGCCCTCGCCTGGAAGGGCATGACGTCGATCTCGGCACGGTTCCTCGTGATCGCATACCAGACAGCGTCGGCGACCTGCGCCGGCGACACCTCTCCCGCCATCGGGTTTGCCTTGAGCCCCGTCACGGCCCACATCCCGGCTTCGCTGACAAAGGTTGGACTGATCACTGAAATACCGACACGGGTATCCAACAGCTCCTCACGCAGCGCCAGGGCGAATCCGCGGATCCCGAACTTGGTCGCGTTGTAAACGCTGACGCCGCCCGCCGGCACCTTACCCGCGATCGATGACATGAAGACCATGTGTCCGCCTTTGCGATCGAGCATGGCGGGGAGGACCTCATGGGCGAGCACCATGCCCGCGCGCAGGTTGATCGCGATGGCGCGGTCGAGCTCGCTAACCCTGAAGGTGACAAGCCGACCACTCGCCGGAACGCCGGCATTGGCGACCAGGACGTCCACGTCTCCAGCGGCTTTTGCGAGACGCTCGGCCTCTCCCAGGCGTGACAGGTCGGCGACAACGACGCGAGAGTCACCGAGCTCTTCTGCGAGGCTCCTCAGCGCCGCTTCATTGCGCGCGGAGAGCACGAAATGCGCGCCTGCCTTGTGCAACCGGCGCGCGATGTGAGGCCCGAGGCCGCTCGACGCACCGGTAAGCAGCACGGTCTTCCCACGAAGATCCATCGCCGAAGAATACACGCGACCTCATTCCGCACTTTTGGACCCAACCGAACGCTATGGGGCTCCGAATTGCGCACGTTTGGAGCCAACCGTGCGGTGCGGGGGCGCCGACAGGTTGGAGCTAGGCCGACTCCCCGACCAGTCTCGCCGGGCTCTCGCCTTCTTCGCCCAGCTCGAACTCAGGCTCGAGCGCCTCGCGGATCGAGCGTTCGGAGATCAGGCAGCGCTTGATGTCCGGACGAGATGGGATCTCGAACATCGAATTGAGCAGAGCCTCTTCGATGATCGACTTCAAAGCGCGCGCACCAGTCCCTCGAAGAAGAGCGAGCTCGGCGATCGCATCAAGCGATCCCTTCTGGAAAACGAGCTCCACGTTGTCGAGCGAGAAGAACTTCTGGTACTGCTTGACCAGCGCGTTCTTCGGCTCGGTGAGGATGCGCACGATGTCCTGCTGGTCCAGGTGGTGCAGGGTCACGATGATCGGCAAGCGGCCGATGAACTCAGGAATGAATCCGTACTTCAAAAGGTCCTGCGGCTGCAGCTGCTTGAGCGTCTCGCTCACGGCCTTGCGCTCGATACGGTTGCTCGGCGCCCCGAAACCGATCGCCCTCCGGCCGATGCGCTGCTCGACAACCTTCTCCAGCCCGTCGAACGCGCCGCCGCAGACGAACAGGATGTTGGTGGTGTTGATCTGGATGAAATCCTGGTGCGGGTGCTTGCGTCCACCCTGTGGCGGAACGTTGGCGACCGTGCCTTCCAGAATCTTGAGCAGGGCCTGTTGTACACCTTCCCCGGACACGTCGCGCGTGATCGACGGATTTTCGTCCTTGCGGCAGATCTTATCGATTTCGTCGATGTAAATAATGCCCTGCTGGCACTTCTGCACGTCCCCATCGGCGGCCTGGAGCAGCTTCAGGATGATGTTCTCCACGTCCTCGCCGACATAACCCGCTTCCGTCAGGGTGGTGGCGTCGACAATCGCAAACGGAACGTCCAGGATCTTCGCCAGGGTTTGGGCCATCAGCGTCTTGCCGGTTCCCGTAGACCCGATCAGCAGGATGTTGGACTTCTGCAGCTCCACCTCGGTGTTGCGCATGCGGTTCATGTGAATCCGCTTGCAATGGTTGTACACCGCCACCGCCAGTTTCTTCTTGGTGGATTCCTGCCCGATCACATATTGATCCAGAAACTCCTTCACTTCGAGCGGCTTAGGAATCTTGTTAGGGGTGCCTGAGGGAGGCTCGACTTTGTCGTCTTCCAAAATCGAGTTGCAGACTGCAATGCACTCGTCGCAAATGTATGCCCGGGGATAGTCGCTCGGGGAAGAGATCAGCTTGCCGACTACATC
>WNGI01001470.1_pt1 | contig 20111 bp, 19 predicted proteins | sample 5400621 | NCBI WGS metagenome assembly WNGI01 (sample SAMN13153374, study PRJNA577476) | soil metagenome | isolation source: 20 cm soil or saprolite under Garry oak tree replicate 1 | place: USA:California | collected 2016-06-15
CTTTAGCTACAAGGGCAGACTGGACCTTGTGAGCAGATAGGAGCGGAGTCAGGTTCTCACAGGCTATCAAGTCGAAGGTGTCATGTTTCGGGTTCCAGGTGCCCGGTGCTCGAATGCCATAGCCGACCCGACCCCGACAGTCAGATGGGAAAATCTCGCATTCACCTTTTCGGATGTTCGCGCCGATCATAGCGACCACCTGCTTCAAGAGCCGTATCCAGTCCTCGACAGCGTGTAACTGGCGAGTGAACACGAAAAGATGCCAGCCGCCACTGCCCGAAGTGCAGAGAACAACGAACAGCTCCGGGTTACGCAACAAAAGCTGGAACGCTTTTAGCGCGTTATTACGGGCACGCTCATCATCGCCGTCGCCGTGTCCGTCGCTGCCATCAAAATCCATTGCTGCCCAACAGCTCTTGCCATCCGGGTTTCGTGGGTAAAAACCGATGCTGGCTCGTTTCGTTGCGCTTCCGGTTATCGTGTCCCATGCCCAATTCGTATACCTGTCGGCTCGCGCTTTTTTCGCCTTTGCGAAATGTGCAGTTCCATCCTGTTTCTGATACGGGATCATGAAGAAATGCGAATCGTTTCGATTCCGCATCATCTCGCATAGCGCCACGAAATCAGTTTTCGTCCAAATAACATCCGCCTTTTGCGCGTGCCCGACGATAAGGCAGTGCGTTGCGAGCGTTGGCAGGTCCTCTGTGACTTCCGGCAAGTTCATTCGGCGTCTGGTAGGCGCAAAGAACTGATAACTTCCCGCAGAGTTTCTTTCTCGGCTGCCTCGGCTCGGTAATGGCCTCACAAATTACCTGCCGCAGCTCTGCCGGGGGCATTGCGTCCACTTCGACGCAGCCCCCTTGCCAGTCACGAGCCCGCGAATCGCCGTGCTTTGCCGGGCGAGTTGGCAGGTTGTGCTGCGCTATCTGGTCCGGCGTAACCGCGATTCGCTCAAATTCTACCTCAACGTCGAAATCCTCCGCCAGCGTCTCACGTGCTTTGCGATCAATGTAAATACCGCTCGGATCGTGGTCGCCGATATATGCGACTACCACCTGCTTACCCAAGTGCTCCTGCCATCGAAATGTCCGCGCCGCTTCATGCAGACTCGACAGGCTCGCAAATCCGCGGCAGACGAACGTTGGTACGCCGAAGCCCTCGGCCTCATCAACAACAATAGACGCGATGGCGTCCTTCTCGACCCAAATCTCGACATAGTATGGCTGGTCGCGCCACAGATTTTTACGATACGTCCTAACCGTCTCCTCGAGCGCATCATCAAGCCCGTTGAACCGGCGTCTGCCGTATTTCCACCGTGTGTTGTCAGCGAAGGCCTCCAACCGAATGAGTTCAGCCCGCCGCCATTTCCCCAAATGTTTAGTCAGGCACTTGTACGCCGATTCCGTCTTTGGTACGAGCCCTAGAGTTACAACGCGGTAAAACAGGTGTCGAATGGTGATTGCCCCATCCTCACCTTTTAGGATCTCGTTAATAGCATCGAGAAGCTCCGCGAGTTGCTCTTTTGAACGCCGCCCACCCGATTTTAGTAGACTAGGCGAATAACAAGCGCTCAAGTTTATCACCTCGCGTTCGTTGACCGGTTCGAGAAGCTCCGAAATTTTGCCGACAGCGCTTCGCGGTTAGCTAGCGTGAAACCGTCCACGCCAAATGCTTCCGATTTTGGATAAACCTCGGCTGGTTCTACAAATCGGCAGTTAATCCAAAATCCTTCACGTCGGCGGATGCGAATTACCTCGTAGCAAACGGTTGGCTCAGCGCAGCCAGTCCAACGCTGTTCGTATACTGCTGCGTTTCGCTCGCGTGCGATCTGCCTGTAGTTGAATCCGTCACGCCGAAACTCTTTGGGCAATGGCTTGTAGAAATGGCATTTCTTACCCCAAGCCTCAGCCGTAGCCCGCGTTTTCGCTGCCGATACGAGTAATGAGTGCCTGACAAATGGTGGCGACGTTTCTGGCTGTGTAGGGCTCATTTGCTTTTGATCGTGAACCTCTTGTTGAGGGCGCGTTGAACATCTTGGAGCCGGAAACGCTTAGTTCTGTAGCCCAAGTCGATGCACGGAATGATTCCAGCGCGTCGCCAGTTGCGAATCGTGAACACAGATTCGTCAAGTGCGACCGCCAAGGCTACAGCATCCATCAGTTCGCCATTTCCGCGGCGAACGAATTTGCGGTGCGGCTGTGGTTCTTTTCCCATGCCGCACGTGCCGGTTGGGACAAATTCGTTTGGATTGCAAGCAAAAAAATCCAGTGCGTACTGGAACCCATCAATTCGAATTGCAGTCTGCGCGCCCGCACTCAGCCGAAGAACGGCAACGTATTGGCAACCGGAGGCGAACTACCTAGTAAAACGACGGATTTCTAATCCGTGGGTCGCGTGTTCGAGTCACCCCGGGCGCGCTTTCTTTCTAGAGAGCGAAAAACTGGTCCAGGGATAGTCCTCGTATGAATGATCTCGCTGATCATGGAGTAAGCATCGCGACCGCCCCAGTCGAATCAGTGATCGCTTGGCCCGCCAAGCTTTATTGGCAGGCGTGGTCAACAACGTTGCCCGATCACCGATCACCAACCACTAATCACTGCCCCTTTGCCCGCACCTGCGTAGCGTCGCTCGTGCTCGAGCAGCCATTTCTTGCGCCACAAACCACCACCATATCCACACAGCGTGCCGTCAGCGCGAATGACGCGATGACACGGAATGATGATACAAATCATGTTCGTCCCATTCGCGCGGCCAACGGCGCGTCGCGCGTTTTCGTCCCCGAGGCGTTTGGCCATCCATGAGTACGAACGCGTTTCGCCAACTGGAATCGACTCCAGGATTTTCCATGCACGCAATTGGAAGGGCGATCCGACCGGAGCCAGCGGAATTTCAAACTCCAACTTCTTGCCGGCGAAATAATCTCCCAGTTGCGAACGGAGACTTTCAAGATGCCGATGTTTCCCCGGCACTATATTTGTGCGCAATCGTTTCCGCAAAATCGACAACTCGCGTTCTGTCGCGCGCCGGTCGATGAATTCGAGTAAGCGCAAGCCTTGGTCGTCAGCGACCGCGATCATTGGCCCTAGCGGCGAATCGATCCGCTCCGCAAACAGTGGTGCATGCGCCTTGGCGTTTATTGGCGATTCGCCAAAGATCTTCGCGAACGCTTCACGGAAACCGCTGTCCGATTCAAAACCGCTGCCGTTTCTCGCTTGATCCACGCGACCGCCTTGCCGCACCTGGCTCAAAGCAACGCCCATCCGGCGCGCGCGGTAATACGCCTGAAACGTCATTCCATAATGACGCTTGAACTGTCGCCGCGCGGTGGATGGATCGATCGAGAGCGCGGCCAGTTCCTTGTCCGTCAGCCGTCCGCCCGGCGCGCGCTCCACTTCCGCGCGCAGACGCTCGATCAGTTTCGGCGGATGCGCGTTTGGATCGAGCGGGTGGCAGCGCAAACAAGGCCGATAACCGTTTTCCAGAGCGTCGCTTGATGTTGCAAAAAAATCGACGTTTTCGCGTGCCGGTTTTTTTGCCGAGCATGTGGGCCGGCAGAAAATTCCGGTCGTGCGGACGCCGATGTAAAAAATTCCTTCGAAGCTCGGATCGCGTTTCACCAGCGCGCGATACATCGTTTCAGTTGGAGGAAGGAGTTGAGGCGTTTTCATGCACGTTGGACTCGAAAAGTATAACAACCGCGTGTCACGTTGCGCGCATCCACAAATACAGTCTCCGGATTTTGCAGCAACTTTTCAACAATCGCTTCTGGTTCGCTTCCGTTAGCAACCTCGGCATCGATCATGTCGTAGCGCGCATTGTAGGCACGAAACGCACGACCGTTGCGAAGCTCGTGCGGATATTCGCGCGTGGCGCTGTAGCGCTCGCACGCATCGGCATGAACGAAGATCGGTCCACTCTCGGAATATGCATGGCCGGCTGGAATTGCCGCATAAGGAAATAGGATCATGCGTTCGCCGGCTTTTGCGAAACGCAGGCAATGCCGGCACGGATAACCCGTCGGCGAATCTGCGATCACGAACGCATGGTCCGCTGCGCCGGCTTCTACTGCACGTCGCGCTCTCTCAGCGACTTCAGTCGAAAGAGGAACAATCCGAAATGTTGAAGTTTTCATGAATCAAACCTAAACGCGGTGTTCCGAATTGTGCATCGACGAAATTCGGGCAGCGAATTCCCGGCACTCGTTATCTCATTTACCGAAGGATTCGGCCACAACCTTTGCCGCCTCGGCAACAGCTGCCGCTCGGTCGTTCGCACTCGCTGTTGATCCTACGCAATAAATGGCCAGCAGGATCGGCGCACGATCCGGCGGATGGACGATTGCAACATCGTTCGTCGCGCCGTTTGCGCCACGTCCTGTCTTGTCGCCAACAATCCAATTGGTGGGGATGCCGGCACGAATCATTGCAGCGCCGGTCTCGTTTGCTTGTAACCATTCTTGGAGCTGCTGACGCGACGATGCAGACAAAGTATTTCCTACGAGAAGCTGACGAATGTCTCCTAACATCGAAGCAGGCGTGGTGGTGTCCCGATCGTCGCCTGGGATAGCGCTGTTCAATTCCGGTTCTTTCCTATCAAGCCTGGTCATCCGATCACCGAGGTCACGGGCAAAATTAGTCAGGCCAACCGGTCCGCCGATCGCCTCCAGCAATAAGTTGCCTCCCGTGTTATCGCTTTGTTCGATGGCCGCTGCGCATAACGCGTCGAGCGTCATTCCGCCATTCCCAAGGTGAGCTTTCGTAACTGGTGCATATTCCAGGATGTCTTTTGCATCATAAGAGACGAAGCGATCCAATTTGTCTTTTTTCTCATCGACGCGTTTCAAGACGGCAGCGGCAGCGAGAAACTTGAACGTGCTGCACAGAGGGAAACGTTCCTCCGCCCGGTAATCAATACGTTTCCCGCTGCCAGTGTCCAATCCGGCGACCCCGATTCGGCCGCCTAGTCGCGCCTCGATGGCCGCAATCTGATCTGCCGCATCCCTTTGCGCATTCGCCGCGTTCGTGGCGAGCAACAAAACCAAAATGGCTACCATCGATGGTATGCTGGATGCCCTTCTGTGACGGCCACGAAAACGCCGCGACACGTGGCACAGATTTTGCCGCCAGCGGTCAACGTACCTTCGACGGTAGCGCGATCATCCGTTGAATCGACAACTTTTGCAGAAAGAAGGACTGAATCGCTCGTCGGGGTGGGCCGCACCAATTTGATCGCGTATTCCGCGGTGACTGTGCACGGCGGGCGATCCTCCTTCGCGCGCTTCATCAGATGATAAGCGGCTGTCCAGTTGCAATGGCAATCGAACAGCGTGCCGATTACGCCGCCATTCAACACTCCATCAAAAGCTTCGTATTTCTTCTCCGGTTTCCATTCAGCCACGACGTCGCCGTTTTTCGGGAAGCTTCGAATATGCAGTCCTTCGGGATTCGCTGGACCGCAACCCCAGCAGGCGTTGTTGGGTGCGTATTTTTCCTGAAGTGATGTGGCGCTCATCGTGAAAGTTAATCAGGCGGCAGAGCCGCAATCACATTGCCAACGCGTTGAGACAACGCGATCTTACGCGCCGTCGCCGCTGGACGAGCCCGGATAGGGACGCATTTTGGGCCCAATGTAAAGTGAGCGCGGCCGGATCAGGCGGTTGTGATCGTGTTGCTCAGTCACATGGGCGCACCAGCCGGCTACTCGCGACGCGGCGAACAACGGCGTGTTCAGCTCTGGCGGGAACCCGAGCATCCAAAACACCGGCGCGGCGTAGAGGTCGACATTGGCACAAAGATGTTTCTCACGGTCCATCACTTCTTCGAGCTTCTCGCAAATTGGAATCCATTCTTCCTTACCCGTGCGCTTGCCTAGCTCGCGTCCGATCTCGCGCATCACTGGCACGCGTGAATCGCCTTTTTTATAAACGCGATGGCCGAAACCCATGATTTTTTCCTTGGTCTCCAATTTTTTCATCAGCCAGGTTTCCGCGCGATCTGGTGTCCCGATTTCCTCAAGCATCTTCATCGATTCCTCATTAGCGCCGCCGTGCAACGGTCCTTTGAGCGTCGCGACTGCGGAGGTAACTGCGGCGTAAATTCCCGCCAGCGTTGAAGCCGTAACGCGAGCGGCAAACGTGGAAGCGTTGAATTCGTGGTCCGCGTACAAGTTGAAAATCGTGTCCAACATTCGGATTTGCCAATCCTGCGGAACTTTGCCCTCGAGCTTGTAAAAGAAATTGCCAGCCTGTGTGAGGTCCGGTCTTTCCGGCAGCGGTTCTTCGCCATGCGAAATGCGCCAGCCGTCGGTAATTAAGGTGGAAACGCGCGCGATTAGTCGAATCGACTTGCGAATATTAGCGTCGTGCGAGTTGTCGCTGAGGTCTTTGTCGAACGCACTCAGCATCGACAACCCCGTGCGAAGCATGTCCATGGGATGGGTGGAGTTCGGCAGAAGCCGGAGCATCTCTGTTACGGGACCCGGCAACGCGCGTTGCGAGGCAATCTGTCGTGTAAACTCGACCAGTTGTTTCCCATTGGGCAACTCGCCATTCAGCAACAGGTAGGCGACCTCCTCAAAGCTCGCCTTCTGCGCCATCTCATGAATGTCGTAGCCGCGATACATCAATCCGGCATTCGGATCGACCCAGCAGATTGCCGTTTCGCCGGCGATGACGCCGGCCAACCCAGGACTGTATTCTGGTTTGCCTTCCTTATTCACTGGTGTGCTTTCCATTACTCGCTATTATGAATCGTTCAACCCGGAAGCGGCTTTGCGCGCAAGTCTTCCACTTTTTATCATACAATCGCCGCATTCTGCCGCGCTGGACTCATTTGGACATTGAAGTTGCGCTGGGTGTTTTAATCCGAGCCCATACCTGACCAACTCTCGGCGTTCGGATCGTAATCGAGCAAATCATACAGTTCCTGCCGCGTCTGCATCTTGTCGATCCAATCCGATTGCGTACCGGTTTTCTTGAGCGCAGCAAAAAACTTTTCACTCGCCTTCATCGAAACGCGGAACGCGCTCTGCGGGAAAATCACCATCCGATAGCCGAAGTCTGCGAGCTGTTCGAATGTCAACAGCGGGCTTTTGCCAAACTCAGTCATGTTCGCGAGCAACGGAAGATCAATTTCCTTCGCAAAATCGCGAAACTCCTCGGCGCTTTGCAGTGCCTCTGGAAAAATTGCATCTGCGCCAGCGGCAAGATATTCGCCAGCCCGCTCGACGACGCGATCGAAATCTTCGACCCCGCGCGCATCTGTCCTTGCGATAATCATGAAATTCGGGTCGCGACGCGCGCCGACCGCAGCTTTGATTTTGCCAACCATTTCCTCGACATCCACAATCGATTTCCCAGCGAGATGTCCGCAGCGCTTTGGAAATTCCTGGTCTTCAATGTGACAACCGGCCAGACCGGTGGCTTCGAGTTCACGGATCGTGCGGCCAACATTTTCGGCGCCGCCAAATCCCGTGTCGGCATCGACAATTGCAGGAATCTTCACCGCCTTTGCGATGTAGCCGGCCAATTGCGCCACTTCCGTTAACGTCAGCAGGCCAATGTCAGGCACACCGGCCGTCGCGTTCGCCATTCCGGCGCCGCTAGCATAGACCGCTTCAAAGCCAGCGCGCTCCGTCTGCCGCGCCATTGCCGCATTCGGCACACCGGGTATGATCACGGCGCATTTCGTGATCAGTTCCCGCAGCCGTTTGCTCTTGCTTGTGCTCGTAATCGTAGTCGAGGTCATCCCTTTATGGCGCACGCGGCCACCAGCTCATCCACGTTTTTCGCCGCGTCGAGCTTCCACACAATGTCGATAATTTTCCTAGCGCGATCGCCACCGAGCATCGGGTCAACTAGAGCGTGAAACTTTTCTTCCACCTGCGAATCTTTCAGCGGGTTTTTCGCGTGTCCCAGCGGGTAATCGACCCGCTTCGTCAATCGCCGGCCGTCGGCGAGTTCAATATGCACAATGTTCGCAACCGCACCGGGATAAAATGCGCTGAGTTCAGCGTTGCGTTCGACCTTCACGTTCTCCAAAAATTTCCAAATCTTGGGATCTTTAAAGCGCTTCCTCTGAAATTGGTTCTCTGTCACTTCGCCATCGATTAACGCGACCGCGGTGATGTAGGGGAGACTATGGTCGGCCGTTTCGCGGGTCTCCGGTTTCCATTTTTCTGGCTCGCTGCCGATGATGTCGACCGATGCATCGTGACTTTCGATCGTCATTGATTTCACTTCCACCCCTTCACCGATCTGGTTTCGCAAAAAGAGCGCCGCTTCAATTGCGCTTTGGCTATGATATTCAGCCGGCCAGAATTTGATGCTCGTGCGCAAAATCATCGACGCCGTGTCTTCACCATTTTTGGCAAACGGCACGGCAAATTTCTCCGCGACGTTGCCTAGTGAAACTCCGAGCTGCTTTTCAAATCCCATTTGGCCTTCGAAAATCGGACCTGGTCCAGTCATCCCGGCGCGGGCGAGCAGCGCCGAAAAAACTCCGTGCCGTGCCGCGTTGGCGAACGCCACGCCTTTCCAATGCGACAGCTCGCCTACGCGCGCCTGTCGCATCGCTGCACCTGCAACTCCGGCGATGTTCACCGCGTGGCGCGTATCTTTCGGACTGAGTTTCATCAACTTGGCGCAAGCGAGCGCGGTAGAAAACGCGCCGTAGGTCACATGATCCCAGCCGCGCGCTCGAATGCTGGCGGCGTCGCAAAACCGGCATTGCACTTCATAAGCGAGCGCAATCGAAGTGATCAATTCGCGTCCGCTTGCGCCAACGCTTTCCGCTACTGCCAGCGCCGCCGCAATGTTGTCGCTCGGATGCGCAGGTTCCTTCGACAGATAAGTGTCGTTGTAATCGAAATAACGGATGCAACACCCATTCGCGAACGCCGCCCAGTCCGGCGGGGCCTTGTGATTCGTACCGATGATTGTCGAACCATCTTTTGCTGAAAAATCAAAAGCGACTTTGCGCGCAATCGCGCACGGCTCTTCCTTCCAAGCGCCAAGCGCGCAGCCTAACGAGTCGATCACGCGCCGTTTCACTTCATGGACAACCTCCTTCGAAAGATCCTCAAACCGGAGTGCGCACGCGTAATCGGCGAGTTGATGAGCAAGCGTTTTCTTCATGGAAACTGAAATTTCAATCTGCCGATGAATTGTCCATCGGCAACATGCGATGTTGTAGGACAGGCGCTTCGCCTGCCATTTTCTTTCGGCAACCGATGCGGTTGCCCTACAGTTGAAAAACACGCACACTTTTCCCGTGAGCCAATTTCAATTCGGCGGCGAATTTGTCTGGCATCCGTCGGCGAAGCTGATTGCGCAATCGAATCTGCAGCAATTCATCAGCAAGCATCGGCTCGGTTCGTACGACGAGTTGATGCGCAGATCAACCACCGACATCGCCTGGTTCTGGGATACGGTCCTGCGCGGTCTCGACATCGAGTTCTATAAACCGTATTCGCAAGTCGTCGATCTAAGCGACGGCAAACCCTGGGCGCGCTGGTGCGTGGGTGGCGAAATGAATATCGTTCACAACCTGCTCGATAAATACGCCGACACGCAGATCGACAAGAAGCTGGCCATCAAATCCGAAATCGAAGACGGTACGACCCGCGAGCTCACCTACAAAGAATTGCGCGATCAAGTCGATCGCATGGCGAATTCCCTCCGCACTCTCGAGCTCGGCAAAGGCGACGCTATCGGCGTGTTCATGCCGATGGTGCCGGAAATCGTAGTCGCGATGCTCGCCATCATTAAGATCGGCGGAATTTTCCTTCCGCTTTTCTCCGGGTTCGGCGCAGCGGCAATCGTCTCGCGATTAAATGACGCCAACGCAAAAGCGCTCTTCACGGCGGCCGGAACTTATCGACGCGGGAAATTTTGCCCGATGAAACCGGTCGCCGATGATGCAGCGGCGCAAATTCCAACATTGCGGCATCTGGTCGTTCTTAACCAAGCCGGCGAATGGCTCGTCGAAGATCTCAGCCCTGATGCGGGACCACCCACAAGATTGCGGGGGCCTTTTGATGATGCGCCGACCGAACACACGTCAGCCGAGGAACCGATGATGATCATCTACACGTCGGGAACGACCGGAAAACCGAAAGGCGCAGTCCACACGCATTGCGGTTTTCCGATCAAGTCCGCGCAGGACATGTGGCATGGCCTCGATCTGCACGAAGATGAAACGCTTTTCTGGATGACGGACATGGGGTGGATGATGGGACCGTGGGAAGTTTTCGGCACGTTACTGCTCGGCGCGACCATGATGCTCTACGATGGCGCGCCTGATTTTCCGGGACCGGATCGTGTCTGGTCACTGGTGGATCGACACAAAGTGACGGCCCTCGGTGTCTCGCCAACGTTGATCCGCGCGCTGCGCCGTCACGGTTACAATATTGTGCATCGACACGATCTTTCCTCGCTCCGGAAATTCGCTTCGACCGGTGAACCGTGGAATCCCGAACCGTGGATGTGGTTGTTCCAAAATGTCGGGCACGGCAAACTTCCCATCATTAATTATTCCGGTGGCACCGAAATCTCCGGCGGGATTCTGATGGGTAACGTGCTCACGCCGATGAAACCATGTGCGTTCTCCGGGCCATTACCGGGAATGGCGGTGGACGTGGTCGATGAAGATGGAAAATCGGTACGCCGTCAGGTAGGTGAGCTGGTCATTCGCGAGCCTTGGATTGGAATGACACGCGGTTTTTGGAAAGATGCTCAGCGTTACATTGAAACCTACTGGTCGCGTTTTCCAGATGTGTGGGTCCACGGCGATTGGGCTGCAGTCGATGACGACGGGCTGTGGTACATTTTGGGGCGTTCCGACGACACGATTAAAATTGCCGGCAAACGCGTCGGACCAGCTGAAGTCGAATCTGTCCTCGTCGCGCACTCGCAAGTGAGCGAAGCCGCTGCAATCGGCGTGCCGGATTCAATCAAAGGCGAAGCGCTCGTTTGCTTTTGCGTATTGAAGAAGGACGCAAACGGCGACGTGGCTCTAGCAGCCGAATTGAAAAAGAACGTCGCGCGCGATCTCGGCAAAGCGCTCGCGCCGCGCGACGTCATCTTTGTCGCCGACATACCAAAAACGCGGAACGCAAAAGTGATGCGCCGCGTCGTGCGCGCCGCGTACTTGGGCGAAAAGCTTGGCGACACGTCAGCGTTGGAAAACCCGGCGTCCTTGGACGAAATCAAGCGGGCGGCAGCAAGTTCGAAGTGAACTGCGGCTGTTTCACGCGAGCAGCGAATTCAGCACGTCGTATGAAACAGGCCGCCAACTGGCTCGGTTTGCGCGAGCTTGTTGTAAAGCGCCACAGCATGCTGCGTCGGCAACACGTGGACGGCGAGTTGATCGCTCTCGGCCAGGATCAAGCAGGCATCGGCTCTCGGCCCGCTGCTAACACAATTAGAACCGAAACCGGTTGTAGTCTTCGTGCGTCCCAATCCAAAACCACAAAACAGTATCACCTTCTCGCAGGCCAAAGTGCGCGGTAATGGTCCCCGATTCGCACGACGCAGACGTTGTTGCGCCGTTCTTCAAATCCAAGGGATGGATGAAATGGATCGCGTTTCCACATTGCGTATTTCTCTCGTGCGAGATCTTGAATCGGGACCGGCAATTTCTCGAAAGCCTTCCAGAAACGCCGGTGCGTCTTGCCGATCACGGCAGGTCTTGCATGCGGCCAGCGTGAAGATCGGCCCGAACTTCATCCAGAACCGGGCGGAGCCGTCCGTCTTCATCGAAATCTTCATCGATCTGCCGGTCCCACGCCGCACGATCTCGCTCACGCAGAAACGCGATCAGTTCCGCGAACTCTTTCGGCGAAAGTTGATCAACCGCAGTTTTGATTTCGGCTAGACTCATATTTTCGATCTTATCACCGCTCGATTATTCTTCCAAGTTTTCTGCAACACCGAGTGACGCGCCCTACCATTTGCAGCAGATCTTATCAGCACGTCGTATGAAAGAGTCCGCCGACGGCCTCGCTTTCGGCCAGCTTGTTGTAAAGCGCCGCGGCTTCTTTGGTCGGCAACACGTGCACGGCAACCCCCGCCGTTTTCAAAAAATCCAGCGTCTCGCGCGGGACCTGAAGGCACTCGGCCATTCCACGTGAGAGCACGATGATTTTCGCGCCGTGATCGAGTAATTCCTGCACATCGGCGATTTGAATCCCCGGCCGGTGAGCCATTCCTGTGTCGCGCCAGTTCCATTCGCGCGAGCCGCCGGGGAAAAGTTTTGCGTCTTTGTACGGCTCGGCTCTGCCCTCGACCTCAAGCTGACCCCACGAAACATGTTTGATTCGCGGCGAACGATTTCTGGTCTCCGTCATTCAACAGATAAATCGCACGGCAGTCACGAAACGGACTAGTCTTCCTCGATGGAACTGAAGTTCCTCGGCACGCGCGGCGAGATCGAGGCCCGAATGCGGCGGCACCGCATGCACACGTCACTGCTGATTTCACACCGCGGCGCGCGTGTGATGATCGATTGCGGTCTCGATTGGCTAGGCAAACTGAAACGGGTAGATCCAAGTGCGATCGTGCTCACGCACGCGCATCCCGATCACGCCTGGGGATTGAAACGCGGTGCGCGTTGTCCGGTGTATGCGCCGGAAAAAACGTGGCAGGAATTACGGCATTATCCCATTAAGGAGCGTCGGCTGATCAAAGAGCGTACGCCGACGAAAATTTGTGGGATCACATTCGAAGCGTTCCCGGTCGAACATTCCATTCTTTCGCCGGCGGTCGGATATCGCGTGAGCGCCGGGTGTGCCCGCATTTTCTACGCGCCCGACCTGATCTTCATTCACGAGCGCGGTGCAGCGCTCAACGGGGTGCAAATCTACATTGGCGATGGTGCCACGGTTACGCGCTCGTTTATTCGCAAACGCGGCAAAGCACTCATCGGTCACTCGCCTGTTCGGACCCAACTGACATGGTGTGAAAAAGAGGGCGTGCCTAAAGCCATCATTACGCATTGCGGTTCGGAGATTGTCACCGGTGATGAACGCGAAATGTCGGCGAAACTCCGTGCCATCGCCGTCGAGCGACATGTCGAAGTCCGGATCGCCTACGATGGAATGAAAGTCACGTTCTAAATTTGCTGCCTCCCGAAAAGCGACGCGAGGACGCGTGCGCACTCCGAAAGCTTCGCGAAACTCGATCCACGTTTCACACATTTCGCACGAAGTGCTTTTGGAGTGCGGTGAGTCAGCGCACCGCTTTCCCGCCTTAGCCCAGAACAGATCTGAGTTTGGATGCTTGGGCTGGGAGTTTACTTTTCTTCATGTTGTTGCGCCTTTTTCTCTGCGGCGACGTCATGACAGGGCGCGGCATTGATCAGGCGCTGCCGCATCCGGTGAATCCAGTTTTGTACGAACCGTACGTGCGCGACGCGCGTGAGTATGTCGAGCTTGCTGAGAAAGCACACGAACCGATACCGCGTCCGCTGAGCCTCGATTACATCTGGGGTGATGCGCTGCGAGGACTGGAGGACGCACAAATCGATCTCCGACTTGTCAATCTCGAGACTGCCATCACCTCGGCCGAAACACCATGGCCCGGCAAAGGAATTCATTATCGCATGCATCCACAAAACATTGGCTCCCTTTCCGCCGCGCGCATCGACGCCTGCGCTTTGGCGAACAATCACGTGTTGGACTGGGGATACCAAGGGTTGTCGGAAACACTGCAAACCCTGGACGCGGCGGGCATCGCCCACTCGGGCGCTGGCAACGATGCCGACGAGGCGATGCGGCCCGCAGTGCTCAGCCCGGCTGGCAAAGGTCGCGTGCTTTTGTTTTCATTTGGATCAAAAACCAGCGGCATCCCGCGCGGGTGGAAAGCCACGAGCAATTCTCCTGGAGTAAATCTGCTGGATGATCTTTCGGACGAAACCGCGGCACGAGTGTGCGATCAAATGCGAGCGTATCAGCAATCTGGCGATTTGGTCGTCGCGTCAATCCACTGGGGCGGCAACTGGGGTTACGAAATTCCACAAGAACAAATCGCGTTCACCCATCGCTTGATTGAAGAAGGCGTTGCGGTCGTGCATGGGCATTCCTCGCATCACGTGAAGGGGATCGAAGTCTTTAAAAGCCGGCTCATCCTTTACGGTTGCGGCGATTTCCTCACCGACTACGAAGGAATCAGCGGCTACGAAACGTTCCGTGGCGACTTGGCGCTGATGTATTTGATCGAACTCGATCACGACAGCGGCGAATTGATGAATGCGCGTTTGGTCCCGATGCAAATGCGACAGTTCCAGCTACGGCGCGCATCGGCCGCCGATGCTAAATCGCTTTGCAATCTGTTGAATCAGCTCGGCGCAAAATTCAGCACAGGGGCAAAGCTGCAAAGCGACAACAGTCTAATGCTCGAATGGCGACCAGATTAATGAACGAATCTTCATTGTAGGACAGGCGCATCGCGTGCCCGGCAACCGAAGCGGTTGCCCTACAATTTTACAGCGCCCACACGCACTGAGAGCGCGCGCAGGAAGTCCTCGGCTTCGGTGGGATTTTTAAGCGAATAACGCGCTGCCGTCAGTTGCGACTCGTCTGTCACCAGAATGCCAACGCCGAGATGCTCGAGTGCGCGGAAGGCGTCTTCATCTGTGGTATCGTCGCCGAGGTAAATTGGGCGAACGTTCTCGCGATCCAGGCCGAGGCTTTCCATGAGCCAGATCACAGCTTTGCCCTTGTCCCAATCGATGTCGGGTAGCAGTTCGTAGACTTTTTTGCCGTTGATCCTGCGCAGTTCGGGATGTCGCGCTGCTACAGCTTCGACAGCTCGCGCCAGCATGAGCACGTCGTTTTCGTTCACGTTGCGGTAGTGCGCGGCAACGGAAAAACGTTTTCGTTCTAACTGCGCACCGGGAATTTCATCAAGCGCTTGGCGCAGCTCCTTTTCCGAAGTGTCGAGGATGGACAGATATTCGGCACCCAATTGCCTGCATAATCCGCCCGGACCGGCGATATCAAAGCCGTGACTACCGGCATAAACGATGCCATCGAGGTCCACGCGGCGGCGAACGTCATCGAGGTCGCGACCGCTAAGAATTGCAATCAGTGCTTGCGCACCAAGCTCTCGCAGCACGTGTCGCATTGACTCGGAGAGCCACGCGTCCTCTGGATGACAGACAATTGGGGTGAGCGTGCCATCATAGTCGAGAAAAACAGCCACGCGATGATTTGGGCTAGCGATCTCCTGAACGTGCTCGAGCGCCGAGGGAATCATATTCGATCTGACATTTCAACGCTTTAACGCTTCAACGATTCAACGAAAAAAGTTAAACTGGTCGGCACTGTAACTCACGTTTGCATGAATCGCCTGATAGTTGTTTCCAATCGATTGCCATTCGCGCTTGATTCCACCGGCGAAGATTTGTGGACAGTCACACCGGCAACAGGTGGACTCGTCTCTGCGATCGAGCCGGTGCTGCGCGAGCGAGGCGGAACCTGGATCGGCTGGCCCGGAATTGCAGGCAAAATCCCACAGGAACCGCTAGCCAAAGCCACGCGCAATGCCGGTTACAAGGTTGTGCCTGTGGCTCTGAGCGAAACCGAGCGCGACGAATTTTACTACGGCTATTCGAACGAGGTGATCTGGCCGCTTTTTCACGATCTGCAAAATTTCTGCAACTTCGAGCCGGCATACTGGCAAACTTACAAGGAAGTTAACAACCGCTACGCGGATGCCATTGCCCGGTGTGCGCAGCCCGATGATTTCATCTGGGTGCACGACTATCACCTGATGTACGTCGCGGAGGCGTTGCGCGAGCGCGGCGTGTCCCCAGACCTTTCGCGATTAACGTTCTTTCTACACATTCCCTTCCCGCCGTACGATATTTTTTCGAAGCTTCCGCAACAACAACGGCTCCTGCGCGCTCTGCTTCAGTTCGATTTGGTCGGGTTCCAAACCCGGCGCGACGTCCGCAATTTTATTCAGTGTGTGCGGCGCGTGATGTCAGAAGCAAAAGTCCTTTCTCGCCGCGAGCTGCAACTGATCCGATTTGAAGATCACGAAATACGCGTGGGGTATTTCCCGATCGGGATCGACTTCGATTCTTTTGAAAAGAGTGCGAGGTCTGACAGCGTCGAGCAAAGAGCCCGGCGGCTGCGCGCCACTTTTCCTGGTTGTCAGTTAATCCTCGGTTCCGACCGGCTGGACTACAGCAAGGGAATTCCCGAGCGATTGCGCGCATTTCGCACCGCTCTGGAACGTTATCCGGAACTGAGCGGCCGCGTGGTCCTGATTCAGATCGTCGTGCCGAGCCGGGTGGAGATTCCCAGATATCACGAGTTCAAGCAACGCATCGACCGCCTGGTTGGCGATATCAACGGCCGCTTCTCCACCAGCACGTGGCTGCCGGTGCAATATCATTTTCGGTGCCTCGATCGCGAGGACCTTCTCGCGCATTACCGGGGGTGCGACATCGCGTTCGTCACGCCGCTCAAGGATGGGATGAATCTCGTAGCCAAGGAATATTGTGCATGCCGAATCGACAACGATGGCGTGCTGATCCTGAGCCAGTTCGCCGGCGCGGCCGAGCAACTCAAGCCCGGTGCGTTGCTGGTCAATCCTTACGATATCGAGGAAATGGCGGACACGATTTTGAAAGCTTTCCGCATGAGCCAGGTCGAGCGCAGTGGACGCATGAAGCGGATGAGACACGTGGTTCGGAAGGAAAATGTGTTTTGGTGGGTCGATTCATTTCTCAGAGCCGGATTGCAAATCGGAACTCGGCCGCCGCGAGTCTCAAAGTGACGACTAGCCACGTCCGCGCGGTGAGCGAGCACTCAAAGAGGAGAGGAGCGTGGATTACGCGGATGGAATGAGAAGGAACCAAAGACTTGTCAGCCAAATGCATGGAAGAACGCCGAAGCTTAAGCCCACGTTCGCCACAACAAATCATTGAAGCAGCGGGTCAGTGTCCCCACTGCATCAACGTTTCAAGACTTCAACGTCCTCGCCCCAAACCGGCTCCTCCAGTTGCAACGCCGGGTCGTCCAGCTCGGTGCGATTAAATTTCTCATATTGCCCAGAGACATCCGGCCACGGCCGCAAACGCAGCTTGACCCGATCGCCCGGCCGCAACCGCGCCGCTGATGTCCACACGTTGTCGCGCATGCTCCACAAATACACGACAGCCTGGGCGTGCGACGCCGCGTTGCGGAAGGTGTCCGCGGCGCCCTCGCCGCGCGAATCGGCGGCCACAATGTCGACCAAATGCAACGCCTCGATGTGATCCTTGTATGGCACGGTGCCCGGCCGCGGCACAGGCGAAATGCTTTCGACCGTTCCGCTGACCGCGATTTCCTCGCCGGCCTTCAAACTCAAAAAGCGAGAAGGTTTCGCTTCACCCAGTTTTAGATCGAGAAGTTTCCAATTCCCAAACGACAACTCGCGCGCTGCAAATTCCCAGATCACCAGTTTTTTTCCAGCCAGCCGGTCGCGCCCGCGCGCGAGCTCGTTGCTCAAAATTTCGCGCGTGGCGAATGACGCGTCGCTGTTTCGCAGAATGCAGTCGATAGGCCGCCGCAACGCCACGCTCAGATGCTCGGCGAATCCCGCCGATTCGCCCCAGCCCATCGCTTCGAACGAAAAAATATTTGAAAAACTGTCGCCGAGCAGGAGCACATCAGCCTCCTTGCTTGGCCGCCACAGCGCATTGCCAGTGACGACTTGTCGAATCGTCACTTTCTCCGGCGGAAAAAACTTATCACCTCTCGATAACTTCAACATCGCGGCGATATCGCCGCGCGCGACGATTTCCTTTTCAATAATCGACGGCAATGTTGATCTTGCTGTTGCTGGCAATTGGAGAAAATCTGCCAATCGTTGCGCAACAAACTCCATCGTTTGGGGCCGCCAATGCGTGTCGGTTTCGAGATAAAGAGGCCCGTTTTTTCCTCGCTCCATCAAAAACGGCTCAGGATCGAACAGGCGTACTTTCTCTCGTTCGAGCCGGGCTTTGAATTCGTTAAAGGACGGATTGGGTAAAGCGCCACTGGCCTGAGCCCGATTGGCGTTAGACACGGCGAGCATTTCACCTTCAGTACTTGGTTTCACTGACACCGGCAAAACCACCAGATCGATCCCCCGTGCGGCAAGCTGATTGCGAAAATCGACAATCGCCTTAATCGGATCGGGCTGGACACGGCTAGCTTGCAAACGGTGTTTCATCCGGACCGGATCGAGAAATGGCGGTCCGATCACATGATCGACATCAGCGCGATAAAACAGCCAGGGATCGTGACCCAAATAAACCTGCTCGTTGCCAGCGCCCAGCAGCACAGTGAGCAGATATTGTGTGCGCGGCAGGAGCCATTGCGAGACTAACGACTCGTTTTCCAACGTGCGCTCGACGCGTTTCAGATCTTCAGAATGGGGGAGCCATGGCAGCGACTTGAAAATGGAAAGCATTGGCAAGCGGCTGATCGAGCCCGCCGCGCGAAATTCGCCAGCAAGCTGAATCGCCGGAACAGCGACAATCGTTAACAAGAACAGCGCAATAAGAGTTTGCCGCGTTCCGGGCGTAAACTTCGTATTCTTTAGCGCCAGATCGGCTTCCTCTTCGCGCGGAAGTCTCCGATGCGCCGCACTCGGAGTCGGGTCAGCGTATCTTGGCAACGAATATTTCGGCAGAGGTGGTGGGGTCGTTGGCATAATTAACGCGCTAGAAAATGAAATAGATAAAAGGGTTGTATTCCTGGGTGGCCAGGACGATCAGCGCGACCCAGCCGAGCGCGAAACAAGTCGCTGTCTTCGGCCAGGTCATTTCTTGAGTCCAATCCCAAGTCTGCCTCCCAAACCAGACTACGATTCCCGCGGCCAGAATCGACAAAGCGTAATAGGGCTTGTAAATCAGGCCGCCAATCAGCGACGCATTCGGGAACGGCTGATTGAGGTGAAACATCGCGCCGAGATATTGGATGGCGCCGCGTAACGTTCCGCCGCGAAAGAACACCCAGCCAATGGTCACGATCAAAAACGTTAGGGCGACCCGCAATAGCTTGGGTAGATTATGATAAACGCCTTTGCGACCCTGGCTGCGCTCGAATGCGAGCATCCCGCCATGAAGCCCGCCCCAGATCACAAAGTTCCACGATGCGCCGTGCCAGAGTCCGCCGAGAAGCATCGTGATAATGAGGTTCGCGTACGTGCGGGGGAGGCCGTACTGGTTGCCGCCTATCGGAATGTAAAGATATTCGCGCAGCCAGGTTGAAAGCGAGATGTGCCAGCGCCGCCAGAAATCAGTGATCGATTGCGCGAGATACGGCGAATCAAAATTTTTCGCGAAAACGAATCCGAACATCAGGCCAAGCCCAATCGCCATGTCGGAGTAACCGCTGAAATCGAAATAAATCTGGAACGAATACCCGAGCGATCCGAACCACGCGTCGAGTGTTTGAATCGAGCCAGCGTCAAATGCCGTGTCCGCGATTTTACCGCACGGATTGGCCAGCAAAACCTTTTTCGCCACGCCCATCATGAAAAACGCGACGCCGCGCGCGAATTTATCGGATGTAAGCCGGCGATTTTTGAGCTGATCGGCGAGGAACGAGAACTTCAGAATCGGCCCGGCGACAAGGTGCGGGAACATCGAGACGAAGCAGGAGAAATCGATAAAGTTGGCCATTGCCTCGGCATTGCCGCGATAGACGTCGATGGTGTAGCTGAGCGCTTGAAATGTGTAAAAGCTGATGCCGAGCGGCAGCACCACGCGAAAAAACGTGTTCAATTGCGTGCCCTCCAATCCGAGGCTTTGCACCAGCGAGTTGTAACTATCGATGCCGAAGTTGAAGTACTTGAAAAAACCCAGGACAACGAGATTGCAGACGATCGAGATCGTGATCGCCGTCCGCCGAACGCGCGTCTTGCGCTCCGCCGGATCGACAATTTTCACCGGCTGACGCCAGACTCGCCACACTTGCCAGGAGTTGTGCGCGATGACCAGGCTCATCAGCCAGTCGATAAACGTTGTACCGAACATCAGCACCATGAACCGCGGCTCGGCCCAGCCGTAAAATGTATATCCGGCAACGATCAACCAGGCGTTACGCCAGCGTTGCCGCGCGCGAAACAGCGCGTA
>WNGI01002505.1_pt1 | contig 20104 bp, 16 predicted proteins | sample 5400621 | NCBI WGS metagenome assembly WNGI01 (sample SAMN13153374, study PRJNA577476) | soil metagenome | isolation source: 20 cm soil or saprolite under Garry oak tree replicate 1 | place: USA:California | collected 2016-06-15
ACGCTGGCAAGGGGAACGCTGTCGTAGAAGCCGCGGTGAATGCTGACCAGGCGGCCGTACTCTTTGCGCCGGACGAGATCGAGCGCGAGGTTGCCGAACGCCATCGGCACGATCGAATCGAGCGCGTCCGGGTCCCCGGAGCGCACCAGATAGCCCAATCGCTGGTTCACCACATCGATGCGCCGGCCGTTGTTGTACTTCGCGGACGATTCCTTGAGCGCCGCACCGATCCGATCTCCGATACCCCCCAGCTTGCGGTGTCCGAACATATCGGTCTCCTCACCCTCGAAGCTCATCCCTTCATGCGAGGTGAGGCGCGCACCTTCGGAAATCAACACGACGGAGTAGCGGCTCGGATTCTTGTTCCGATCGACGGTCAGCAGCTCGGCCAGATGCTCGACTTCGACCGGGTACTCGGGAATCACGCAGCGGTCGGCTGCTCCCGCCATCGTCGGCAGCAGCGCGGTGAAACCGGCGTAGCGGCCGAACACCTCGATGACCAGAAAGCGCTCGTGCGACCCGGCCGACGTCCGCAGCCGGTGCGTCAGCTCGATCGTGCGCGTGACGCAGGTGCTGAAGCCGATGCAGTAGTCGGTTCCGTAGACGTCGTTGTCCATCGTCTTCGGGATCGCGACGACGTTCACGCCTTCATCGTGCAGCCGCTTGCCGTAGCTGAGGGTGTCATCGCCGCCAATCGGAACCAGGATGTCGACGCCGATGTGCTCGAGATTCTTGAGCACATCTTTCGTCGCATCGTTGACCTCTTCGGTATAGGTGCCGGCGAGATGCGGCGGGACGCGGTCCTTCGGCAAGTGACTGGGGCGCGTGCGCGAGGTGTGCAGAAATGTCCCGCCGGTGCGACCGGCGCGATTCACGACCGCCTCGGTGAGCGGCACGATCTGCTCACTGTTGTCGGCGCCCTTGTCGCGAGAATAGTCGACCAGACCACCCCAGCCGTGGCGAATGCCGATGACGTTGTAGCCGTCGCGGAGCGCGCGAATCGTGATGGCGCGAATGGCGGGATTGAGTCCGGGGACGTCGCCCCCGCCGGTCAGGATACCTATGGTGCCTTTGCTCATGGGCCAAAAAGTACCTGAATCGGGGTAGTACAGAAGACACGGGGGGGTGACCTATGCCTATCAACTTTCGTCACGACGTCGATCAGGTCCTGAAAGAGGCCAAAACCCAGCAGAAATCGGTACTTCTCGACTTCAGCGCCGCACCAATGTGAAGTGGCTGTGCTCGGCTGGATGCCGAGGTGTGGCCGGATCCACGCGTCACGCGCTTCGTCACCGAGACCTTTATTCCGGCGCGCGTGCATGTGAAAGAAGACCCGGAGCCGTTCAAGCGCTATAGCGAGCGTTACAAAGCGCCGTGGACGCCTACGATTCTCTTGCTCGATGCGAACGGCGTGGAACACCATCGCATCGAAGGCTTTCTGCCAGCCGAGGATCTCTTAGCGCAGCTGATGTTGGGACGCGCCCGCATCGCCTTCGACGAGCAGCAATGGGCCGAGGCTGAGCGTCGCTTTCGGCGAATCGTAGAGGAATTCCCCCAGACCGATGGCGCTGCGGAGGCACTCTATTGGGCCGGCGTCACTCCCTACAAGGCGACAGGCGATCCGTCGTCCCTGAAGCAGACGGCGCTCGCTTTCACGCAGCGCTATCAAGACACGCCCTGGGCAAAGAAGGCATCCGTCTGGGCTTAGACGCCTTAGACGTTGATGCCCGGGTTTCTTCGGGCTATGTTCGGTGGCATGCGTCGCATTCTCCTCGCTGATGCCGACGCGTTCTACGTCGCCGTTGCCCGCGCCGTCGATCCCGAGGGCGCCGGCAAGGCGACGCTGCTGATCGTCGGCGGCGCGCGCGACAGCCGCGGTGTGGTCTGCTCCGCTTCCTACGAGACCCGCAAGTTCGGCGTCCGCTCGGCCATGCCGATCGCGCGCGCACTGCGCCTCTGTCCTGATGCCGTCTGCGTGCCCGTGCCCTTCAAGGAGTGCTGGGCGAAGAGCCGCGAGATCCGCGAGACGCTGCAACAGTTCTCGCCTGTCGTCGAAGGAGCGAGCGTCGACGAGTGGTATATCGATTTAACGGGGACGGAAGGCGTCTATCATCACGAGCCACTGACGGCCACCGCACAACGGATCCGCACCACCGTGCAAGCAGTGACCGGGCTGACGCTCTCGATCGGCGGCGGGACCAACAAGCTGATCGCCAAGATGGCCGTCGATCGCGCGAAACCGAGCCGGGATGGCAACGGCATCAAGATCGTGGAGCCCGGTGCCGAAGAGGCGTTCCTGCGCACGTGCACGCTCGCCGACATCCCCCTCGTCGGTCCGAAGTTTCAACAGCGCCTGGCCGCGCGCGGCCTCGTGACCGTCGAGGACGTGTTTCGCTGCGATCTCGCGACGCTCCAGACCTGGATGAGTAAACGAGAAGCGACCTGGTTATGGAATCGCGTGCACGGGATCGATGAAGGCACCGTCGCCCATCGCGTGATGAATCGCGGGCTCCGTCGTGACGAGACGTTCGGAAGAGACTTACAGGACGACGCGGAGATCGAACGGGAGCTGCTGCGGCTCGTCACGCGTGCGGCCGCGGACCTGCGCGGCGATCATCTGACCACGCGGACGGTCGCGGTGAAACTGCGCGACTGGGATTTCAAGACTCGTTCGGCCCAGCGCACGCTGCCCGAGCCGGTCGTGTCGGATCGCGTGATTCTCCACGTGGCGCACGAGCTGCTCGCGAGCTTGCGCAATACGCGGCGCGTCCCGGCGCGGCTGGTCGGCGTCCGGCTGTCTGGCCTGGCGCCGGCCGTGGAGGGGATAACGAATCAGCTCGCGATGTTGTCCGAGGAGACCGAACGCGATCGCGGATTGACGCGCGCCGTCGACCGGGTGCGTGAGAAGTTTGGGCCGAAGAGCATTCTTCCGGGCGGAATCACGCCAGGGCACCCGTAGCCGCCCCCTTCCCCCCCCGTTTATCCTTCTCTCTGGTGCGCGGCGACGCGCACACCAGGCTGGGAGCGGTCCGTCAGCCACGACGGATCGAGGCGTTACCCAATCGGCCCCCCAGCCTCGGCACCACAACAATGGGAGCTGTCTCCGATGGGCACTTCGATACAGACGACCGCCACACGCGATCTGATCGCCGAGATCAATGAGCTCCGGGTTGCGCGCGGCGCAGCGATCCTGGCGCACAATTACCAGCGTCCGGAGATCCAGGATTTGGCCGACGTCGTGGCCGATTCGCTGCAGATGGCGCGCCGCGCCACACAGCTCGATGCCGCCGAGCTGGTGATTTGCGGGGTGCACTTCATGGCCGAAACGGCCGCGATTGCGAATCCCGACAAACGCATCCTCATCCCCGACCGCACGGCCGGCTGCTCACTCGCGGCAACGATCCAGGCGGCCGACGTCCGCGCCTGGCGCGCTACCCATCCGGACGGCGTCGTGGTGGCGTACGTGAACACGTCGGCGGACGTCAAGGCCGAAGCGGACTACTGCTGCACGTCCGGCAACGCCGTCGCGGTGATCAACGCGCTGCCACCCGATGTCCCCGTCTTGTTCCTCCCCGATTTCTTTCTCGGCAACTATCTCCGCAAAGTCACGGGTCGGCCGCTCGACGTCTGGCTTGGCGAGTGCCATGTGCACGCCGGGTTAACCCGCGAGACCCTCGAGCAACGCCGCGCCGAGTATCCCGACGCCGAATTCCTGGTGCATCCCGAGTGCGGGTGCGTCACGAGTGCGATGTACTACGCGGAGACCGAGGGGGACGTGGCCGCGCGCCGCCTCCAGATCGTCTCGACGGAGCAGATGATGCGGCGGGCCCGAACGTCTCCCGCCCGACGGTTTGTCATCGCTACGGAAACCGGTGTCCTCCACCGCTTGCGGCGGGAGAATCCCGGGAAGGAATTCATCGCCGCGCACGAAGCGGCCGAATGCCGCTACATGAAGCAGATCACGCTCGAGAAGCTGCGCGACTCGCTGCGCGACGGAAAGTACGAGGTCACCGTCCCGCCGGAGGTGGCAACGCGCGCGCGGCGCGCGATCGACCGGATGCTCGCCATTGGCTGATCCATTCGGGCTGCAGGAAGTGCAGCGCGCCCTCGCGGAGGATCGCGCTCGGGACGACGTCACTACCGGCTTGCTCGGCGCCCTGGCCCAGGAGCCGGGCGAGGCTCGCTTTGTCGCTGAAGGCCGGTTCGTCGCCGCAGGACTACCGCTGCTGGCAACGGTATTTCGGGAGCTTGATTCCCGCGCGGCCGTCACGGGCCACACGCCGGAGGGGTGTGCGGCGACGCTCACGCGGCGAGCCGTGGACGCCGTTCGCCACACTTCCGCCAGGATCACACACACGAGAAAAACGACGCCCGGGTTGCGGGGGCTCGAGCTGTACGCCGTGACAATCGGCGGCGGCGTAGAAAACCGCGCCTCGCTGGCCGCGGCGGTCTTGTGGAAGGACAACCATTGGGCGCTGCTCGGCCGCAACGGCCACACGCTGCCCGAGGTGCTTCGTGACGCGCCCCCGGACATGCCGGTGATCGTGGAAGTGGAATCCGACGCCCAGCTCGAGGCGGCGCTGGCCGCGGGCGTGACGCATATCCTGGTCGACAACCAGCGCCCCGAGCAGCTCGCCGCCTGGGCACGCCGCGCCGGACCGGCCGTGACGATCCAGGCTTCGGGTGGGATTTCGGTCGACACGGCGCGCGACTATGCGCAAGCGGGCGCCTCGTTGATCGCGATTGGCGCCCTCACCCATTCGGCGCCCGCCGCGCCCATCAGCTGCGAGATTCGAGGTATCGCATCGCCACCTACGTCCTGATCCACGGCGCCGGGTCCGACTCGTGGTACTGGCACCGCGTGATTCCCTTACTCCGCGCGCGAGGGCATACCGTCGTCGCGCCCGACCTGCCGTGCGACGACGACTCCGCCGGGCTCACGCAGTACACCGACGTTGTGCTGAAGGCGATCGGGTATCTCACCGACCTGATCGTGGTCGCCCAGTCACTGGGCGGCTTCACGGCGCCCCTCGTGTGCGCGCGGGTGCCGGTGGAGTTGCTCGTGTTGGTCGCGGCGATGGTTCCCGCTCCCGGCGAGTCAGGGGATGACTGGTGGACCAACACCGGGTTCCCGCGATCAGACCGACCCTTCGACATCAAGGAGATCTTTTTTCATGACGTCCCGCCCGACGTCACCGCGGAGGCGTTCAGACGCGGGGAGAAGGAGCAATCCGGCACGCCGATGAAAGAACCCTGGCCACTCAAGCAGTGGCCGGACGTTCCCACCCGATTTGTCCTGTGCCGTCAGGATCGATTTTTCCCGCCCGAGTTCCTGCGCCGGGTGGTGCAGGAACGCCTCGGGATCACGCCCGACGAGATCGACGGCGGTCACCTTCCCGCGCTCAGCCACCCTGACGCGTTGGTCAACCGCCTGGAGGCCTACAGACAGGAGATCATGTGACATAGGTTGACAGAACGAACGTTCGTGCTACTGCGTGAGTGACGCGCAGCGGCTGGAGCACGAGCTGTTCTATCGCGGGGAACGGGTCTGGTCTGCCCTGAGCAGTCCCGCGAATTCCTGGAGCTCGGACAGGCCGAGGTCTGACGCCACCCACCAGGTGTAATCGCCCGCAGTCCAATGCAGCAGGTGGTAGCCCTGGCGTGTCCGAACCGACGGGCCCTCCGCACCTGCGATCGCCGGCCACAGCAGGACGTTGATCACGTGTTGCCGCCGCCCGTACACGAGTGCCGCCACGGGCCGACCGCCCACATAGTCGAGACGCCCCCCGAGCAACGGGAATCCTTGCGTCGTGAAGTCGGGCACCGGTGGCGAGTAGTCAAGCTTGCCGTTGAACCACGGCTTGACCGTGTGTTGATCCGACGACACCACGTCGGTGAGATGGCCGGGCATCAGTGAGCGCACGTGGCTGGCGAGCACCTGGTCGGCGAGCGCTCCTTCCCCCGCGCGCCGCTCAGCGAGCTGATAGCCAACGGTACCACCGACCGCAACCAACGCGAGCGATGCTGCCAGCGCCAGCCAGCGGGTGGTGCTCGAGTAGGGCCCCCCTCCCCAGCGCTCCCAGCGTGTGGGCGTTGCCGCGCTATTGATCGCGGCGCGCACGCGCTGGCGCAGCTCCTCGGGGGCGTGGAGCGGCGGCATCTCTTCCCGAATCGCCGCGCTGAGCCGGCGCTCGAACTCAGTCTCGGTCATATGACCCGCTCTCCCGTTTTCCCGCCGCGGACCAGCATGCGCCGCAGGCGCTGTCGCGCGCGGTGTAGCCGCGACATCACGGTTCCCTCCGGCACTCCGGTTACCTCGCTGATCTCCTGGTACGAGAGATCTTGTACATCGCGCAGGACGATCACTTCGCGGAATTCGTCGGGCAATTGTGCAAGCGCCTCGCCGAGCCGCGCGCGGGTTTCCTTGCGATCGAGGTTGACGGCGGGATCGTCATCCGCGATCCGTTCGCTGTGCTGCTCTTCATCGAAGGCAGTGTTTGCGGACTCGGGATGACGGCGCTGGCGCCAGGTGCGAACGGTGTTGCGCACGATCGCGAGCAGCCAGGCGCGACCATCTCTCGGCTCCGTGCCGCGGAACCCGCGGAAATACTTGAGCGCCCGCAGCGAAGCGTCCTGCACGATGTCCTGTGCGTCCAGGGTATTGCTCGTGAGATAACGCGCCAGCGTGTACGCAGCGTCCAGATGCGGCAACACGATCGCCTCGAATCGTTCGAGCTCGCTCGACTCCAACTCGGCTCCTTGGAAGTGAGACCTGGAAACCCGCCGGATTATTCCCGGGAATAACAACGCCGCGCGGCGTGTCATAGCTCCCGACGCTTCATCGCACTGACTTCACCAGGGAGACCATATGTACAGGATTGCGTTGCTGGCGCTTGCCGTGGCAGGGGCGGCCGCTAAGCCGGCCCAGGTCACTGTTCGCCTTTCGGAATGGAACGTCCAACTGTCGGAGCAAACCGTCGCCGAGGGATCGGTGACATTCGCGGTTACGAACGCGGGCAGCATCCCCCACGCCTTTGAAATCGAAGGCCACGGGATCGAGAAGGAGACGCCGACGATTCAGCCCGGCGACAGCGCAACACTCACCGTGACGCTCAAACCGGGGACCTACGAGGTCTACTGTCCGGTCGGGAACGACTCCCACAAGAAACTCGGCATGATTGGGCAGCTGCGGGTCGGTCCCGCGGGCGCACATTCTGTCGGGTACACCATGGCGATGGGCGACGCACGGCCCGCTGCCCGGGCGATTCGTGTGGCTGGCGGAGGGCCGGTCATTCAGATCTTGCCGGGTCCATTCCCGTTCCCCGACAGCGCCGCCCCGATTCTGCAGGCGTTCGGCGACGAGCGTGAAGGACTCGAGTCCCAGGTGAAGAACGGACCCTACTCGAACAACGTCGCCCCCATCTCGGGCACGTTCACGTTCGACGCCTGGGACCTGGGCGCGACGCGTGATTCGGTCTATGGAGTCGCCGAGTTCACGGCGCAGGATGGCGCGCGCTGGAAACTGGTGATGGATCGCGTGCAGACGAAGGACGTGCCGCACCATCCGCGCTTTGGCGGGGTCATCCTCGGGCTGTACTACCACGGCGTGACCGGCGTCCACACGCCGCTCGTGCCCACCATCAGCAGCGCCGTCGCGCTGTGGTCGGTCGGGCACCTCTACAGGAACGGCGCGCTGATCACCGACACCGCGATGGTCCACGTGATGCTGCTGTCGCACACGCGGCGCGACGGCGACTTCGCCCTCGAATGCTGGGACTGCTCGCGCAACACCGTCGACGAGCTGCAGCTGCAGATTCTTCCCGGCCCCGGCGAGCCGAAATTCGCCGCGCCGGGCGGATTCCTGTTCGTCAACTGGGAGAAATCCGCCGCGGCGCGCGAGCCGCGTTAGTTCGAGCCGGCCGCCCTTGCCGTCGAGGGCGCCGGATTCGTGATGAAGCGCGCTACGTTTTGCTTCAGCTGCACCAGCGCCGGCTCATAGAGGTACATCATGTGGCCCGCGTCGTAGTAGTTGAGCGTGATGTTGTCACGCAGATCGGGCGACAATCCCTCCAGATGGTTGACGGTGTATTCGGTGGCGAAGAACGGCGTCGCCAGATCGTAATAGCCGTTCTCGACCTCGATACGGAGGTGGGGATTCGCCACCAGCGCTTGCGTGAGATCTCCGCCGACGTAGGTCGTCGAGGCCCAGCCACGCTGCCCATCACGCATCCAGTTCCACTGCCCTTGATTCCCGCCGCCCATCACGTAGCGGTCCTGGGTGTCGAACTTGAGCTCGCCACGCAAGTACGCGTTCGCGGCGGCGGTGAACGCCCCGGTCACCGCGTTCGACTGCGGGTCACCAGGTGCGTTCTCGGCCAACAGGTCGAGTAGCGGGCCGGAGAAGCGCGAATCGAGCCGGCCGGTCACGAGCCCGCGGCTGCGCTGCAACTCCGCCATGTACTCCCGCAGTGGCACGCGCAGGTCGGCCTTGCGCAGGTAGTCCTCCGACAGCCCGGTGTAGGCGGCGAGCTGTTTGGCGATCTGGGCCTTGCGGTCCGCCGGCAACGTCGCGCCCGCGGCGAGCGCCGCGGCGTAGTCGCCCATCGCATAGCGACGCACTTCGGCGAGGAACGACGCCATGTTCGCGGGAGCCGGAATCACCTTGTGGTACGCCGCCGTCGCGGCATAACTCGGCAGATACAGCGCGTACGAAAGATCGTGTCCGGGCGCGAAGAGCAGTGTTTCGAAGTCGAGCACCGTGGAGATCAACACGATTCCGTTGAGCGAGATTCCGTCGCGCTCGAGCCGGTTGCCGAGCACCGCCGAGCGGGTCGTGCCGTAGCTCTCGCCGATCAGGTACTTGGGGGAAGACCACCGGCCGTTGCGGCTCACGTACTGCGAAATGAATTGCGCGAGCGCCTTCGCGTCTTCATCCACGCCCCAGAAATCCTTCCCCGTCCCCTTCCCCACCGGCTTGGAAAAGCCGGTCCCGACCGGGTCGATGAACACCATATCGGTGACGTCGATGAGACTGCTCTGATTATCGACGAGCTGGTAGGGCGGAGGCGGCGTCGGCGCCGCGTCCGTCGTGACGATGCGCCGCGGGCCGAACGCGCCCATATGCAGCCAGGCGGATGCGGAGCCGGGCCCGCCATTATAGATGAAGGAGATCGGCCGCTGGCTCGCGTCCTTGGCATCGGTGCGCGTGTATGCCGTGTAGTACAGCACGCCGATCGATTCATCCTTGTCGTTCTTGAGCAGCATCGTGGCCGCCGTCGCGCGGTACGGCACGAGCTGGTTGCCGATCCGAATCGAGTGATCGGTGGCCGACGATTGCTCATTGGGGATGGGTGTGGGCTTCGCCGTGGTGTCGCGTTCGGCCGCGGGAGCGGCCGGCTGAGCCGCAGTGGGCCGCTGCGCGACGAGTGGAGCGGCGAGCACGCCCGCCAGCAGAATGATGGTGCAGAGACGCATACTAGGGCCTCCTGATCTGTTTCCACCGAGTCATGACCGTATGAACCTGCGCCCGCGCGCGCGCGCACGCGGCAACCTGCGCGGCGGTGGGCGTGACATCCGCATCTTGCATCGCCATCGCCGCAGCGAGCGCCGCCTGACTCGCACTCTCGAGCGTCGGCGGCCTCGTCCTCGCCGCTGGGCCCGGCCCGCGCGGCCCGGGTCGTCCCGACGGCGGCGGCGCGATCGAGTCGACTCTCGTCGCCAATGCCGGCACCGAGTCGGCTAACCGTCGCGCCTCGCGATACGCCGCGTGCGCTGCGTTTGCCGAATCGTACATCTCTTGCGTCAGCGCCGCGAGCTGTCGCAGACCTGCAACGGGCGCCTTCACTCTGGGGTCGAGCCGCAGGGTGAGCGGCTGGGTGTACGTCTTCCCGTCCACGACCAGCCGGACAGTGTAAGCACCTGACGGCGCCCATGGCGCCCGGGCGGAGTGCTCGCTGCGGTGCGGCACCGCACCGGTGGCTTCAACCTCGCCCGTTTGCGGCTCATCACCGATCGGCTGATAACGCATGTCCCAGGTGAAGCGATGCAAGCCGGCGCGACCGGATAGGCGCTGCAGCGGCGCCGGCCAATACAACGGAAGACCGCAGTCGAGCGCCGCAGGGTTTTTCTGGCAGACCTTATCGTATGCCGCCGGGTTCAGTGCCGGATCGGGATCACGTCCTGGATCGCCGCTCGAGTACGAGCGGATGACGCGACCCGTCGCCGCCACGATGTCGAGCTTCACGGGGCTCGCAGCGTCGGCGGCAAGGGCGTAGTCGATGATCGCACCGGCCGGGGGATTCTCCGCCGCGGCAGCTCAGGCGCCCAGGGGGTCGGCTCGTTTGTGCCGGAGCGCACCCGCACCACGGTCTGCGGTCGCACAACGTAAGTGGTGGTAACGGACTTTGACTTTGCGAGAGCCCTCAGCGGACTCAGATTGTCGAGAATCCAGAACCCCCGCCCGTGCGTCCCCGCGATCAGATCGGCGCACAGACACGTGCTGTCATCTTTCACCTGAAGGTCGCGCACTGAGATCGCCGGCATGTTGAGCCGCAGCGATTGCCAATCCGCGCCATCATCGAACGACACCCAGACTTGCACATCGGTGGCCGCGTACAAGAGTCCCGGCACACGTGGATCCTCGCGGATCGAATTGGCGACGGCATTCGGCGCGATGCCGTTGGTGATCTCGGTCCAGGTGCGGCCGCCATCGTGGGTGCGCCAGAAATGCGGCCGAGCGTCGTCGATGCGCAGGGTATTTGCCGCGGCGTAGGCAGTGCGGGTGTCGAAATGCCCCGCCTCAATATTGAAGATGCGGGTCCAGGGCTGGACTGCGGGCGGCGTCACATTTCTCCACCTCGCGCCGCCATCGGTCGTCACCTGGATGTTCCCGTCATCGGTGCCGGCCCACAGCACCGCGATGCTTCTTGGTGAGGGCGAGAGCGCGGTGATGGCGCCGCGCGGAGTTGGGGTCACGCCCTTCGCGTACCGGCCCGCGCTGGCCGGAATTGCCCACGTCTGCCGGGCCAGATCGGGACTGATGCGCGTCCAGGTGTGCGCGTGATCGATTGACTTCCAGACGACGTTGGACGTGTAGTACAACACGCCCGGATTCACCGGCGACCACATCAGCGGCATCGTGCGCACGTTGCGGCCGAACTTGTCGCCGCGCGCCGCCGAGTCGGGTCCCACCTGGGCGGTCTGGCCGGTCCGGCGATCGTAGCGCGATACGCCGCGGCGCGCGCTTCCGAATACCACGTCCGGATCGCGTGGATCGGGGGCGGCGATGCCGTACTCCTGAATGTTGGCCGGGTGCCAGTCGTGGAAAGTGATCTCGCCGTCGTCCGAACGGCTGCTCACGCAAAGCGAGCCGGAGTCCTGCTGACCGCTACAGATCTTGTACGGAAAGGCGTTGTCCGCGGTCACGTGATACACGGCGGCCGTGGGCTGCGTGTACCAGTTGCTCCACGACTCGCCGCGATTGGACGAGATCACCGCACCTTGATCGGAGACGGCGAGGATCAGGTTCGGGTCCTCGGGGTGGATCCAGATGCGCTGATAGTCGTCGCCACCGGGCGACCCGCGCACCGCGGACCAGGTCGCGCCGGCATCTTCCGTGCGCCACATGACGATCGACGCGCTGTACACCACGTTCTCGTTTTTCGGATCGACGACAATGGGTGGGAGATCGCCGCCGCCAATCCGGCCGAGTGGCCGAGCATCGGGGGTGGCGGACGTCGTATCGCCGACAGCCGCGCCACCGGGAGTACGGGTGCGCAGCGTCCAGTGCGCACCGCCGTCGCTCGACTTGTAGAAATTGACCGGCCCCGATCCTCCGGCAGGATTGGCCGACGCCACCATCGCGTAAATCACCTGCGGATTACTGGGCGCGATCGCGATGTTCGCCTGGAGGATCGCGGGGAGCCCATTGGTCAACTGTGTCCAGGTCGTGCCACCATCAGTCGACTTGTAAATCCCGCCGGCGCCCGGCCAGGTCGAATCAGGCCCGAAGGCGGCGTACTCGTAGAACGTCGACTGCTGCTGCCAGAGCGCCGCGTACACGGTGTTGGGACTGCCGGGATCGATGCGGACTTCGTTCGCGCTGGTGTACTCGTCCTTGTACAGCACCTTGTCGAACGTGCGGCCGCCATCGCTGGAGCGATAAACGCCACGCTCTGCATTGGGACCGTACGGATGGCCGAGCGCCGCGACGAACAGGCGATTGGGATCGGTGCGATCGACGTCGACATAGGCGATCATCTGGGTGGAATCGAGACCGAGATGCGTCCAGGTGCGGCCCGCGTCGTTCGAGCGGTAGACGCCGTAGCCGGTCGCGAGATCGGGGCGGATGATTCCGGCGCCCGTGCCGACGTAGATGGTGTTAGGACTGGAGGGCGCCACGGCGATGGCGCCGATCGAACCGGTGGCCTCATGATCGAACAGCGGCTCCCAGCTGGAGCCATAATCCGTCGAGCGCCACAGCCCGCCATTGTCAAATCCGATATAGAACACGGTAGGCTTGCCGGGCGTCGCGTCGAGCGCGCGCGCGCGACCGGCGCGGTAAGGACCGATGGTGCGCCAGCGCAGGGCGCCGGCGAGCTGGCTGCCAGGCGACTGCGCAGCGGCGGCAGTGGGGTGACGCCCCACGATGCAGGCCCCGAGGGCCAGGACCACGATGGCGTTTCGCATGCGCGGAGTATGCAGCCAGGTCAGAAAACTGGGCAGGGGCGAATCTGAAACGTTGCGCTTGCCGGGCCGGCCCTTGCGGGCACGGACGGCGTGCCCGGCAAGACGCAACGCGTGTTAGCTCAGCGGCCCATCCGCTTGTCGAGGACTGACCGCAGCACCACCACAAGCGCGTGCAGTGTGAAGGGCTTATGGAGCAAGGGCGCCCCGCTCTTCAGCACCGGGGCCAGCTGCACCGGGTCGTCGTACCCAGACATGTAAATCACACCGGGGTGCACCCCGTCGGTCGCGAGCCGGTCGACGAGCTCCTTCCCCCCCATTTTCGGCATGACCACGTCGGCCAGAACCGCATCGATGGGGGTGCTGCACCCCCTGATGACCTCGATCGCTTCCGAACCATTCAGGGCCGTCAATACCGAGAAGCCAAGGCTCCGCAGCATACGCGCCAGCGCTTTCACCAGTTTTTCGTCGTCGTCGACAACGAGGATCAGCTCACCGTGTCCCGGCAGGAGAAGGGACTCCCCTCCGTTGTGGGGCGCGGGTGGTCCTCCATGCTGTTCCGCCACCGCAATAGCTCCGTTGTAAGACCTTGGGCAAATAGCCAACGCCCGGGGGTCGCTGCAAATACCGAGTGAGTAGCGATCCCATACAGGGCGAGCATGGCCGAACTCAAGGACCTCCGTTGCTTTACTGCCGTGGCCGACACGGGCACGCTGAGTGGCGCCGCGCGGCAGGTGCACGTCGCCCAGCCGGCGCTCTCGCGGCGGATACGTGCGCTCGAGCGTGCACTGGGCGTGGACCTACTGACACGCCACGCGAAGGGCGTCACACTCACGCCGGCGGGCGCGGCATTCGCCCAGGGCAGCCGCCAACTGCTGCACGAGGTCGCCGCGTCGCTCGACCGCCTCGAAGCCACCGCGCAGGGACGGCGCGGTCGTGTGCTGCTCGCGGCGACACGCGGCGCCGTCGCCCGCGGCTTTCCGACGGACGTGCAGGAATCGCTGCGCGCCGAGTCTCCCGACATCACGGTCGTCGTCCAGGACGTCGAGCAGCCGGGGCCGGCGGCCGCGGTCGCCGATGGCCGCGCGGATCTCGGTGTGGGCGCGGAAGCGTCGGTGCCGCCGGAGCTGCAGGCCCAGCCGCTGTGGCTCGAGACGCTGGATCGCGTGATCGTCCCGTGGCACCATCCGCTGGCCACGCGCGATTCGGTGACGCTCGCCGATCTCGCCACGTTGCCCTTCGTGTTCTCGCTGAGCAACAGCTCGACGGGTGTCCGCGACCGCGTCGTGCAAGCGCTCGCACGCGCAGGGATGCGCTCGCCGTTGATCGCGCTCGAGGGCGACCTGACGGCCCCCCATCTCGCGGTTGCCGCAGAGCGCGGCTGGACGCTCATCACCCGCTCGCGCGCGCAGGCACCTCCCGAGGGTACCGTCGTGCTCAGTGTCGTAGGGCTCTCCGTGTCGGTCGCGGTGATCGCCGTCTGGCGGCGCGCGGAGCGGCGGCCGGTCGTGCTCACCGTCCTGCGACGCATGCTCGATCTCGCGCGCAGCTACCCGGACTCCGAGGTCCCTGCGACCGTACCGCTCCCCGCGCCACCGCGACCGTTCCGCACGCAACGGCAACCGGGGATGGTGCCTTCCGGGATCACACTCAGATACCTGCGCGCTCTCACGTCGGTTGCGTCGGCGCACTCGATCGGACGCGCGGCCGAGCGGCTGGGCATCAGCCAGCCGGCGCTGTCGCGCCAGCTGAGCGAGCTCGAGCATGGGCTGGGTGTCACGCTGCTGGACCGCTCCGCGCGCGGCGTCACGCTCACGCCGCCCGGCGTCGCCCTCGCGACCGACACACCGGGATTACTTGCTGCGGTCGATGCTTTAGTGCGCGAGGTGACTCGCGCCAAGCGCCGCGTCGAAGGGCGCTGTGTGATCGGGACCGTGGCAACCGCGGCCTCGAGCGCCCTGCTGGCGCGGGTGACGGAGCGCTGCGCCGACCAGTATCCCGACATCGACCTGATCGTCCAGGAGATGACGACTCCGGAGCAGCGCACTGCGCTCGCTCAGGCGGACATCGACCTCGGGCTGGCGCACGCCCTGCCGACGCCGGGATGGAACCGCGGTGATCGAATCGTTGCGACACGGCTGGTGAACGATCGCCTCGACACCGCGCTGCTCGCGCTCGGCCATCCGCTCGCGACCCATCACGAGATCGAGCCGCATGAGCTGGCCGACGTTCCCTTCCTCTTTATGGATCGCTCGCTGCATCCCGCGTTCTACGATCGTGTGCACGAAGCACTCACGGCCCTGGGGCTGCATCCGCGGGTCGACGCAACCTACGACGCCCTGCAAACCGTCTGGGCGCTGGCGGCGCAGGGAAAAGGGTGGACGGTAGGATTTCATTCGCAGCTCGAGCGGTCGCCGGTCGGGACCGTGGCCGTCAGGATCGCCGGATTGAGCCTGCCGTTCGGACTCGAGCTGCTGTCACGGCGTGGCGAGACGAGCCCGGCTGTGCTGACGCTCATGACGGCGTTTCGTGAGCTGCGGCGCGCGGCGCCGAAGGACGAGGTGCACACCGACAAGCACCCGAGTCATCAGTAGCGACTAACGACCGCCGGCCCACGCCTGCCCGAGGGCGTTGAGTGTGCCCTCGATGCGAACGGATGGACGCTCAAATCCGGTGACAACGACAGTCGCGGTGAAGGGCCCGTCGGACCGTTGAACCTGGACTCGCACGGTATCTCCGAGGCGCAGGCGCTGCAGCCGGGCGCGGAGGTCGAGCCACGTCGTGACAGGCGTGCCATCCATCGAGACGAGCCGGTCGCGGCTGTGCAGCCCCGCCCTTCCCCAGCTGCTCGCGGGCGATGTAACGACGAGCCGGACGCCTCCCCCCCCGTCGCCAGGCTCCCAGCCGAAGATGCGCAGATCGCGCTCCGGTTCGCCGTTGAAGACTGCCGGCCCCCAGCTGGTGCTCGCGCGTAAGCCGATGAGGCCGAGGTAGCGGTTGTAATCGAGCGATCCCGCCGCACGCACGTACGCAGCGAAGAACCCGGTCACGTCGCAACCGCAAACGGCTTCGACGGCCTGCTCGATCGCATGGCCATCGATCTTCTGATCAGCCCGCGCGAAGAGCAGCCGCATGACGTCATCGATGGAGTGTTGCCCGCGTGATGCCTCGCGGATGTTGAGATCGAGCATGGCGCCGAGCAGCTCGCCCTGGAGATGCGTGCCGGCACTGTAGTCGCCGAGCGCGCCGGGCTCGGCGTTATAGGCCACGCGACTGATCGATTCCGCGGAGAAGCGTTCGTACGCCGGGTTGCCCACGTAGCGGGAGAGCAGACGCTCGAGATGCGCGACGCGAGTCGAGTCCGTGAGGGGCAGGCCGGCGCGCCGCAGCAGCAGATCGGCGTAGAACATCGTGAGGCCTTCGCTGAACCACAGGCTCGCGACCGGCGGCTGCGTGCGGTAATCGATGTCGCGGTACTCGACCGGCCGGATCGCCATCAGGTTCCACGTGTGCACGAACTCGTGCGCTGTTTCCTGAAGGAAGGCGTGGGGATCGCGCGCCAGGTCGGTGCTTTGGGCGCCCAGCGTGACCGAGTTGCGATGCTCGAGGCCGCCACTGAAGGCCCCGTCCTCGAACAGGAACGTGTACTCTCGATAGGGCGCCCGCCCGAAGAGTGCGAAAGCCTGGTGAACGAGCCGCTGAATGCCGGATACCCACGCACTCGTGTCGAACGGTGCCGCGTCGGGCAGAGGCCAGTACACGACGCGATGCAGCACGCCACCCTCGAGGAAGCGCCACTGACGCAGGTGACCCACGAGAATCGGAGAGTCGACGAGTGTGGCGGCGGTCGCGGCGCCATACGTCCGCGTGGCCTCGCCCCCTACAAGGCCGGTAGCGATCTGCCACGAACGAGGCAGATCGAGCGTGACGGTCGTCGGCAGTCGCTCGGCGCCGAGGAGGTACATGAAGGCGTGCGGGCCACCGATTAGTCCGCCCGTGGGCGTGAGGAACGGCCGCCACGATGCGCGCGGTAAGGGGGCGGGCGGCGGGAGCGCGATGCGGTAGCGAACCAGCACCTCGCCGCGCGGGGTGATGACCTGCCAGACGGTGCTGTCGACTTTCGTGACGATTGCAGATTGGGGCTCGACGGTGAATCCCGTGACATAGCGGTAGTAGCGATCGTCGTACTCAGGGTGCGCCGCCATGGCGAGTCGGAATGTGTCGCTGACGGTCCGCAGCCGGATTTCGACCTCCCACCCGGAGAGATCGGTGCTGTCGACGCGAAGCGTATAGCTGATGCTCGGTTTCAACACCGGGTGTGGCTTGGCGGGCGCGAGCACAGCGAGAAGAACGATCAGTGGTTTCATGCCTTCTAGGACCCCAGTGAGCCACAGCCCGTTTGAATTGCGCAGCCGGGTTTTCCTATACTTGCGCGGTGACCCCGTCCCTCTTTGCCCTGATCCTGGCGAACGCGGTGCCCATTCTGGGTGTCCTGTTCCTCGGCTGGACTGTATTTCCGCTCGTCCTGGTCTACTGGCTCGAGAACGCGGTGATCGGTGGGTTCAACGTCGCGAAAATGCTCCTGGCGCAGCCACGCAATCCCCTGGAGTGGGCCGGCAAGCTGTTCGTGATTCCGTTCTTCATGATTCACTTCGGCGGCTTCATGTATGTCCACGGCGTACTCGTCATGGCGTTCTTCGGGCCGCACGGAACGCAGCCCTTCGATCTCATTCCCACCACCTTCTCGGCGGTCCGCGCGAACCAGCTCGGATGGTCACTCGTGGGCCTCATCGCCAGTCATGGTTTCTCTTTCTTTTGGAACTACGTGAAGAGCGGCGAATACCAGCGTGCTTCGTTGAACGCGCTGATGGGACAGCCGTACGGCCGCGTGGTGGTGCTCCATCTGACCGTGCTGTTCGGCGGCTGGCTCGTGCTGCTGCTCGGCTCTCCCCTCCCCGCGCTGGTCGTGCTCGTGATCATCAAGACGGCGGCCGATGTGCGCGCGCATCAGGCAGAGCGGCGCAAATTCGCGGTGCAGCGCAGTCCCACGATTCTCCAAACCGTCCGCTGACGCGCCGGCTCGGCCAGGTGCGGTTTGCCACTCGACCGGCGCCGCGATAGCTTCGCCGCTCCATGTCCCCCTTTCTCGCCGAGCTGCTCGGCACGATGCTGCTCATCATCCTCGGCGACGGCGTCGTCGCCAACGTCGTGCTCAGTCAAACCAAGGGCCAGAGCTCGGGGTGGATCGTCATCACCACCGGCTGGGCGCTCGCGGTGACCGTCGCGGTCTACGCCGTCGGCACGTTCAGCGGCGCGCACCTCAACCCCGCGGTGACGATCGGGCTCGCGTCCATCGGCAAGTTCTCCTGGGCGTCAGTGCCGCTCTATATCGTCGCGCAAATGCTGGGTGCATTTCTGGGCGCGGCGATCGTCTGGCTCGCTTATCTGCCGCACTGGAGCGTCACGGAGAACCCGCGGCTGAAACTCGCCGTCTTCTGCACCGGTCCCGCCATTCGCAACCCGCTTTCCAACCTCGTCACCGAGATCATCGGCACCGCGGTTCTCGTGCTGGGCGTGCTCGCGATCCTGACCCCGAAGAATCTGAACCCCGCTTACGGGTGGAACGTCGGACTCGGCCCGGCGCTCGTTGGGGTCATCGTGTGGGCGATCGGCCTGTCGCTGGGTGGACCGACCGGCTATGCGATCAACCCAGCCCGCGATCTCGGCCCGCGCATCGCGCATGCGCTGCTACCGATCAGGGGGAAAGGCGGCTCCGACTGGGGCTACGCCTGGATTCCGGTGGCGGGACCGATCCTTGGCGGTCTGATCGCCGCCTTCCTTTATAAGGCCGTGTGGTCGGCACCATGAAATGCGTTCTCGCCCTGGACCAGGGCACGACCAGCTCGCGCGCGATCGTGTTCGATCACGCGGGAAGCGTGGTTGCATCGGCGCAGCAGGAGTTTCGTCAGATCTTTCCCAGGCCGGGCTGGGTCGAACACGACGCCAACGAGATCTGGACCACGCAGCTCGCTACCGCAAAGGACGCCATCGCCAAAGCCGGCCTGACGGCGACGGACATCGCTGCTATCGGCATCACCAATCAACGCGAAACGACCGTCGTCTGGGATCGCACCACCGGCGCTCCGATCCACCATGCGATCGTGTGGCAGGACCGGCGGACGGCCGCGCGCTGCGACCAACTGAAAGCCCGTGGGCTCGCTGCGACCATCAAGCGCAAGACCGGCCTCGTCGTCGACGCCTACTTCTCCGGCACGAAACTCGAGTGGATTCTCAAGAACGTCCCGGGCGCGCGCGCCAGGGCGAAGGCGGGGAACCTCGCGTTCGGTACGATCGATAGCTGGCTGATCTGGAATCTCACGGCCCGTCGTACGCATGTGACAGATCCGAGCAACGCGTCGCGCACGATGCTGTTCAATCTCAAAGGCGATTGGGACGACGAGCTGCTGAAGCTGCTGGGCGTGCCGCGGTCTGTACTGCCCGAAGTGAAGTCGTCCAGTGAGGTGTACGGCGAAACCCGACTGCTCGGCGGCCCCATTCCCATCGCGGGAATTGCCGGCGACCAGCAGGCGGCGCTGTTCGGCCAGGCCTGCACGCAACCCGGCATGGTGAAGAACACCTACGGAACCGGCTGCTTCATGCTGATGCACACCGGCACCAAGCCGATCGTGTCGAAGCACAACCTGCTGACGACCGTCGCGTGGCGGATCGGGAATCGCACCGAGTACGCGCTCGAGGGAAGCATCTTCATTGCCGGCGCCGTCGTGCAATGGCTGCGCGATGGACTCGGCATTATCAAGTCGTCCGCGGAGGTCGAGGCGCTCGCCGCGCAGGTGACGGACCCGGCTGGGGTGTATCTCGTTCCGGCGTTCGCCGGGCTGGGGGCGCCGCATTGGGATCAATACGCGCGTGGTCTCGTCGCTGGAGTGACACGCGGCACGACCGCGGCGCACATCGCGCGCGCGGCGCTCGAAGGGATCGCCTTCCAGGTAGCCGACGTCCTGCGCGCCATGGAAGCCGATGCGAGAATCAAGCTGAAGGAATTGCGCGTGGACGGCGGCGCGTCAGCCAACAATCTGCTGATGCAGTTTCAGTCCAGCCTGCTGGGCGTGCCCGTCGTGCGACCGAAGGTCACCGAGACGACCGCCCTCGGCGCCGCTTATCTGGCGGGGCTCGCGGTGGGCTACTGGAAGGATCAAAAGCAGATCGCGGCGCAATGGCAGGTGGATCGGCGGTTCACGCCCGCCATGAAGCAGGTGGAACGAAAAAAGCTCGACGCCGGATGGCGGAAGGCGTTGGAGCGGGCGCGCCGCTGGGAGGATCCGCGCGCCCGCTAGCCGTTCACTCCGGGTGCGCGAGGGGCTTTCCGTCAGGACCGACCTGAATCTCCGACTTCTTCCCC
>WNGI01002752.1_pt1 | contig 20100 bp, 19 predicted proteins | sample 5400621 | NCBI WGS metagenome assembly WNGI01 (sample SAMN13153374, study PRJNA577476) | soil metagenome | isolation source: 20 cm soil or saprolite under Garry oak tree replicate 1 | place: USA:California | collected 2016-06-15
CGCACCCGAGGGCATCTACTGGCGCTGGCAGACGATCGCGCGCCGGCGACGTGCGACCGACACGAGCGTAGAGTCGGCCACGGCGGTCGCGCCGACGCCGCGCATGGTGGCCGATGCTGCCGGCCGGCCGAGCGTGGAGCGCGGCACGTCGCTCCTCGACGTCCGTGGCGTCTCGAAGGCCTTTCTCGGGCTTCACGCGCTCGACGACGTGAGCTTCACCGTCCGCGGTGGTGAGATCCTCGGCGTGATCGGGCCGAACGGGGCCGGCAAGACGACGCTCTTCAACGTGCTGAACGGCTTCCTCGCGCCCGACCGCGGCGACGTGCGGTATCGCGACGAGTCAGTCGCCGGGCTTCGTCCCAGCGCGATCTGCCGTCGCGGCGTCGGCCGGACCTTCCAGGTCGTGCGCGCGTTTCCCCACCTGACCGTGCTGGAGAACGTCATGGTCGGGGCGTTCGTTCGCGAGCGCGCGCCGGGGCCGGCGCGCGAGCGCGCGCAGGCGGCGCTGGCCGCGGTGGGCCTCGCTGCCCGTGCTGGCGTCGTGCCCGGCGGCCTCACCACGCTCGATCTCCGCTTGATGGAGCTCGCGCGATGCCTGGCCACCGCTCCCGAGCTCATCCTGCTCGACGAGCCGCTCGCGGGACTCTCGCGCGACGGCGTCGACACGATGATGACGCTGGTCCGCCGCGTGCGCGACGCCGGCGTGACGGTGGTGATCATCGAGCACACGATGTACGCGGTCGTCCAGCTCGTGGATCGACTCGTCGTGCTCGATCACGGGCGCCGCGTCGCCGAGGGCCTCCCCGCCGACGTGGTCCGCGATCCCGCCGTCATCGAGGCCTATCTCGGCCAGCGCTGGCTGACTCGTTCCATGGGGGGCCCCGAGATGGCCCCCCATACCCCCCAACCCTCGGGGCGCCCCGGCGGAGCCGTGGCTCCCCTCGACGCATGCTGAAGCTTTCCCAGGTCGGCGTCGCGTACGGCGGGCTGCAAGCGGTGGCCGGTGTCTCGCTCGACGTCGCCGAGGGCGAGTTCGTGACGATCGTGGGACCGAACGGCGCCGGCAAGACGACGCTGATGAAGGCGGTCGGCGGCGGCGTGCCGCTCCAGTCCGGCCGCGTCGAGTATCGCGGCCAGGACATCAGCGGACTGCCGGCGCACGCTCGCGCCCGCCTCGGCATCGCGCACGTGCCGGAAGGCCGCAAGGTCTTCCCGTCGCTCACCGTGCTCGAGAACCTCGAGATGGGCTCGTATCGCGCCGAGGCGCGACGTCACCGCGTCGAGGGCCTCGAGACGGTCCTGGGCCTCTTCCCCGTCCTGCGTGAGCGCCGCCAGCAGCTCGCCGGCTCACTGTCCGGTGGCGAGCAGCAGATGCTGGCCATCGGCCGGGGCATCATGGCGCTGCCCGATCTCCTGCTGCTCGACGAGCCCTCGCAAGGCCTCGGGCCGCGAATCGTGGAAGGCATCTTCGAAGCGATCGCCACGATCCGGCGCAGCCGTCCGGTGACGATCCTGCTCGTCGAGCAACGCGTGGTGGAGGCGCTCGAGTTGTGCGACCGCGGCTACGTGCTGGAGACGGGGCGCGTCGTCCTCAGCGGCGACCGGCAGATGCTCCTGGCCGACCCCCGCGTGCAGCACGCGTATCTCGGGGCGTGAGGGAGGTTCGTCACAGGTCGGATACTCTTGCGTGGTCCGGTGCGGCGGTGGGATGCTGGCAGCACCGTGACGATGACGCCGCGTTACTGGAACATGTGGTGGACTTTGACGATGGCCGCAGCGGAACTGACACTGCTGGTCGTCGTCCTCGAAGCTCTCGGAATTCTCCAGGACGTTGGCCTGGCGCTGGGCGTCGCCGGTGTGCTCACCGCCTCGACACGCTCGTCACTCACGGGGTTCCGTGGTGGCATCGTGCCCAGGCTGGACCGCATCATCACGCTTCTCGAAGAACGGCTCCCGCCAACGACGACGTAGCGTCGAGCCACGCCGGCAGCGTCAACGCCCGCTGAACCGTGGCGTCCTCCCCTCGCGATGAGCGACCATGCCCTCGGCGATGTCGTGGCTCCACTCGAGCGCGTGGCGGAGCGCGTCGGACAGCGTGCGGGCCGCGGTGAACCCGGACACCATGCGCGCGTTCATGATGCGCTTGGCCCCGCGGGTGGCGAGCGGCCCGCTGGCGCTGATGCGGGTCGCGAGCGCGCGCGCCTCCGGAAGCAACCGGTCGGCGGAGTGAACGGCGAGCACGAGGCCCAGCCGCTCCATCTCGCCGGCGTCGATCGTGCGGCCCGTGCCGATCAGCTCGAGGGCGCGGGCCCGGCCCACGATCGCCGGCAGGCGAACAGGACCGCCGGCGCCGGGAAAGCCACCCCACAGCGCCTCGGGCAGCGCGAACGTCGCGTGCGCGGCGGCCAGGCGGATGTCGCAGGCCAGCGACAGCTCGGCGGCGCCCGCGCGGGCGGCGCCGTTCAGCGCGGCGATCACGATCTGCGGGAGCGTCTCGATCGCGTCGTACAGGCGGTTGGCGAGACGCACCATCTCGAGGATCTGCTCCTTGGTGTAGCTCGCCCGCACGGTCGGGTTGAGGATTCCCATCGAGAAGAACTCGCGGCCGCTGCCGGTGATGACGACGGCCTGGGCTTCGTCGTCGCCGCCGAGACGATCGACGACCTGCTGGAGGCCGAGCAGGACGTCGCGGGTGAGTCGGTTCTGATCCCCGGGCCGATCGAGCGTGATGGTGATGACGCGGTCATCGCGCTCGACGCGTAGCTCGTCCGATCCCATGACAGCCTCCTGGAAGCACGGCGGTGAGCGTCTCGCGGCCCGGGCGGGCGCGGCGTCACCTACATATGCTTCGAGGCCGAGGCTGTCAACTCGCGGGGTGCGGCTTGCGGCGTCAGCTCAGACGACGGCCGCGTCCGGCTCCGCCACCCGCTTCAGCTCCTCGAGGGCGATCGTGCCGTCGATCACCTTCTGAAAGCCGTCCTGGAACAGCGAGCGGGCGCCGTCGCGGCGGGCGCAGGCGCGCAGCTCGGGGTCGCTGGCCCGGTCGTTGATCATCGTGCGCAGCTCTTCGGTGATCGGGATCATCTCGAAGATGGCCGTGCGCCCGACGACGCCGGTGTCGTTACAGGCCTTGCACCCGACCGCGCGATAAATCATCAGCGGCTCGGTCATGCCGGCCATCATCTGGGTCTCGGCGTCGGCCGCCGTCGCCTGCTTGCAGGCCGAGCACAGCCGGCGGACGAGCCGCTGGCTCACCACGGCGGACAGCGACGATGCGATGAGGTACCGGGGCACGTCCATGTCGGCCAGCCGCGTGATGGCGCCGACCGCGTCGTTGGTGTGGAGCGTCGCAAAGAGCAGGTGGCCGGTCAGCGACGCCTGCATGGCGATGCGGGCCGTATCCACGTCGCGCACCTCGCCGACCAGGATGACGTCGGGATCCTGGCGCAGGACGGAGCGCAGGCAGGACGCGAAGGTGAGGCCGATCTTTTCGTGCACGGCGATCTGCGTGATCCCGTTCAGCTCGTACTCGATCGGGTCCTCGATCGTGACGATGTTGGTGGTCTCCGCCTTGATCGCGTTCAGGCAGGCGTAGATGGTCGAGGTCTTCCCACTGCCCGTCGGCCCGGTGACGAAGATCGCGCCCTGCGGCCGGCGCATGATCGACTGGAGCGTGGCCAGGTGATCGGCGGACAGGCCGCAGCTCGGAAGCGGGATGGACACGCCGTCGAGATCGAGGAGGCGCAGGACGAGCTTCTCGCCGTGCAGCGAGGGCACCGAGGACGCGCGGACGTCGAGCGCACGATTGCCCCGGACGAGGTGGATGCGGCCGTCCTGCGGCAGGCGATGCTCGGCGATGTCGAGGTTCGCCATGATCTTGATGCGCGACAGCACCGCGGCCCGCTCACTGACCGAGATGGTCGTGGCGTGCTGCAGAAGCCCGTCGATGCGGAAGCGCACCAGCAGGCCGTCGGTGGACGGCTGGAAGTGGATGTCGCTGGCGCGTCGTGCGATGGCCCGGTCGATCAAGTTGTCCACCAGGTCGGTCGCACTGAGCCGCGGAGCTGAAGGATTCCGGAACTCGGTGGCCGCCCCCCGACGAACGATCTCGAGCATCGTGACGGTACTCCTTTCGCGCAATTGCAGCCTGAGCAAGGTATATCCTTCTATCTAGATGAGGCAATTTAACCCTGGGTATAGATTTCTATATCCTCCGATATACGCGACGAACCACTCAAAGCGAGTACACGGGTCGAGGCCCGTCACCCGTCCGCCTCGAAAAAGCACGTCTCCACGCGGCGTTCGACGCCCCCTGGGCGACGTCGCGTCTTCGGGAGCCCAGGCCGTCACAACCGGGCGCGAGGCTCGGACGGTGGACACGTTTCCGACACCTTTGTAAGTTTCCTCGACGCCCATTCGGCCGGTATCTGGCCGCACGCGTCCATTCCTACGGAAGCTTTTCTTACGGAGTGACTTCCCCAAGTGTCAGGAACTTCGACGGTGGTTCATCCGTACCATCACCGCCACGGCCGGCAGCGTGATCAAAACCGCCGTGCTCACGGTCACGCCGCCCGCGCCTCCGCCGCCTCCCCCGCCACCGCCGTCGGCGGACAAGGTCGGCATCAAGGTCGCGGAGTACGTCGTCGCCAGCAAGATCCTGAACGTCCAGGCGACCAGCACCAGCACGAGCGCGACGCTGACCGTGTCCGTCACGTCGACGGGCGTCGCGATCGGGACGCTGACCAACAACGGTGGCGGCAAGTACACCGGTGCGTTCTCATGGCCGGTGAACCCGGCGAACGTCACCGTGAAGAGCAGCCTGGGAGGTGCGGCGAGCTCCGCGGTCAAGGCGAAATAGGCGAAATAGGGCTGGTTGACTTTCACCGCGACCCCGACCTAGAGTCCGATCACTCTGTCGAGGTGCGGGCCGTGAAGATCAACCGTCTCGAGGCGATTCTCGTCGAGGTGCCGCTTCACGTCGTCGCCGACGACGGCCGCGAGGGCTGGGGCAACGTCGATCCGACTCCGGGTTACTCGAAGATCTCCGCCGACGGCGTCCAGGCGACGGTCGGGCGGCTCGCGCTTCGCGTCGTCGGCATGGACGCCTTCAACGTGCAGCGGCTGCTCGCCCGGATGGACGAGGACGCGGCGGCCGAGTCCGAAGCGAAGGCCGCCGTCGAGATGGCGGTGCTCGACCTCCAGGGCCGCGCGCTCGGCGTGCCCGTGCACACGCTGCTCGGCGGTGTCGTGCGCGACGAGGTGGGCCTCAATGCCTGGATCGGCGCCGTGGCGCCCGCCCAGGCGGCGCGCGAGGCCACGGCGTGGCTGGGCCGCGGCTTTCGCACGGCCAAGATCAAGGTCGCCGGCGCCACGGATGAAGGCATCGAGCGCGTCGCGGCGGTGCGCGCGGCGGTCGGTGATCGGCTGGCGCTCCGGGTCGACTTCAACGAGAGCCTGACGCTCGCCGAGTCGGCGCCGTTCATCCGTCGCCTCGAGCCCTATGCGCTCGCGCTCGTCGAGCAGCCGATTCCCCGCGACGACATCGCGGGGCTCGCCGCCATTCGCCGCGCCATCTCGATCCCGCTCATGGCCGACGAGAGCGTGACCGGCCCCGGCTCGCTCGTCGAGATCATCCGCCGCGAGGCGGCCGACATCGTGAAGCTCAAGGTGATGAAGCAGGGCGGGCTGCTGCGAACGCGGGCGATGCTCGAGTGCGCCGCGGCCGCCGGACTCCGCGTCGTCATCGGCCACGGCTTCGGGCTCACGCTCTCGACGCTGGCCGAGGCGGCCGTCGCGGCGACGAGTGACGCGGTGCTCGACGGCTGCGAAGCGGTGGGGCCGCTCAAGATGGCGGGCGACGTGGTGACCGATCCCGCGCGGCTCGACGCCGGTCGGTTGCGACTCTCGAGCTCACCGGGCCTCGGCGCCACCGTCGATCTCGATGCGCTCAAGCGCTACCGGGTGGCCTGAGCCGCCCGCCTCAACGGATCAGAGGAGACATCGCGATGAAGAACGGCTTCAAGGTCATGGACTCGGACCTCCACACGATGGAGCCCGACGGCCTCTGGGAGCGCTACCTCGACGAGCCGTTCAAGAAGTTCGCGCCGAAGTTCCTGCGCGGCACCGCCAACGCGCCGAACCAGCCCGTCATCAAGATCGGCGACCTCGAGCTCGGCGAGATGTCCAAGCGCGATCGCACCGCGGTAGTTGGTAAGGATCTGCAGCGCCGCGCGTTCACGCGGCATCCGCACTACGAGGCGGCGCACGCGCGAGGCTACGATCCGGAGTCTCACGTCCAGGCCATGGACATCGAGGGCATCGACGTCGCCGTGCTCTACGGAACGCGCGGGCGTCAGGTGCAGATGCACGACGACCTCGATCCGCAGGTGGCGACCGCGCTGGCGCGCGCCCACAACGAGTGGACCTACGACTACTGCCAGCACAACCCGGCGCGGCTGAAGTTCGCCGCCCAGGTCGCCTTCCGCGACGTTCCCGGCGCGATCGCCGAGGCCCGGCGCGCGGTTCGCGAGCGCGGCGCCGTGGCCGTGATCGGCAACCCGAACCCGATTCACGGCCGCCACGTTCACGATCCCGAGATGGAGCCGCTGTGGAGCGCCATCGAGGAGCTCGGCGTGCCCGTCGGCTTCCATCCGACCGGGCAGTCCTCACTGCAGGACGACATCGCGCGGCGGTATCTCGACACGCCCAACGGCCGCGTGATCGGCGTGGCCGGCCGGAATCCCATCGAGCTGATGATGGCGTTCGGCAGCATGGCCGCCGGCGGCGTGCTCGAGCGCCATCCACGCCTGCGCTGCGCGTTTCTCGAAGGGACGTGTGGCTGGTTGCCCTGGTATCTCTGGCGGCTGGACGAGGCGTGGGAAAAGTTCGGCCCCGGCTCCGAGGTCCAGATCTCCCAGCTCCCGAGCCAGTACTTCTTCCGCCAGTGCTTCATCGCCACCGACGCCGACGAGAAGCCGCTCCGTCAGGTCATCGAGGCGATCGGCGACGACAACATCGTCGTCTCGACCGACTACCCGCACTCCGACGGGCTCTTCCCCGTCGCCATCGAGGAGTTCGTGCACCTTGAAGGCGTGTCGGAAAAGTCGAAGGCCAAGATCCTCTGGGACAACTGCGCGCGGCTCTACAACCTGACCGGGATCAAGTAGCGCCGATCGGGTTGAGCCGGCGCGCGTTTTCCCCCGGCTCAGTTCGCCGCGTACGGCGACGAGGACGGCAGCGGCAGCACCGGCTCGTGGTGCTGGAGACTCTTCGGCCACACGACGTGCGCCTTGTCGTCGATGTACTGCACGATGACGGGGAACGCGCGATCGTTCTGGCCGGCCATGGCGCCGTCGCCGAGGAAGTGGACGCCGAACCCCAGCATGGTCCCGCCCTCCGACAGATCGACCTCGAGCGCGGCCTTGCGGAGCGCGTCGGCGTCGATGCCGCCGTACTTCTTGATGGCCCGGGGCAGGACCTCGCTCATGAACACGTAGGTGTTGCTGGCGGCCATGCCCACGTGGGCCGACTTGATCGCCGCGCCCGGCCGCGCCTTCTCGTACTCGTCGCCCACCATCTTGATCACCGGCAGCAGCTCGGGCCGAAGCGCCTTCTCGTTGGCGAGCCAGATCGAGATCGGGTCGACGTTGAAGATGAAGTTGACGTCCTTGCCCACCGCCTCCTTGAGCCGGTCGTACACGCCGTAGCCGGCGCCGTGGCCCACGATCGCGCTGAGCTTCAAGCCCTGCTCGCGGGCCTGGCGGAGGAACAGGACGATGTCGGGGTTGTAGCCGGTGTGGAACAGCACGTCGGGCCGGGCGCGCTTGAGCTTGATCACGAGCGACGAGAGATCCGGCGAGGTGGCCGCGTAGCCTTCCTTGAGCACGAGGTTGAAGCCGGCCTTGCGCGCGCCCTCCTCGTTGCCCTTGGCCACGTCGATCCCGTAGGCGCCGTCCTCGTGGATGATGGCGACCTTGACGTCCTTCGGGTCCTTCTTGAGCTTCTCCTTCGCGTTCTTGGCGATGAAGTCCATGGACATCATCCCGAACTGACGTCCGCTGGGCTGCGCGCGGAACACGTACTTGAGGTTCCGGTTCTCGAGCACGGCCGAGGAGATGCAGGAGGTGATCCACATGAACTTCTTGAGCTGCTCGACGCGGACGGCCACCGGCACGCACTGGGCCGACGAGTAGAAGCCGAGCAGCATGTCGACCTTCTCCTGCTCGACCAGCCGCACCGCCTCGTTGATGGCCACGTCCGGCTTGCTCTGGGCGTCCGCGTAGACCGCTTCGATCTGGTAGCCCTCGACGCCACCCTTCTTCGCGAAGTGGTCGATCATGATCTTCGCGCCGAGGGCGTGCAGGTCCGATCCGCCGCCGGCCAGCGGCCCGCTGTAGTCGTACACGACGCCGATCTTGAGCTTCTTCGCCTGAGCGAGGGCCTCGGGCGCGAGCGCGGCGCCCGCGACGAGCATGACGGCAACGAGCACACGCATGACCATGGCAGCCTCCCGGGGGTGGAGCGCATTACAAGGAACCCGTGCGCCCTTGTCAAGAGCGGCCGGCCAGGGTACGGTCGGAGCCTCCGCGGAGGAGCCATCCTATGAACTCACTCGTGTTGCTCGTCCTTCTAGGCCTCGGCCTGAGCCTCGGCGCAGCGATGCCGGCCTGGGCGCAGACGAAGTCGGAGCTGGTGATCGCCCTGTCGAGCTTCTCGGCCGAGACGGTCGACCCGGCGCTCCAGGGCCACAACGTGAAGTACTACCTGTCGCTCATGTTCGACTATCTCGTCGGCACGACGACCGACGGCCAGCCCTCGCAGGCCGGCGGGCTGGCCAGCAAGTGGGAGAGCTCGGCCGACCACCGGCGGTGGACGTTCCACCTCCGCAAGGGCGTGAAGTTCCACAACGGCGACGAGATGACGTCGGAGGACGTGAAGTTCAGCCTCCAGCGGGCGATGAGCAAGCGCTCGACCACCGGCTACGCGGGGCCGCTGCGCGCGCTCATCGTCGATATCGAGACGCCGGCGCCCGACCGCGTGGTCGTCGTGACGAAGGACCCGACGCTGATCATCCCGACCTATCTCTCACGGTCGCTGTCGACCGAGGGGATCGTGCTGCCGAAGAAGTACATCGAGGCCAACGGCGACGACGTCTTCGCGCGCAAGCCCATCGGCACGGGCCCGTACAAGTTCGTCGAGCAGGTCGTCGGCTCGCACATCAAGATGACCGCCGTCGACAATCACTGGCGCATCGGCGTGCCGAAGTACAAGAACGTGACGTTCAAGCTCGTCCCCGAGGAGACCACGCGCATCGCGCTGATCCGCCGGGGTGACGTCGACGTGGCCGACATCAGCCGCGAGCGCGTGAAAGAGCTGGAGGGCGAGGGCTTCCCCATCCACATGCGCCGGGAGGAGGCCATCATCCACGCGTGGTGGATCCTCGGGCCCGACGGCCGGACGCCGCCGACGAAGGACAAGCGCGTGCGCGAGGCGTTGAACCTCGCCATCGACCGCACCGAGATCGCCCAGTCGATTTTCGGCGGCTACGCGGAGCCCGCATCCATCCCGATGGGGCTGTCGTGGTCGTTCAAGGAGATCGGCTTCAAGGTGACGCCGGACATGGTCTACGCTTACGATCCGGCGCGCGCCAAGAAGCTGCTCGCGGACGCCGGGCTCGGCGCGGGCTTCACGCTGGACGTCTACGCGTTCCAGCTCCCGGGCTTTGCCGAAGGCAAGTCGTTCGCCGAGGCGGTGGCCGGTTACTGGGAGAAGATCGGCGTGAAGAGCAAGCTCATCCCGGTGGACTATCCGGCGTTCCGCAAGATGTGGGTCGACCGCAAGGCGCCCGGCGCCGTCGGCTACTACAACATCGCCAACCGTGACTGGATCGGCACGTACGCGCTGCTCGAGAAGCAGGGCTACACGCCGTCCAAGCTGAACGACACCGTCAATGACCCGGAGATCGACGGCATGATCGCTCAGGTCATGCGCCAGACCGACCGGGAGAAGATCAACGCGCTCATGCGCAACATCTATACGCGGCTGCGCAGCGAGCACCACGGCCTGCCCGTCGTGTACGTGCACTCGCCGTACGCGGCCGCCAAGACGCTCGGCAAGTGGAACCCGGGCACCGTGATGTACGACCTGTTCCTCGACGAGCTGGCCCGCCGATAATTCAGTGCTGAGGTTCGTCCTGTTCCGTGTGCTGCAGTCGCTGGTCGCCCTGACCCTTCTGTCGGTCGTGGTCTTCGTTTTGGCCCGGACGACTGGCGACCCGCTGCACCTGATCCTGCCCATGTCGGCCACCGAGGAGGACTACGCCAACGCGCGCCGTTATCTCGGCCTCGACCGGCCGTACGTCGAGCAATATCTCTCGTTCGTCGGAAAGGCCGTCACCGGCGACCTGGGCACATCGATCCGCGCGCGCCGTCCGGTGATGGAGCTGATCAAGGAGCGCCTGCCCAACTCGCTGCGGCTAGCGCTCTTCGCGATGGGCGTGTCGCTGGCCATGGCGTTCCCGCTCGGCGTGATGGCCGCGGTGAAGAAGGGCAGCGCCATCGACCGCACGGCCCAGGTGATCTCCGTGCTCGGCCAGTCGCTGCCGACGTTCTGGGTCGCCATCGTGCTCGTCGAGTTCGTCGCCGGCCGGCTCCAGTGGCTGCCCGCCGGCGGCATCGAGGGCTTCGCGAGCTACGTGCTGCCTGGATTCACGCTGGGCTGGTTCGTGGTGGCCGGCATCATGCGCCTGCTGCGCTCGGGAATGCTCGAGGTCCTCGACTCGGAGTACGTGAAGCTCGCCCGGCTCAAGGGCGTGGCGGAGCACCGGGTGGTGTGGGTCCACGCGCTGAAGAACGCGCTCATCCCCGTCGTCACGTTCGCGGGCATCTACTTCGCGATCCTGGTCACGACGGCGATCGTCGTCGAGACGGTGTTCGCGTGGCCCGGGCTCGGGCGGCTGGCCTACGACGGCATCACCTCGCGTGACTTCCCGGTGATCCAGGCCGTGGTCCTCACCACCGCGGTCATCGTGTCGGCCGTGAACCTCGGCGTGGACTGCCTCTACGCCTTCATCGATCCGCGCATCCGGTACGGCCGATGATCCCAGTCGACCGGCGCACGTTCCTCTCAGTGCTCGTCGCGGGCGCGCTGATCCGCCGGCCCGCCGCGGAGGCGCAGCCCACGGGAAAGGTCTGGCGCATCGGCGTCCTCGAGCCCTCGCTGCCCGCCGCGAACGGCCACCTCGTTGCCGCCTTCCGGCAGGCGTTGCGCGAGCTCGGCTGGGAAGAAGGCCGCAACATCGTCGTCGAGACGCGATTCGCCGATGGCAAGCTGGAGCGCCTTCCCGCGCTCGCCAAAGAACTGGCCCAGCTGCGCGTGGACGTCTTCGTCGCCGCCGGTACGCCCGCCATCAGGGCTGCCCGCGAAGCGGCGCCGACCACGCCGATCATCATGTCGGCCGTCGGCGATCCGGTGGCCGAGGGGCTCGTGGCCAGCCTCGGCAAGCCCGGCGGCACCATCACCGGCGTCACCGTGCAGTCGCCGGAGCTCAGCGCCAAGCGTGTGCAGCTCCTCCAGGAGGCGGTGCCCCGGGTCTCGCGCCTCGCCATCATTTGGGACCCGGGCATCGTGCACGAGGTGCACGGCTTCAAGGAGGCGGAGGCGGCGGCCCGGTCGTTGGGCATCGTGCTGCTGTCGTTCGAAGTGAAGCGCGCGGACCAACTCGAAGCCGCCTTTGCTGGCATGGCGAGGGACGGCGCCAGCGGCGTCTTCGTGTTCCCGAACTCGATCACGAGCACCTTCGGCCGGCGCATCGCGGATCTCGCCCTCAAGCACCGCCTGCCCAGCGTGGCCGGCGTGCGGGAACTCGCCGATGCCGGCGTGCTCCTCGCCTACGGACCGGTCCGAGCGGAGAATTACCGGCGCGCCGCTACCTTCGTCCACCAGGTTCTGAACGGCGCCAGGCCGGGCGACCTGCCCATTCAGCAGCCGACGAAGTTCGAGCTGGTCGTCAACGTCAAGACCGCGAAGGCGCTCGGGCTCACGCTCCCGCAATCGCTGCTGGCGCGCGCGGACCAGGTGGTCGAGTGAGTGTCCTCGCGGTTCCCGAGAGCGAGGCGCGCCCGGCGACGCGGGCGCGCGGCCGCCGACTGCCCGTCGTCTCGATCTCGATCATCGTCGCCTTCGTGCTCATCGCGCTGCTGGCGACGCTGCTCAGCCCGCACGATCCCTACGAGCAGTCGCTGCGCCTGCGCTTCCGGCCGCCCGTGTGGGAGGAACGCGGCGCGTGGACGCACCCGCTGGGCACGGACCGCCTCGGCCGCGACATGCTCTCGCGCATGATCTACGGCGCGCGCGTCTCGCTGGCGGCGGGCGTCGTCACCGTCCTGGTCGCGAGCGCATTCGGCGCCGCCGTCGGGCTCGTGGCCGGGTATTACGGCGGCCGCGTGGATGCCACGCTGATGCGCGTGACCGACGCGACGATGGCGTTCCCGGTGATCCTGCTCGCCTTGATTCTCGCGGTGACGGCAGGCCCGAGCTTCGCCAACGTGGTGCTGGCGATCGCGGTGATCCTGTGGGCCCGCTACGCGCGCGTCATCCGGGGCCAGGTGCTGAGCCTGATGGAGCTCGACTTCATCGCCCAGGCCCGCATCGCCGGCGCCGGCGCCGCACGGATCATCACGCGGCATCTCCTGCCCAACACGCTCAACACGCTGGTGGTGCTCGTCACGCTGCAGGTCGGCTACGTCATCATCGTGGAGGCGTCGCTCTCGTTCCTCGGCGCCGGCATCCCACCGCCGACGCCCGCCTGGGGATCGATGATCGCCGAGGGCCGCGACTTCGTGACGAGCGCCTGGTGGGTGTCGCTCTTCCCGGGGCTGGCGATCCTGCTGGTGGTGCTCGCCTTCAATCTCCTCGGCGACTGGCTGCGCGACACCCTGGACCCCAAGCTCCGCCAGCTCTGATCCCCCGCATCGACGTTCGCGACCTTCGGACTCACATCGTCACCCGCTGGGGAACGATCAAGGCGGTGGACGGCGTCAGCTTTGCGCTCGGCGAGGCCGAGACGCTCGGGCTCGTGGGCGAATCTGGCTCGGGCAAGAGCATGACGTGCCTGAGCCTCGTGCGCCTCGTCCCGCGGCCGGCGGCGCGGATCGTGAGTGGCCAGGCCCTGCTCGACGGCGACGATCTGCTCAGAAAGAGCGAGCGCGAGATGCAGCGGATCCGCGGCCGCCAGGTCGCGATGATCCTCCAGGACCCGATGAGCTCGCTCAACCCCGTGTTCTCCATCGGCATGCAAATGCGCGAGCCCCTGACGATGTACCACCGCCTGCGCGGCAGCGCCCTCGGCGCGCGCGCGGCCGAGCTGCTGGCCGCGGTGAAGATCCCCTCGCCGGCGGCGCGGCTGCGCGCCTTTCCCCATCAGCTCTCTGGCGGCATGCGCCAGCGCGTCGTCGGCGCGATGGCCATCGCCGGCCCGCCGCGCCTGCTCATCGCCGACGAGCCGACGACGAGCCTCGACCTCACCATCCAGGCGCAATATCTCGGTCTCCTGAAAGAGCTCCAGCAACGCCACCGGTTCGCGATGATCTTCGTCACGCACAACCTGGGCATCGTGGCCCGCACGTGCGATCGCGTCGCGGTCATGTACGCCGGCCGCATCGTCGAGGCCGGCCCCGTGCGCCAGATCTTCACGGCGCCGGCCCATCCGTACACGAAGGCGCTGCTCGAGTCGATCCCACGCTTCGGCGCCCGGCGCGATCGCCTGACGGCCATCGCCGGCCAGCCGCCGGACCTGGCCCGGCTCGGTGAGGGCTGCGCGTTCGCGCCGCGCTGTCCGCAGGCGATGGCCCGCTGCACGGAGGACGCGCCGCCCGAGACGGCCGTGAACCCCGGTCACACGACGCGGTGCTGGCTCCATGTCCCGGCCTGAGAGCGGCGCGCCGAACGGCACGCCCCTGCTCGAGACGACGGATCTCACCAAGCACTTCAGCGTGCGTCGCGGAACGCTCGGCTTCGGCACCGGCCTCGTGCGCGCGGTCGACTCGATCTCGTTCACCATCGACGCGGCGACGACGCTCGGGCTGGTCGGGGAATCCGGCTGCGGCAAGACGACGACGTCGCGGCTGATCCTCGGTCTCGAGCGGCCGACGGCCGGCAGGATCCGGTTCGAGGGCAAGGACGTCGCCACCCTCGGCCGCGATGACGGCCGCCACTACCGGCGCTCGGTCCAGGCGGTCTTCCAGGACCCGTACGCCTCGCTCGACCCGCGCATGCGCGTGAGCGCGATCGTCGCCGAGCCGCTCGTGATCAACTCCGAGCTCCACGCCGTGGCGCGCCGCCGCCGAGTGGCCGAGCTGCTCGATCTCGTCGGGCTCCCCGAGCGCGCGGCGACGCTCTATCCGCACGAGTTCTCGGGCGGCCAGCGCCAGCGCATCGCCATCGCGCGGGCGCTCGCGCTCGAGCCGAAGCTCGTCGTGCTCGACGAGCCGGTGTCGGCGCTCGACGTGTCGATTCGCGCCCAGATCCTGAACCTGCTCCGCGACCTCCAGCAGCGCCTGGGCGTGTCGTATCTCTTCATCGCCCACGACCTGGCCGCGGTCGCCCACATGAGCCACACGATCGCCGTCATGTACCTGGGGAAGATCGTGGAGTGGGGCGACGCCGAGGCGGTGGCACTGGAGCCGCAGCATCCGTACACGAAGGCGCTGTTCGCGGCGGCGCTGCCCATCGACCTCGACGGTCCGCGCGAAGAGGTGACGCTGGCCGGGGAGGTGCCGAGCCCGCTCGATCCACCCGCCGGGTGCCGCTTCCATCCGCGGTGTCCGTTCGCGCTGCCCCGGTGCGCGACCGAGGAGCCCGCGCTGCGAACGCAGATGGGACGGCTCGTCGCCTGCCACCTCTATTGAAGCCGCCCTCTATGGCGCGCCTCTATTGAAAGACAGCGCGACGAGCCGACCGGCTGCGACGTCCTACTTCAGGCTGTCGGCGCCCGCCTTCGCGATCTGGGCGTCCTGCTGCGAGGTGACACCGGAGACGCCGATGCTGCCGATGAGCTTGCCATCCACGACGATCGGAATCCCGCCCTCGAGAGGGCTGGCACCGCTGAGCTTCAGCAGGCGGAGGTTCGAGCCGCCCTGCTCGATGGCGTCCTGGAACGCCTTCGTCGGCCGCCGGAACGCCACGGCCGAGTAGGCCTTGTCCTTCGCGACGTCGGTGCTGCCGAACTGCGTGCCGTCCAGGCGCTGCAGCATCACGAGATTGCCGCCGGAGTCGTGGATGGCGATGGCGACATTCCAGCTGTTCTTCTTCGCCTCGGCCTCGGCGCCTGCCATGACCTTCTTGGCCTGCTCGAGGCTGATCGGCGTGCCATAGGCGGGTGGCGGCGGCGGGGCCTGCTGGGCGCCCGCCGAGGCGACCGCGACGAGCAGGATCGTGACGACCAGGAAAGAGAGCAGCTTGTTCATGGGTTCCTCCTCGTGAAGCGATTGGGCGCCGGCATTCTACTCGGGGCCCGACGGCCTGTCACCGACGCGGCTTGACCACGCGCGCGGCCGCAGGCTAGGCTCGCCGCACTCGTCGTCCCGCCGGAGGAGCCCTCGATGGATTGCAGCCGTCGCGATGTCCTGATGCTGGGAGGCTTGACGCTCGCGGCCACCACGCTTCGGCCGGGGCTGGGGCACGCCGACACGCCGAAGCGGGGCGGAACGATCACGATTCGCGCCTGGGATCCGCCGCACTTCGACCTGCATGCCGTCGGCGGGTTCTCGTACAAGACCCAGATCGTCCTCTCCTTCACGCACAGCCGGCTCATTCGCCACAAGGCCGGCCCCGGCGTGGCGCCCGGCTTCTTCCCCGTCGAGGGCGATCTCGCCGAGTCGTGGAGCCAACCGAATCCGACGACGTACGTCTTCAAGCTGAGGCGCGGCGTCCGCTGGCACCCCAAGCCGCCGGTGAACGGCCGCGAGCTGACGGCGGAGGACGTGCGGTACACGGTCGAGCGCTTCCTCGCCACGCCGGGCAACGCCAACGCGCAGATGCTGCAGTCGATCGACAAGGTCGAGACACCGGACAAGTACACGATCAAGTTCACGTTGAAGGAACCGGCGGCGTGGTTCCTCGACGTCCTCGCCACGCCCATGGTCGTCGCCATCGTCGCCCGCGAATGCGTCGAGAAGTTCGGCGATCTGAGGAAGGCGGAATCGGTGGTCGGCACCGGGCCCTGGATGCTCGACAGCTACCGTCCGAACGTGGGGCTCACGCTCGTTCGCAACCCGAGCTACTTCATGGCCGGCCTTCCCAATATCGACCGCGTCGAGCTCGTCGTCGACGAGGACAACGCCTCGCGCATGGCCGCCTTCCTCAGTGGCAAGTACCACATCGGCTGGGAGTTTCCCGGCACGATCAACCGGACCGACTGGGTCCAGATCAAGGACACGCTCCAGCAGAAGCGGCCGGGACTCCGCGTCGCCGAGTTTCCCGGCAACGTGATGACGCACATCTCGATGCGGACGGACCGGCCACCCTTCAACGACGTCCGCGTCCGGCGAGCCATGTCGCTCGCCATCGATCGCCAGGGCATTCTCGACGCCGTCGCCGAAGGCTTCGGCGCCCCCAACCCGCCGGTGCCGGCCGCGCTCAAGGAATGGTCGATCCCGATGGCGCAGCTCGGTGAAGGCGCGCGCTGGTACAGGTACGACCCCGCCGAGGCCAAACGTCTCCTGGCCCAGGCCGGCTATCCGAACGGCTTCCCGGGCTCCGTCTGCTTCACCACCTACGGGTCGACGATCCTCGTCGACGCCGCCCAGCTCATCATCAAGCACCTCAAGGACGTCGGGATCGAGACGCGGCTGGACCAGAAGGAGTACGGCGCCTACGCGTCGACGTGCTTGCTGGGCAAGTTCGAATCCATGGCCTACGGCCCGCAGGCGCCGTTCCTCGATCCCGACAACTTCCTCTACGGCCAGTACTATCCCGGCGAGCCGCGGAACCAGAGCCACGTGAACGATCCGGCCCTCACCGACCTCCTGCTCCGCCAGCGGCGCACGTACGACAACGTCCAGCGCCGCCAGATCATCTACGACCTCCAGCGCTACCTGGCCAACCAGCAGTACTACGTGCAGCTCGGCTCGCCGTCGTACACGGCGGTGTGGGACGCCGCACTCAAGAACTACGGCCCGAACCTCGGCTTCGACTACGGCGGGCGACTGATCGCGGCCTGGCTCGACCGCTGACGCCGTGCTGCGGCGGTATCTGGCCACCCGCCTGCTCGTCGCCGTTCCGTCGCTGCTCATCGCGTCGTTGATCGTCTTCACGCTGCCGCGACTCATCCCGGGTGATGTGGTGAGCCTCATGCTCGAGGAGAAGGCGTACGCGCGCGACCTTGCCGCGTTGCGCGCCAAGCTCGGCCTCGACCGCCCGCTCCACGTCCAGTACGTCGAATGGCTCGGCCACATCGTCCGCGGTGACCTTGGCGAATCGCTGTGGACGCGCCGGCCCGTGCGGGAGGAGCTGGCGCGCCGGCTCCCGGTGACGCTCGAGCTCGGCGCCTCGAGCGTCGTCTTCGCCGTGATCATCGCGCTGCCCATCGGCATTCTTTCGGCGATCCGCCAGGACACGCTCAGCGACTACCTCGCACGCAGCGCCGCCATCCTCGGGCTGTCCGTGCCCGGCTTCTGGCTGGCCACGCTCGTCATCGTCCTGCCGGCGATCTGGTGGGGCTGGCGGCCGGTCTCCGAGTACGTGGAGTTCGCCCACGACCCCGCCGGCCACCTCGTGCAGTTCCTCCTGCCCGGATTCATCCTCGGCGTGGCGGCCGGCGCCGCGCTCATGAGGCTGACGCGGGCCATGCTGCTGGAGGTGCTGCGCCAGGACTACGTCCGCACCGCGTGGGCCAAGGGGCTGCGCGAGCGGGCCGTCGTGCTCAAGCACAGCCTGAAGAACGCCTTCATCCCGGTGCTGTCCGTGTTCGGCATCCAGATCGCGCAGATCTTCGGCGGCGCCGTGATCATCGAGACCATCTTCGGCCTGCCCGGCCTCGGGCGTTTCCTCTTCGAGGCGATCTCCCAGCGCGACTATCCGGTCATCCAGGGCGTCAACCTCGTCGTCGTCGCCGCCATCGTCCTGGTCAACCTGGCGGTGGACACGCTCTATGCCGTCCTCGATCCGCGCATCCGGTACTAGCTCGGCCCTCGCCCGCGCCGCGCGCCGCAAGCCGCTCGGCACGTTCGGCGCGGTCATCGTGCTGGTCTTGCTGGTCATGGCGGTCTTCGCCGAGCGCATCGCGCCCCACGCCTACGACGAGACCATTCGCGGAGCGCGCATGAAGCCGCCGAGCACCGCGTACTGGCTGGGCACGGACAACCTCGGCCGCGACATCTGGAGTCGCATCGTCTATGGAGCCCGCGTCTCCGTCCTCGTCGGGTTCGCGACCGTGCTGCTCGGCACCGTCGTGGCCACGGCGATCGGCGTGTCCTCCGGCTACGTCGGCGGGGCCTATGACCTCTGCGTCCAGCGTGTCGTGGACGCCTGGATGTCCTTCCCCTATCTCGTGATCATCCTGTCGGTGATGGCCGTCCTCGGCCCCGGGCTCCTCAACGTCGTGCTCTCGCTCGCGCTCATCATCGCCGCCACGAGCTCGCGCGTGATCCGCGGCGCCACCCTCGCGGTCGCCGGGCAGACCTATGTCGAGGCGGCGTATGCCACCGGGTGCCCGCACCGGCGCGTGATCGTGCGCCACATCCTCCCCAACGTCATGCCGACGATCATCGTGCTGGCGACCATCAGCCTGGGCGGCGTGATCCTCGCCGAGTCGGCGCTGTCGTTCCTGGGGTTCGGTGTCCCGCCGCCGTTCCCGTCGTGGGGGGCGATGCTGTCGGGGTCGGGACGGACGTACATGTTCCGGGCGCCCTGGATGGCCATCTGGCCCGGCGTGGCCATCTCGGTGGCCGTCTTCGCCTTCAACATGCTCGGCGACGCACTCCGTGACGTCCTCGACCCGCGCTTGAGAGGGACGTGACTCAGCCCTGTGATGCGCGCAGCCGCGGGAACACGACGTCGCGGAACGCGACGACCTCCTGCTCCGGCGCCGCGAAGGTCAGGAGCGGCATGAGGTAGAGACTCTTCACGCCGAGCTTCGCCATTTCGAGGATCCGGCCGGCGACGTCGGACGGCGTCCCGATGAGCCCGTACGCATCGCAGAGCTGGGCGACGACGTCGTCGGGGACGAACGACGTGGCCTTGATGGCCGCCTCCCAGTCGTGGGCGTGCGAGAGATCGGGATAGATCTTGTAGACGGCGTCCGGGATCTCGAGCGGCGGAAGCTTGACCCCGGCGGGGCCGAGCCAGTGGCCGCCCCAGCGCAGGACGCCCCAGTGCACCGCCGTCGGCCGCGCCAGCCGCCGCGCCTCGGCCGTGGTCGCCGCCGTCCCCGTCCTCACCGCCCAGATGATCTCGAGGTCGTCGAGCCGGCGCCCGCTCCGCCTGGCGCCGCGCTCGAGGTGCTCGAGCGCCGACTGCACGATCCCACGGTTGAACCCGACGAGCAGCAGCGCCCCGTCGGCGATCTCGCCGGCGACCTCGATCGCCTTCGGCCCCGACGCGGCCATGATCACCGGGATGTGGCGGCCCGACGTGAAGGCCAGCCGTCCCGGCGTGCCGTCGAAGTCGACCGTCTTGCCCGCGAGCAGTCCCCTGACCGTCCCGATGCACGCGCGCATCTCGGCGAGCGTCGCCGGCTTGCGGCCGATCGTGCTCGCCGACGTGTAGCCGGTGCCGATCACGAACTTCACCCGGCCCGGCGCCAGCTCCTCGACGGTCTGGATGGCGCCGGCGAGGACGGACGCGTGACGCGTGAACGGATTCGTGACGGCGGGGAACAGCGTCAGCCGCGACGTGTGCGCAGCGGCCTGGCCGAGCGTGACGAAGCTGTCACGCGAGATCACCTGGCTGTCGAGGATGCCGGCGCCCTCGAACCCCGCGGCCTCGATGTCCTGGATCAGGCGCATGAGTTGTGGCATCGGGGCCGTCCCCGGCACTCGCATGTGAACGCGGACACGCTCGCTCATCGTCGTCTCCTGGTGGAGGTTCGTGCGGCAGTCCGAG
>WNGI01001380.1_pt1 | contig 20095 bp, 18 predicted proteins | sample 5400621 | NCBI WGS metagenome assembly WNGI01 (sample SAMN13153374, study PRJNA577476) | soil metagenome | isolation source: 20 cm soil or saprolite under Garry oak tree replicate 1 | place: USA:California | collected 2016-06-15
ATATCGATCTCGCGACATTGGTCGAGCCAGAGAGCAAACGGGACTGCGATACCATCGAGCGCCCGTGCGAGATCTTCGGCACGTTGGGGCGAGCGATTGCTTACCCGCAAATCCGAAACTCCGCGCGAGCTCAGGGCCCGTAATGTTTTTTCGCTCGTCTCGCCCGCTCCCAGCACGAGCACTTTGCGTCCGCGTAAATCCCCGAAGATCTTTTCGGCCAAATCGACGGCTACTGACCCAACCGAGACCGAGCCGCGAGTGATCTCAGTCGCTGTCCGAACTTCCTTGGCTACCCGAAAGCCGCGTTGGCAAAGGCGGTGCAAAACCGGGCCGGTATGCCCGCGCGCCCTTGCCATTTCATAGGCGCGCTTTGTCTGGCCCAGGATTTCAGTTTCGCCAACCACCATGGAGTCGAGTCCGGATGTGACTCGGAAGAATTGACGCGCACAGTCACGATCTTGATGCCGGTAAAACGAGCGCAGTTCGACCTCAGGGCTCAATTCTCCGCCCACCCGCAGGCAGTCGGCGACATCCCCGGTTTCGAGCTGTTTTTCCGCACAGCTATAGACCTCGACACGATTGCAGGTCGTGAGCAGCACCAGCTCACGGCAGCCTCGTTCACGCAACATCGCTTCGCTTCGCGAATGCCCGGCGAATCGCTCGCGCGTTTCAATTTGCGCGGTGTGATGACTGAGTCCGATACAGAAAAGTTTCACGTGTGATGGGCAACGAATTCAATGCTCCACAACAGCGAAAGCGCCGCAGCAAACGCTCCGACACAGAGCGCGGCGATGCGGCGCGGAGTAAATGAGCGAAGATATCGGCCCTGTAAAATCGCGCCGTACAAAATCCAAATCGCGAACGCCAGCACCACTTTTTTCCACGGCACAGGCTCGCCGGTGAAAAATCCGCTGATCAAGCCCGCGGTATAAAGCGCGAATCCAAGCCAGAGCAGCCGCGTCATGGCCGAGAACAGCGTCGGCAGGGGCGGCAGATGGTAAAAAATCGATCGTAACTCGTGCGTTTTCAGCTGTCGCTCTTGCACGAGATACATCGCGCCGGCAACACAGGCGAGGGCAAAAACCCCGTAGGCGATAATCGAAATTGTGGCGTGAAATTCGAGCCACGGGTTCGGCATGACTCGTATCGCATGCGGCGTATCCACCGGCGCGAGGAGCGCGAACAATTGAAGCAGAAGAACAAGGGGCGCAGTAAAAACCCCCATCAGCGACAGCCGATAGGCTGGCCCGACCAGCATGTAAATCAGTGCGATCGACCATGCCAAGAAGACGATTACTTCAAACAAGTTCGTGATCGGACACCGGCCGAGGGCGTGCCCGCGCACCGACAAGAACATTGTTTGCACCGCAAAGCCGAGGGCAATCATGACGAAGTTGAAACGACTGTGCCGAAAAACGCGCGCGCGCAAGGCAATGACGCTCCGCACAACCGCGGCGAAAAAGAAGATCGTTGAGAGAATCAACAGATGCCGATCCACAGTCACACCAGTTTAAGAGCGCACATTTCCGTGCGCAACCGAGCGTAATTGACCTTTAAGCGCGAGCCGCTAGCATCGGCGCCCAATGCCAGACGATGTCATAGCAAGGTTACGCGCTGCAGTTCGCGACGTCCCGGATTTTCCGAAAAAGGGAATCGTTTTCAAAGACATCACGCCAGTTCTCAATGATGGAACACTCTTTCACTCGTCCATCGATATTTTCCTCGATCGCTGTCGCGGCAAGCAGATCGACAAGATCGTCGGGATCGACGCACGTGGGTTTCTCTTTGGCTCGGCTGTCGCCTATCAACTAGGAGTTGGATTCGTGCCCCTGCGAAAAAAAGGGCGCCTTCCTTATAAGACGGAAAGCGCCAAATACTCTCTCGAATATGGCGAAGCAGAAATGGAATTACACATCGACGCAATCAAACGGGGTGAAAAAATCGTGCTGATCGATGATTTGCTTGCCACCGGCGGGACATCCGCATCGGCGGCGACGTTGATCAAGAAAGTTGAAGGCGATTTGATCGAAGCAATTTTTTTGATTGAGCTCGAATTTCTGCACGGTCGCGAAAAACTGGCTCCGACGCCGGTGACGGCGTTTCTAAAGTATTGAGCAGGCGGTCGGTTCGAGTGCGGCGAAGAATTGCAGGTCACATATGGGTGCCGGCTGCATTTTTCCAGCTGCTCCTCCTCAAGAAGAGGTCACGATGATGTTCCCCCTGCGACGGTCGCCGTTGACGAGTGACATCCGCAACCTTCGCCGCAGCTGCCCTCCGCCCGAACAACGACTTCGACCTTGATTTCCTGTAACTCGAGCTGGTCGTGAATCGCCTGTAGTAGCGCTAATGCCGGTTCCGGAGGCATTTGGTCGCAACGCAGCTCGATCCGTGCTTTTTTTCCAGCCAGCTCCGGATGTGCGCTTGTCATCTCGCCATCCAGAACGAAGGATGCATAGGCGTTAAATTTCTCCTGAAGTTGATGCAGTTGTTCGTCGCCGCCATCCCAGGCCCGCGGCTCGTTCATTACCAGCAGCACCTCGCCGTGTGCGGAATCAAATCCAAAAAGATCGATCACGGCTGGATTGGCAAGACCGGTTAGGACTGCAGGACCCCCACTACTCATAAAATTACTTTTGTTATCCGACCGATTAACGTTTGCATTATGACAGATTACTTTTGTCATTCCGACCGCAGCCGAGGAATCCCTCGCTATTTTCTCCTCAGAATAGCTAGAGATGTCTCGGCTTCGCTCGACATGACAAAAAGGCCTCTGCGCGTCGGAAGTGTAGGAAGTTCGGTATTACTCGCAATCACAACGATTGCTTTCATCACGGAGGTACACGCCCAGTTCACGCCCGGGATTCTGGCGAATGATAGTTATTGGGGCGACCGCAAGGCTGAGTTCGACTTTTACGAGGGCCAACTCATGCGGGAGGCTCAGCTGCGCAAATGTGAAGTCCTGCACATTTTCTTCCGGGAACGGATCGATCCGAAAACATTCGCGCGCGTCGATGACCCGACACGCGCTGATGCCATCACCTCAGTCCGGATAAATCAAATCTGGTCGGCGCCGATCGGAATGTTTGTCGAGCAGGGGTCGATCACCGCTTATTGGCGAGTCGATTCAGCCGCGCTTGCCCGCCTAACTTTTGTCGGCACAGACAGTTTTGGAAACGCGATTAAAAAAATTGAGTCGAGCGGTTCGGCTTTCAATTACGTGAGCGACACTTATCGAGACGGAAGCACCACCAGCCCAATCTCGCCGCTAGCAAATTCGTTCTTTTACGACGAACTTCCGATGCGCGTGCGGACGATCGATTGGTCAAAGCCGCCGGTGGACTTTGAAATACAACTAGCACCAACCCTCGCGCGATTCCGAAGCGATCACATCGAGTTCAAAGCAGCACGGATTTCGTGGAAGCCAATCGAGAAGACCATTGAGGTGAACGCGCAACATTCAGCTGGAATCGATCGTTTCGTGCTTGACCGCGACTTCCCTTTTTTAATTCGCGAATGGCAGATGGCCGACGGTTCGAAATTAAAATTAAAACGTGGATTGAAAGCCGATTATTGGAACTATGGGAAGGAAGGCGATCGCGAACGGGCATTCAAGAACCCGATGTTGCAGCACCCCGATTGATTCTGGCGATATGGCTTTTTGGCGGCCACCTGCGATTTCCAAGATCAATTCGAAGACGTGACCACGATAACGCCTCGTCATGGAGGTGATAGCCGACTAAGCTTGCGATCATGAGCAGGAGCATAAGTAAACCCGGACGACTCACCCTTCTCGGCCACAGCGAGGCGCGCATCCCGGCGTCTCCAGCGGAAGCGCAGCTTGAAACTTTTCCGAACCCGGCCCGTCGTAAATTCTGGATCCACTTCGAAACCTCCGACTTCACCTCGCTCTGCCCTGTCACCGGCCAAGCGGATTTCGCCAAAATCGAGATTGATTACATGCCGGATAAGCTCTGTGTCGAAAGTAAATCGCTGAAATTCTATCTCGCCTCGTTTCGTAATGAACGCGCCTTTAATGAAGCGATCGCGAACCGCATCCTTGATGATTTCGTGCGCGCTTGCGCCCCAGGAGAAGCGATAGTGAGAACAGCGTTCTCTGCCCGCGGTGGCATCGCCCTGACTGTCCGCGCAGCTTTTCCCGATCGAGCGAAGTCCGGCCAAAATGGCCGATGAAGCGCGCCGTTGTCCTGCTAAGCGGCGGTCTTGATTCAGCGACCACGCTGGCAATAGCAAAGCACGACGGCTACGAGACCTTCGCTCTTTCGTTCGAATATGGACAGCGTCATCGCATCGAAGTCGATTCCGCCAAGCAAATCGCACTAAGCCTCGGCGTTTGTGAGCACCGGATCGCGAAAATCGATTTGCGCGTTTTTGGCGGCTCGGCCTTAACGGATGCGATTGATGTTCCAAAAAGTCGCAGTGATGCCGAGATCGCCAACCAAATCCCAGTTACTTACGTCCCAGCCCGGAACACAATTTTCCTCAGCTACGCTTTGGCCTGGGCTGAAGCGATTGGAGCTCGCAACATTTTTATCGGCGTTAATGCGAGGGACTACAGTGGATATCCCGATTGCCGGCCTGAATTTATCGAACAATTCGAGCAACTTGCGAATCTCGGCACGAGAGCCGGTATTTCCGGCGAGCGCTTTCGAATTCACGCACCTCTAATCGCAATGAACAAACCTGAGATTATCCAGAAAGGCGAAGAGCTCGGCGTCGATTTTTCAATCACGCACAGCTGTTATGATCCGGCACCCGACGGCACTGCCTGCGGCGAGTGTGATTCATGCCGCCTGCGGCGCCGGGGTTTTCGAGATGCTGGGATCAAGGAACCGCTCCGCTACGCACATTAGTTCTACGGAAACTCGTAAACGCTCCGGGTCAGCACTCAAATCGCGCTCAAAAGGCGCGATCGAATTAGTCGCGCAAGCCCGGGACATGACCATAACCGATAAATGTCGGCCGCGGCTTGCCGCTGTCCCCATTATTGCGTCGCTCGACTTTAAAATCGAACACGCTGACACCATTGCGGGATTGGCCCTGATAGATGCGTCCATCGCTCGCCCCGACCATCACGCGTGCGCCGGTTTTCTTCTCTCGCCCAAGATAAATCATGGCGTGCGTGATTGGTGGATCCCGTTCGATTGAATAGGTGCCGGTCCAAAAAAGTAGATCACCCGGTTTCAAATTTTCCATTTCAAATGAGTCGTCCTTTTGACTCAACACCGGCTCAAATTTTCCGATGCGGCGCAGCCAAACATATTGCTGACTCGAATCCCGCGGCACATCACCCACCCCATTTTGTTTGAGCACATAATAAACGAAGCCCGAACAATCCATCCCGCCAGCGGACGGATCAGCCGAGCCGTATTTGTAGTCCAGATTGCGAGTTGTGAGCTCAAGCGCTGAACTTAGAAGCGTGCGAACAGGTGGAGGATTCTCTTCGAATCCTTTGATCGCCTCTGGTGCGAGCGTGGCATTTGGCGCGCCGTTTTTCTTGTGAACCGGCTCGGGCGGAGACGAAGGTGCATGCTCTGGTGGCGGCGTTGCGGTGGGGGTTTCCGTTGGAGTCGGGCTCGGTGTGGGCGTCGGCGCCGCTCTCGGTTTTGGTGAAGCTCTCGATTTTTTCTTTTTTGAGGGAGTCTCAATAGAACTGACATCAGCCGATTCTTCGGAGGCTGGAGAGGCGGACGCTTTTCCCTTTGCGTGCGGTGAGGGAGTTGGGGAAGGCGAAGCTTTCTTGCTAGATGTCCTTGGTGAGGGCGATGGCGCTTCTTTTTTTGTTGTCGTCTTCTTTTTCTTCCGCGAGGGCGTCGGTGTCGGAGTGGAAAAAATCTTTTTAAGCGTATCGCCAACCGATTGCTCGGCTCGAACTGGAGCCGCAATCGACAGAATCAGAGCACTCGCAATTAACGTGCGGCGAAACATCACGGATGATTAGACGCGACTAGCCGGCAATTTCTTTAAGGACCGCTTTGTTAATCCGAATCCCGGCATCGAGATTCTCGAGCGGAAAGTTTTCATTTGGCGAATGGGCCCGGCAATCCGGAAGTGCAAGCCCGAGCAAGAGCGTTTCGACGCCGAGAATCTTTCGGAAATCCGAAACAATCGGGATACTACCCCCCTCTCGAATGAGCACCGGATCACGATCGAGAGCATGCTTGAGCGCGCTCTGGGCGGCCTTGCCGTATTTGGAATGGGGATCGGTCAGATACCACGGGCCAGAATGACCGGCAGCTACCTCGAGGCGTACTCCCGGCGGACAATTTTTCTGAAAATGCTCCTGCGCCAGCGCGGTAATTTTGTCCCCGTTTTGATTCGGAACGAGCCGGAAAGTCAGTTTGGCGAATGCTTCGCGGCCAATCACGGTCTTCGTTCCTCGACCCTGATAACCGCCGCCGAAACCGTTGATCTCCGCCGTCGGTCGTGACCAAATTCGCTCGAGCGTGGAAAAGCCTTTTTCGCCAAATAATCGTGGGACCCCAGTATCCTTGAGGATTTCTTTGTCCACATTTACCGGCACTTTTTCCCACATCTCTCGCTCCCAATTTGGAAGTGGCAAAACATCGTCGTAGAAGCCAGGTATGGCGACATGACCGTCCGCATCGTGCAAAGTCGCAAGCAAACGGGCGAGCGCGGTCAGCGGATTCGCCACTGCACCACCGTAAATCCCAGAGTGAAGGTCCATCTTAGGTCCGCTCACTTTCAACTCCAGAGCAGCAACACCGCGTAATCCGTAGCTCATCGTCGGAACTCCCCGAGCGACCATCCCTGTATCGGAAACGACGACAATATCGCACTTCAATGCGTCCCGGTTCTGCGAGAGAAAATTCCCCAGATTACCGCTTCCAATTTCCTCCTCACCTTCAATGACGAAATACAAATTCACCGGTAAATCGCCGGCCGCTTCGATCTGTTCCTGAGCACCGAGGATATGCGAAAGAATTTGGCCTTTATTGTCGGTCGCGCCGCGGGCAAACACGTAACCATCCTTCAAGACCGGCTCGAACGGCGGTGATGCCCAGAGCTCAAGAGGATCGGGGGGCTGCACGTCGTAGTGACCGTAGATCAAAACCGTATGACGCCCGGGCTGATGCTTGTTCTGCGCCCATACCACCGGGTGTCCCGGGGTTGGATGCAATCTCGCCGAAAGTCCGATGCGGGTTAGTTTTTCGACAAGCCAATGGGCGCATTCGGCCACCTTTTCTGAGTAGTCGCTATCGGTCGAGATGCTGGGAAAACGCAAAAATTGATAAAAATCCTCGAGGTGAGACGCGCGCATGAGGCTGATGTTAGTGCGCCTGCTGGCGATTGTCATCCCGAGCCCCGAAGAGGGTGAGGAAGGTCTCATCGATGGTTGTTTGCCGAAGTGGAACAGCCGATCGCCGCTTGCGAGGTGCTCACATTCACTTGGGATGACAGCGATGCTACGCTTCCGCATGTTTCGAAAATTTTGCCTCACCATCTGGGGTTTGATCGCCTTTTTTCACGTGCCTTCAGCGATCGGCCAGATCGACCGCATCACCGGCAAAGCCTTTGCAACCCGATCGCAGGTGCTCGGGCGGCACGGAATGGTTTGCACGAGTGTGCCGGCCGCAACGCACGTTGGGCTCGACATCTTGAAGCGCGGCGGAAGCGCCGTTGATGCGGCCATCGCGGCAAACGCCACTCTTGGATTAATGGAGCCGGTCTCGAATGGCATTGGCGGGGATCTCTTCGCCATCGTTTACAGCGCGAAAGAAAACAAGCTTTATGGCATCAACGGCAGCGGTCGTTCCCCGCTTAGCTTGACCTACGAAGAAATGAAAGCGGAGCTAGCGAAGCTAAAGCGCGAGACGATTCCGCCAACTGGAATGTTGCCGATCAGCATCCCCGGAACGGTCGATGCATGGGCTGAACTGCACAAAAAATTCGGGAAACTGAAACTCAGCGACGATCTCGCGCCCGCTATTCATTATGCCGAGGAGGGCTTTCCGGTCACCGAATTGATCGCCTACTATTGGGCTTTCGGCCCGCGTATCTACAAAGGGTTGCCCGGCGCGTTTCTCGAAACTTATACGCTCGATGGTAAAGGGCGCACGCCAAGCGAGGGCGACATTTTCAAGAACCCGGCGCTGGCGAACACGCTGCGATCGATCGGCCAGCGTGGTCGTGACGTTTTCTATAAAGGTGAGATCGCGGACAAAATCGATGCATTCATGCAGGCCAACGGCGGCTGGCTGCGCAAAGTCGATTTCGAGAAACATACGAGCACCTGGGTAGACCCGGTTTCGGTTAACTATCGCGGTTACGATGTGTTCGAGTTGCCGCCGAATGGCCAGGGTATTGCCACCCTGCAGATCCTCAACATTCTCGAAGGATTCGATCTGCGCAGCATGCGTCGCAATTCGCCTGAGACGCTGCACACGATGATAGAAGCGAAGAAAATCGCGTGGGTTGATCGGGCTAAATACTACGCCGATCCGGATTTTGCCAAAATTCCGCTCACCGGTTTGCTTTCGAAGAGCTACGCGGCCGAGCGTCGGAAACTGATCGATCCGAATCATGCCGCCAAGGCTGTCGCGCCTGGGAATCCAACCCTTGATGGAGCATCCAGATCGCGGCCCGCAGGAGTCGAGTCAGCCCAATACGAACAGGCTGGAAGCCGGGTTGCCGGAACCGGCGAGAACGCCCGTCTTCCAGGCGGCGACACCATTTATATGTGCACCGCTGATGAAGAGGGCAACATGGTTTCACTAATACAAAGCAATTATCGCGGGATGGGCAGCGGCATCGTGGTGCCCGGACTCGGCTTCATGTTTCAAGACCGCGGAGAACTGTTCTCAATGCAGCCTGGCCACGCAAACATTTACGCGCCGGGCAAACGGCCGTTTCACACCATCATTCCGGGCTTCGTCATGAAAGATGGCAAACCATGGGAAGCATTCGGAGTAATGGGTGGCGGTATGCAACCGCAAGGACACGTTCAGGTGCTCACGAATCAGATTGATTTCGGCCTTGGTCTACAGGAGGCCGGGGACGCTTCGCGTTGGCAACACGAAGGCGATAACGAACCAACTGACGAAAAAATGACGAACGGTGGCTACGTCGAACTGGAAAGCGGTATTCCCTACGAAACCGTCCGCGAGTTGAAGAAACGCGGACACGATATACGGGTCGATGTCGGCGGCTATGGGGGCTACCAAGCCATTAAGGTCGAGCTGCACGATGGCCAGCGGGTCTATGCCGGCGCGAGCGAATCGCGCAAGGACGGACAGGCTGCGGGATATTAATCAACGATCACGGACGTTTCCGGCAACCGTTTATCGACATCGCCGATTTGTTTCTAATCGCCTCTTAGTAGTTAAAGAGAGACGGGTTCGTCCCTCAGCTAAGATGGTAATGAGATACTTGAGCATGGCTCAGGTTTGGCGTTTAAATGGCCGAATTAAACGAGCAGCCACGGAAAGAGCCGTGTTGATCGCGCTATCGCCTGATGAAAGATGATCAATTTTCAGGATTTCTTCCACACAGCTTAGAAGCTGATGTCGACGGAGCGGCTTCGCGATGAACTTGTAGCCTCCAATTCGATTGGACACCGCTTCTTCTTCAGAGACCAAGCCAGTGAAAAAAACTATGGGTGTACCGTGCAGCAAAGCATCCCCTTCGATTTGCTGTGCGATATCGCCGCCGTCCACATCTGGCATCATGACATCTAAAAAGATCAAATCAGGACGAAACCATCGTGTCGTGGCAAAAGCGTTACGGCTGTTGTTCTCTTCTTCAACGGAATAGTTGCCACTCGTTTCGAGCAAAAGTTTTACAGTTCGGGTGAAGGCCGGGTCATCGTCAATTATGAGGATCCGCTTTGCCGTTGCCATAAAACGTGTCGAATGATGTCAGACCCGAGCACACCGTGTGCCCTTAGACGGCAACTCTTTAATAGGGATTGCGACCGATGTGCTCCCCTGCCCGCGATGGGGCAACATCAAAACGAGCCGTTACCATGATTGACGCGCGGCTTATTCGCGCCGGTTCCGATGGTCGACCTTGTTTCGCCCTCTGAATTCACACACGATCCCAGATATGGCTGAGGAGAAGATGTCGATTCAACAAGCCGCGCGCGTCGATCATCAGCTCGTTCGCGGAATCGGAATCCCGGCGCTGACCGCGAACATCGTCAGCTCGACCATCGGTGCGGGCATCTTCGTGATCCCGGCTGCGGTGGCGCGCGGGCTCGGTCCCGCCGCGCCGCTCGCGTTCATCGTTTGCGCGGTAGCGATGGTGTTGTTCGTCACTTGTTTCGCGATCGCCGGCAGTCGCGTTTCCTTAACCGGCGGACTTTACGCGTACGTCGAGGTCGCGTTTGGTCGTTACGTCGGATTTCTCGCCGGTATGCTTTATTTTCTGACTGCGCTTGGCGCGGTCGCGGGCGTTGTGAACGTGCTCGCGAATTCAATCGCGCTCGTGGTTCCGTTCCTCGGCGGAGCAGTGATGCGCATCGTTGTCATGCTCGCCGTTTATGGCGTGCTCGTGTTCATCAACATTCGCGGTGTCCGCGAAGGAGCCGGCGCGGTCACGGTGATCACGATCGCGAAACTTCTCCCGCTGCTGCTTTTCATCTGCTTCGGAATTTTTTTCATTCACCCGCCGAACCTAGCGTTCACGGGTTGGCCCGGCAGCAAGGCATTAGGCGACGCAGTTATCCTGTTGATCTTCGCCTTCGTCGGAATCGAAGTCGCTCTCATCCCGAGCGGCGAAGTAAAAAATCCGGCGCGAACCGTTCCGCGTTCCGCTTATCTCGCGCTCGTCATCACCACGATCATTTACATCCTGATCCAGCTCGTTGCGCAGGGAACGCTCGGTCTCGATCTTGCCAATCACAGAGACGCGCCGCTCGCGGAAGCCGCCGCGAAATTTCTCGGCACCATCGGCCGCACCATCTTGCTCGCGGGCGCGACCATCTCCGCGTTTGGATTTGTCACCAGCGACATCCTCAGTTCGCCACGCATGATCTTCGCGTTCGGCCGCGACGGCGCGTTGCCGGCGTGGTTCGCCCACGTCCATCCGCGCTATCGGTCACCCGACGTCGCCATCATCACTTACGCCGTGCTCGCTTTTGCCTTGTCCATCACCGGCACGTTCGAAAAACTGGCCGTGCTCTCCAACGTCGCCGTCCTCCTGATGTATCTGCTCTGCTGCGCCGCCTGCTGGTTTTTGGTGCAACGCGACGTGCGCGCGGACGGCGCTCAGCCTTTCAATTTTTCGGGCATGAAAATCGTTCCCGCGCTCGCCATTGTCGCAATCATCTGGATTCTTGCGCACGCAACGGCGTGGGAATTCGCGGTGAACGGGATCGTGCTGGTTATTGCATCGGCCTTATATTTTCTGCGCCGATTAACGGCGAAGAGCTGAGCAACCCTGCACCAAATGTTGTGGTCGGGCCTGGCGAAAGCCCGCGGGCTTGTATAGAATGGGCTTGTCAGCTGCCGCTTGCCACTCATATTTACCAGATAAAGCGCTGCGTCACCCTGTTGCATGCATCTTCAATCTCTCGAGCTATTCGGTTTCAAATCGTTTCCCGAAAAGACGATCTTTAACTTTCACGAGGGCGTGACCGCTATCGTAGGGCCGAACGGTTGCGGAAAATCAAACGTCCTCGACGCAGTTCGGTGGGTTCTTGGCGAACAATCAGCCAAATCACTCCGCGGCGAGGAGATGGCCGACGTCATTTTCAACGGTACCGATTCACGCAAACCGCTTGGATTTGCCGAAGTCTCCCTGACCTTTACCGACTGCGCGAGCGAGTTGGGCGTCGATTGGCATGACGTGCGGGTCACGCGTCGCCTCCATCGCGACGGAATTTCCGAATATTTTCTCAACAAGACCAGCTGCCGGTTGAAGGACATTCACAACTTGTTTGCCGACACCGGCGTGGGCCGCACCGCTTATTCCATCATGGAACAGGGTAAAATCGACCTCATCCTCAGCTCTCGCCCGGAAGATCGGCGCAGCGTGTTTGAAGAAGCGGCCGGAATTACCAAGTACAAGACGCAAAAAAAAGAGGCGCTTCGTAAACTAGAAGCGACTGAAGCGAATCTGCTCCGCATTGGCGATATTATTAAAGAGGTCAAGCGCCAGATTGGATCGTTGCAACGACAGGCAGGGAAGGCGCGGCGGTATCAGGCGTTGCACGCGGATTTGCAGGTGCTAGACACCCATTTTTCTTATCGGAAATTGCAAACCCTCGAGCGCGAGCTGAACGAATGCGCGAGTGAGATTGCGCGGGTGAGCGAAATGGAACGCGAGACTCGCCTCGAAATTGATGCCGGAGAAACAAGGCTGGCAGATTTGCGATTGAAACTGGAAGCGGCGGACCAACAAATCACAGCAGTCCATGCCAGATTACAGCAGCTCGAGAGCGAAATTGCGTCACACCGCAGTCGAATTGAATTCAATGAGCAACGCGGCACGGAAATGCAGCAACTGATCGAGCGCAACGAGCGGGAAATCGGATCGGCTGAAGCAAAATTGCGCGAGCACGAGGCCGAGATCGAATCTGCCAATGCCCAGGTCGAAGAACTGGCGCACATCCTTGCCCAGAAAAGAGAGCAGCTCGACGACACCGCCAAGACAGCGGCAGTTCGGCGGGAAACGCGCCTCACAGCCGAGCAGCGACTGCTGGATATGCGCGTCAATCTTTCCAAAGACGAGCTGCGGCTGAGCGCGATCGCAAATGATCTGCGCGAACTGGGCGAACGTCGTGACGCGACCAATCGCGATGCGGGAGCACTGGCGTTTCGGATTGAGGCGGCTGCAGTGGGCAGTGGGCAGTTGCACGCAAAAGTAGAAAACGCGCGCGCCGCAATCCGAGCAGACCAGCAGACGGTGGAGCAGCTTTTTGCGCGCGTTCGCAATCAGGAAGAGGAGTTGCGCCGTCACCAAGGTGCATTGGTCGAGACCGAGAAGCAGCTCGCCGCGATCGATCGTACCATTGGGGAAAAAGAATCGCGCCACGAAGTTTTGCGTCAGCTAAACGAACAAGGTGAGGGGCTGGCCGAGGGATCCCAGGCATTGCTAAAAAGCGATCAGTTTGAGTTTGCTGGAGCGCTCGCCGCCCAACTCGATGTCACGCCTGAATTTGTCCCAGCAATTGAGGCGGCACTCGGTCGCAATCTGCACGCAATTCTCTTGCCCGATGCCGCACGCGCCTCCGCCATTATCAACTATCTAAATGGGCGCCAGCTTGGTCAGGCTGCGCTCGTCCTTGGCTGGATCGACGACGTCGAAGACGGATCAACGAGAAGGCTACCACAGGGCGCGATTGCCTGGGCCACGGCAAAAATAAAGGCGCCGGATGCGCTGCGCCCAATTGTTCATCGATTGCTTCAAGATGTTGCAATATTCGAAGACCTCCAAACCGCTCTCGACCATATCGTAAAGGAGCGCGACATCGCGGCGGCAACACTTCACGGCGAATTTATTTCTCGGGATGGGATCCTGTTCGGTGGCAGCGGAAATGGACGACCCGATTCATTGCTCGAGCGCAAAGCTCGAATCGATGCGCTTACGACCGAGCTCGCCGAATTGATGGGCGAACGATCGAGGATCGAACACCGCCGCGGCAATATTGAATCGCGGATGGAATCGGCCAATACGGCGCTGGAAGAAGCGAGGCAGCTGCATCAGCGCTCGGCTGCAGCGCAAACGGCAATGGTCTCGAAAGTCACGCAGCTCGAACGAGAACAGGATTCGACCGAACGGGAGTTAGAGATTTTGAAATCGGATCATGGCACGCTCGAACGCCAAATTGCGGTGGCAAACGCCCGCCTGCAGGAACTCGAGACGCAGCGTGGAAAACTCGAATTGCAAACTGCCGCGCAGGCCAGTGAGGCCGCGCGATTGAGCGCCGATAACGCGGAAGTTCTGGCACAGGAAGAGGACGCAAACGCCCGATTGGCTGAGTTACGCATCGCCGTCGCAACCGAGGAGCAGAAACATCAGAGCTTGCTGGCGCAGCGCGCGCCGATGCTCGCGCGCCAAAACGAATTGATGGAAGTAATCGCGTCGCGTCGCGACGACATTAAAAGTTATCGCGCTCGTTTGATCGTCCAGGAAGCGGAAATCGAGTTAGCGCGGGCGGCAATTGCGTCGCAAACAGAGGAGCAGACTCGGCGCGAAGCTGACGTTGAGCAGCTCATCGCCGAGCGGGCGAAACAACTGGGGGCAATCAACGCACACGAAGGAAAATTGCGCGAAACACGCAATCGTTTGAGCGAATTGCAGGAAAAGCGTGGCGCTCATTCGATCCGGCAAACGCAGTTGCAGCTCCAAATTGAACATCTGATCGAACATGTGACGCAACGCTATCAAATCGATTTGCGACAGTTTGTTCCAGATTCGTTCGCACATGAAAAAATATTACGGGCGCAACTGAAACGCGCCGACGTAGCTCCCCCATCGCCGACTGATAATGATCTTCAGAAATTGATAGCCGAGCTTGCGCGTCAACTCGACAGCATGGGACCGGTCAATCTCGATGCCGTCCAGGAGTATGATGAACTGGAAGAACGCCATCGCTTTCTCGAAACGCAGAATGCGGACCTGATAAATTCGCGCCGCGAATTGCTCGATGTGATCACCCGGATCAATGCGACCACCCAGAAACTTTTCGCAGACACATTTGCACAAGTCCGGACGAATTTTCGCGAGATGTTTGCCGAGATGTTTGGCGGCGGCCGTGCTGATTTGCAGCTGCTGGACGAAAACGACACCCTGAATTGCGGAATCGAGATCATTGCGAAGCCGCCCGGAAAACAACTACAAAGCATTTCACTTTTAAGCGGAGGCGAACGCACAATGGCGGCGGTGGCTTTGCTCTTTGCCATATACATGGTTCGCCCGAGCCCATTCTGTGTGCTGGACGAAATGGATGCGCCGCTGGACGAGTCAAACATCAATCGTTTCATTCGCGTGCTTGAGCGCTTCGTGGAGCAAAGCCAGTTCATCATCATTACGCACAACAAGCGTACGATCGCTAAAGCTGATGTGCTCTACGGGGTGACGATGGAGGAGCGCGGGGTCAGCAAATTGGTCGGCATGAAGATGACTGCACCGCGACCGACCGAGGCGAACAATCCCATCGCCGTCGCGGGCGAGCAGCGCCATTTCTCAATGGCAGTGGAACGGCAGCCGAGTTTGGCCGCGAGTCGATAACAATTTAGCGGTGTCATCCTGAGCGGCATAGACGTTGAAGGATCTCTCACTGAATGACAGCCAGCACCTTGTGTAACGTTCCGATACATGTGAGGTCCGCCGCATTCGCTCAGGATGACAAAGAAGTGCGTGATTGAAAATTTTTGGGGCAGCGGCGCGGATGTTGGCTAGAATCGTCCGATGTTACAGACGGCGCGTCCGAAGGAAAAACCGGGAATTACAGGACCGCCGCACGAACGCTATTTTGAGGCGTTTCGATGGATGCTCCTGGCGCGTACCTTCGAAGAAAAACTTGCGAGCTTGTATCGTGGCGGACGAATTACGGGGGGCGTTTACGTTGGTAAAGGGCAGGAAGCGGTCAGCGTAGCCTGCGGAATTTTCTTGCGGAAAGGCGATGTCTTCGCGCCGCTAATCCGAGATCAAGCGGGACGCTCGGCCTTCGGGGAGCCGTTGGTTGATGTCGCGCGAACCTATCTTGGATCACGCCAAGGGCCGATGCGAGGTCGCGACGGGAACATTCACCGGGGCCGACCTCGAGAGGGCCAGCTTGCCATGATCAGTCACCTTGGCGCGATGATTTCGGTGGTTGTCGGATCACTCATGGCCAAACGCTGGCGAGGGGAGAAAGGATTTATTGGCCTGACCACTATCGGAGAAGGTGGAATGCAGACCGGTTCGACGCACGAAGGCTTGAACATCGCCGCCGTTGAACAAGTGCCTCTCGTAGTCGTCGCCACTAACAATCATTTTGCCTACTCTACCCCGAACGACCGAGAATTTGCCTGTCAGGCCTTGGTCGATCGGGCAGTCGGGTATGGCTTCGAAGGTTACGAAGTCGATGGGACCGATCTTGGCGCTTGTCTTGACGTAATTGGGAGCGCGGTAAAACGAGCGCGCGCTGGTCGTCCCCCGCAGTTGGTCGTTGCCTCAATTTTGCGATTAGCCGGCCACGGCGAACATGACGATTTCAGTTATGTCACCGAAGACATCCGAAAACAACCTTTTGCCCGGGACTGCCTTTTGCTGGCTGAGCGTTTCATCACCGAGAATAAGCTAGTCGACGCAGAAACGTTGCGGGCGTGGCGTGATCAAGCCGTGCAGAAAGTCGAGGAAGCAGTCAACATGGCGCAAAGAGAGCCGGTTCCAGAGGGAGCCGAAGAAGACTGGTGCGCGATTTCGACGCGGGCGCTTTGCGATCAGGCCGAATGAGTATCACGTATCTCGAAGCGATTCGTGAAGCGCAGGCCAAATTGTTACGTGATGACAAGCGCATCTTCATCTATGGACAGGACGTTGGGGGAACATTCGGCGGCGCTTTTAAAGCGACAAAGGGTCTGGCCAAAGAATTCCCCGGCCGAGTCTTGAATACTCCCATCAGCGAGGACGCAATGGTCGGGACGGCGATTGGGGCGGCAATGGAAGGAATGCGGCCGATCGTTGAGATGCAATTCGCTGATTTCTCCAGCACCGCGTTGAACCAAATTTTGAACAACGCGGGGACGATCTTCTGGCGGACCGGCATTTCATGTCCGATCACGGTTCGTTTGCCATCGGGAGGAACCAAGGGCAGCGGGCCTTTCCACAGTCAATCGATGGAGGCGCTCTACTCGCATTATCCCGGCTTGATCGTGATGACGCCAGCGACAGTGGAAGACGCCTACACGATGCTAATCGAAGCAGTCGCGATCGACGATCCCGTCATTTACTGCGAACACAAATATCTTTATTATCATCTCAAAGCCGATCATCTGCCGAATGAAGGCTTACCTGTTGGCCAGGCGCGGATTGCGCGGGTCGGGCGCGATCTCACGATCGTGAGTTATAGCGCGATGTTACATGAATCACTCACGGCCGCTGAAAAACTCGCGGGAGAAGGTCTCGAAGTTGAAGTCGTTGATTTGCGATCAGTCAAGCCGCTCGATACCGCAACCGTTTTGGCCTCAGTCGCGAGAACTGGGCGACTGTTGGCGGTTGGCGAATCGTTCCCCTGGGGTGGCGTCACGGCAGAAGTGATCGCGCGAGTAGCGGCGGAAGGTTTTCATTTGCTCGATGCCGCGCCGGCCCGTGTGAACGCAAGGGACACGCCAATTCCCTATCACCCGAATCTTTGGTCGGCACACCGGCCGAGCAGCGATGCCATCGTCACCAAAGCGCGTCAGCTCCTTAGAGAATAACTATGCCGCAAGTCCCCATCATTATGCCGCAGCTGGGCGAATCGATCGCGGAGGCGACAATCGTGACCATCAAAGTCCAACCGGGCGAAGAAGTCGCAGCCGACCAGGAGATCATCGAGGTTGAAACCAACAAAGCAGTGATGGGCGTAACCACTCCGTGTGCCGGCGAGGTTGCCAGGATCGACGCGAAAGCAAAAGAGACCTATCCGATTGGCGCCATCCTTGGTTATATCGAGGCAAGCGAAAAGGATGCGGCCCGATTTACCAAGCAAACTGCGGCCGACGTGCGAAAGGAAGTCCCCCAAGAGATCCCAGGACGTGCGGACCAGGAAAAAGTAGCGGCAAGAAAAGTGGCGGACAACGGCGCGACAGCGAAAATTCCTACCGATGGACTGCCGGTTCCCGCGCGCGCGAAAGGTGCAGGGTTTTTATCACCGCGCGTTCGGGCGCGGATGGCCGAGTTGCAACTCACCGCGGCGGATCTCGCCGGAATCGCCGGAACCGGTAGCGGCAATCGCGTTACCATTAAAGATCTCGAAACCTACCTGCGCCAAATTGAATCGCAGACAATCAGCGACGCGTCCGCGATTCGCAGCGGCGTTGCCGATGCGATGCGGCGCAGTTGGTCGCGACCGCTTGCCACCGTCGGTTCATCGGTCAACCTCGATCCACTGCTGAACGATCGTAAACAGCGCGAGGGTAAGCCCGGTCCGGCGCTCTACGCGTTGCGAGCTCTTGCTCTGGCCCTGGCAGAAAATCCAGGCGCGGCGGCAAGGCTGATCGGTTCGCGCCTGCTGCAAGCGAATTCAATCGACGTCGGCCTCGCCATTGAAGCGGACGGCGGAATTATCGTTCCGATTGTCCGCGGTGCCGACAAGACCTCGCTTGCGGAGTTAGTTAATCGTTACAAGGAGCTTGTTAACCTCGGTCGACAACGACGCATTTCGCCCGACATGCAGACTGGTGGGATGGCTGCGGTATCAAATTTTGGCGTGTTCGGTGTCGAGTGGGGAACGCCGATTCCGTTACCTGATCAAACGATGATCCTAGGTCTCGGCGTTGGGAAGAAGACGCCACGGTGGGATGAATCCAAGGCCGAATTCGTCCCCGTGACCGAGGCGCAAATCACATTGAGTTTCGATCACCGCAGTCTCGACGGCGGCGGGGCAGGCCGGTTGTTAAAGCGTGTGATCGAAGGGCTGGAAAATCCGGCGAGTTTGTAGCGGCGGTCTCCACCGTCGAAGGTGAAATGCGGCCCTCGGAGAGCGTCGCTACCGTGCTTGCGCTTCAATCACCGCACCTTAGTTTTAACGGTGGAATCATCAACAGCATCGATCGATCCGCAGATCACCATGGGTGAATTGCTTCGGCAGTTTCCAGGTGCGCAACGCGCCTTGTTTCGTAGGTATCATATTGGCGGATGCAGCAGTTGCGGATTTAATGTGGATGAAACTCTAGCCGGCGTTTGCAGTCGCAACGATCGCTTGGCCGTTGATGACGTCATTCAGCACATTGTTGAGAGCGACTCGGCCGAGCGGGCGATGCAAATCGAGCCGCACGATCTTTCGGAAAAGTTAAAGAACGGGGAGCAGATCAACCTGCTCGATGTCCGGACCCGCGAAGAATTTGAGGCGGTCAAGATCGACGGAGCAAAACTCTTCACTCAGGAATTAATGCAGGAGATCCTGGGCAAGTGGTCACGCCAAGATCCGTTTGTCGTTTACGATCACTCAGGAACAAAAAGTTTGGATGCGGCCGCCTATTTTCAGGGTCACGGTTTTGAAAACGTGAAGGTGCTTCGGGGCGGTATCGATGCGTGGAGTGTTTCCGTCGATCCGAAATTGCCGCGCTATCACCTTGAACATGCAACTACAGAAGCAAAGTAGCCTTCTTGTCATTCCGAGCGAAGTCGAGGAATCTCTCATTTTTCGCTGGTCGAATAGAAAGAGATGTCTCGACTTTGCTCGACATGACAAGGACGGGAGACGCGCGTTGGCTTTAGAAAAATTCCATGAACGATAATCTCGAGTCAAAAATCGCCGAGGCGATTCACAACCCTCAGAATCTCGGCGAAATGAAAGACGCGGATGCGGTTGGAACAGTGGGCAGCGTGGATTGCGGCGATATGCTGCGGATGTGGATCAAGTTTAAGGAAGAAAATGGCCGTCAGGTAATCGATCGTGCAACATTCCAATCATTCGGATGCCAGACGGCAATCGCGGTGGCAAGCGTTGCAACGCAATTGCTCAAAGGCAAAACGGCGGATGAAGCGAAGAAAATGAGTGGCGAGGAATTATCGGCGCCGCTTGGACCATTGCCGCCGGTTAAAATTCACTGTGCCCAGCTTGTTGAGGGAGCTTTGAGGAACGCGCTCGAAGGCGAAGGAGCCTCAGTGCACGGCGGGAAGGAGAATGCTCCTACTTTGCTCGGGCGAATTGCAGGAAAGGAAAAGAAAATGAAGATTGTCTTAGACCAAGAGCCCTGAGTTATGCACGAGAACACGGAATTCACCACGAGCCGGGAGATCGAAGCGATTCAGATTCCGATGGGAAACACGTTTACCATTCCGGCCGGAACGCCGGGAGTGATCACGCAATCGCTCGGTGGAAGTTATACGATCGCCACCTATCACGGGCTGGCGCGCGTCTCAGAAAAAGATATAGACGCGCTGGGGTTGGAGCCAGGCGAAACACAGCCAACTGAAAGAA